>Ga0302324_100019085_pt1 | contig 13490 bp, 7 predicted proteins | sample Palsa_T0_1_FD_201949 | JGI IMG/M metagenome (GOLD analysis project Ga0302324, IMG submission 201949) | Peat permafrost microbial communities from Stordalen Mire near Abisko, Sweden - Palsa_T0_1 | ecosystem: Environmental > Terrestrial > Soil > Palsa > Peat permafrost | place: Sweden: Abisko...
ATCCCATCGTGCCGGGAAAGCCGAACCAGTTGACGATCACCGGCGCCGGGCGCAGCGAGAACACCTTGGTTCGCGCGCTCTTGGTGAATCCGTTGAGGTCGACGAGAATGTCGATCTCATCAGCGCGAATACGCAGCGCGGCCGCTTCGTCGGTCATGTCGTTGATGTCGACCCAATGATCGACGGCGTCGCGGCAGCGCTGCTTGATCCCGTCATCGCGCGCGATGCCGCAATAATACGCTGAGACTTCGAACTCGCGCTTGTCGTGAGTCTCGAGCACGTCGGTCATCGCGAAGCCGACCGCATGCTCGCGGAAGTCGGAGGAGACGTAGCCGATCCGCAGCCGCCCAGGCTTGCGGTCCGCCGGCGCGGCGGGTTTTGGGATTTCCACCGCCGGCGGAATCGGCCCGACCAGCTCGCGGTAATAGATCGCGGCGCGCGCGAGCTGAAACAGCGGATCGTTCGACAGATTGGCGATCGACAGCGGCGAGATCCCCGCCATCAGCGCCTCGGTCTTGACGCCATCCCAGCCCTGCACCGCCGGCCATCTGCATTGGCGCTGGCGCAGCGCGATGTAGTGCTGAATAACCGCGGGTTGATGAATGGAGATGTCGAGCGACAGCCGCATCGCCTCTTCCGCAGGCCCGTCGATGTTGTGCGCCTCGAGCACGCGCGCCATCTGCTCGAGCGCGGTGAGCTTGGCGCGGATCGTCTCGCCGCGAATCTGCGGCAGGTTCTCGACCATCGCCCGCCATTGCTCGACCGCTTCGCCGAGTTGACTTGCGTCCTCCAGGAGCCGCCCGAGATTGACGTAGACGCCGTGAAAGTCCGGCTTCAGGCGCTGGCACTCGCGCGCGGCCGCGATCGCGCCGAGGCGGTCGCCGGCCTTGGCAAGCGAAAAGCTCAAGTTGAAATAGGCCGCGTGCAGAAACTCGCTGCGCGGATTGCAGGCGATCCAGTTCCTGTACAGCGTGGCCGCCGTGTTGGAGGCGCCCTCGGCGTTGAAGCGCTCGGCATGGCCGAGCAGTTCGGTCACGCTCCAGTTCTGATAGAAGCCGTAACTCTCCAATTCGCCGGGAGAAGCCAGAGCCTGCCCGTCGAACTGGTTTTGTTGCAGCATCTCGCCTCTCCTCTATCGCCTCGTTTCGACATAAGGCGGCTTGGCGTTCGATCATGAACGCGTCGTCGGGAACTGAAGCCCGGCCGCGGATTAAGCGCGGCGCGTCGATTGGGCTTGCGCGTCAGCCGATCAGCGTTTGCAGCGCCGTGAGCTGAGCGTTGTTCAGCCCGCCGACCTGTGTGCTGGTCAGAGAGTTGCCCTGCGTCGTCGTCAGGTTGCTGATCGTCGTCGTCGCAAGCCCACTGATCTGACTGGTCGAAAGTTGCGCAATGTCCAACTCCTGCAACGTCGTTGTGGTTATCGCGTTGAGCTGGTTGTCGCTGAAGGCTTCGACTTGATCGCTCGATAGCGCACCGACCTGCGAAGAGGTAAGGTTGCTGAGCGCCGTCGTCGTCAGCCCGGAGACGATGCTCGTAGCCAGGCCGGTAATCGCCGCGGTCGCTAATGCATGCACGTTGGTGGATGTCAGCGCGTTGACATCGACTGCGCTCAGCGCCGTCAGTTGCGCAGAATCCAGCGCGCCAAACTGCGTCACAGTCAAGTTGTTGAGCGCCGTCGTCGTCACCGCCCCGAGCTGCGTGCTCGAGAACGAGGCCGCGTTCAGCGCATTGAGCGTCGTCGTCGTCACCGCGCCGAGCTGCGTTGCGCTGAGCGACTGCACTTGCGCGTCGGAGAGTGAAGTAAGCTGGGTCGCGTTGAAGTTGCTGAGCGCTGTCGTGGTGGCGCCGGACAAAGCCGACGTCGTCAGGCCGTTGAGCGCCGTCACTGTCAGCGCCTGCAGGTTCGTGGATGTCAAAGCATTGACGTCCGCGGCGGACAACGCCGATCCCGCCGCCGAGGTCAGCGCGCCGAGCTGCGTGACGGTCAGCGCATTGACCGCGGTCGTCGTCAGTCCCGATACCTGCGTCGTGCTGAAGTCGGCGGCAGCGAGCGCGTTCAACACCGTCGTCGTCGATGTCGTCAATTGGCTCGGAGTCAAGGCCTGGACCTGACCCGACGACAGGGCGCCGAGTTGCGTCGTCGTGAAGAGCGAGAGCGCGGTGGTGGTCAGGCCTGCGAGGCTCGTCGTCGACAAGCCGCCGACCGCCGTCGTAGTCAGCGCCTGCAGGTTGGTCGAGGTCAGACCGCCAACCGCCGTTGCCGCCAACAGCGAGACTTGCGAGCTCGCGAGCGCCGAAAGTTGCGTTGTGCTGAGCAAGTTGAGCGCCGTCGTGGTCAAGCCGCCGACCTGCGTGCTCGACAGTTTCGCGGCGGTCAGGGCGTCGAGCGCGGTCGAAGTGACGCCTCCGAGCTGCGCCGTCGTCAGGCTTTGAACCTGGCTCGTCGTCAACGCGGAAAGCTGCGTCGTCGTGAGATTGACCAGCGCTGTCGTTGTGGCGCCGGAGAGCGCCGTCGTCGTCAGACCCGCGGCGCCGGTGGTCGACAGGGCTTGCAGGTCGGTCGAGGTCAGCGCGTTGAGGTCGGCGGCGGAGAGCGCGCCAACGTCGCTGCTGGTCAAGGCGCCGAACTGCGTCGTCGTCAGGGTCAACAACGTCGTGGTCGTCAAGCCGCCGACTTGGGTCGAGGCCAACTTGGCGGCGCCGATCGCGCCAAGCGCGGTCGTCGTGATGAGACCGAGCTGCGGCGTCGTCAGCCCTTGCACCTGCGACGAAGTGAACTGAGTGAGCTGCGTCGTCGTCAGATTGCCGAGCGCCGTCGTCGTCAGTCCGGAAATCGCGGTCGCCGTGACGCCGCCGAGCGCGGTCGACGTCAGCGACTGGAGGTCGGTCGACGTTAGGGCGTTCAGCACGGTCGTGGTCAGCGCGCCCGTCTCCATGCTCGTCAGCACGCCGAGCTGCGTCGTCGTCAGCGCCAGCGCCGCCGTCGTCGTCAGCCCCGCGGCCTGCGTGGTCGACAGCCTCGCCGCGTTCAGCGCGTTGAGCACCGTCGTCGTCGAGGTGTTGACCTGCGACGTCGTCAGCGCCTGAATTTGAGCGGTGCTCAGCGCGCCGAGCTGCGTCGTGGTCAGGAGCCCGAGCGCGGTCGTCGTCGCGCCGGAGAGCGCCGCGGCGGCCAGGCCCGCGACGGCGGTGGTGGTCAGCGCTTGCAGGTTGGTGGAGGTCAGCGCGTTGAGATCGGCTGAGGTGAGCCCGGAAACTTCACCGCTCGTCAGGGCCGTGACCTGTGTCGTCGTCAGCGCGTTGAGCGTCGTCGAGGTCAAGGCGTCGATCTGCGCGCTGGTCAGCTTCGCCGCGGAGACGACGGCGAGGTTGGTCGTCGTCAGGCCGCCGAGCTGCGTGGAGGACAGCACATCAAGCTGCGAGCTGTTGAGCGAGGCGAGCTGGGTTGTGGACAGCCCATTGAGCGCGGTCGTGCTGAGTACGCCAGCGACGGTCGTGGTCAGGCCGCCGAGCGCGGTGGTGGTCAGCGCCTGCAAGTTGGTGGACGTCAACGCGTTCGCATCCGTCGAGGTCAATCCGGAAACTTGCGCGCTGCTTAGCGCCGCGAACTGCGTCGTCGTCAGCGCATTGGCCGCCGTCGTCGTCAGGCCGGAAATCTGCGCGCTCGACAGGCGCGCCGCGTTGAGCGCGTTGAGCACGGTTGTCGTCGCGGTCGTCAATTGCTGCGTCGTCAGGCCCTGCACTTGTGAGGTGTTGAGCGCGGCGAGTTGCGTCGTCGCGAGCAGGCCGAGCGCGGTGGTCGTGGCGCCGGAGAGCGCGGTCGTTGTCAGGCCCGCCAAAGCGCTGGTGGTCAGCGCCTGCAGGTTGGTCGAGGTTAGCGCATTGATTTGCGCCGAGCCCAGTCCGGACGTCTCTCCGCTGGTCAGCGCGGTCGCTTGCGTCGTCGTCAGCGCGTTGAGGGTCGTCGACGTCAGCGATCCGACTTGCGTGCTTGTCAGCTTGGCTGCGCCGACGGCGCCGAGGTTGGTCGTTGTCAAGCCGCTGAACTGCGTCGAAGATAGAGAGTCGACCTGCGCGGTGTTGAGCGCGGCGACCTGCGTCGTCGTCAACGCGTTGAGCGCCGTCGAGGTGAGCGCGCCCACGAGGCTCGTCGTCAAACCGGTGAGCGCCGTTGTCGTCAGCGCCTGCAGATTAGTAGAGGTCAGCGCGTTGACGTCGGTCGAATTGAGGCCCGCGGCCTGACTGCTGACCAGCGCGGCGAGCTGCGTCGTCGTCAGCGCGTTGGCCGCCGTCGTCGTGAAGCCCGAAAGCTGCGTGCTCGACAGCCTGGCGGCGTTGAGCGCATTGAGCGCGGTCGTCGTCGCGGTCGTCAGCTGCGTCGTGGTAAGGCCCTGCACTTGCGTCGTATTGAGCGCGCCGAGTTGCGTCGTCGTGAAGGCGGCGAGCGCGGTCGTTGTCGAGCCGGCGAGCGCCGACGTCGTCAGACCGGCGAGCGCGGTTGTGGTGATCGCCTGCAGATTGGTCGACGTGAGGGCGTTGAGTTCGGTCGACGTCAGGCCAATCACGTCGCCGCTCGTCAGCGTCCCGATCTGCGTGGTCGTCAGCGCATTGGCCGTAGTCGTCGTCAGCGCCGCGAATTGCGTGCTCGTCAACTTGGCCGCGCCCACCGCGGAAAGGTTGGTGGTCGTCAGGCCCGCGAGCTGCGTGGAGGACAGCGCGTCCAATTGCGAGGTGTTGAGCGTGGTGATTTGCGTGGTCGTGAGGGCGTTCAGCGCAGTCGTGCTCAGTCCTGAAACGACCGTGGTCGTTATGCCCGGGAGCGACGTCGTCGTCAGGGCCTGCAGATTGGTCGAGGTCAGCGCGTTGAGCTCGTTCGATGTGAGGCCGGCGGTCTCCTTGCTGGTCAGCGCCGCGACCTGCGTCGTCGTCAACGCGTTGGCCGTCGTCGTCGTCAAGCCCGCGATCTGCGTGCTCGACAGCCTCGCCGCATTGAGCGCGTTGAGGGCGGTGGTCGTGGCCGTCGTCAACTGCGTCGTGGTGAGCGCCTGCACCTGGGTCGAGTTGAGCGTACCGAGCTGCGTCGTCGTGAATGCGCCGAGCGCGGCGGTCGTCGCGCCCGCAAGCGCCGTCGTCGCCAACCCGGCGACCGCGGTCGTCGTGATCGCTTGCAGGTTGGTCGAGGTCAGCCCGTTGAGGTCGGTCGAGGTCAGGCCGCTTACGTCGCCGCTCGTCAGCGTCGCAACCTGCGTCGTCGTCAGCGCGTTGAGCGTCGTCGTCGTCAGTGCGCCGAATTGCGTGCTGGTAATTTTCGCCGCGCCTAGCGCGGAGAGATTGGTCGTCGTCAACCCCGCGAGCTGCGTCGAGGAGAGCGCGTCAAGCTGCGAGCTGTTCAGCGTCGAAAGCTGCGTAGTCGTCAGGGCGTTCAGCGCCGTGGTGGTCAAGCCGGCGATGGCGGTCGAGACGACCCCGGCGATCGCCGATGTGGTCAGCGCCTGAGCGTTCGTGGAAGTCAGCGCATTGAGCGCGGTCGAGGTCAGGCCGCTCGCCTGCTTGCTGGTCAAGGCGGCGAATTGCGTGGTCGTCAACAGGTTCCCCGCAGTCGTGGTCAGACCGGCGATCTGCGTCGTCGAAAGATTGGCGGCGTTGAGCGCATCGAGCACGGTCGAAGTCGCGACGTTGAGCTGGCCCGTGACGAGGCCCTGGACTTGCGTCGTATTGAGCGCGCCGACCTGCGTCGTGCTGAGATTGGAGAGCGCGGTCGTCGTCGCCGCCGCGAGCGCGGTCGTGCTGAGACCGGCAAGACCGGCGCTTGAAAGCGTGTGCAAATTGGTCGACGTCAGCGCGTTGACGTCGGTCGCGGTCAGCGCGCCGGTCTGCCGGCTCGAGAGCGCGCCGAGCTGTGTCGGCGTCAGCGCGTTGAGCGTCGTCGTCGTCAGGCCGCCGATCTGCGTCGACGAGAAGTTCGCGGCATTCAATTCGCCGAGCACGGTTGTTGTGACGGCGTTGATCTGCGTTGTGGTCAGCGCCTGCATCTGCGCCGTGGTCAACGCGGCGGCTTGTGATGAAGCGAGGTTGGAGAAGACGGTCGTCGTGGCGCCAGCGAGACTAGAAGCTGAGAAGCCGGCGACCGCGCTCGTCGTCAACGCCTGCACGTCCGTCGAGGTCAATGCGTTGAGGCCGGTGGAGGAAAGCGCCGAGGCGAGCGTGGCGGTCAGGGCGCCGAGCTGGGTCGTCGTCAGATTGAGCAGCGCGGTCGTCGTCAGACCGGCGACCTGCGTCGTCGACAGGTTCGCGGCGTTCAGCGCGCCGAGCACGGTCGTCGTCGCCGTCGTCAGTTGCGTCGTCGTCAGTCCCTTGACCTGCGCGGCGGCGAATTGGCCGAGCTGGGTGCTCGTGAGATTGCTGAGCGCCGTCGTAGTCAGGCCGGAGATCACCGCCGTCGTGATGCCCGCGACGCCGGTGGCGGCAAGGGCGTGCGCGTTTGTCGACGTCAGCGCGTTGATCTCGGTCGACGTGAGCGCGCCGGCCTGCTTGGAGGTGAACGCGCCGATCTGGTTCGTCGAGAAAGCGTTGATCGTGGTCGTCGTCAGGCCGCCGATCTGCGTTGACGAGAAATTCGCGGCGTTGAACGCGTTGAGCGCGGTCGTCGTCACCGTATTGATCTGCGTCGACGTCAGGCCTTGCAACTGCGTCGACGTCAGCAATCCGAGTTCGGTGGTGCTCAGGTTTCCGATCGCCGTGGTCGTCAGACCGGAGAGCGCCGTCGAGGTCAGGCCCGCGTCTGCTACGGTCGTCAACGCCTGAATATTGGTGCTGGTCAGCGCGTTGACGTCAGTGGCGTTGAGCGCGCTGACGGCGATGCTGGTCAGCGCCGCAAGCTGAGTGGTCGTGAAGTTGTTGAGGGCCGTCGTCGTCAGACCGGCGATTTGCGTCGAGGAGAAGCTCGAGGCGCTCAGCGCGTTGAGCACCGTGGTCGTGCCGCTGTTGATCTGGCCGGTCGTCAAGCCCTTGACCTGAGTGGCGGACAAGGCGCCGATCTGCGTTGTCGAGAAGTTGCCGAGCGCCGTCGTCGTCAACTGCCCGAGGTTGGTCGTGGTGACGCCGGCGATTGCGGTGTTCGAGAGCGAGCGCAGATTGGTCGAGGACAGGTTGGTGAGATCGGCGGTGGACAGCACGGAGGCCTGAGCGCTGGTGAACGCGCCGATCTGCGTCGTCGTCAGGTTGTTGAGCGTCGTAGTGGAGAGGCCCGCCGCTTGCGTCGTCGAGAAGCTCGCGGCGTTGAAAGCGTTCAATGAGGTCGTCGTCAGCGTGTTGAGTTGCGCGGTGGTCAGACCGGCGACCTGGCTCGAGGCGAACTGGCCGAGCAGAGTCGCGCCGAGATTGCCGAGCGTCGTCGTCGTCAGGCCGGCGAGCTGGGTCGTCGTGAAGCCGGCGACCTGATGCGAGGTCAGGCCCTGCAACTCGGTGGAGCTCAGCGCGTTGACGTCGGTCGTGGTCAGCGCGCCCAACACGGTCGAGGTCAGCGCGTCGACCTGCGTGTTGGCGAGCGCCAGGATCATCGTCACCGAGAGCGCCGGCGCGGCCAGCGTCGAGAAGCCGGTGATCTGCGTCGTCGACAGCGCGGACTCGGCGGTGGTCGTCAGCGCATTCAGTTGCACGCCGCTCAGGGCGCCTACCTGCGAAACCGTCAAAGCGTTGATATCGGTGGTTCTCAAGGACGCGATTGTCGTGGTCGACAGATTGGCGATCTGCGCATTCGACAGCGAACTAATGAAAGACGTCATTGCGAACCCCCAAAACGCTCACGGTCTGACCGACGCGTCGGCGCGCGAATCATCTTGATCGCCTCGCCGCCATGCGTAGCGAATTACAGGATTATTCGAGAGAGGCAAGGTTACGTCAGGTAAAACCCGATAGTTTCTCTCCTATAGATAAATAAGTGATAATTACGTTGCAGCATTATATCTTTCATTACGAAATAACGTTGCGACAAATAACGAGTTACGTCGCGTACGTGTGCGTCATCTCCAGCTTATATCCGTAGGCAGAAGTCTAGCGCGGGTAGGGGTGATAGTTATGTATTTCGATTATTTGCTATATTGTTTTGCGGGGCGAGGTATCGGCGTCCTGCGGCTGAAAGTCATATACGGAAATCTGCGCAAATTCCGCCGGTGCGCGACCCTCACGGCAGCCCGGTTCGGCTCGCGGGCGCGGCCCGGCTCGCGCTGGGCTTGCGGGAGACTTAACGACGCGCAAAGACATCTCGGAGACTGCAATCTGAAGTCCGGGCCGAGGCGCCGCTTCTGGGACTGCGGGCGGCCGCCCAGGGTCCAGGGGCGCTTCTTGTCGGAGCGACGGGCCTGTGTTACCGCCCGCGCGAAAACGGGCCGCCTGGCGGCCCGCTCGGGAGAGGGTCGGGGCGCAAGATGGCTGATCAAAACGGAAACAGCGCCCCGGCGGCGACCGCGAACGCGGCCCGATTTTCGGTGCTGACCCAGTTCACCAAAGACTTCTCGTTCGAGAACCCGAACGCGCCGCGCACGCTCGCGCCGCAAACGCAGGCGCCGCGCATCAATCTGCAGGTCAACGTCAACGCCCGCCAGCTCTCGCCGACCGATTTCGAAGTGAGCCTGTTGCTCGAGGGCGGCGCTGGCGAGGGTCCGGACGCGCTGTTCAAGTTCGAGGTCAACTATGCGGGCATTTTCCGCCTGGAGAATATTCCCAGCGATCAGATGCAGCCGCTGATCATGATCGAGGGGCCGCGCATTTTATTCCCGTTCGCCCGGCAGATCGTGGCCGAGGCGGTGCGCGGCGGCGGCTATCCTCCGCTCTATGTCGATCCGATCGACTTCCAGGCGCTCTATATGCAGCGGATCGCCGCCGCGCAGGCGAACCAGGCGCCGGCCGGACACGCTTGAAGCTGGAGCACGGCGCCTAAACGCGCTGTAGCCGCGATCTCCAGATCGCGGCCGCAGTGAGATCGCGCCTTTGCCGGCTGAAGGGCCGATCACGGAAACACCGCGATCTGGAGATCGCGGCTACAGCGGGCGCTTACGCGTACTTCAACCAGATCGCCGGTGCGCCGAACGTCTCGAGATGGGCGCGATGCGCGGCCATGGCGGCCTCGTCGAGACGCGGGGGTAGCGGCGCGGGCCGAGACGCCGGCGCTGCGCCGCGCGCAGCGATCACAATCGGCTCGAGCGTCGCTAGCCCGAGGCTGCGCTGCCGGCCGCCGCTCAATTCGCAGTAGACCTCGACCAGAATTTCCGCATCGAGCAGAGCGCCATGCATGACGCGCTTGGAGCGATCGATGCGGTAGCGATCGCAAAGCGCGTCGAGACTGTTGGCCGCGCCGGGATGTTTTCGCCGCGCGAGCGCCAGGGTGTCGACGATGCGCGCCGCTGCGATCCCCGCCCGGCCGTGCATCGTCAGTTCGGCGTTGAGGAAGCGCATGTCGAATTCGGCGTTGTGGATGACCAGCGGGTCCTCGCCGATGAAGGCCAGGAACTTCTCGACGACGTGCGCGAATACCGGCTTGTCCCTCAGCGAAGCCGTCGTGTGCCCGTGCACGCGCACCGCGTCCTCGGGCACGTCGCGCTCCGGGTTGATCAGCACATGATAGGTGCGGCCGGTGGCGACCAGGTCGACGATCTCGACCGCGCCGATTTCGACGAGCCGGTCGCCCTTGACGGGATCGAGGCCGGTCGTCTCGGTGTCGAGCACGATTTCACGCAACGGTTTGGCTTCCCTTCTCGATGCCGACGATGGCGCGCAAAAAATCCTGCGCCTGACGGCGAGAATCGGCGAGCGAGCCGCTCGTGTCGATAACGAAATGCGCGCGACGCCGCTTTTCCACATCTGGAATCTGTCGCGCGAGCAGGCCGGCGAACCTTTCCGCGTCGGCGCCGGGCCGCTCGAGCGCGCGGGCGCGCTGAATGTCGGGGCGCGCGCTGACGACGAGAACGACGTCGACCCGGCGGTCGCCGCCCGTCTCGAACAGCAGCGGCACGTCCAGAATCGCCGCGCGCGCCCCAGCGCGGCGGGCGTCATCGAGAAAGCGGGTGCGGCGCTCGCCGACGGCGGGATGCACGATCGCCTCCAGCCGCTTCATCGCCGCGGTGTCGTTGACGACGTACTGCGCCAGCCGCTCCCGATCGACGGCGCCATCGACGATGACGCCCGGAAACTCCGCTTCGACCTTCGCCGCCGCCTCGCCACGATAGATGTCGTGCACGGCGGCGTCGGCGTCGAACACCGGCGCGCCGAGCTCGCGCAACATTTGCGCGAGCGTCGACTTGCCCATCGCAATGGAGCCGGTGAGGCCGACGACGATCACAGCCCGAAGCTCAGAGTTTCAAGGCGCCGAGTTCGCGCAGCGCGGCCAGCAGTTTCAGCATCGGCAGGCCGAGAATGGTCGTGTGATCGCCCGCGACCTTCTCGAACAGGTGCATTCCAAAGCCCTCCCACTGATAGACTCCGACGCTGCCAAGCACGCCGTCGCCCGCCGCGTCCAGGTAGAGACGAAGCTGGCTCTCGTCCATCGCGCGGAGCGTCAGCTCCGCCGTATCGGCGCCGAACGCGATCACACGGCCGCCGCGGGCCAGCGCAAAAGCCGAAGTCAAACGATGCGTATTGCCCGAGAGGCTAGTCAGCGTTTGCAGCGCCTCATCGCGCGTGTGAGACTTGTGAATGATGCTGCCGCCCAAGGCGAGCACCTGATCCGCGCCCAGGACAAGCGAGTCGGGCGTCTCGGCGCTGACCGCGAGCGCCTTGGCGCGGGCCAAGGTAAGCGCAACATCGGCGGAAGGGGCGAGGATCGACTCGATCGCCCTTTCGTCAACGTTCGGCGCGCGCGTCTCGAACGGCAGGCCGGCGGCCGCGAGGAGACGGCGCCGCGTCGAGCTGCCGGAGGCCAGCACGAGACGGAAGGCGGGATCCCAGATGGAGGACAAAGGAGGCGATCCTTGCATGTATTGCGGCGAAATCTATCCATCATTGCGCGCGAAGCGAAGCAATCCATGCCGCGGCAAGCGCCCCTTCCGGCTGGCTGACGATCTCACTACGCTGGATTGCTTCGCTTCGCTCGCAATGACGGTACACTCATCGCTCGCAATGACGGTAGGCTCACGCCTGCGCGATGAACTTCAGCCGATGCTCACGGTAGAGATCGAGGATCGCCGCCGCAGTCTCCTCGATCGAGCGCCGGGTCACATCGATCATCGGCCAGCGGTGTTCGGCGAAGAAACGGCGCGAGGCGCCGATCTCCTCGGCGACCGCGACGCGGTCGATATAGTCGCTCTGGGTATCGGCGTTGAGCGAGAGCAACCGGTTCTGCCGGATCTGAATGATGCGCTCCGGCGAGGCGACGAGGCCAACGATCAACGGACGGCGCAAATCCGTCAGGCCTTGCGGCAGCGGCACGCTTGGCACGAACGGCACGTTGGCGGTCTTGTAGCCGCGGTTGGCGAGATAGATGCTCGTCGGCGTCTTCGAGGTGCGGCTGACGCCGAGCAGCACGATGTCGGCCTGCTCCAGATTTTCCGGCAGCTGGCCATCGTCGTTCATCATTGAATAGTTCAGCGCGTCGATGCGCTTGAAATAGTCGGCATTCAGCATGTGCTGCGCGCCCGCGCGCGAGGCGGCGTTCTGGCCGAGATAGGACTGGAACAAGGTAAGGATCGGGCCGAGCACCGAGAGGCAGGGCGAGCCCGAGGACTCGCAGCTCGCCACCAGCCGCCGCGAAAGCTCGGGATCGACCAGCGTGAACAGCACGATTCCCGGCGCGTCCTCGATCTCGGCGATCACCCGATCGAGCTGTGCGGTGCTGCGCACCAGCGGGTAGACGTGCTCGATCGAGGCGACGCCCTGATATTGCGCCGCCGCCGCGCGCGAGGCGGCGATCAGCGTCTCGCCGGTCGAATCGGAGACCAGGTGCAGATGGAAATAGCTTCTGCCCATGTAAAGCCTTTTTGCGCCGCGATCCCCTGGAGTCTGCGGGCGGCGAGGAGAGCTGTGGATGAATCCCGCGCCCGCCGCCGGGAGGGCTCAGGGCCAGAAATTCCTCCACAGCTTAGCGATCATTTGACGTCGGCGCCAAGCGTTACGTGGACATCGGGGATAAGCGGCGAGACGCCGAGCTGTCCCCATCAAGATGGTTAACGAAGGATTTAGAATCCTTAACAACTCCTTAACTTTTCCCCAGCCCCCGCCCGAGCGTCCCGCACAGCGCCGCTGTGGTCAACGTCGGGGAAGGATTGCGAGCCGCGAGTCATGAGTCTTATCCCGCCCCTAGTAGCAATATTCAGAGTCTAGACTCTCTTTATATATTAGGCCGGCGGTGCTACCGACGGCGCCGCCGCATGGCGCGGACGGACGCGACGCAAGCGCCGGCAAAACGGATCACCGCATGCAGACCTTGGCTCTTTGGATCAAGGCCCTACACGTACTCGCCGTCATCTCCTGGATGGCGGCGATCCTGTATTTGCCTCGCCTCTTCGTCTATCACGCCGACGCTGAGCGGGGATCAAAGGCATCCGAGACGTTCAAGCTGATGGAGCGCAGGCTTCTCAAGGCCATCATGAATCCGGCGATGATCGTCACTTGGCTCACCGGGCTCTATATCGCCTGGGCCTTCGATTTTTTCCGCGCGCCGTGGCTGCACGCCAAGCTAACGCTGGTGTTTCTGATGTCCGCTGTGCACGGCTATCTGTCCGGACGCGTGCGCGCCTTCGCCGAGGATCGTAACGACAAATCCGCGCGCTTCTATCGGGTGATCAATGAGGTCCCGACGGTGCTGATGATCGGCATCGTCGTCCTAGTCGTGGTCAAGCCATTCTGACGGAGGGTCGGCGTCCACGCCGACCTTTTGCCGCCGCGAGGCCGACGCTCCACAGGGCAGTTGACGCTCAAGGCTGGCCGATGAGGCGTTCGAGGTAGTCGCGCTCCTCATTCGGGCGATTCGGGTCGCCCAGACGCCGGCGAAGCTCCTCCAGCACTCGCCTCGCCCGCTCCGCCCGATCGGCGCCGCCCGAAAGCTCCCCTTCGGCCGCGCCGGTCGTGCCGTCCTGCCCGCGGCCGAGCGGATCGTTGTTCTGGCCGCGCCGCGGGCCGCTCATTCCGACATAGCCGCCCTTACCTTTGCCCTTGCCGCGCATCTGCTGCTGCATGGACTGGCCACCTTGCCGGAGCGCCTCGATCGCCTTGCCCTGCGCATCGACCGCGTCGCCCTTCGAGGTATGGCCGAATCGACGAGGCGATTTGCCGTTGTCGCCGTCGCCCTTCAGATCCTTTTGGGCTTCCGACATGTCGTTCTGAGCTTCGTCGAAGTTTTTAGGAGTATCGACGCCCGCGCCGCGCAATTGGCGCTCGATCTCATCGAGACGGTCCTGCAGGGCCTTCTGCCGCTCGTCGAGCGAGGGAGAATTTTTGTCGTCATTGGGCGAGGGCGTTTCGGATCGCTCGCGCTGGTCCTGACGGAAAGTGTCGTCGCG
>Ga0302324_100019091_pt1 | contig 13486 bp, 10 predicted proteins | sample Palsa_T0_1_FD_201949 | JGI IMG/M metagenome (GOLD analysis project Ga0302324, IMG submission 201949) | Peat permafrost microbial communities from Stordalen Mire near Abisko, Sweden - Palsa_T0_1 | ecosystem: Environmental > Terrestrial > Soil > Palsa > Peat permafrost | place: Sweden: Abisko...
GATGCTGCTTATCCTGCCCCGACCGGTACACAAGCCACGAAGTGGCCGCCCCACGCGCAGTGGGCCCGTCCGGCAGGACATTATCCTCTAAGACGAATAATCCGCATTAATCCGCACATACTCTTCCGTCAAATCGCAGGTCAAAAATCGACACTCTGCCCTCCCCAACCCCAGGTCCAGCGCAATCGTGTACTCCCGCTCCAGCATCGCCGCATGCGCCGCTGCCTCATCGAACGCAGGCGAACGCACGCCAACAGCAAACACCGGCAGCCCTCCAATCGTGATCGTCACCAGTGCCGGATCAAACTCCACGCCGCTATATCCAGCCGCCGCCAACAGCCGCCCCCAGTTAGGATCGCCGCTCGACCACGCCGTCTTGCACAGCGGCGAATGCGCAATCGCCTTCGCTACCATTTTGGCCTCAGCTTCGTTGCGTGCACCAGTCACATGCAGCGTCACAACATGGGTGACACCCTCGCCGTCATCCACAATCTGGTGCGCCAGTGACCCGCAGACCAACTGCAGCGCATCGGCAAACGCCTCGTTCACTCGCTTATTGAGCTTTACGCCGCTTACCCCGCTCGCCAGCAGCAACACCGTATCGTTGGTCGAGGTATCGCCGTCAATGGAGATGCAGTTGAAGCTGCGCTCTACCGCAGGCTCCAGCAGCCTGCGCAACTCCTCACTCTCCGCCGCAAGATCGGTAAAAAGATAGACCAGCATCGTCGCATGCGGCGGCCCGACGGGCGCTCCCACTGGCGCTCCCAGCTGCGGATGAATCATCCCCGCGCCCTTCGCCGCGCCAAAGATCCGCACCTCAACGCCATCCACATCGATCACCGCCTGCGCCACCTTCATCTTCGTATCGGTCGTCATGATGGCCGTCGCGAACAACTCCGCGTGCGCCTGCGTGTCGCCCAACACGGCCTCAACCGCAGGCAAGGCTGCAATTACCTTCTGAACAGGAAACGGAACACCGATGATTCCGGTCGAGCAAGGCAGTACCTCGTCAAAGATGCAGTGAAAGGTCCCCGCTGCCGCAACGCAGGTCTGCACACAGGCATCTATCCCGGGCTGTCCGGTTGCGCAGTTGGCGTTCCCGGCGTTGACCAGCACCACTCCAACCCGGCCACCGGTGGTGAGCAGGTGTCTCCGTCCGACCACGACAGGAGCCGCAACTACCTGATTCTTCGTATACATGGCCGCCGCATTCGCGTTCTTCGCGGCAACCGCCACCGCCACATCCAGATTGCCGCTGGCCTTGATTCCTGCCCTGACCGCTCCCCACTGGAAGCCTCGCGGCATAGCCTGAGGCAGCGTCTTTTGCTCATTCTTCATGCTATTTACTCTATCAAGCGAGAGCCCTAGGAAGCCCTCAGAGTGCGGTTACAAGTATCGCTGTGATGGCTCCTGACGGGAGCAAACTCCTGCTTTGCCGGGACAGGCTGCTGCCATCAGCAACTCCAGTCGGTCAGGCGAAAATAAATCTGAAAAAAGTGGCGTATTTTTCAGCGCAAAAAACACGTTGTTTCTCGACCACGTTTACCACGCATTCCACCACAAACTGTCCACAAATTCACCACAACGAACACCCTATTTTCTCCAAAACCCCCTGTAAAAACCACAAAACACCACGCAACAAAAAAATAGCGCAATTTCGTCGTAATCTGTCACAGATCAACTACGAAAAATCAGAAATGGTTCACCTTGCAGCAGGCAGGTTCGTTAGAGCTGGACCGGCAGCGTTCTCTGCTCTTTGCTGCTCGCGCGCGCCATCTCCAGCAGCTTGACGACGCGGTAGCCGTCCTCCGGTTTCACCGCCAGCTCTGCCATTCCGTTAATCGCATCGCGGACATTCGCATAGTAAAGGCGATAGTCCCCAGGCTCTGTCTCCACCTTGGTGCGGACCAGCACGCTGGGCTCAGCCGGATCGGGTGCGACGGTCAAAGTGCCCCAATGCTCCTTGCTCTCCTGCAGCCAGACGCCATCGCCAGTCTCGCCCAAGCGAGGCACCTTCGCTCCGCCAACCAACGCTGGCTCTTGCGGGTCAAGTCCATACTTTTTGAAGCTGCCGCCGGTGCCGTGCAGCAAAAATCGTGGTGCCGCGTCGCAGGCCAGCATGCTCGATCGGCAGTGGACGCGGAGCCGTGGGTACTCAAGCGTAATGTCGAAGGCGTCCTCAATCTGCGTGATGTCGCGATCTTTGCGAACGTTGGCAGTGATACCAATCGGCGTGCCAAACAAGGTCAATGCCTGATCGACAAGGTGCGGCCCCAGGTCAAACAGCAAACCGTTGGCGGGGTCTTCACCCTCCTTCCATGTGTTCGCTCGGGGCACTGGGCGGAAGCGGTCGAAGTGCGACTCAAAGGTGACCAGCCGTCCAATCGCGTTCTTCTCCAGCAGATCGACGACCGTCAGAAAGTCGCCATCCCAGCGGCGATTGTGGAACGGAGCCAGCACAACACCCTTCTCCCAGGCGAGCTGCCAGAGCTCCTTGGCCTGGGCGCTGGTGGCGGCGAACGGCTTGTCGATGACAACATGCTTTCCAGCTTCAAGCGCCTGCTTCGCAAGCTCGAAGTGCGTCTCGTTTGGCGTCGCCACTACGATAAGCTGAATGGCCGCGTCCTTCAGTGCATCCTCGAACGACCGTAGTATTCGCGTCTCGGGATAGGCCTTCGCTGCCTCATCACCCTTGCGCTGAACGATCGCTTCGAGCCTCAGCCCAGGAACTGCGCTGACAAATGGTGCGTGAAATACCCGCCCAGCCAGCCCGAAGCCAACCACTCCGACACCGATCTCAGCCTGCGCCAGGCCCTTCTCTTCAGTCATCTCAAGCTCCTGCAATCTCTCGTAAAGCCGGATAGATGCGCCGGTAGGTCTTGTAGCTCTTCGCCATTTCGTCAGCGTCTCTGGGGGCGATGCTCTTGGCTATCCTAACCGTTGCCTCGCAGGCGGATTCGACGTCGGGCCACGCGCCGATGCCGGTTCCTGCGAGCAGGGCAGCCCCGAACGCTCCACCCTCCTCGGCCTCTAGCAGGTCGACCGAATGGCCGTAGACATCCGCCTGAATCTGTCGCCAGAGAGGGCCGCGTGCGCCGCCGCCACCGAGGCGGATGGCTTGAACGGGGATCTTCAGTTCGTTGAATAAAGTGAAGGTATCTCTGAGGCTGAAGGCTACGCCTTCAAGTATCGCTCGAAGAAAATGAGCACGGGTGTGCGAGGCCGTGATGCCAACGAAGGCTGCGCGGGCGTCGGGGTCCAGATGCGGCGTCCGCTCGCCGAAGAGATAGGGAGCCCAGAGCAGGCCGTCGCAACCCGGGGGAGCTTCGGCTGCGAGTGTCAGCAGCTCCTCGTAGGTGCTGGCAGGTGCGAAGGTGTCGCGGAAGTAGCGCAGACTGAGGCCCGCGCCGTTGGTGACGCCCATGACGTGCCAGCGGCCAGGAGCTGCGTGGCAGAAGGCGTGCAGACGGCCCAGCTTGTCTTTGATCGGCGAATCGGTGGCGGCGAAGACAACGCCGCTGGTGCCGATGGTGGCAGAGACAGAGCCGGGAGCGAGAATGCCCATGCCGATGGCTCCGGCGCCCTGGTCGCCGGCTCCTGCGGCTACGGGTGTGCCTGCGGCCAGTCCGGTCGCTCCGGCGCCGCCGACGCTGATGCGCGCGCAGATCTCCGGCCCTTCGAAGAGTCGCGGTAGCCACGCCATAGGAATGCCTGCTGCTTCAGCCACTTCGGTCGACCAGCGCCGGTGGGCGACGTCGAGCAGAAGGGTTCCGCTAGCCTCCTGCATGTCCATGGCGAGCTCGCCGGTGAGCTGGTAGCGGACATAGTCCTTCGGGCAGAGGACGTGAGCGATGCGGCTGAAGATCTCCGGCTGATGTTCGCGCACCCACAGTAGTTTGGTAAGGGTGAAGTTCGGCAGCGCTGGATTCGCGGTGAGTTCGATCAGGCGGTCGAAACCGATCTTCTCCGTCAGCCAGTCGCACTGTGGCTGCGTTCTTTGGTCGCACCAGATCAAGGCAGGCCGAAGTACTGCTCCATTTGCATCGAGCATGACGCACCCGTGCATCTGCCCCGTAAGTCCGACGGCTTCGATTTCGCTACCTGTTGAGCCAATGGCCGCAATGGCCCCAGCAATCGCCTCGCGGGTGGCGCGCCACCAATCCCCTGGGTCCTGCTCGGCCCATCCTATGTGCTCCGACCGAATAGGCGAGTGCTCGCTGGCAAAGGAGGCGCGTACCTTGCCCGCGCGGTCGATCAGGACTGCACGTGTCCCACCAGTGCCAACATCCACCCCTAGAAGCATATCGCCCGAATCCCCTGTCTCAATCTAATCACGAGTGTACCGAGCCGTCTCGAAGCATTTTTTTGAAGACTCTGTGTTAGCGCATGCATCAAAAAGGACATAAATAGTTCACATAGTCTCAAACACTTGGACTTGGATTGAGACGAGGCAGGTTACGATTAGAGGTATGGGTAAAAATACAACAGCGCAAACCGCCTGGAGCGCGCTGACTGTTCTTGGTGTCTGCCTGCTTTCGATGCCCAGTCATGCACAGGCTGGAAGCGGGACGACGAGTTCTTCGGGTTCTTCAAAGACCCCCGCTTCAGGGCCAGCTACGGCGACCGACAGCTCGCCGATAGCGAATGCCCAGCAGAATCTCTACGGTGCGTCGGGCCAGAACGGCGCGCAGCCCACGCAGGACTCCTTTAAAGGCAGCATCGTGAGTGGCAAGGCCACAGATGGCATCTTCGAGCTTTCTCTAGATGAGGCAATGCAGCGCGGACTTCGGCAGAACCTTGGATTGATCCTGCAAACCTCATCGCAGAAGAGCTCGAACGGTCAGCGTCTGGAGGAGTTGCAGGCGCTACTTCCGACGGTGACAGGGGATGCCAGCATCGAGGTACAGCAGATCAATCTTGCTGCATATGGTCTGAAGTTTCCCGGACTTGCACCGATTATCGGACCGTTCCAGGTGGTCGACTTCCGTGCGTACCTGACGCAGAATCTGGTGAACGTCTCGGCGCTGAAGAACTATATTGCAGCGAAGCATAACTTTAACAGCGCTCGGCTGACCGCTGAGGATGCGCGTGACCTCGTGGTGTTGACGGTGGGTAACGCATACCTGCTGTGCATTGCCGATTCGGCGCGAATCGACGCAGTGACGGCTGAGCTGGCAACTTCGAAGGTCTCGCTCGATCAGGCAGTGGCTGCACATGATGCGGGCACCAGTCCGAAGTTGGATGTGCTGCGTGCGCAGGTGGACTATCAGAACGAGCAGCAGACCCTGATCTCCACGAAAAACAACTTTGAGAAGGACAAGCTGGCTCTGGCCCGTACGATCGGTCTGCCGCTCGACCAGTCCTTTCATTTGACCGATCCAGTTCCTTTCGCGGCGCTGGACCATGTCGATGCGGAGACCGCATTTGAGCAGGCGCTGAAGGCGCGCAAGGATCTCGCTGCGTATGCGGAGCAGGTGAAGGCCGCAAAGGAAGAGAAGACTTCGGCGTGGGCGTATCAGCTTCCGGTGGCGAGTTTCTCGGGCGATTATGGCGACATGGGCACCACGCCTGGGCACTCGCATGGAACGTACTCGGCGACCGGGCAGATCAGCGTGCCCGTGCTGCAGATTGCAAAGACCAAAGGCCAGGAGCAGGTGGCCGATGCGCAGTATGAGCAGGCCACGGCAAAGCTCTCCGACCAGGTACAGCAGGTCAACGCAGATGTTCGCGACAGCCTGTTGGATATTCAGTCGGCGGCGAAGCTGGTGGAGTCGACGCATTCGAATGTGGAGCTGGCGAATGAGGCGCTGAGTGAGGCGCAGCAGAGGTTTCATGCCGGCGTGTCGGACAATCTGCCGGTATCGCAGGCGCAGTCGCAGACCGAACAGGCCAATGATCAGTACATCAGCGCGCTCTATCAGCACAACGTTGCCAAGTTAGGCTTGGCCCGTGCACTGGGCGTCGCACAGACAAATTACAAAGACTATCTCGGAGGAAAGTAACTTGGCAGACCAACCAGAGAAACAGCAGGACGGCCAGACCGCACAGATCAGCGGCACAGTCCAGATCAAGCAGAATGGCGGCGATAAGCAGGGGCAGCCCGACTCGCAGCGGCAGGACGACGATAAAGAACCGGAGAAGAAGTCCGGGCGTAAATTCATCATCATCGCTGTGGTGATTTTGCTTGTCATCGGCGCGGGCATCTTTTACTGGCGTTCTACCTTTACTGAGGATACCGACGATGCGCAGGTCGATGGCGACCTATACCAGGTGAGCTCGCGTGTGACTGGGCAGGTGATCAAGGTCTACATCGACGATAACCAGCAGGTGCAGATCGGCCAAGCGATCGCGGAGATCGATCCGAAGGACTACCAGGTCGCGCTTGAGCAGGCGCAGGCGAATCTGGCCAGTTCGCAGGCCTCGGCATTGCAGGCGACGGTGAATGTGCCGATCACCAACGTCAATGTCAATACGAGCGTAAGCACGACTGGCTCGGATGTGCAGGGCTCCACGGCATCGGTCGAGCAGGCTCGCAAGGAGGCGCAGGCCGCCCAGGCGCGCGTCGATCAGGCGAAAGCCAACGCTGTGAAGTCGCGTCTCGATGTGGAGCGATATACGCCCCTAGTGGAGAAGGATGTCATCTCGAAGCAGCAGTTCGATGCTGCGGTGGCGGCGGATGCGGCGAACCAGGCGGCTGTGCTGGAGGCGGAAGCCACGGTGATCGGCCAGCAGGCAGCGGTGACGCAGTCATTACAAAAGCTGGCCCAGTCGCGCTTCCAGGCGGCACAGTCGATCAGAACCGGCCCTGACCAGGTGAGGGTGCAGCAGGCCAAGGCCAACTCTGCGATGGCGGATGTGAAGCAGGCCCAGGCCAAGGTCGACCAGGCGATTCTTAACCTCAGCTACACGCACATTACGGCTCCGACATCCGGTATCGTCAACAAAAAGAACGTGCAGGTAGGGGCAAATCTCAGCATCGGGCAGGACCTGCTGACGATCATCCCGTTGACCAACCTGTGGGTGACAGCGAACTTCAAAGAGACGCAGCTTGCCAGGATGCATCCCGGACAAGATGTAACGATCAAGGTCGATGCGCTGGGTGGACGGAAGTTCCACGGCAAGGTGACGCAGATCGGCGGAGCAACAGGCTCGCGACTGTCCCTGTTTCCGCCGGAGAACGCCACAGGCAACTACGTGAAAGTAGTGCAGCGTATTCCGGTCCGCATCGACTTTACCAATCTGCAACAGGAGAACGGCGACTACGCGCTGCGCCCCGGTCTGTCGGTCACGCCGGAGGTTGCCGTCAAATAACTTTGGGAAACCGAGTTGTTGTGCGGCGCATCTTAACTGGGGAAGTTTATCGAGGTGAAAGATGGCAGTTGCGATCAAGAAAATTAGCTCCGGCGACGCGAATGTTGCGCCTCACTGGCATGCGCACGCGAAGGAGATCCAGAAGTACGGTTCGGTTATCGAGGATATGCCGCATCCTCTCAACGCAAAGGTGCGCGCAGAGATGGTTGCGAAGCTGAACCAGTTGCTGGCAGACTCCATCTCCCTGCGCGACATGTACAAGAAACACCACTGGCAGGTCGCCGGCCCGACCTTCTACCAGCTTCATCTATTGTTCGACAAGCACTTCGACGAGCAGATCGAGATGGTAGATACGATTGCGGAGCGGATTCAGCTTCTGGGAGGCGTCACCATCGCCATGGGCGGTGACGTAGCGGAGATCACGAAGATCCAGCGTCCTCCGCGTGGCAGGGAAGAGGTTCCGGTCCAGATCTCGCGACTGCTGGAGGCGCATAAGATCATCATTCAGAGTTGTTTGGATATCGCTGAAAAGGCCAGTGATGCTGGTGATCAGGGCACGAACGACCTTGTCGTCAGCGACATTCTTCGGCCCAACGAATTGCAGTCGTGGTTCATTGGCCAACATTTGGTCGAGATGCCGCTGATCCTCGATAAATAAAGATCATTCGCCCTGAAACGGACCCGGATGCCTCAAGCATCCGGGCTCGAACTTTAAGCTATTCCCTCGCATCCATGGGCCGGTTACACTCATCTACACAGTAGCAAACTCCCACTCCTATGCCGATCGCACTCGTCTTTTTCGTTCATTACGCCTACCTCATCATCTTTCTCTGGGTGCTGGTGGAGCAGATCGGCATCCCGATTCCCAGTATTCCCGTGCTGCTGACGGCGGGCACACTTAGTGCGACGCATCGGGTCTCCCATTTCTACGTTGTTCTGGCTGTTCTTGCCGCCTGTCTTGCAGCCGACACGATATGGTTCTCACTCGGTCGCCGCTATGGCAACAGCGTCCTAAAGCTCCTCTGCCGGCTTTCGTTCGAGGCCTCTACCTGCGTCAGCAAGACGGAGGGGTACTTCACTCGCCGCGGCCCGGTTACTCTGCTCTTCGCCAAGTTCGTCCCTGGCCTGAGCACGGTAGCAGCACCTATCGCCGGCCAGACTGGCATGTCCTATGGCCGCTTCCTCCTGTGGGATCTAGCCGGTTCTTTGATCTGGGGCGAGACCTTTATTCTTGCCGGCCGCTTCTTTGGTGATCTGGCCAAGAAGAGCGCGCCATTCTTTCACTGGCTTGGCCACTTCGCCTTCGTCATCTTCATTCTGATGGTTCTCGGCTTTCTGGCCCACCGGATCTTGAAGCAGCGGAAGTTCCTCCAGCAGGTGCGTGAGTTGCGGCTGGAGCCGTCAGAGTTGAAGGCGATGCTCGACACCGCTGAACAGGCAGGTACCACGCCACCGTTCATCGTCGACCTGCGCCATCCGTTGGACTATCTGCCCGATCCGCGCGTACTGCCAGGCGCCCTTCGCATTGGCCCCAACGAGCTTAAGCTGCACAGCGAGATCATCCCCCGGGACCGTGACGTGATCCTCTACTGCACCTGCCCCAGCGAAGAGACCAGCGCTAAGCTCGCCCTGCAACTGCACAAGATGGGCGTCTACCGGGTCCGTCCGCTGCGCGGCGGCTTCGATGGCTGGAAGGAGGCTGGGTATCCGCTCGTGGCTTATGTCACCGACGTACCGACCGCTCCCGTGGTTCAGCAGATTCTTCCCGCAAATTCCCGCCCTAACCCCGGACCAGCTGTGCCGTTGGTCTGAACGCACGCCATCGGCTGCCTGTCGTCTCGCTTCATCCTCCCATTCTAAAGTTCACGGTTATCGTGGTTTGCACTGAGGTCGGTGCTCCGTTGAGACGGTAGGGCTGATAGCGCGCTGCCTGGATCGCGTCGATCGCCGCGCGCTGCAACATAGGCGGGCCGCCGAGGACATGCAGGCTTTCAATGCTTCCAGTGCTCGAGATGATGGCCTCGACGACCACCGTTCCCTCTATGTGCGCGGCCTTCGCGATTGCCGGATAGACCGGACGAATTGGCTCAATCAGCATGCCCTGCGAGACCCCCGATGAGATGGGAAGTGGTTGGGTTGCTCGAGGCGGAGCTATCGTTACGATTGGCCCATGCGCTCCATCGCCTGTCCCGATGCCGCCGGGTATTCCATCATGCATCCCCGTCCCTGGTCCGATGGCTGCGAGCGGAGGTGCGTCACTTGGTAGCAACGACGGCATGACCGTTGCTCGCGCATTGCTGGGTGCGGCAACGCTCGTTGAAGCCGCTGATGCCAGTTCGGCATGCATCACCGGCACAGACGGTTTTGGAGGTAGAGGCAGCAATATCTTCGGCGTGTCCGAGTGGAACGGCAACGCCTCAGGAAGGAGTAATGGCAGCGCAATCATAATGGCCGCAACTGCGAATTGAAGGCTGATAGACACGAGAGCGGTCCACCACTTGCTCTTAGATACGGAACCAATGCACGACTCGACAAGACTGTCCTCAAACATAGAAGCACCCTCCGAACTTCGGATCTCAGGTGCGCATCTAGCGAGGAATGCGGCCGTACAATGTTAGACACCTGTAGCACAGGTATGTTCCCTGAAATTACTCATGTAGAGATTGCGCATGCAGGTCGACTGGTCTTGAGCGATGATGATCAGCATGCAAGGCAAGTCCCAAACCGTAGCTCTGGTTCATACTCGTGTTCTGTCCATGGACGTGTTGCGTGGCATCACCATCGCCTTCATGATCCTCGTCAACGACCCCGGCGATGGGGCTCATGTCTACGCGCAGCTTGACCATGCCAAATGGAATGGCTGGACTCTGACCGATCTCGTCTTTCCCAACTTTCTCTTTCTGGTAGGCGCTGCAATTATCCTCTCGCTGAATTCACGGATACGACGTGGAGACAGCCGGCGCCTGCTTGGGCTTCACATCGTTCGCCGCGCAGCCATCATCTTTGTGCTCAAGATGTTCCTCTCTGCCATACCCTACTTCCACATGACGCATTTGCGCATCTACGGTGTGCTTACTCGTATCGCCATCTGCTATCTATGCGCGGGCTTTATCTGCCTGATCACTCAGCGTGCCCGCACGCTGCTATTGATCTCGGCTGCATTGCTCGCCGGATATTGGATACTGATACGCTTCGTCCCTGTACCTGGTTTCGGCGTTCCGACTCATGAGATTCCGCTGCTTGACCCGGATCGCAATCTTGCCGCGTGGCTGGACCGTGCCATCAATGCCTTTCTGCAACGTACCATCCATACCGGAGTTCTGTATGAGCACACGCGCGACCCTGAGGGCTTGTTGAGCACGTTACCCGCAATCGCGACTACGCTTCTGGGCTCTGTGGTCGCGCTTTGGCTGCGTCGTGTGGACTCGTCGTCCGCGCCAATCACCAAAGCGCGCTGCCGGAATGGTCTTTTCTTCGCGGGCGTTCTGGGAATCGCCGCTGGTCTGCTCTGGAACCCGTGGTTTCCCATCAACAAGAATCTTTGGACCAGCTCGTACGTTCTGTTTGCGGCGGGGTGTGCTCTCCTTGGGCTGGCTGCCTGCTACTGGCTCATCGATATGCGACGCTTTCAGGAGACGCCGGCAGGGAAGTGGCTGACGTGGCCGTGGCTTGTCTTTGGTTCGAATGCTATTGTCGCCTACGCCGTCTCTGCTCTAGTGGTGAAGACCATGCTGTGGATTAAAGTGCAGGATGGCGGAGAGACAGTTACTGCATGGTCCTGGGTCTACCACCACCTTTTCGCTCACGATCAGAGCACCGAGCTGACTTCACTGGCATTCGCTATCGCCGTTGTGGCGATCTGCTTTTTGCCGAACTGGCTGTTGTGGCGCAGGCGCATCTTCGTCAAAATTTGATTGGACTAAGCATTGGCTTACGGCTTCTTCGCTGAGATTCATCGCAAATGAGGGTTCAAAGTCACACCGCACCGCCGAAGCCGTTACCATAGAATTGCGCTCCGCAATCGACTGCGGCAGGAGAGGAACTTGGCCTACAACGATTTACGCGACTGGATAAAACAGCTGGAAAAAGCCGGGGAGTTGAAGCGTATTACCGAGGAGATCGACCCCATCCTCGAGATGGCCGAGATTGCTGACCGCACCGCCAAGCTGGGGCGAGGCACGGCAAATGCAGGAGGGCCTGCGTTGCTGTTCGAAAATGTAAAAGGTCATCCTGGCGCGTGCGTTCTGATGAACCAGTTCGGCAGTGAACGCCGCATGAAGCTGGCGCTCGAGACCGACTCGCTCGACGCGATTGCCGACCGCATTCGTGCGCTCATCAAGCCGCAGGCGCCGACAAGCTTTATGGACAAGCTGAAGCTGTTGCCCATGCTGGCAGAGGTGGGGAACTTCTTCCCTAAGGTGGTTGCGGCGAAGGATGCTCCGTGCAAACAGGTTATCCATCGCGGCGATGCGGTCAATCTTCTCGAGCTGCCGATATTGAAGACGTGGCCGCAGGATGGCGGCCGATTTATTACGTTGCCCTGCGTGATCACACGCGACCCCAAGTCGGGCAAGCGTAACGTTGGGATGTACCGCATGCAGGTCTACGATGGCAAGACCGCGGGTATGCATTGGCAGCGCCAGAAGGTTGCCGCGGAGCACATGCGCGAAAGGTTGCGTGAGGCTTCGCCCGATTCTGCTGCGCGTGTTAACTTGATGGCCCTGACCGCAGGCGGAACTACTGCTGCAACTTCGCTCGATACGCTGAACGCAACGACACTATCGAAGATTCGCGGCGACCGCATGGAAGTGGCAGTCGCGATCGGTACAGACCCTGCCACGACCTTTAGCGCGATCGTTCCCGCGCCGCCCGATGTCGAGGAGTATCTGATTGCAGGATTCCTGCGGCAGAAGCCGCTCGAGTTAGTGAAAGCGGAGACAGTCGACCTCGAGGTGCCTGCCAATGCTGAGTACATCCTCGAAGGCTATGTGCAGCTTGGAGAGTTACGTACTGAGGGGCCGTTTGGCGATCACACAGGCTTCTACACCATGGAGGATGACTACCCAGTCTTTCACATCACCTCCATTACGCATCGTAAGGATCCAATCTACGCGGCCACGATCGTTGGCAAGCCGCCCATGGAGGATGCCTGGATGGGCAAGGCCGTCGAGCGTATTTTTTTACCGTTGATGCAATTGACGCTTCCTGAGATCGTGGACGTGAACCTTCCGGCCGAGGGTGTCTTCCACAATTTGATGATTGTGTCGATAAGAAAAAGTTATGCAGGTCATGCTCGAAAGATCATGAACGGCATCTGGGCGATGGGGCAGGCGATGTTTACCAAGTGCATCATCGTCGTGGATGAAGATTGCGACGTGCAGGACCTTGCCGAGGTAACGCTGCGCACGGCGAACAACATCGACCCGGAGCGCGATATTCAGTTCACGCTCGGTCCGGTCGACTCACTCGATCACGCCAGCCGCTTGCCGAACTACGGCAGCAAGATGGGCATCGATGCGACCAGAAAGTGGGCGGCGGAGGGCTTTACGCGTCCTTGGCCTCCTATGTTGACCATGGATGAGAGCGTGAAGGTGAGGGTCGATGCGCTCTGGAAGAAGCTTGAAATTGGGTAGTGGTTTTCTCTTTTTTGGATAGTAACAAGAGGTAGCCAGCCTCAGACAAGCGAGCTCAACGTATGCCAACAGACCTTGACGTTGACGATGTAAGGCTCAACTACGACCCTTCGCGCCCACAGCAACGATTTAGAGATGCCGGCCTCGATGCTGCATTTTTAGCGTCTGAAGCACAACTTCCTGATTCTGTTCCTTGGCCGGCTGGTGCTGTTCCCGTTGCTGCTCCTCTCAACCCTCCACCAGTTGATAGCGACGATCTCTCGCGATTTAAAGGCTACGATGCTGTTGTGGTCACGTGGACAGCGGTTGAGGCGGCTGCCCTGGCTACCCTCCTCGCTCCTGATCATCCCATTGGCACCTGGTATTTGTACCGACACAATGTCGCCCAATACATCCCATTGGTGACTGGGACGAAATCTCCGTTCAACGACAATACGCCCGATATGGCGCGCTACTACCAAACGCTTGCGCTGTATCTTCCCTGTCGAATTGGGAGAGCGAAGGTGCTGCTGATAAAGAGCGGGCTTCATTTGGACTATGAC
>Ga0302324_100019092_pt1 | contig 13486 bp, 11 predicted proteins | sample Palsa_T0_1_FD_201949 | JGI IMG/M metagenome (GOLD analysis project Ga0302324, IMG submission 201949) | Peat permafrost microbial communities from Stordalen Mire near Abisko, Sweden - Palsa_T0_1 | ecosystem: Environmental > Terrestrial > Soil > Palsa > Peat permafrost | place: Sweden: Abisko...
CGACCCCACGTTGTTGAGCTCTGTGTGATCTCGTCGTCGAGATTGTAAGAGCGAAGAGAGCACGCCGGGGGGACCGACCCACTCGGTCGGCCCACTGATCCACACGAGCCATCGCCACTCTCCACCGCGCGCTCGTGCTCACCCGCGCGGAGCGCGCCTTTCCCCTCAAGGCACGGCCTCCGCGAATCCCTGCCGCTGATCCAGGAACAGGCCCACGCCCTGCGCGATGGCGTGCGCCAGCTCGGCCTGGTAGCGGTCGGAGCGCAGCTTCTTCGCATCCTCGGGGTTCGAGAGAAAGGCGGTCTCGACCAGCACCGACGGCATCTTGGTCCCGAGCAGCACGTAGAAGAGCGCGTGCTTCACGCCCAGGTCATGCCGTCCGGGCTTGTGACTCCCGTCCACCAGCGTGTGCTGCACGCTGCGCGCGAGGCGCTCGGACTCCTCGACGTCTGCCTTGGTGGCCATGTCGGCCAGAATCATCTGAAGGTCGGAGAGGCTCTTCTCGCTGGCCTGGTTCTCGCGCGCCGCGAGCTTTAAGGCATAGCGATCGTCGGTGACGTTCAGGAAGTAGGTCTCGGTACCGCGCAGCTTCCGGTCGCGTGCGGCGTTGCAGTGGATCGAGATGAAGAGGTCGGCCTTGGCCTGGTTGGCAAACGCCGCGCGATCCTCGAGGGCCACGAAGCGATCGTCGTTGCGCGAGAGGAGCACCTCGAGCCCCTGGGCCTTCAGATCCTGGGCCAGTTTCTGGGCCACCGCCAGGGTCACGTCCTTCTCGCGGGTGCCGTCGGGCCCGATCGCCCCGCTGTCGCGGCCTCCGTGACCCGCATCGATCATGACGCGCCGCACGCGCAGACCCATCTGGACGGCGAGCGGTACGCCCCCCGGAGACGGCCCGGCCCGACGCAAGGCATCCAGGAGACCATGCCCCTCGCCAGCCGGCTTGCGCGGGGACTCGCTTGGCTGGGCCGCCGGAGCCTCGGGGGGAGCGACTTCCTTCGTCGCTTCGGGAGGCTTGGCGTTGGTCTCGCGCAAAGCATCCTCGACGTTGGCGGGGCCCTCATCGTCATCATCCGCGTCGTCCTCATCGTCGGCGGCGGCCGGTGCGGAGCTCGCCACCTCGCCCATCGCATGCTCGGGCGGGCGCTCGACGGTCTGCTTGGCCGTGCTCTTCGCACGCGTGCGCGGCTCCGGCATGCTCGCCAGAAGCTTTCTGGCGCGCGCGACCATGTCGCTGTGCGGATAGCGCTCGAGCAGGTTCGTCAGCGCCAGGCGGCCCCGCCTCGAATCGTTCTCGCGATCGAGCGCGATGCGGGCGATCTGATAGAGCGCGTCGTCAGCCAGCTGTGAGTCGGGGTAGCGGCGGGCGACCTGCTCGTAGTCCTGCCGCGCGGCCTGGCGATCGGCGGCGGACAGTGAGATTCGTGAGAGCTGGTTGCGAAGCTCGGCGGCGGTGTAGAGCGCCAGGGGAGCCTTGTCGCTCTCGGGAAAGCTGTGGGCGACTTGCTCGAAGCGAGCCGCCGCGCTGATCCAGGCCTCCCGACCGTGACCCTTCCCGGCGCCCGCCTTCAACGCATAGTAGCCGCGCCGCGCGGCCTCGTACGCCCGCCCGTCCTCCGACGCGAGAGCTCGCGCAGAGCCGGCGACGAGCAGCGCGAGCGCCGTCGCGACGATGTGGGTGCGCATGCCACCATGGCACCACGCGCCGCCACACAGCGCAATTTTTCGCCTGAGTTTGCCTGAGTCAGATCGGTCAGGGGCTGGGCGGTCGGCGAGCGCCGCAGCGGCTGCAGACCCCTCCGGCAAAGCTCTGGCCCCCGCACGACGTGCAGGCGACTTCGGCCTCGACCGGCGGCGGCGCGACGGACGTCACTCGCGGCAGGTGCATTCCGCACTTGGCGCAAAAGGTCTCTTCGCCTTGCGTCACTTCCCCGCAATTCGGGCACGTGACGTCGGCGGCGAAGATGCTGGGAAACTCTTCCTCGGCGAGCCCGGTCGGCTCCAGATCCGGCGTGGCCTCGACCAGCACCTGCTGCGGCGCCGCGAGAGTCGGTTCGAGCCCCTCGAAGGGCGCTTCGGCGGGCGCTGCGCCGAACGCGCCGAGGTCGAATCGGGTGGGCTCGAGCCCCGGCGTGGTCTCGACTCCGACCTTCAGATCCGCGGCCCGGGTCGGCTCCATGTCGGCCAGGGGCACGACCGACGCGTCCACCGCCGCGACATGGAAGATGTGGCCGCAGGTCGCGCATTCCAGCGCCTCGCGCGGGTGAGGTGCCTCGCAGACCGGACAGACTTCCATTCGAGAGCAAGCCTAGCAGAGCCCCCTACCCGTCGCGAGCTAGGGTATCGGTTGGGAATGACGAGGTACCTTCGCCCGATCTGTTCGCCGCGCACGGCGCGGCGCGGCCGGGAGTCCGGCCGGAGCAAGGAGGGAATGACGGGCTGCGCTAGCGGCCCGGCAGGGAGGGCGGCACGCCCTCCTCAAAAGGCTAGTGTCCCGAACGTCGTAACCCGGCTCATCATCTCCAGAATCTCGGAGCGGGACACTAGGGCTTGACGCTGCGCTCGAAATTGGGGACAGCGCTCAAGACCATGTCCTCTCATCCGACCGTGCGGGCGCCCCGCGGAACCGAGCTCAGCTGTCGCGGCTGGGTCCAGGAGGCCGCGCTGCGCATGCTGATGAACAATCTCGACCCCGAGGTCGCCGAACGCCCGGAGGACCTGGTCGTCTACGGCGGCACCGGGAAGGCCGCGCGCGACTGGGAATCCTTCGACCGCATCGTGGAATCGCTGCGGACCCTCGCCGACGACGAGACGCTCATGGTCCAGAGCGGCAAGCCGGTCGGGGTGCTGCGGACCCATGCCGACGCCCCGCGCGTGCTGATCGCCAACTCGAACCTGGTCCCGCACTGGGCCACCTGGGAGACCTTCTGGGACCTCGAGAAACGCGGCCTCATCATGTACGGCCAGATGACGGCCGGCTCGTGGATCTACATCGGCACCCAGGGAATCCTGCAGGGAACCTACGAGACCTTCTGCCAGGCCGGCCGCACCCATTTCGGCACCGACGATCTGCGCGGGCGCACCATTCTGTCTGCGGGTCTCGGCGGCATGGGCGGAGCTCAGCCGCTGGCAGCCACCATGGCCGGGGCTGCCTTTCTGGGCGTCGAGGTCGACGAGGCGCGGGCCCGCCGGCGCCACGAGACGGGCTACCTCGATCATCTGGCGGCGAACCTCGACGACGCGCTGGCCCAGGTTCAAGCGGCGGCATCGGAAAGGCGCGCCCTTTCGGTGGGCGTGATCGGAAACGCAGCGCAGGTCTTTCCGGAGCTACTGCGGCGAGGTGTCCGCTTCGACCTGGTCACCGACCAGACTTCAGCCCACGATCCGCTGCACGGCTATGTCCCGAGCGATCTCTCGCCGAGCGCGGCCACTGCTCTGCGGGCGAGTGACCCGCAGGGGTACATTCGCCGCGCCAAGGCCAGCATGGCGGACCAGGTGCGCGCCATGCTGGGGATGCAGCGCGCCGGCTCGCACGTCTTCGACTACGGCAACAACCTGCGGGCCATGGCCCAGGAGGGTGGCGTGGGAGACGCCTTCGACTACCCGGGTTTCATTCCAGCCTACATCCGACCCCTTTTCTGCCAGGGCCAAGGGCCCTTCCGCTGGGTCGCGTTGTCGGGGGATCCGGCCGACATCGCCGTGACCGACCAGGCGCTCAAGGCGCTCTTTCCCGAAAAGGCCGCCTTGCACCGCTGGCTGGACCTGGCCGCCGCGCGCGTGAAGTTTCAGGGCTTGCCGGCCCGCATCTGCTGGCTGGGCTATGGCGAGCGCGACAAGGCCGGCCTGCTTTTCAACGAGCTGGTGCGCAGTGGCCGGGTGAAGGCCCCGATCGTCATCGGGCGCGACCACCTCGACTGCGGCAGCGTCGCCTCGCCCAACCGCGAAACGGAGGCGATGCGCGACGGCTCGGATGCGATCGCCGACTGGCCGATCCTGAATGCCCTGGTGAACGCGGTGAATGGGGCCTCGTGGGTCAGCTTTCACCATGGCGGCGGCGTGGGGATCGGCTATTCGCTCCACGCCGGACAGGTGATCGTGGCCGACGGGACCGAGGCCGCGTCGAAGCGGATCGAGAGAGTCCTGCAAAGCGATCCCGCGATGGGCGTTCTGCGCCACGCCGACGCCGGCTATCCCGACGCCATCGAGCTGGCCCGCGCACGGGGCTTGAAGATCCCGGGCCTCTCGCCGACCCCATGACTCCCCAATGACTCCAAAGGCCGCCTGAAATGGCGATCGAAGCCGATCTGATCGTCTCGGGCGCGGCCGAAGCGCTCACCTTCCGGGAAGAAGGCCACGGGCTCCTGAGGGACGCGGCGCTGGCGGCCCGCGACGGGGTGCTGGTCTGGGTGGGTCATTCGCGCGACTTGCGCGCCTCGGTCGAGCCGCGACCGGGCGCGACCGAGATTGACGCCAGCGGCCAGATCCTCCTGCCAGGGCTGGTCGACTGCCACTCGCACTTCGTCTACGGCGGCGACCGGGCCGGCGAGTTCGCGATGCGCTGCGAGGGCGCGAGTTATCTGGAGATCGCGGCCGCGGGTGGCGGCATCCAGGCCACCGTCGACGCCACGAGCGCCATGCCGGCCGAGGAGCTCGTCGAGCTCGGCCTGAGGCGCGCCGGGCATCTCATCGCCCAAGGGGTCACCACAACGGAAGCGAAGAGCGGCTACGGGCTGTCAGTGGAAGGCGAGCTGCGGCTCTTGCGGATCATCCGGCAGGTCCGGCAGTCGACCGCGCTCGAGATTCATCCCACGTTGCTTGGCCTGCACGCTCTCCCCAAAGACAGCCGGCGCGAGCGATTTCTGGATGAGGTCGTCGGGGAGCTGATCCCCCGCGCAGCCGAAGAGGGTCTCGCCCGCCAGTTCGATGCCTTCCTGGAGACCGGCGCCTTCTCGCGCGACGAAGTCACCCGCGCAGCGCGGGCGGCGCAGGCGGTGGGATTCGGAATTCGCCTGCATGCCGACCAGCTGACGGACTCGGCCGGCGCCGAGCTGGCCGCCGAGCTGGGCGCCGTCAGCGCCGATCATCTGGAGCAGATCAGCGGCGACGGAATTCGAGCCCTCGCCCGGGCCGGGACCAGCGCCGTTCTCGCTCCGGTTGCCACCCTGGCGGCCCAGGCCGGCCGATTCGCTCCCTACCGCGACCTCGAGGAGGCCGGCGTCCCGGTCGCGCTCTGCACCAACTGGAACCCGGGCAGCGCGCCCAGCGAGAACGTGTGGCTCACGGTCGGTTTGGCTTGCCTCAGCTATCGGATGGCTCCCTGGGAAGCGCTGCGCGCCTTCACGGTGGGCGGCGCCCGCGTGCTCGGTCAGGCAGCGCGCCTTGGACGACTGGCAACCGGCTTCGCGGCGGATTTCGCGATCTATGCCACCGCCGACCATCGCCACCTCGCCAGCCATTGGGGAGTCAACCACGCGTCTCAGGTGTTCAAGAACGGGAAGAGGCTTCTGCAGTCGCCTCTCATCCGCTGCTGAGTACTCGAAGGAAGGAGAACACACGGTGAACCATTTCCGCGCCGTAACCATCGCGCTAGCGGCGACGACGTGCAGCTCGGGGACGGCCCTGGGCCAGTATGTTGCCGAGACTCTGCACGCGCCCGGCAGGATCTCCGGAACCGTCACCTACACCGGTTCACCACCCTCCCTGCCCCCCGAGGCCCGCGACAAGAATCCGGAGGTCTGCGGCAGCACCCACGAAAATCAGACGCTCCAGCTGGGTCCCCAAGGCGGCCTCAAGAACGTCGTCGTCTACCTGAAAGACATCAAGGCCGGTAAGGCCCTGGTCCCGGTGGTCGCCGATCTGGACCAGTCGGGCTGCACCTACGTCCCGCACGTTCAGGCGCTTCCGGTCGGCTCGACCTTGAATCTTCTCAACCACGACCCGCTCCTTCACAACATCCACGCGCTGGAGGACGGTTCGACGATCTTCAACTATGCGATGCCGCAGAGCGTGAGGAAGATTCCCAAGCGGCTCGCCAAGCCCGGCTTTCTCGCAGTCAAGTGCGATGTCCACGCCTGGATGAATGGCGTGGTTGCCGTTCTCGCCAACCCGTACTTCGCCGTCACCGACCTGAACGGCAACTTCACCATCGACGAGATTCCGCCCGGGACCTACACCATCGCCGCGTGGCAGGAGCGATTGGGGGAGAAGTCACAATCGGTGACGCTCGGCGCGAGCGAGACAGCCAAGACCCGATTCACGTTCTCCGGACAGTGACCTGGGGGGAAACCGCTCGCAACCCGAATGGTTCGTTGAAGAATTGAACGAATCGTTCAAGCCATCTCCCGCTGCGGCGGCCAGCTACTCAGACCTAATCAAGTTAAATCAGCCACATAGCCGATGGCACGCCGTCTGCTTTTCTACCTCCTCGTTGAAGGTCAACCCGAGGAGGATGCCAATGCAGAGCGTCTCGTCGCAAGGCAGCTTGTCCATTTACCTCTCCGAAATCGGGCGTTATCGCCTCCTGGATGTCGAGCAGGAGAAGCGGCTCGCTCGCGAGTATCGCGAGACCGGGGACCGCGCGATTGCGCAAAAGCTCGTCACCTGCAACCTGAGATTCGTGGTCAAGGTGGCTTCCGAGTACCGCACCTACGGGCTCCGGCACGCTGACCTGATCCAAGAGGGGAATCTTGGACTCATGAAGGCCGTCGAGAAGTTCGATCCCCGGCGCGGAATTCGGCTGATCTCCTATGCCGTCTGGTGGATCCGCGCCTACATTCAAAACTACATCCTGAAATCCTGGTCGCTCGTGAAGCTCGGCACCACCCAGATTCAGCGCCGGTTGTTCTTTTCGCTGGCCAGGGCCAAGCGCGAGATCGAGCGGCTGGAGGGCCCCAGCGGAACCCAGGAGCGAATCGAGGAGTTGGCCCGTCAACTCCACGCCAAGCCCCAGGAGGTCTCGGAGATGGAGCAGCGGATGTCTGGGCGCGATCTCTCGCTCGACATGCCGGTCGACGACGACGGACCTCCCCGGCTCGACCTGGTGCCGGGAAGCGAACAACCAGCCGACGAACGGGTCGCGGACGCCCAGATCTCCAAGCTCCTCGGGGCGCAGGTCGCCTACTCGATGGCTCGACTCGACGCGCGCGAACGCTACATCATCGAACGCCGGGTCCTCGACGATCAACCGGCGACCTTCAAGGACCTCGGCGAGCACTTTGGCGTCTCGCGCGAACGAGCGCGCCAGCTCGAGATCCGTGCCAAGGAGAAGCTGCGCGGCCTTCTCGAGAAGTCGATGGGAGATCTCGACGCCAGCGAGGCCTTGCAGCACTTCGCCCAAGCTGCCTAGCGTCCCGCGCGTTCGACGCGCTCGCCCCTGGCGCGCGAGAAGTTGCCAATCACGAGCCAGGGCGCAGCCCGGCGCAACCTGCGCAACATCTCCTTGAGCCCCAGCGGCGCCCCCCCAGCCCCGCGTCCGTCAGCGACCTCGACGTATTGGCGCGGGTCGATCGCCAGTGGCCGGGTCTGGAGCTGATTGATCTTGTGCCGCACGATCAGCGCCGCCAGGGCCTCCACTTCGCCTTCGCGATCGGTGATCCCCGGGAAGGTCAATAGATTCAGGGCCACGTACAGCCCTCTCTTGCGCGCCAGGCGCAGGCTCCGCTCCACGTCGTCCAGGCCGTAGCCCTGGGGCAGATAGTAGGCCTCGTAGAGCTCGGGGTCCGCCGAATTGAGGCTCACGCGGATCGAGTCGAGACCGGCCCGGGCAATCCTCGCCAGCTGGTCGGGCAAGCTCGCATTGGTGTTGATGTGAATCGACCCGCGCGAGGTCCGCGCCCGCATCGCCTGGATGGCCTGCTCGATCTCCCGGCCGCGCGTCAGGGGCTCACCCTCGCAGCCTTGCCCGAAGCTGACCATCGTCTTGCCGGTGGCTTCGGCGAGATGGGCTCCGCCGACCTCGGCCAGTTCCTGCCACAGCGGCGCCTCGGCCATGCGCTGGTGTGACGAGGGAGGCGCGCCCTTGGGCTGCTCGCTGATGCAGCCCACGCAGCGGGCATTGCAGCTCGTGGAGGTGGGCAGCGCCCCCTCATCGCGCCCGTAGAAGACGTTCTGGGCCGTGAAGCAGCGGTAGCGCAAGGCGCAGGTCTCAAGCTGCTTCAGCACGCGATTCGTCGGGTCTCGCGCCCGAGCTCGCGCCACCTTCGCTGCCAGGTCGGGCGTGGAAAACCGCCGGGGGTCCCAGTGCTGCCGTCGATCGGTCCTCAGAGCGGCCACCGCGATCGCCCCGCCCTGAAAGGCGGCGGCCGTGTAGGCCCACTGAGGCAAGGTCGGCGCCAGCACCGAGCGCTTGCCCGCCGGAAGCGCGCTTCTGGTCCAACCCGGCGGCAAGACGGCTCCGACCGCGCGCGGGCGAATGCGGCGCCCCTCGAGCTCGAACGACTCGACGACCACGAAGCGCCCTTCCCGTTCGTCGAAGCCCACCGGCCACCAGCCCGGCAACGCCTGCAGGGTCGCGCCCGGGGGCAAGGCTGCCAGGTCGCCCGCGATTGCCCAGCGATCGGCGATCGCCACCGCCGCGGCGAGCGTGGGGTGGTCGAAGACCCGGCCTTGATCGTCGGCCAGCAGGAGTCGTGGAAAGCGCATCTGGCTGTGCTGTATGCGCTCGGACGACCAAGTTCAACATCGGCGCCCGATCCGGTTTCGTTGCCCCCTCAGCGTGCGTCTGTTACAAGGGCGCGGTTTTCCCGAACTGCTTGGAGCGAACCTCATGATCGTCGGCATCCCGAAGGAAACCAAGACTCGCGAGTACCGCGTCGGCCTCGTACCAGGCGGCGTCCGGGCTCTCACCTCGCGCAATCAGAAGGTCCTGATCGAGACCGGCGCGGGTGTGGGCTCGGGCATCAGCGACGCCGACTACGTCAAGGCGGGCGCCACGATCGTGAAGTCGGCCGAGGAGGTTTGGTCGCAGTCCGACATGATCGTGAAGGTCAAGGAGCCGCTGGCCGGTGAGTATGAGCTCATCCGCGAAGGGCAGATCATCTACACCTACTTTCACCTGGCGGCAGTGCCGGAGCTCGCCAAGGTGCTGATCAAGAAGAAGGTCGCGGCGGTCGCCTACGAGACCATTCAAACCGAGGACGGGGCTCTGCCCTTGCTCAAGCCGATGAGCGAGGTCGCCGGGAAGATGTCGATCCAGGTGGGAGCCGCATCGCTGGCCAAGGAGCACGGCGGCAAGGGCGTGCTGCTGGGCGGGGTTCCAGGAACGCGCCGGGGCAAGGTGGTCATCCTGGGTGGAGGGGTGGTGGGCACCAACGCCGCCAAGATCGCGGTGGGCCTGGGCGCTGAGGTCTCAATCCTCGACATCAACCTGGAGCGGTTGGGTTACCTCGACGACATCTTCCAGGGTCGGATCACGACCCTCAACAGCGACAGCGCGCAGATCGAACAGGCGGTCACGCAGGCCGACCTGGTGGTGGGGGGCGTGCTGATTCCGGGCGCCAAGGCTCCCAAGCTGGTGAGCGAGGCTCTGATCTCCAAGATGAGCGAGGGTTCGGTGGTCGTCGACGTGGCGGTCGACCAGGGTGGATGCATCGAGACCTGTGTTCCAACCACCCACGACAATCCGACCTACATCAAGCACGGCGTGGTTCATTACTGCGTCGCCAACATGCCCGGCGCCGTCGCGCAGACCTCGACCTTCGCCCTCACCAACGCCACGACGCCCTACGCGCTGCAGATTGCCGAGCTCGGGCTGGCCGCAGCCGTTGCCAAGAGCAAGCCTCTGTCGCTGGGGCTCAACACCTACGACGGCCACGTCACCTATCGCGCCGTCGCCGAGGCCCTGGGATATCCCTACAAGCCGTTGCAAGAGGCGATGAAGCGCTAGGGCTAAGGCCTTGATTCTGCTGATGCGGTGCCGCGCCCTTCACGGAACCACCGACAATCCTTTACGTCTGCGGGGCATTCGCGGAATAATGCGAGGAGACTTTCGGTTCCTTTCACGCCGGACACCGAGGTCCCTCATGGTTAGGCTAAGACCATGAGCTCATTGGAGGAAGACGTGCTTTCACCCCGCCAGAGCGACCATGCGCGCGCCGAGTTCGAGGCACTGGCCTTGCCCCATCTCGACGCCCTCTACTCGGCCGGTCTCAGGCTCACCAAGAACGAGCGCGACGCCGAGGACCTGGTTCAGGACAGCTTCATGCGGGCCTATCGGTTCTTCGACAAGTTCGAGCGGGGGACCAACATCAAGGCCTGGCTGTTTCGGATCCTCACCAACACCTTCATCAACCGCTACCGGCGGACGATGAAAGAGCGGAATCTGATCGAGGGCAGCGAGCGCGAGGCAGTCGCCGAGCGCATGATGGCCCAGGACTCCTCCGAGCATGGCCACACTCCCGAGCAGGCGTTCTTCGATCGCATGCTGTCGGACGAGGTTCTCAAGGCCGTCGACGCCTTGCCGGTGGACTTCCGCATGGTGGTCGTTCTGGCCGACCTTCAGGAGTTCGCCTACAAGGAGATCGCCGAGATCCTCGGCTGCCCGGTCGGCACGGTGATGTCGAGACTCTTTCGCGGGCGGCGACTTCTGCAGAAGAGTCTCGCCAGCTACGCTGCCGAGCTCGGCATTCAAGCTGAACCGAAGAGCCAACCGGCGGGGTCTGATTCTCCGGCCGACCTTGACGCCTACCGCCGGCGTCGGAGCGGCGAGAAGTAGGATGATGCCTGTCGATCCACAGCGTGAGTTCGAATGCGCTGACATTCACCACTTCGCCGACGCCTATGTCGACGGTGAGTTCGAGGCCCAGGAGCGATCGCTGCTCGAACGCCACCTCGAGCGCTGTGGAACCTGTCGTCTGGAGTTGCAGCGCGTGGCGACCTTGCGCTCACTGCTGCGAGCCCGCATCGCAAGCGCGGTGGCCCCTGACGCCTTGCGGGAGCGGATTGTCGCCGGTCTGCGGCAGGTCGACCGCCCGGCCTGGGCAGTGTTCCGGGGTGCGGTCTTCGAGTGGCGACGCGGGGTGCTGCCGATCATGGCCGGGGCTTCGGTGGCCGCGGCTCTCTCGATTTTTTATCTGACGGTGGTGCCCCAAAAGAGCGACCGCTGGGTCGTCGGAGATGCGGCGGAGATGCACTCCCGGGCCTTGCCTCTCGAGATCGCCACCGGGCAACTCGACCAGTTGATGCCGCTCTTCGAGCATCATCTCGGGTTCGCGGTCCGTCCACCGGCGTTCAATCCGGGTGGGGTCTTGCTCGAGGGTGGCCGGCTGTCTCACCTCGGAGCGCACGACGCCGCCTACCTGCAATACGGGGCCCCGCACACTGGAGGGCGACTCTCCCTCTTCATCGTCGAGTACCCCGGAGCCACCCTGCAATTGGACGGCGCGCGTCGAACGGTGGTGGGCAATCGCGAGGTCTTCCTGGCGTATGCCCATGGACACAGCGTCATGGTCTGGCGGAATCACGACGTCGTCTACTCGCTGGTGAGCGACCTCGGTGAGGATGAGACCTTGTCGCTCCTCGCTCAAACGCGATAGCCAGCATCCCTGTCGCCATCGCGCCGCGCGGCCTCTCCCTTCCGGACTCCCTTTGGTTCGACGCCCTTTGGTGCTAGGGATGTTGACCCGCCGTAGCGCGTGACGAAATGCCCAAACGAATCCTGATGGTGGACGCCGATGCTTCCCTGCGCAGGCAGGCCGCCAGATCTCTCACGACCAGGGGCTATGAGTTTCAAGAGAATCCGGACGGCCGAGACGTGCTCGAGCAGGTCCGAACGTTTCTGCCTCAGGTCCTGATCCTGAACGTCGAGCTCCCCCGGGGCTCGGGCTACGCCGTCTGCAGCAAGCTCCGCAAAGACGAGGGCTTGAAGGCCATCAAGGTCCTCTTGACCTCTGCCGAGGCGACTCAGAAGGCCTTCGACGACCACAAGAAGCTCAAGCTTGGACGCGCGGACGATTACCTTCTGAAGCCTTTCGAAGTCGACGAGCTGAGCCGCAAGGTCGTCGCTTTGCTCGGCGACGAGTTCGAGCCCGAAGTCGAGGCTCCCGAAGCCCCGGCCGATCTGGCCTTCGATTCCGGCGAGCAGGCCGTAGAAGGAGAAGAGCGAATCTCCCTGGACGACATCGAGGAGATCTCGGTCGACGAGGAGCTCGGGCCCAGCGACAGCTCCTTGCCCGGGGAACGGGATGTCGACTTGCTCGACTCGGCCTTCCAGCGGCTCGAAGATCCCTCTCCCGAAAGCGGGACCTCGGACGACACCGGACTCAACGGCAACGGCGGCCCCGAGCCCCTTTCACTCGATGAGCCCCTCGAGCAGGACCTTCCGAGCCCGCTACATGAACAGGCCAACGAGGTGTTGCAAGCCCTCGAGAGCGAGCCTGAGGAGCGCACGGTGGTCGCGGGACATCCCCGACCGATGACCTACCCCTCGCGCCGCGACGAGCAGTCGAGCGGCGATGGCGAGCTGCTTCGACTTCGGGACGAGCTGAACGCACGGGGGAAAGAGCTGCTCGAGCAGCGCGACCGCGAGACGCTCCTCGAGAACGAGGTCGCCCGTCGGAAAGAAGAGCTCTCCCGCCGCGACGGGCAGATCCGGCAGCTGCAGCAAAGAATCGACGCTCTGATCGCCGGCCAGCGTCGAGGCGAAAAGGATCTTCAGGTCAGCCGCGAGGAAGCTCGCGCCGCGGCCCAGCGGGCCGAGGCGGCGGAGCGGGCGCGGTCGACGACGGAGGGCCAGCAACGCCAACAGGACCAAAGCGTCGAGCGGCTCTCGGCCGAGCTCGAAAGCGCACGCCAGCGTTTCGACGATCTGCAGGCCGACGCCGACCGGCTGCGCTCCCGCAACGAGGAGCTGGAGGCGGAGACCAACGAGCTCCGTGGCCACCGCGCGGAGCTCGAGGACGAGAAGCACAAGAATGAGGAGCGACTCGTCAAGTCCTACGAGCGGCTTCAGGAGGGAGAGCGCATTCGCGGAAAGACCAAGCAGGCGTTGACGCTCGCGCTGCAGCTGCTCGACGAGTCGGGCGAGTCCGACGAACCCGAAAATGAGGATCGCCCTTAACCGGTGCTTGGCGGCGGGCGGCCGCCGAGAAGCTACTTCTTCTCCTTGGCCTCCCGCTTGTTCAGCATCTGCCGAGCGGTGTTCACGATCGTGCCCGGCACGTTCTTGCTGCGCGAGAGCTCTCGAACGTCCACCTCCGTCAGCGTTCCCATGAATTTCATCGCGATCCCCAGCGGCACCTTGGGATTTTTCACCAGCGCCAGCTTGATGGCGTAGAACTTGAGCCAGTCGCGACTGCCGTAGATGTAGCGGAGGACATCCTCCTGGGCGACCTTGTTGCCGGCCATCAGGTTGACTTCACCCTCGGTAATGCGCGGGCTCTGGATGGCCGCCATGGCCACCAGCTTGTTGCTGTCGCGCAGAAGAATGGTTCGGGCTTCCTTGTTCCCGAGCATGGCGAGCTTGATCTTCTGCGAGACCGTCATGATCATCACG
>Ga0302324_100019095_pt1 | contig 13484 bp, 12 predicted proteins | sample Palsa_T0_1_FD_201949 | JGI IMG/M metagenome (GOLD analysis project Ga0302324, IMG submission 201949) | Peat permafrost microbial communities from Stordalen Mire near Abisko, Sweden - Palsa_T0_1 | ecosystem: Environmental > Terrestrial > Soil > Palsa > Peat permafrost | place: Sweden: Abisko...
AGAAGGCGTTTACTCTGCATTCGGTTTGTACGCAACTGCAAAACTGGAAGGGCCAGAAGATCTGGCTCGCTTTCCATTGGTCGCGAAAAATGTTTGGAACCCGGACCGTAATGGGGACGAAAAAGCCGCATTTTTCCTGCAAGAATACTTTCCCGAATCTTTTATCGGCCAGTTCCCGGTCAAGGGAGTCCTGCTTCCTGTGGTCACGGGCCGAAGCGACACTTATATCGTGCCCTGCAGCGGCTCGCGAGCTTTCTCCGCACTGGCGCCTTCTACCCTGTCGCATCTGCCGGCCAGCGGCGACGCGGACTTTCGCTTTCTCTGTGAGTTGCCCCGCGCTGTTCCCACTTATGAGCTGAGGCTGGGTACAGACATTGCGCGGATTCCATCGGTTCTCGAGCATCTGCTTGTTCACGGTCTGAAGGCTGTCGCGGGCCCGGAGGCTGTCGCCGCCAAATGAGCGCTCAGCCTCTCGTCAGCATTGTTGCGCCCGCGTACAACGCGGCGGCGTTCTTCGATTCCTGGATCGCATCCATTGATAGCCAGGGCATCTCCGATCTGGAAGTGATTCTCATCGATGATGGGTCGAGCGATAACCTTGCGGAACGCGTCTCGCGGCGGCCGGATAGAATCCGATATCTCCCCCAGAGCAACCAGGGTCCGGCAGCCGCTCGCAACGCGGGCATTCGCGCCGCCAGGGCTGACCTTATTGCCTTCCTCGATCTCGACGACCAGTGGGCCCCACAACACCTGGAGAATTGCATCCATGCTTTAGCCGTGGATGCCGGCGCGGGCATTGCCCAGGGACTGATCCGCAACGTGATAAGTGACGGGGCAGACCTGCTGCGCTACTGTTCTCCCCCATACCGCTTCGTCAATCTTGGCGCCGCCGTCATCCGGCGCTCGGTGTTTGAGACGTGCGGATATTTCGACTCCCACCTCCGCTTTGCCGAGGATTTCGATTTCATCACCCGATGCTGGGAGCAGGGTGTCCGCAAGATCGATCTCGATCATGTTTCCCTGCTCTACCTCCGTCATGAATCGAATATGACGGCTGGGAAGTCCGTGATCGAACTCGGTGCGGTCCGGGTTATCAAGCTCCACCTGGAGCGGCTTCGCGCGGGCGCAATTTCGGTCGACGCCGGCGAAACGATCCAAGCCAGTTTCGCGCAGTATATTGGCCGAACGGTTTCGCCTCCCGACCAGGGTTTGCGAGAACCGGTCGTCGTTGCAGAGGCTGCGAATTGAGTGCAACCGGGATCAGCGTGATCGTTCCAGTCTGGAATGCCGACGGATTCGTGGACCAGGCGCTTGCTTCGATCCGCAGTCAGGGAGTTTCCGACCTGGAAGTGATTCTGGTGGATGACGGCTCAACAGATGCATTTCCCCGCAGAGCAGCTGAATTTTCCGGGCCGGAACTATATGTCAGGCAGCCCAATCAAGGCCCAGCATCGGCCCGCAATCACGGTCTCCGGCTGGCTCAGGGATGCCTTGTCGCGTTCCTGGACGCGGACGATGTCTGGACGCCAGGACATCTGACCCGGCTCCGGGACGCTTTGCGGGCAAACCACGAGGCCGGGATCGCGCAGGGCCGAATGCAGCAGTTCAAGATCGAGAAGGACGGCGGCGAATACCGGAGCCGGGCCTACCGAATGCCCTACATGGGAAGCTGTCTGTTTCGCAAGCGGATCTTTGATGAATGCGGAGTTTTCGACGAGAGCCTGCGCTATGGTGAGGATTACGATCTGATGTTTCGCTGCTGGGAACACAACGTTGTCAAATGCGAAGTGGATGAAGTGTCGCTGCTTTATCGCCGGCATAGCGGCAATTCGAACACGAACAACAGTTCCCGCGCTCATGCTATGGTGATTAAGAAACGCATCGAGAGAATACGCGAAGGCCGCATTGTCCCTGACCATGCCCCTCGCGTGCCGTTCCAGAAATATATAGGCGAAGTCCCGGAGGCAGATCGGTGGACCCGCTGGTCAGCGTGATCATTCCGGCGTACAACAGCGGCGCATATCTCAGGCCCACAGTCGAGAGTGTTCTGACGCAGGCACACAGGCCGATTGAGATCCTGATCGTGGATGATGGCTCGACTGACGACACGGCACGCACTGCGCAAAGCTTCGGACCTCCGGTAAGGCTGTTGCGGCAAGCGCGCACAGGCCACCCCGCCGCGCGTAATGCGGGCATTCGTGCGGCGATCGGCGACTATCTTGCTTTTGTGGATCATGACGATCTTTGGAGTCCCGGAAAGCTCGAGGCTCAGTTGGCGCGCTTCAGCAATGAACCAAGCCTCGACCTTGTTTTCGGTCATATTCGGAATTTCTTTTCAGATGAACTGTCCACGGAAGAACGTTCGCGTCTGCGCACTCCGATGGAGCCGCTGCCGGGCCTGCTGCAAGGCGCGATGCTTGCGAAGCGGTCTTCTTTTGAGCGAGTGGGCCTGTTCGCCGAAGAAAGGATCGTTGGCGACTTTATTGATTGGTACGGTCGCGCCATGAATGCCGGAATGAAAATGCAGATGCTCTCAGAGACAGTGTTGCTCCGCAGGATTCACCGTGGCAACCATCAGCGAATGAACCGGCATTTGATTGCGGCGGGATATCTGGCCTCGGTGAAGGATCTTCTGAACCGGCGGCGAGCCCGGGAGAGTGGATGACCGAGGCGCCCATCCGTCGCAGGTTTGGCGGCGTATTGCGTCAGGCGCTGGTGGCGGGGGTTCGTCGTGCCGCGCAAAGCATAACCTGGTGGTTATGAACGCCTGTTGAGTCAGATTCTGGCAGAGGTCGAAGGGTTGCTGCAGGAGATATTGTGGACGCTGTCAGTCACTCTTTTTTTGCCGGACGTACTCTATCAATTTGTCAATCTGATCGCTGTCCATGCGGGTTCCAAACGCGGGCATATTGCCCTTGCCTGCTCGGATGGTCTGTGCCAGTTCCGTGGATGGTTTCTCCTGCACTTCCTTGCTGCGCAGATCCTTGGCCTTGAGACGAATGCCCAGAGGTGTTCCAGAGCCATCCTCGGCATGACAGATCACGCAGTTCGCCTTATAGGCGCTCGCGGCCGCATCTGTGGACGCTGCCGTTTGAGCCACCGCCAACGGGCCAGCCGTTACGGTTCCCACTATCGCCCCCGCAATCGATCCCAGGGCCACGAGATATGCGGTTCTCGAGAGTACATTCATCCCCAGCGCACGAAGACACGCGAACATTCTCTTTGAACCCTCCAGATCTATTAGCACCGAAGACATTCGCCAGAGACCTTTGTGAGTTATATGCCCGGTACAGGCGGGCAGCCTGGAAACTCAGTCAGGAACGTGTTGCCCACGTAGCCCAGATACTTGATGCCGATCTCGCTGGTGAAGAACCCGTCCGATGTCATGCTCCGCAAGAACGCGAAGAAGTCCACCCCGTGACCCAGATCCCCATCCGTTTCTGCATTCTTTCTATATGCAATGAGATCGAGAATCTCCGTCTGCTGTTGCGGCGAGGAGTCAAGGTACGCGTTGCCGTAGCGGTCAGTACACGTGGAGTCGAGCCACATCAACCCGCCGCCCAATTTCAATTGGAACTCGGCATTTTCACTGGTCAGCAGATCGATGAATTCCGGAGCGCCGGCCTCAATCGCACCCCCGCAATCGGCATCCGCGGGAAAAATCGTCTCACACAGCGAACGCAAAGTTTTGTACTGATGCGCCGAGAAAAATTTCGGGGAATATTCACCCGCTTTGGCGTTAGCCTTTTCAGCTTGGATGACGCCATGCGCGTATGCGGCAGCCTCAAGCGGGATGGCGCGCAGAACCGAGCCCGCCACGGCTCCCATGGTCAGCGACTTCAATACATTGCGTCGTGAAACTGTTTCTGCTGCCATAATTCTCTCTTTAGATCTGTCCTTTCCTAGCCTGGTCGAGCAGATACTCTGAGGTTCTCCACGATAATGCCATGATGCTCAACGTCGGGTTCTTGTCCGGGTTGGTCACAAACGGAGCGGCGTCGGCCACGAATACATTCTTGACGTCGTGCGCCTGGCAATTCCTGTTCAATGCGGATGTCTTCGGATTGTTTCCCATGCGCACTGTGCCTAACTCGTGAATGATCGAACCGCCGTCTGAAATGTCGACGGGCGCCTGTCCGCGCTTGCTGACGCCCAGCACAGTGCCGCCCGCGGTTTCGATTATGTTGCGGAATGTCTCCTGCATATCTTCGGCCATCTTCATCTCGTTTTCGCCCCATTGCCAGTGGAAGCGCAAGACGGGAATGCCCCATTTATCAACAACGCTGGGATCGATCTCGCAGTAGCTCTTCTCGTTGGGAATCATTTCGCCACGGCCAGCGAAGCCAATATAGTTTCCGTAAGTGCTGCGACATTTTTGTTTCAGCCCGACGCCATAGCCTTCGTTCTCCATGCACACTCCCTCGAATTCGCCGACTCCGGGCATGCCTCGTCCGCCCCCGAACTCGATGTGATACCCGCGCAGAAAATCGTTCTTCTTTCCGAATCGCCACCAAGGCATGTACATGTGCGAGCCGCCCACGCCATCATGGTTGTGCGCAGGCATCTTCTCCAGTTGCGGAAAGTATCCACCCAGGTTGCTGCCCACCGAATCGGTGAGATAGCGCCCGACCACGCCCGACGAATTTGCCAGACCATCAGGGAAGTTGGACGAACGCGAATTCAGCAGCAGCCGCGCGGACTCGCAGGCACTGGCCGCCACTACAAAGGCTTTGGCGTACACCCGATTCTCGTTCCGCGTCAGCTTGTCGATGTACGAAACGGCTTCCGCTTTTCCGTTCTTGCCAACAACAATCTCGCGGGCCATGGCGTTGGCAATCATTGTGAAGCGTCCCGTGGCCTGCGCCGGTGGAATCATGACCTGGCTGGAACTGAAGTTGGAGGCGCTGAGACACCCACGTCCGCATTGCGCACAATAGTGGCAGGCGGCGCGGCCGTTCAACGGCTGGGTCAAAATCGCGAGCCTTGACGAGACGCAGGTGATCTTCAGGCTGTCACAGGCCTTCTTGATGATGGTCTCTGTGCAGCGCGGCCGAGGCGGCGGCAGAAACACGCCGTCAGGAGAATTCGGAACATTTTCCTTCGATCCGAAGACGCCGATATACGATTCGACCTTGTCGTAGTAGGGCGAGAGTTCCTCGTATGTGATCGGCCAATCGTCACCCATGCCGTCGGTCGAACGCGCCTTGAAATCCGCTTCGCCGAACCGCAGTGCTATGCGCCCCCAATGGTTTGTTCGGCCGCCTTCAATGCGCGAGCGGAACCAATTGAACGTCGAGCCCGGCGCGGTGGTATACGGCTCGCCTTCGATCTCCCAGAATCCATTGGGCGCAAGAAACTCATCATTAAACTGGCCGCGACCTTTGGCTCCGATGCCTGCGCCGCGATGAGCCAGCTCATAGGGCCAGACATGCTCTTTGAAATCCTTTTCAGGATTGAGCCGCGGCCCCGCTTCCAGCATCACCACGCTGAGCCCGTCCTCGGTCAGCACCTTGGCGGCCGTTCCACCTCCTGCGCCGGAGCCGATGATGCAGACGTCGTAAACTTTTTTAGGCGGGTTCAAATTCGGCATCCATACTCCCCAGCGAGATTGTATTGTGCGAGGCTGCTACACCTGGCCCCGATGCTCTGCGTGTGCCAAATCCCTTGCAACTTCACCATTGTTGGAATGGGCAATTCAATTCAGCTATTCCGTAACAAACCAATATACCGCCCCGGAGCCGTCGCTCGCGATTCAATTCGTCCGCGCGCGTTTATTCAGTTTGTCGGGTTGATTCGATAGACCCAATCGGTGGTCGGAACGGGTAGCGCTGCATGACCGACATCGCCAATGATTTTGTCTACGAGGTGCCGCATCGGAGATTTCGAGCAGGTAGGATCGGTAGCCTCAGCATCGCCCGTCAGCAGCATCGCCTGACAACGGCACCCTCCGAAATCAATCGTCTTCCGCTCGCAGGAGCGGCAGGGCTCCTGCATCCATGCGTCACCGCGGAATCGCGAGAACACTTCAGAGCTTTCCCAGATTGAGCTCAAGGACATTTCTTCGACACTGGGAAACCTCAACCCAGGTATGATTCCGGCCGCATGGCACGGCATGACGCGTCCCGCCGGGTCAATCAGCATCAGCCCCTGGCCCCACCCATTCATGCAGGCCTTGGGATATTTTGCGTAGTAGTCCGGCGCCACGAAATCGATGCGCATGGTTCCCTTGAGCCGTTCGCGCGCCACTTCCACCATGGCTATCGACGCATCAAGCTGAGCGCGCGTGGGCAGCAATCGTTCGCGGTTCTCAAATGCCCAGCCGTAATACTGCACGTGAGCAATCTCAAGCTTGTCAGCGCCCAGCGTTTCAGCCAGGGCAATCAGTTCTTCAAGGTGGTCGAGATTGCCGCGGTGGACAACCATGTTCACCGTAAACGCGAGACGGTGCTTACGTATCCGCTCCGCGACTTCAAGCTTGATGGCATGAGAGCGTGTTCCCGCGAAGAGATTTCCCGATTCTTCACGGCTGTCTTGAAAGCTCAACTGAACGTGGTCCAGGCCCGACTTCACAAGCGATTCCAATCGTTCCGCCGTCAGACCCAACCCTGAAGTGATCAGGTTCACATAAAGCCCTGCTTCGCGGCCCGCTGACACTAGTTGCTCAGTATCTTTGCGAGCCAGGGGTTCTCCGCCAGTCAGGTGCAGGTGCCAGCAGCCAAGCTCCGCAGCCTCGGCGATCACACGCTTCCATGTGTCGGTGGAGAGCTCAACCTTGCCCATTTCGAGCGGGTTCGAGCAATAGACGCAATGCAGAGGGCAGCGGTGCGTAATCTCAGCAATCAGCGCTTTGGGAGGAGGAATCACAGCAGCTCGATTGCCCCTTTCTCCTGCAGGCGTTGCAGAAAACCCGTGACTTCAGCCCCCATGCGCTCACGGTCAGCGGATGGAAATGTCTGGCCAAGCTCAATAGTGATTTCGTCAACGCTGCGTTGGCCGTCGCACAGTTCAAGAATCTTCCTTGAAGGTCCATGCAGTCTCAACGCTCCCTCTGGAATCAGCAGCAGCGACTCAGGATTTGAGGCAGGCGAGAGTCGGCATCCTGCACGCAAGGCCGGCCGGCTGGCCACCGTTAGCGGCTTCATACGCTCTCCATTTGGAACGCCCCGGGAGGAGTCCATCCGGGTTTCACATAGGAGTAGTAAAGCGCATCAAGCTGCGCCCAGAGAATCGCACATTTATCGCTCAGAGCAGCAATCGCGCGCTCCTGGGCTTCCCGCGTGGGGGCGTGCTGCACGACCCAGTCGAACGCAAATGCCGCATCCTCCGGAGCTTGTGTGAGTCGCGCGGTGAAGTACGCAAGTCCCGATTCAAGCCACGGATAGTGCACTCGAAGCGCATCGACGCGCAACGAAATAAGATCGCGCGAGAACATCTCAGTAAGTGAAGAGGCAACAGCCTCAAGATGGCTTCGTTGGCTGACGAGTTGCAGATACGCATCGACGGCATAGCGAACCCCGGGCAGAACTTCCGCAGTGGATGTAACGCGATCCGCGGACAATCCGGTTGCTTCCGCAAGCCTGATCCACTTTTCAATTCCGCCCGGCTGGCCGTCCACTCCGTCGTGGTCCACAATTCGCTTGCGCCAGTTGCGCCGGAATTCAGCGTCGTTGGTGCGCGAAAGAATGATTGCGTCCTTCACCGGTATCTGGCTCTGGTAGTAGTAGCGATTCAAAGCCCAGGCCTGAAGCTGGCCTCGTGTCAGTTCGCCGGAGTGCATCAGCAAGTGAAACGGGTGCTGATGGTGATAGCGTTCATGGCCCACGGCAACCAGGCGCTCGCGCAATTCAGTGGCACTGAGAAGGCCGTCGCTCGCTTCAACAGTCAAAGTTGTATCTCCATCCCATCGGTGGCCAACTCCCATCCTGCCTCAAGCACTCGCCTGTGCTCCTCACTGCTTTCGTCCAGCATGGGATTCGTATTGTTGATGTGAATGAATATTTTACGCGTGCCGGTCAACAGCGAGAATAGACCGAGTGTTCCATCCGCGTCTCCCACCGGCAAATGGCCCATTTCACGAGCAGTCTTGCCCTCGCCCTGGATTCGAATGAGTTCGTCGTTCGACCAGAACGTGCCGTCAAAGAAAATGGCGTCGCACATCTCCATGCGTTCGAGCCATTCCGGCGCAACAGCCAGCACGCCGGGGAAGAACGCAATCTGCCTGCCTTTATGCTCAATGAAAAGGCCAATCACCGCGTCCGCGTCGTTCAACCCCTTCGCCCTATCCGCAGGCACATGTCCTGGGAAGGCTCCATGGGTTGAGATCGGCGTACAGGAGATCCCTGTTGGACGTCCCTGGATGGTATCAAGCGAGAAGGGCTTTCCGGGAATTAGGTCGTGCCAGCGCACCTGGTCTGTTTGACGCCGCAGTACGCCGAAGAGGGAATTATCTTCCACCAGCGGCTTCCGTACGCCGGCGGTTGCATACACGTTCAGCGGCTGTGACTCGCGAAGCAAAAGCAAGCCGAGAGCCGCGTCAACTTCGGCCGAGGTCAGCACGACCCCGTTGATCGGGGTGTGGCGTGAATTGGATGAATTGGGATGAAGGGGAGGAAAGGCCTCGATCTGGTAGCGCAGGTCCGGGCTGGCGTTGATCAGAAACCATTCAGATGAGTCAGCGCTGACTGCAAGCTGGGTCTGAGATCTGGCTTTACCTGGAAACTCGCTCTTTCGGATTCGGCAGCAATTGGCACAGCAACAGTTCCACTGCGGAAAGCCTCCTCCGGCCGCCGCACCAAGAACCTTAACCAACATTCTTTAGAGTTCTGGATTGCAGTAAGAATTAATTTCGCAGCTAACTGATACTTCTTCGAATTCAGGGGTTGACCATTGAGTGGATTCCATCGATATTCTCCTCTTATAAGAAAATTATCAGGTCCGGGCTGGGTTTGCAAGCGGGGTTTGGCTCACCAAAGTTACCGGGAACGTGTGACCCAGCTCCGCATGCAGGCCTGCCTTTAGTCTCCGGCCTGGGATTTCCTGACTTTGGGTTTAGCCTCAGGGCTGCCAGCAGTTTGCGGAGACTTGGGCACGGGCGCAAACGCCGGGTCCCAGTAAAGCAGCCTGCCACAACTGTCGCAGGTCAGCAACTCGCCTTCGCGGAGCTGGTTCCACGTTTGCGGACGCACGCCCATGCGGCAGCCGTTGCACTGCTGATTTTCGGCCCGCGCCAGGCCTGTGCCGCGCGAGCCGGAAAGCCGGTCGAAGCGCGTCAGCCACTCGGGCTCAATCGCCTGCCGCAGCGTCTCCCGCTCCTCGTTCAGGGCCGCCAATTCGGTGTTGAACTCCTTTTGGCGGAGCGCGGCGCGGGCACGGGTCTTTTCAAGAGCTCCGGCCAGGCGCTCCACTTCGGAACGGGCGGCAGCCAACGCCGCTTCCTGCGCTTCGGTCCGCTCAAGGCTGGCAAACTCCTCCCCTTCCAGCCGCTCCGCCTCGCCCGACGCAAACTGGATTTCATGCTCAATGGCTTCGGCTTGCTCGGGCGTCTTTACAGCATCGAGTTGGGTGCGGAAGCGGGCGACTTTCTGGCGATGCCCGGCAATCTCACGCTCGAGGCGCGTGCGCAGCGTTTCTTCGCGACTCAACGCGGCGGAAGCTTCAGAGGCCTGGCGCTCGGCTGCGGCCAGTTCACCCTGTGCCTGGACAATTTCAGCCGGCAGCGCGCGCAGGGCGGTGTTCAACCGTGTGCGCTCCAAATCGACGCTTTGCAGCTTTACGAGCTTTTCAATATGCGGATGCATCTGTGATAGGAAGTCTACGCCCTGCACCGGCTAATAGGAAAATTGGCGCAGGCCGCTCCTGCGACAATAAGATGCAATCGGAGGCGTTCGTGGCGGAGATTCGCGCATCGTTCTGGCGCAGGCACCGGTGGCTGAAGTGGATTGCGGCCAGCCTGGTTCTGCTGTTGGCGGCTCTGGCCGTAATCGTTTCCGTTCTTTTTCGCCGCGCCGAACCCTTTCTGCGCGCCCGCATCGTTGCAGCCCTTCAGGACCGCTTTCACGCCCGCGTCGAGCTGGATAGCTTTCATATGTCGCTGGTGGATGGACTTCAGGCTGAAGGCCATGGCCTGCGCATCTGGCCGCCGGCACAGGTGGAGGGCGTGAACGTGCCACCAGCCCCGAATTCCAGCGATCCCCTCATCAGCCTCGACGAATTCCGCTTTCATGCCCCGCTCCAGTACAAACCGGGAAAGCCCATCCATATCTCCGTGGTCGAGTTGAAGGGCCTGGAGATTCATATCCCACCGAAATCGCATTTCGTCCACTCCGCGAAACCCAAGCCAGATTCCGTCGAGATGCCTTCGGCGGCCGCTGCATTGATAAGCTTCGCGCTGGACACTGTGGAGTGCACCTCCGCCCACTTTGTGCTTGAAACCAGCAAGCCCGGAAAGCTGCCACTGGACATTGCCTTTGCCCACTTCAGGGTGAGCGGCAGCGATGGCGGAAGCATTCTGGCTGGAAGCCCCATGCATTTTGACGCCGAGCTCACCAATCCCCGCCCCGTCGGCAAAGTCATTACCAGCGGGACGTTTGGTCCTTGGGATGTTTCCGACCCTGGCGAGAGCCCCGTCGAAGGCGAATACACGTTCGATCATGCCGACCTGGCCACCTTCAAAGGCATTGCCGGCATTCTCAACTCCACAGGCAAATACCAGGGCACGCTGCGCGACCTGGTTGTGGATGGCGACGCCGATACGCCCGACTTCCGTCTTACCCACTTCGGAAACACACTTCATTTGCAGACGCATTTCCACGCCAAAGTCGACGCTACCAACGGCGACACCTGGCTCGAACCGGTGGATGCCACATTGGGCCACTCTCACTTCACAGCCGAGGGCCAGGTGGTCCGCGTCATTGCTCCTGACCCAGCCACCGGCTTGCCGGCCAGCAAGGGCCATGACATTGCCCTCAACGTCAATGTGGACTCGGCGCGGATCGAAGACTTTCTCCGCCTCGCCAGCCACAACTCGACGACTCTGCTCACCGGCGCGCTCACTATGAAGACCACGCTGCACATTCCGCCGGGTAACGCGCCGGTCCACGAGCGCCTCAGCCTCAAAGGCGCCTTCAATCTTGACCAGGCGCACTTCACCAGCACAAAAATTCAGGACGCCCTCACGCAACTCAGCCTGCGGGGCCAGGGCCGACCCAATGAGATCAAGGCCGCCGACCCATCCGCCGTTCGATCCGCCATGCTCGGCGACTTCCAAATGGCCGGCGGGGTCATCACTCTGCCTGCGCTCACCTACACCGTTCCAGGCGCAGTCATCGTTTTGAAGGGCACGTACGGAGTCGAAGGCGGCGCACTGGACTTCACCGGATCGGCAAAACTCGACGCTACAGTCTCGCAAATGGTGGGCGGCGTGCTCGGAGCGCTGCTGAAGCCCGCCGACAGGTACTTCAAGAAAGATGGCGCCGGCACTGAGATTCCGATCCGCATTTCCGGCACCCGCGAAGACCCCAAATTCGGCGTCGACTTCAAACGCATGAAATCAACTTCGGCCCAATTTCCCGGGCAAAAGCCTTAGCCTCTGTCTTTCCCCGCCTTGAAAGAGCACGACAAAGAAATTACACCGCCAAATGTGATAGTTTGGCTTGCGACACACGCTGCCGGATTTACGAGCAGCGGAGCGAGAATAGGAGACCGCAATGCACTGGACCCGCAACATCGCACGCTGCGTTATCGCTCTCATTTTGGGAGCCATGGCGCTATCCGCAGGAGCGCAGACCGCGCCTTCTCAAGCCATTAAAACTACATCCGCCGAGCAGGACTGGTGGAAGAATGCTGTCATCTACGAGATCTATCCGCGCAGTTTTCAGGATTCGAACGGCGACGGTATCGGCGACCTCAACGGTATTACCCAGCGGCTCGACTACCTCAAGGATCTCGGCGTAGACGCCATCTGGCTCAGCCCAGTCTATCCATCGCCCCAGGTCGATTTTGGCTACGACATCTCCGACTACAAGAATATCGACCCCCAATACGGCACCCTAAAGGACTTCGACCACCTGGTCGCCGAGGCCAATAAGCGCCATATTCGCATCCTCATGGACATGGTGATGAATCACTCTTCCGACAAACACGAGTGGTTCATTCAGTCCCGCTCCTCGCGCACGAATCCCTATCGCGATTGGTACATGTGGCATGATGGCAAAGGCCAGACTGCAACCGACAAGGGTCAGCCGCCCAACAACTGGCAGTCCGACTTTGGCCACTCGGCCTGGGAGTGGGACGAGAAAACCCGCCAGTACTACTACCACAAGTTTTACATCCAGCAACCAGACGTGAACTGGGATAATCCCAAGATCCATGAGGCGTTCAAAGACATCATTGGATTCTGGCTGAAGCGCGGCGTGGGCGGCTTCCGTTTCGACGCCATCACTACCCTGTTTGAAGACCCCGAGATGCGCGACGAGGATGTTCTGCTGGACAAAGACGGCAAGTCGTACGTCAACGATTATGGCGATGTCGCGCTGAACGACACCCGTACCAACAACCTGCCTGGAACACATCCGGTGATGCAGGAGATGCGCGCCTACGCCGACACTTTCGACTCCAACAAGTTCCCCGGCGCGCGTGTGCTTATCGGAGAAACTTACCTGCCCAACATTGCGGAGCTTGCCAAGCAGTACGGCGCTCCGGGCAAACCGGAGTTTCAACTGCCCATGGACACCCAGGTTGGCTTCATCAACAAGCTGGATATCGCCCAATTCCGCGCAAAATTGAACGACGTTGAGACTGAGATCAACGGCAACACGCCGCTACTTGTGTTTGACAATCACGACAACCCGCGCCTCGACGCTCGCTATGGCGACGGCGTCCACGACACGGACATTGAACGCGTCATTTCAACCATGCTCTTTGCCAGCCGCGGAACCTCGCTCTTCTACTACGGCGACGAGCTTGGGATGAAGACCACACCGCCCACACGCGTGGAAGACGTGAAGGATCCCGTCGGCAAAACCGGCTGGCCCAAGGACAAGGGCCGCGACGGCGAACGTACACCGATGCAGTGGGACGCGGACCCGAACGCCGGATTCGCAAAAGCCGGGGTGACACCTTGGCTGCCCGTTCCGCCCACGTACACCACTGTGAACGTGAAGTCCGAAAAGGGCGATCCCAGCTCACTTTTGACCTGGTACGAGACTCTCATTCGCCTCAAGAAGACGAATCCGGCATTCGCCCATGGTGACAACACCATGCTCGACACCGCCAACACCAAGGTGTTGAGCTGGCAGCGTGAGGCGCCCGGCGCGCATTCCGTAGTCGTGTCGATCAACTTCACCGCCGATCCACAGACCGTAAGCCTGAGCGTCCCCAACTCCAGCGGAAAGTTGAAGACTTTGCTGAAAACGCCCGGCGCGTCCGATCCAGCCTCGCTCAGCCAGATCCAGCTCGGCCCCTTCGGCGTCTACATCGGCGAGGTG
>Ga0302324_100019100_pt1 | contig 13482 bp, 13 predicted proteins | sample Palsa_T0_1_FD_201949 | JGI IMG/M metagenome (GOLD analysis project Ga0302324, IMG submission 201949) | Peat permafrost microbial communities from Stordalen Mire near Abisko, Sweden - Palsa_T0_1 | ecosystem: Environmental > Terrestrial > Soil > Palsa > Peat permafrost | place: Sweden: Abisko...
ACGCCGGGAAAGCCGACCTTGGCTGCCAGGCGCGCGAACTCGGGCCAGGGCACGCGTCCGGCGACTATGGTCGGGTTCAGAGAAAGGTACATGGTTTATTGTGCCATGTTCCGGACAATCAAAGCCTAGGTTATTGGATTTAATGACAATCCGGGGGTGGGGGGCTTTGGGGCGGGGTGCGGCGAAGGATTTGGGCTACGGATGAACACGGATTCGCACGAATAAAGACGGGATACAGGGACACGTTTGGTGGGACCGGGGGGACTGGGGACTGAGTTGTCAAAGAGCTGGGGTTGGATTGGTTAGCGGGTGTCGGGGGACATTACGTAGACGTGGCCTTCGGTGGGCTCCGGTGGCGCGGGCTGCGGGGCTGGGGGCTGAGGGGCCGGAGGTTGGGGGCTGGGGGCCGGGGTGCGCTTGGGACGGTGCTGCTGGAGGTGTTCCAGGTCGCGCATGGTTTTGGAGAAGGAATTCTCAAGCCGGGTGCGCTGCGCGGAAAACTTTTCGAGCAGGGCCATTTGGCGTTCGGGATCCATTTGGTTCAAGTAGACGATGCTTTCGAAATTGGCGAGGCGCATGAGCAGCCATTGCTGCACGGCCAGTTGTTCGACGTGCAGTTTTTCGGTGCGGCCCTGGGGCTGCCAATCGTCTTCGAGTTCGGCGCAGAGTTGGTTGAACTCTTCGGCGTTTTCGAAGGGCAGGATGGTATTGCGGGCACGCAGTCCGTGTTTGAGGGCGTTGAATCGGACCTTTTCCTTGCCCTCGGGGGTTTTGGGACCGGTGGAGTGCTGCGCGTTGCGCTGGTTGGCTTCCTGCTGTTTTGCCGAAATCATACGAATGGTTTTCCTTTCGACTTGAGAATAGACCCGCGGAGATTGCGCACCGCCCGGTGGAGGCGGGCCTGGCTTGCGGGAGGTATTTGCTTGGTATAGGTTGCGAGCGGAAAATTTGTTTGGAAGTGGTGTGACTGTGTGCCGATCAGCCTGCCGCCCCTAATTCCGTGCTATACTGAAGACGGTTTTTGATCTACGGCCGATCGCCTTCCGGTGCGCCCACCTCCGATTAGCTGCCCTTCAAACCCGTAAAGGAAATAGACGATGAAGAAACTCTTTGTAGGAAACCTCAGTTTTGGAGCCACGGAAGATACCATCCGTTCGCTCTTTGAAAGTCACGGCACTGTTGAAAGTGTGAGTTTGATTACCGATCGCGATACCGGCAGATCCAAGGGATTTGGCTTCGTGGAAATGACCAACGACGCCGAAGCCCAACGGGCCATCACCGCGGTAAATGGGAAAGATATCGATGGCCGAGCGCTTACGGTAAACGAAGCCCGCCCCAAGACGGATCGCGCGGGCAGCGGCGGCGGAGGCGGCGGCTACAAAAAGTCCCGCTGGTAAACCGGCGGCGCGAAACGCAAGTCCGGCTTGGGCAGATGGGCGCCCGGCCGGACTCTCGACCCTCAGGCTGAGGAAGGTTGCATGAGTTATTACAATAAAGTATCCATGTCGGAATTTTTCCGCGAGGTTTACACACCTTCCCAGCAGTATCTGGGGTCGGTCTATTTGAATTCCTCGGCGCGCAAATGGGCCATCAAAGAGTATCCGGGCCAGTGGTTCGATTCCGAAGACGGCGCCCGGCGCTGGTTGATCGATAAAAACGAACCTACCAGCAAGGGGTAAAACATCCACTAAATGAAAGACGCTTTTGTGCTCTCACTATCGAAGTCTAAGACAAGGAGTAACGACGTGCGTCCCGTTGAGCGGCTGAAAGGAACCGGGGTGGTAACGACCAGACGCGGCAAGGAGATTTCGGTTCAGTACCATATCACCTTCGCTCCCGACGACCCTGCCGCAACCGGAGATACGCCGGCGTCCGCATTGAAGGCGTTTTCGGGCCAAGTTTGGTGCCCGTACGACGGATCTTTCGTCTGTGTACACTCCGGACAGACCATGACACTGCGCATGGAAGACGGACGGCAGCTTTGCTTTTCCCATAGCAATCGGGATGGCGGGGTTACGGTTACTAAGTGGATTGGGTAATTGAAAGAGATGGCGGCCTGGGAGGCCGCCGCAGGCTGGGAGCCTGCCCCACTAACGCTCGCCGGGTTTGCCCATGTAATGTCCGGCCCTGTGGACCGAGTCATGGTCGTCTTTGGCCTCCAGGTGAGTGATTACTTCGGCCGGCTGCCCTAAGGTTTCGGCCAGCCGCTCCTCCAGTAGAGTGGCCAAACGGTGGGCCTCAGCCACGGTTTCCGACCCGGCAAACAGCAGGTGCACCTCTACCAGCAGCCGATGGCCGGTGCTGCGGAACCGCACTCCGTGATATTGCACGCCCAACTCCCCACATAGCGTGTCCAACTTCTTTCGCAGGAGGCTGCCGGTTTGCGGATCGGCTGTGTCGAGCAGGCCGGTGGCAGACCGCCAGATGAGGTTGCCTCCCGACCATAAAATGTTCAGGGCGACGGCGAGGGCGCAAATCACGTCCCATTGTTTCCATCCGGTCCAGAGAACCAAGCCCAGGCCCGCCACGACCCCGAAGCCGGTCCAACTGTCGGTGAGCACGTGCTTGCCATCGGCCTCCAGGATGAGCGACTGGGCGCGCTTGCCGGCGCGCACCAGATACCAGCCCAACCCGGCGTTGGCTACCGACGCAACGACTGTGAACAGCGTACCCGCGCCGATGTTGGCCAGTTCCACGCCGGTCATCCACTTGCGGACGGCCACCACGATGATGAAGAGCGCCGCCAGCACGATCATGGCGCCTTCGAACCCCGCCGAGAAGAAATTGATTCTTTCGAAGCCATACAAGTAACGCTGGTTGGCGGGCCGGAGGCTCAACCACAGGCTGAACCAGGCGAAGATCACAGCCACCAGGTGCACGACCGACTCGGAAGCGTCGGACAGGATGGCGGCGGACCCGGTGATCCAGTAAGCGCCCACCTTTCCCACGAGCATCAGGACGCCGAAACCAAGGGACAGGCGCATCGCGAAGCGCATGTCGTTGGCGGTCTTGGCGTCGATGGCGCCGTTTTGGGACATGTAACTCCGATTCTATCGCGAGGTGCGGCGCGCGTGACGTTTGCTAGGCTTATTCGTATCACACTTTTATGCTTAATCGATGGCTTCTCATTCTCGCGCTGGCTGTGCCGGCCTTCGCGCAAACCAAGTTGCTGCGCTTCCCGGACATCCACGACAACCGTATCGTGTTCACTTACGGCGGCGATTTGTGGACGGTGGACGCGGGCGGCGGCACGGCCGCGCGCCTGACCGCGCACCCCGGCGTGGAGGTATTCGCGAAGTTCTCGCCGGACGGGAAATGGATCGCCTTCACCGGCCAATACGACGGCGATGAGCAGGTCTATGTTATGCCGGCGGAAGGCGGCGAGCCCAAGCAGTTGACGTTCTATCCGGCGCGCGGCCCGCTGGCTCCGCGCTGGGGCTACGACAACCAGGTTTACGGTTGGAGCAACGACGGCCACTACGTGATCTACCGCTCGCTGCGCGATGCGCGGGCGCTGGCCCTGAGCAGGCTGTACAGGGTTCCGATGGATGGCGGCCCATCCGAACCGCTGGCCATGCCGGTTTCGGGCGCGGGATCCTACTCGCCGGGCGGGAACCAGATCGTCTATTCGCCGCAAGCGCGCGACTTCCGGACCGAGAAACGCTATAGCGGCGGCCAAGCCAACGCGCTGTATATTTTCGACACCGAAACGCACGCAGCCAAACTGATCACGGAAGGTCCGCGGTCCAGCCGCGATCCCATGTGGATCGGTCAGGAGATTTACTACGACTCGGATCGCGACGGCCACTTCAATATTTATTCCTACGATACGGCCACCGGCAAGACACGGCAGGTGACCCAGTACACCTTGTGGGACGTGCGCTGGCCCAGCAGCGACCGCCAGCACCGGATCGTCTATGAACTGGACGGGGAACTGCAGATCCTCGACGTGAAAACCGGCAAGAGCAAAGCCATTACGGTGCGCGTACCGGACGACGGCGTGAACCGGCGGCCCAGTTACGTGTCGGCGGCGAACCTGATCGAACAGGTCGAAATCAGCCCCAAAGGAGAGCGGGTATTGTTTGCGGCGCGGGGAGATATTTTCTCGGCGCCGGTGGAGAAAGGGCCCACGCGGAACCTGACGCACTCGGCGGGCGCGCACGACAAGCGGCCGGCATGGTCGCCGGATGGATCGAAGATCGCCTTTCTGTCGGACGCCAGCGGCGAAGAAGAGGTCTACGTGGTGGCGCAGGACGGCTCATCGCCGGCGGAGAAGATCACCAGCGGCGGCAAAGCTTTCCGGTACGACCCACTGTGGTCGCCCGATAACCAGCACATCGCGTTCAGCGACAAAGACGGCCGGCTGTGGACGGTATCGCTGGCGGACCACACTACGCAGGAGATTGCACATTCGACGGAGGGCACGATCCGCGACTATGCCTGGTCGCCGGGAGGCGGGTTTCTGGCGTTCAGCATGAACGATCACCGGAACTTCTCCGCCCTTTATATCTGGTCGATGAAAGAGAGCAAGCTGCACCGGGTGACCAGCGGCATGTTCAATGAGACCTCTCCGGCCTGGCATCCCGGCGGCGACTACTTATACTTCATGGCTAACCACGAGTTTCAGCCGCAGATCTCGCAGATCGAATTCGATTTTGCGGGCAATCGCTCGGGCGGTATTTTTGCGATGGCGTTGCGGAAGGACGTGAAGAATCCGTTTCCACCGGAGAGCGACGAAGTCACTATTAAGGACGCGACGTCCAAGGATAAGGATAAGGACAAAGACAAGGACGAAAAAGCCAAGAAGGAAGAACCGAAGGACGGCGGTATCGATTTCGACGGCCTGGAGCAGCGCGTGGCGCGGGTTCCGTTGGACGCGGAAAACTACTATGGGCTGTTTGTGAAGAGCGATGCGCTGATCTATGGCGTAGCACCGGAGGGTTACTACGGCCGGTCCGCGGCGACCAAGGCGGCGCTGCGCATCTTCGCCTTCAAAGACCGCAAAGAAACCACGCTGGCGGAAGACATCGGCGGATTCGTGGTTTCGCAGGATGGGTCGAAGGTTCTGGTGCACCAGGATCAGGCCTGGAATGTCTACGATGCGACACCAACGGGCGGCAGCACTAAGAAAACTGTCTCCACCGCGCAGTTGATGCTGCTGAAGGATCCGGTCGCCGAGTGGAACGAGATCTTCAACGAGGTTTGGAGGCGCTACCGGGATTTCTTTTACGCGCCTAACATGCACGGGTATGACTGGGAGGCTTTGCGGCAGCGCTATAGCCAGCTTCTGCCTTACGTGGCGCACCGCACCGATCTTAACTATGTGATCGGCGAAATGATCTCGGAGTTGACCGTGCAGCATGCCTACATCGACGGCGGCGACTCGGAGATTCCGCCGCGCCCGCACGCGGGGCTGCCCGGAGCGCGGTTCGAGGTGGACGCCGCCTCCGGGCGGTATCGCATATCCAGAATTTTCGCGGGCCAAAACGAAGAAGATGTCTACCGTTCGCCGCTGACGGAGATCGGCGTGGACGCCAAAGTAGGCGACTATGTGCTGTCCATCAACGGCGAAGAAGTGACGACAAAGGAAGACATCTACAAATTCCTGCGGCATGCCGGCGATGCGCCGGTGGTGCTGATGCTGAACGGCACGCCGTCGCTCACGGGCGCGCGCAAGGTCAGTTACAGACCTTTGAGCCTAGAGACGAACCTCCTGTATCTGGACTGGGTGGAGCAAAACCGGAAGCGGGTGGATGAGTTGTCGCACGGGCGGATCGGTTACATGCATTTGCCGGATATGGGCGCGGCGGGTATCCGCGAGTTCATCAAGTGGTATTATCCGCAGCTTAGGAAGGAAGCCCTGCTGATAGACGACCGCGCCAATGGCGGGGGCAATATATCGCGCATGGTTATCGAGCGGTTGACCCGCACCTTACTGGCGACCACTTACGCGCGAACGTTCGCGACGCCGTTCACATATCCGGACAGCGTGTTTATCGGGCCGAAGGCGGTGCTGCTGGACGGCAACTCCGCGTCGGACGGCGATATCTTTCCCTGGGTGTTTCGCACCGCCAAACTGGGACCGCTGATTGGGGAGCGGTCGTGGGGCGGCGTGGTGGGGATTACCAGCCACGGGCAGGTGATCGATGGGGGCGACGTGAATGTGCCCGAGTTCGCGTATGCCACGGCGGAGGGACAGTGGGCGGTGGAAGGCCACGGCGTGGATCCCGATATCGTGGTAGATAACGATCCGAAAGCCGTGCTCGAAGGACGCGATCCGCAACTGGAGCGGGGCGTGGCGGAGTTACTGAAGGCTCTGGAGACATCTAACCCGAAGCTGCCGGAGCACGCGCCGTATCCGGTGAAGCTGAAGTGACGGATGGGATTTCGGCCACGGATGACTCACGTGCGGCCCAGGCTGGCGAGAACTTTCTCGGCCGCCTGTACGCCCCGGAACTGCGCTTCTTCAAAGATGGATAAGCCGCTGAGGCCGGAGTTGGCGAATAGCAGCCGCCCGTGCGCTTGCGACAGGGCGCGGCGCTGCGGGTGGAAGATCGATCCCACTGCGGGACGGGCCATGGCGTGTCCCATGCGCATGATATCGATGCGCGACACGCAGGCCCGGATATCGGGGTGCGCGCTGCCATCTGAACGGCCAAGCCCTATAGCCCGTACACGTAGGCGTCTTCGAATGACGACAGAGTTCGGGCGCGTCCGGTAACGGGCCGTACCCCGAATTGGTTTGGCAAGCCGACCGTTGAACGGACCCGCTCAAACTCCGAGGGGCTGAATAATGAGATATTACTCAAGGAAAGGTGCTCTGGCTTGAGTTCCAGAAGGATTCGCTGTAAGCGCGTGTAGGCCGCCGTTGGGCCCTTCCGCGCAACCACCGGCGTTGAGATCGCAAGAACCCACCGCGAAGAATCGGGGACGCGATACCAGACCGCGGCGAAAACCTGAAAACGCTCCCTCTTCAGAGTCTCCAGGAGCCGTTCACCTTCTTCGATTGCGTGGCTTACCAGTGTTGTTGAATACATGCCAGAATGCATCGTTGACCCTGCACAGCGCTCAATATATCTCCTCTGCCTTCCGGCGGGCTTCCCTGTACGGAAGCATTTCATACCGGCTCACCTCCGACCAGTCTTTCACTACACCCCACTGAGTCTCAAGACTGGGATACTGACGAAATTGCAGCTTCAGTGTATCCTTCAATCCCGCCAGTTGGGCAAGATCCTCGAGATCATGGGTGTACGCTTTGCGGGCGAAATCCTTATCCGGAAAGTCGTGCCGCTTCGTCTTCTTCGCGATGCACGCTTTCAACGCGCACTCGATGACATATCCGGCTAGATAGTAGGCGGCGTCGAACCGCTTTGCTTTCAGCCGGGCGTAAGAAAGCCGGGCTAAGCCCGGCGCGTCGCCAAGAGTGGCGACGCGGCACGCTGAGAGCGTGCGCCACATCGGCGATGAGCGATCCACCAGAAAATGGCCAATCTCCAGCGCTTTGCTTTCAGCAAAGCCTGCGCATCCGCCAAACGCGCCTCGACGCGGCCTGCCCATCGCACAATTGAAACCGCGATCGGAACCAAGCCGTCGCCGGCCTGCCGCATGCTTCGACGCCGGCACGGGCGGCGAGACCGCCAAGAGCACGGAACTGGTCCCGGCAATGCTCGCTTGGATTTCGGCCACGGATGAACACGGATGACTCACGTGCGCCCCAAGCTTGCGAGAGCTTTCTCGGCCGCCTGTACGCCCCGGAACTGCGCTTCTTCGAAGATGGATAAGCCGCTGAGGTCGGAGTTGGCGAATAGCAGCCGCCCGTGCGCTTGCGACAGGGCGCGGCGCTGCGGGTCGAAGATCGATCCCACTGCGGGACGGGCCATGGCGTGTCCCATGCGCATGATATCGATGCGCGACACGCAGGCCCGGATATCGGGGTGCACGCGCTCCAGGTCGTGCAGGATGGCTTCGCTCCAGTAACTCCAGTCTTTTTCGAGAAGCAGGCGGCGATTCGCGGCCGGCGATCCTTCGGACAGCGCCCAGTAGAACGTCCACACGGTGCGGTCCACTTGGGTGCGCAGGGTCTGGTGGGTAGCATCTACATAACCTAGCGTGGGCGAGTAAGCTACCACGTTATCCCAGGCTCGTTCGGAGGTGGACGCGCCGCGCGGCGCGCGCTCGAGGGTGAGATTGGCGGTCAGCCAGGGCGAGTATTCGAAGTGCTGGAGCGGGCCGAAGTCTTGGATGAGATATGACGCCAGAAAAGTAGGCGCCGCGTAAATGACCGCGTCCGCGACAAATCGCGCACCGTCGGTAAGTACGCGATAGCGGCTGCCCTGGCGCTCGATTCGGCGCACCATTTGGCCGGTACGCACAAACGATCCCACGCGCTGGAGGAGTTGCCGGGTGATCCATGCGTTGCCTTCGGGCCAGGTGAGCGGGCCCTTCTCTTCGGCGGCGCGAGAGGAGAAATAATGCACGCCGGCCCATGCGGAGGTGTCCGCGGCCAACGCGCCGTAATCGTCGCGGCAACAGTAGTTCATGTACCACACGATCGGGCGCGAATCGATGCCTTGTTGGCGGAGCCATTCCGCGAAGGAGATGCGGTCCAGTTCGCGGGGACTCCGTTCCAGGCCTAATTCCATGGGAATGGTAAACGATCCGGTGTTCCGGAATGCCGCGAAGAGATCTTCCAGCTTCTGAAACCGATCGCGATCCTGGCGAGTTAGTCCGATGGATGGTTCGATTCCTTCCTGCCACTTACCGTAAAGGAACAGTCTCTCCTGCGGGCTGAAGCAAAGGTAACGCTCGTTCCAGACTCCGTCCCGCAGCACGCCTAATTCCTCGAACAGCTCGCGGACTAAGATGGCTTTGGGGCCCGGTACCGGCACGTAGTGAGCGGCCCAGGGATAGGCACTTACTTCGTTCTCACCCGAGCGCGCGTTGCCGCCCGCCTGGCCGTTCATCTCCAGCAGGACGAAATCCCTAAAGCCGCGTTTTTGGAGGCGCCACGCGGCGCTCAGTCCGGCGATGCCGCCCCCGACAATCACCACCGGAATGCGCTCCTCGCGGAGCGCGGGCGAGACGGGGGCGCGATCGCGGATACGGTGGCCGGCCGCGAAAGCATCGTTGACGAAAGAGCCGGCGATGCGGCGCTCGCCCTTGGCGGCCATCCCGGCCAGCGCAGCGCTGCCGCACGCGACAAATTGGCGGCGCGTCGCGTTCAATGGCTGATATCCTTCCAATCCTTATCGTAGGCGCGCACGAGGACCTGGTCATTCAGCGTGTTGGCGGGCATCGGAATCGCGGCCATGTCGGGCGGGAATTGGAACAGCGTGGGCAGTGTCGCCACACTCAGGAAGCGGAGGCCTGGCGGAAGACTTTTGGGCGTGGTGTAATCGCGCAGCCCTGCGAGCACGAAGCCCCATTCTCCGAACGACGGGACATAGACATGGTATGGATAAGTCTTCAAGCCGGCCTGACGGAGGGTGGCATCGATACACCAAAAGGAGTCGCGCGCGAACATGGGCGATGTGCTCTGCACCACCAGGAGGCCCTGTTGGCTGAGGTGACGAGCTACCGCGCGATAGAAGGCCGTGGTGTATAACTTACCCAGCGCGTAGTTAGTGGGATCGGGAAAATCGACCACGATGAAATCGAAACTGTTTGGGTCCGCATCGATCCAGGGAAAAGCGTCCGCATTTACTACATGGACTTTGGGCGAAAGGAACGACCGCCGGTTGAGCGCGGTCAGCATGGGATTCGTGGAGAACAGGCGCGTCATTTCCGGGTCGAGATCCACCAGGGTGACAGTCTCGATTTGGGGATACTTGAGTATCTCGCGCAAGGCCAACCCGTCGCCGCCGCCCAAAACCAGCACGCGACGCGGCGCGGGCACCGCCGACAGGCCGGGATGCACTAAGGACTCGTGGTAGCGGTACTCATCGCGCGAGCTGAATTGCAGGTGGCTGTTGAGGAACAGGCGCAGATCGTCTTTGAAGCGGGTCAGGACGATGTGCTGATAGCGGGTATCGCGGGCGAAGATGATTTCGTCGGCATAGATATTGTCTTCGGCAACGGCGGTGATGCGTTTGGCTTCCAACATGCCTGCGAGCAAGACCGCGAGTACTAATATCGACATGCCGCGGAGCAGCCGCCGTGCGCCCAACTGCGCGGCGAATAACTCAGTGCTCCATAGCGCCACACCCGCATTGACGATGCCGAATAACATAGCCGACCGCACCAGCCCCAACTTAGGCACCAGAATGATGGGAAACAGCAGCGAGGCAGCCAATGCTCCAATGTAGTCGAAGGTCAGCACGTGCGCCACCGCGTCCCGGAAATCGAACCGCTCGCGTACAATGCGCATCAACAGCGGAATCTCCAGGCCCACCAGCACGCCGATGACAGTGACGATGAAATACATCAGCAGCGCGAAAGCCTGGGTGTATGCGAAGGCCAGGAATAGCAGGGCCGACGAGAATCCGCCGATCAATCCGATCATCAACTCGATCCAGATAAAGCGATGCACCAGCCCGCGATGGATATACCGCGACAGCGCGCTGCCGATGCCCATGGAGAAGAGGTAGCAACCGATGATGGTGGAAAACTGAAAGACACTGTCGCCGACCAGGTAACTGGCCAGGGTCCCCGCCACGAGCTCGTAGATGAGCCCGCAGGCGGAGATGAGGAAGACTGAGATGAACAGCAGCAGACCCACGAGGCTAGTGGATGGCCGCGGCAATAATCAGGCAGAGGCCGAGCGAAAGTGCGCCGATTAGAATTGCCAGTGCCATGTTGTGCTGGTGCACGATCTCGTTCCAGAGATGGTAGGGAGTCAGCTTGTCCAAAACGTAAAAGGCGACTACGAAGATCAGAATGCCGACTAAGGCAAACACCAGCGCGTTGACAATGTTGGGAAACGTCACGATGGGCATTTCACTTTCCTCCTGTGTAGTGGTGATAGCTAGCGTAGATCGCACGGTAAGAGCCGGGATTGTCCCGTACGGATCGCGGCACGTTCTTGACCTCATTGACCGACGCAAAGCTGTAGCCGCGGTAGGCGCCCGCTCCGAGAAGCAAGACCACCGCGATTCCGTAGATCAAATAGATTCGGTTCCAGATCATTCGTCGCTCCCGACACGAATAGACTTCATAGGATGATCGCTTTCCGCCCAGCGCATTTGTTCAAAATTATGAGCGCGCCAGGAGATGAACAAAGCAGGCAACAGCAGCAAAGCCAGCGCCGCCAGATACAGTCCCAGAACGGGAACGTCGCGGGTCACGGCGACGGTGTAGGAAATGAGTCCGAGATTGGGGTCCGATTCCGGCTCGATGCGGAGGTAATAGCGGCCGGGGGGAATGGAAGGCAGGGTAACGTCGTCGTGCTGGCTGCCTTCGTGCCATGCGCCATCCGAATCGACGCCGGTATAGTAACTCACTTCCCGTGCGAAGTCGTAGGCTTGGCCGGTGTCTTCGTTAATTAGCGCGTAGTTCAGATAGATCCATTGATTCGAGACATCCGCGTCGGTGTGGACCTCTACGGACGTGGTGCGGCCTTTTAAGTTGAAGTCCGGCGTGACGAATGACGCTTCGGCGCCCGATTGCGAATAGCGGTAAGCTTCGCGGAATACTTCTTCGCGCTGCGCGAACATCTGTTGGAACGTGAAGATTAAAAAGAAGGCCGTGAAGAGTCCCAGGAACGTGAACCAGGTCTGGGCCGCCGAGACGCGCAGGCCCGAGGGCTGATTCTCGTACACGCCGACGGGCGCCGGAGCAATGCCCGGCAGTCCGAAGGCCCGCCAGATTTCCGGGCCTTGCACATACTCGCCAAGGGTCCAGGTAGTTTCTTCGCCTACCGTTTCGGACGACAGGACATAGGGCGGGGAAACGTAATCGGCGACGGCGATATCGTCATCGACCTTGATGACCCAGGGAAACTCGCCGAGCACAAAAGTGGTTTTGGCGAGGCTCGTCTGGAAATGCTTGTACTTCTTTCCGAGGTACTTTGGCGAGCCATCCTGAAGCTCGGGCAACGCCGTAACTACGCTGGCATCGTTCCAATGGCCGTTGTACTCCGTGAAATAGCGAAACCCTTTGTAAGGGCTAAACAGAAGATACTCGCGCCAGCTATAAGTGAGGCCGTCGACTTCGATCTCGCGACGCTGGAAGCCGATCGCTTCGTAGGCCGCGCCGCGCCATTTCCCGCGGGTGCCCAGGGGAATGAGCGGAGTCTCGTCACCGGTGGCGGCTTCGAAGCGTTGCAGGATTCTGAGTTGCGGGTCCTTGGCGTCCAGGATGGAATGACAATGGCCGCACACGATAGTGACCGCGCGACCCATGGAACGCACCGTCAGCGGCGCGCCGCAGCCTGGACAAGTCAGCGACTGGACCTGAGGCGCGGTCATGACCACCCCTCGAAAGCCCGCAGATTCTTTAGCCGCAGCGCTTCAAACTCGACCGCTTTCCCCAAGTAAAGCACCGGTTCGGCATCGCCATAGTCGAGCGTGGCAAAATCGCCGCCGGCGGAGCGCAGGTCCACGAACGTGGCTTCGTGCTTGTCCCAATACTCGAAAGGCAGCTCACCTTCCACGCCGCGATAGCGCGCCGTGGTGATCGCGGTGACGGCAAGTGCAATCTTATTCCAGGTAAACCGGTCACCGAGGTGCACCGACGCCAAGGCCGGCAGGGGCTCGGCCTCGACGGCGAGGGTGACGGCGTACTGGCTCTGGGCATCCGACAGCCAGGCGCTGGCGCCAGTGTTTAACACGATGTGCCACTCGTTCCAGGAACCGTCGGCATAGTCGTATATGATGCGTCCCGCAACCGTGAAGGTGTGATTTTCGTATACGCCGGATGTGCCGATCTGGATGGGGGAGCTATCCGGCGGGAGATCCGAGACCACGCCCACGCGTTCGAGATTTACGTCCGTACGGATAAGAATCGATTGGCAGTGCGGGCAGGTGGTCTGCACGCTACTCGACCAGCGGAACAGAATGGGCGCCCCGCAGTTAGGGCACAGCGCGGCGGGCTGCGTCATGCGCCGACCTTCGCTGCTATGTAGTCCCGCGCCACGTCGCGGACGCAGACGTATTCGGCGCCCAGATATTCGCGCAAACGGGTTTCGAAATCCCAGCGCGGGCGCGGGCGGCAGCTAAACAGATTCAGGCAAATCGAGCGATGCTCCGGAAAAGTGTGGCAGGTCAGATGCGATTCCGATAGGAGCGCCAGTCCGGTGATGCCGCCCGGGTCCGGGAAGCGATGCCACAAAACGTCGCCGACCGTGTGCAGGCCGAGATCGTGGATGATAGCCAGGAACAGGGACTGCAAGACGCGCACGTCGCGTAAACTGTCGGCGGAGCAGCCATAACCTTCGACAATCCATTCCACGCCCGGGTAGTGGGTCAGTTTGGGTTTGGAGGGCGGGCAATCCTGCCCGCAGCCGGCTTTCAGCCGGCTCTGGCCGCCTAAAAGGCTGCGGCCAAG
>Ga0302324_100019101_pt1 | contig 13482 bp, 12 predicted proteins | sample Palsa_T0_1_FD_201949 | JGI IMG/M metagenome (GOLD analysis project Ga0302324, IMG submission 201949) | Peat permafrost microbial communities from Stordalen Mire near Abisko, Sweden - Palsa_T0_1 | ecosystem: Environmental > Terrestrial > Soil > Palsa > Peat permafrost | place: Sweden: Abisko...
GATTCTGCCGGAAGGCACCAGCTTTCACGTGTTTGAAGACGTGATGATGTCCCTCATTCTCATCAGTGGCGTGGTGGCGATTGCCGACCATCGCAAACTGGCCATCTCCCTTGCCGTTTTTTCGGTGATCGTGATTGCGGTGCGCTGGGCAGAGTGGTTCGTGGGAGCGGGACAATTGTTGATTGTCCGCCACGCGTCGACCCTGGCCGCCTGCGTGCTACTTGCCTGCGCGGTCGGTATCAACGTCTTTGCGTCCGGTCGCTCCATCGCGGACCGGGTCTTTGGTGCGGTTGTGCTCTATCTTCTGATCGGCTTGATCGCGGCCTTCGTCTACGCCGCGATCCATGGGATCAATCCCGGTGCCTTCTCCAAACTGCCCAGCGGGAACGATGATATCTCCGATTGGCTATACTTCAGTTTCGTTACGTTGACTACGGTGGGCTATGGCGATATCACGCCAGTTGCCCGATCGGCACGCGGGATCGCCATGTTGGAGGCGCTCGTCGGGCAGCTCTATCCGGCGATCATCATTGCCCGCTTCGTGTCACTGCCCGGAAGCTTGGGCAAGTGAGATCGATCGCATGAGAACATGAAAGCGGATGGTAGGGACTGCTGACGCCCACCGAACCAAGAAGAGCAAGAACCGCGCGACGCGCTCGCGAGCGCGTTCTGATGCGTCGCAAGTAGTGGCAATCGCAACGGTCTCGGAAGTAGCCTGATGCTTACTAAACCTCACGAACCACGTTCATAGGCACATCGAGCAGAACGCCAAGCAGCGCACGACTACTTTCTTGTCTTGGCCTTCTTTTTTGGCTTCCAGCGGAATGTCGACGGTACCATCCAAACACCGCCGAAACGAGCTGCGCCGGGCACTTTGCCTTCCCGGCAGAGGCTCTGAATGCGGCGTAGCGTCGTACCGAGACGATCGGCAGCCTCGGCGGTTGTGATGAACTTCGCGGTGAGTCGTAGAGCCACCGCACCATTTTCTCTTTAGCGAGCCGATTGTCAAGGGAGATGAGTGATGCCGAAGCCGCCGCGATAGCCCTCAATTGCACCGGCAGCCTGGACGATTACGTTACGACGCCAATGGCTTAGGCAAGAAAAGCAGGTGTCCCGGGTATACTTTCTCGGAGACTTGGTTCGAGGAACGCTTTCCCACGGAGTGAATGATGCTCGACGTTATCGAAGCGATTCCGGCCGACGCCGAATTTTACCTGGCCGAGATCGACACCCCGGTCGCGGTGTACGGTGGCATGGCCTACCGATTTAAGCTCGCCAACGACCGACCCGACGCGAAGCCCGTCGAGCCCGGCGTGATGGTCGCATGGTCGGGAATCACACGCTACGAGTTCCGGGTGCGTGTAGCGCAGCGGGAATCGCAGCGTTTCATCGTGAACGGCGTGGCAATCGCGATCGGCGGCTTTGCGGGTACGACCGGGACCGCGTTTGATGCCGCACAGTTGGCGTCCAGGGACGTCAACGACGACGAGCAACTAGCAATTGAGGAGGGCGGGATCGAAATAGACCCTTCCCATGATCGCTTCGTCCAGGTTGCATTGCACGGGGACTCGCGAGGCGGCGATGGCGCGTTCATGCCAGGCCAACCGTTCTAGTGTTTAATACGCCCGCGCAAGGTTTGCTGGCCGGGGCGCGATGTTTCTCTCCAGCCTTCGGGGCTTGCACGTGCACGCTGGCGACGCGTCGGCAATACGTTGACGATAGCGGGCGCGCGCCTCTTCGACCTCAGTCATCGGCGCCCTCCACCGCGTTAAGTATTGAGTCGTCACGTGGCTTGAGGAGCGTGAGCGCATGCAGAAGCTCCCAGAATGCGGCGGCGATCCTATCGTCGGTCGCGTGCACGTGGGCCTCGATTTTATCGAGCTGATCGCGCACTGCACGAAGCGCTACGTCCGTGTCCTCGCTTTCGCGAACAGCATCGATTGTGTACTGCAGGGTGAGCAGGAACTGCTCGCGCTCGTCGGTCATAATTTTCAGTCCCCTTTTTTGGGCACGCATAAAAGGCCGCGTTGCTCAGAGCCGTGGCAGATTGCTCGTACCTGAGAGAGGCATCGCGCTCCATCCGCGCGGCGTTCGGAATGCACCTTGATCCCCGGTCACCTGCCGTCGCGCGGGCGCCAAACCTTGATTTCACATTGCGGGAATCCGCGGTTGACTCGCCACTTGAAATCGGTCGCGAGGAGTTTCGCAAATTCGTCGTTGAGGCTTTGGCTAGTCATCATGGCAGAAACCGAGGACGGGTCACGGCGCGCTAAAACGCAACCTGGAAAATACCACCGGCGCCGTCGTAGACCAGCAGGCAGCTGGCGAGTAGATCGTGGCCCTCATTATTTGTTCACCTTCAATTGTGTCACCGGGTCCGCAATGTGCAGCAACGCGTTTCGCTGTTCGGCGAGCGCAGTCGTCGCCCGCGAAACCATTTGTTGCACTGGCTCGATTGCGTTTATCGCGATTAGCTCGATGCCTGGGTGCTCGGCCGCAAAAACGCGGAAGGCCTCGTCGGCGAACGCCTGGCCGATCGTCTCCACGCCGTCGAAGTCGAGAACAACGGTCTTGAATCTGTCGATGCGGGCGAGCATCCGCTTGGCCTGCGACCTTGAAATCAGCTTGTCGTCACCATATTGCGCGAGGCGAACAGGAATGATGGTCTTGGTGAACCCGTAGTGCTCTTCCTCGCTCGCAAAGGCGTCGAAGATTTTTCGCTCGGTCCTCGCGGTGTGGTTGTTCAGTTGCATTGCGATGTACGTTCCGCACTTCGGTGCCTTGTCGCCCGCCAGAATCCAGTCCCGCGGGTCGCCGAACTGGTGAGAAAAATAGACCTCGCCAGACATGATCACGAAACGATCCATCATCCGTGACGTGAAAAAAATGCCCTCTCCTGTGTGATGCTGAGGGTCAGTCGTTAGCTTGCCCTTGGCGAGCTCTAGGACCGCGTGGCTCTCGTCATCCAACCCAAATCGCTGCTGGATCTTCTTGAAAATGCCGATACCATCGTCCTGGATCCGTATCGTCGTCGTCGTCGGCGTGCGCTCGACGTAGACGACGGCGCGCGTGCCCTCCGAATGGTCGAGCACGTTGTTGAACATTTCGGTGAAGCCGTAGTGCCAGATGTCGAGTACGTTTGCCGGCAACGCCTCGAGTAGATGCTCGACATCTGCTCTCCAAACGAGGTCTTCCTTTGGCGAATCGGCGAGCTGATACCAGTTCCACCACTCGACGAGCGGCTGTAGCTGATAGACCCGCTGCCGCCTCTCGCCCGCCTGTATAAGGTTCCCCTGGCCGACGAGCTTGTCGAGGTGTTTATTTGCGCCTTGGCGGCTGATCCCAAATTTGTCGGCCGTTAGGCGTGCAATCTCAGTCGGGGCGGACTCGACCCGATCCAGAATGAATCTGCGTATCTCCTCACCGCGGGCTCTGACCCTGCCTGGTGCCACTTTTCGCCCCCGTCTGTGTCAACCTTAACAATGGCCATTGTCAACCTTAACGGATGGCACTGTCAACCCTTGACGTTAGGCGCGCCCACTGCCCCGCGATTCGCGTTAGAGTCGGGCGCACGTACCCGATCACGCCGCGCACCGCTGAAACCACCGATGCTCACGGCTTCAATATTGAAGCGCTCGGCCTTCTTATTTTGCTCACCAATTTCTGCATTTTTTTGGTGTGGGTTTTCCATTAGCGATCGCCAAGGCCGCAGCGCGATAACGTGGAGGATTCGCATATGACGGTTCCCGCATTTCCCGACAATGGGTGGGAGAGTTGGCCACCGGAAGCGGTAACCGACGAAGTGACCGCATTTGTTGAACAGCGTGCCGCAGTTCTCACTGGAATTTCCGAAGAAGATTTGAAGTCGCAATTTGGCGCGCCAGACGAAGAAACCCCGGGAACGCGCTGGGGGTCCGCCGATGATATCGTTACCTTGCAAGCGGATCGTGACCTTCGCTACTTCCAACTTCTACCTCATGCAGTCGTCTCGTTTTCGCTTGTGGGTCAGCACGTCGCGCGGATCAGTTTTTGTCCCAAGTGGCGCCAATGCCCACCAGAGTTCGTCAAGCTCCTAGGCGCCGCCTTTGCTCCAGATTAGGTAATCAACGCCTCGGGGGAAACGATCTCGAACAAAGCAGGGCGCAGTGCCAGGAACCGCTCGAGGATCTCCGAAAGCTCCGGAATGTTTTGTTATGTCGTCAAGTGTAAACTCTCATAGGCAAAATGGAGCTAAAGTGCCGTGCGCGAAGGTCCTGTTCGTTTGCACCGGCAATATCTGTCGCTCGCCGACAGCGGAATTGGTGTTCCGTGCCCTGATCGCGCGCACAAAACTTGACGCCTGGGTCGCGACCGATTCCGCCGCAACGCACGACTACCAGCTTGGGCAGCGACCCGATCCACGCGCTCTGAGCGCGCTGCGTCGGCGCGGCTACACCCTTGGCAGTCACGTCGCGCGCCAGGTTGATGCGCGCGATTTCAGCCGTTTCGACTGGATCTTGGCGATGGATCGGCACAATCTGGCTGCATTGCAATCGTTGCAGCCGCGAACGTACCGCGGACGGCTTGCGCTGTTTCTGGATTTCGCACCGCAGCAGCCGCTGCGCGAGGTTCCGGATCCGTATTACGGCACGGCGGAAGACTTCGAGCGTGTACTTGATCTTGCTGAAAACGGCGCGGCGGCGTTACTCGACGCCGTCCGCGCGCACCTCGCGCCGCGCGCTCACTAGGCGCGGCGGACCACTCCTTGCGGGGAGTGGAGTCCGATTGCTATTCCGCGCTCGGCGGCGTCGAATCCTTAGGCGCCGTCTCGACCATCTGCAGCGGCTCGTCGACAACCGCCGCGCGCGGCGGTCGAACCCGGCGTGGCCGCGGCTGCTCCGCATCGTCGCTCGCCACCGGGGCGGCGTGCGTGGTTTCAACCAGGACAAGGCCCGAGTCGGGCGGAAGCTCAAGGGCGATGCGCGGCAGCTCTTGCGCTTTGTGAGGTTGCTCAGCAGTAGGATTAATCGCCAGCGGTGCGCGTACAACCTCGACGAATTGGGCCTCGACGCGAACGTTTTCCGCCACGTCTGCCGAGTCGAATTCGCTCGCGGACGGCGGCATGGTGAATGACTGCTGGGGCCGCTCGAAATGAGGCGCGACGCTAGGCGGGAGAGTCTCGTCCTCGCTGCGTGGCGCGGGTGGCGCCTCTTCGCGGGTTACAGCCTGCGCAGCGGCCGGGCGCTGGTTGCCGCGCTCGCCACGTTGCTCGCCTTGCCCATTGCGTTCACCGCGGTCGCGTCCGCCACGACGACGGTCACGACGACGCCGGCCGCCTTCACCGTGCTCGGCCGCCGGCGTTGCGCCGGGCGCGCCTTGAGTGATGGCCGCTTGCGACGGATCGGCGGGACGCGGCTCGCGCGGTGGCCTCGGTTCGCGCGGCGGGCGCTGTTTCTGCGGATCACGGGGGCCATCGCGGCCGGATTCACGCTCGCGCCGCGGTTGTTGCGCACCGCCCTGCGGCGCACGCTGTGGCTGCGGCTCGCGCTGCGCGTCGCGCTTACCCTCGCGCCGATCCTCCCCGCGTCCATCGCGGCGATCGCGACGGCCGCGAGTACCCTCTTCACGCGCTTCCCGCGGAGGCTGCCGGCGTGGTGGGGCAGGGGCGGGCACGACTTCCTCGCTCGGCGCGCGCTTGAACCAGCCCATGACGGTCGTAAACCAGTTTTGTTGCCGCGGCGTTTCCGCAACGGGCAGCCGCTCGATGGGCATCGGAGCAGGGTGTGACGGCGTGATGCCCTTGACCGCAGCTTCCTGCCGCGGCTCACGGGCCTCTTCCTTTTTCTGCTTGACGAAGTCTTCCTCTTCCGGCCGCTCGACCATGTCGAACGACGCCGGCAGTGGCTCGCTCTGATTGAGGTCGTCGTGGCGCAGCCGTTGCACTTTGTAATTCGGAGTCTCGAGATAAGTATTTGGCACCAGCAGCACGTTGACCTTGAACCGCGTCTCGATGCCGTGGATTTCCGGTCGCTTTTCGTTGAGCAGGAAGGTGGCAACGTCGACCGGCACCTGGGCTACGACCTGGGCGGTGTTGTCCTTCATCGCCTCCTCCTGCAGGATGCGCAGGATGTGTAGCGCGGTCGACTCGGTGCCGCGGATGTGCCCGATGCCGTGGCAGCGCGGGCAGGGGATATAGGCCGATTCGGCGAGTGCCGGGCGCAGGCGCTGGCGCGAGAGCTCCATCAGTCCAAAGCGCGAAATCTTGCCCAGCTGCACCCGCGCGCGGTCGTATTTCAGCGCGTCCTTGAGCCGATTCTCGACGTCGCGCTGGTTTTTCGCGCTCTCCATGTCGATGAAATCGATGACGATCAGGCCGCCAAGGTCGCGCAGGCGCAGTTGCCGTGCAATCTCCTCGGCCGCCTCCAGGTTGGTGTGAAACGCGGTCGTCTCGATGTCGCCGGCCTTGGTCGCCCGCGCCGAATTGACGTCGATGGAGACCAGCGCCTCGGTGTGATCGATCACGATCGCGCCGCCCGCCGGCAACGGCACCTGGCGCGCGTAGGCTGTCTCGATCTGGTGCTCGATCTGAAAGCGCGAGAACAGCGGCACGTCATCTTTGTACAGCTTGACGCGGTTGACGGTCGCCGGCATGACGTGGCTCATGAACTGCTGCGCCTGCTCGAAGATCGACTCGGTGTCGATCAGGAGCTCGCCGATGTCGGGATGAAAGTAGTCACGGATCGCCCGAATGACCAGGCTCGATTCCTGGTAGATCAGGAACGCGCCGGACTGCATCTTCGCTGCGCCATCGATCGCCTGCCACAGCTGCATCAGGTAATTCAAATCCCACTGCAACTCTTCGAGCGAACGGCCGATGCCCGCGGTGCGCGCGATCACGCTCATGCCACCGGGCACGTCGAGCTGACTGATGGTGTCGCGCAGTTCGTTGCGGTCCTCGCCTTCAATGCGCCGCGAAACGCCGCCGCCGCGTGGATTGTTCGGCATCAGCACCAGGTAGCGGCCGGCGAGCGAAATGTAGGTCGTCAGCGCAGCGCCTTTGTTGCCGCGCTCGTCCTTGTCGACCTGGACGATGAGCTCCTGGCCCTCCTTTAACTGGTCCTGCGGTCGGCCCCGTGCCTCGCCATCGCCACCGCGCAGGTATTCGCGCGCGATTTCCTTGATCGGGAGAAAGCCATGGCGGTCGGTGCCGTAGTCGACAAAGCACGCCTCGAGGCTCGGCTCGACGCGGGTGATGACCGCCTTGTAGATGTTGCTCTTGCGTTGTTCCTTGCTTGCGGACTCGATGTCGAGGTCAACGAGCTTCTGCCCATCGACGATCGCCACCCGTAGCTCCTCCGCCTGGGTGGCATTGAATAACATGCGCTTCATGTGGTCTTTCCCGGCGCCAATCTAGGCCGGGCCAGGGGAGTGCAGCGGACAGCGCCCGAGACCATCGGGCGCTGGAATCTAACGGGCGGCGGGCGAGGGGGCGAAGGGCCACACCGGCAGCGCAGGCTGCCGGGCTACGAGGGACCGGATGCGGGTAGTGGGCATCTTTGGCTGCCGGCTGTCACCGGCACCGTACAGGTGCCGGCGGGGGCCGGTCTCGAGAGCGTGGTCGATTTTCTTCGCGTTGTCGCTCAAACGGTATGGCGACTGCCGTGCAGTCGGATACAGAATTCGTTGCGCTTGTGTCAGTCTTGCGCGCCGCGCGTCGTGCCGCTTCACCCCGGCAACTGGCCGGTGCGGAGACTGCGCTCTTCCATTAACATCGCTACTTTTCCGGGTCGCAAGGCCCGGACGGTGAGCCGAACTAACCGCTTCGCCCCTTCGGGGCAACGGGCGGATGCCACAGCCGTCGTTCCAGGCCGCCGCAGGCTGCGAGCCGGACGCTTGCAGTTGCCTGCCGCGCCACCTGCTCCCGCCCGCCGAATGGGCTTGCCGCTCGTTGTTGCCTGAGACAATTATAAGGAAATGAACGATTTAAGCAAGGATGCTGCGAATCACCTTGCCGTGGACGAGGCGGGTGTAGGGCAGCGCGTCGACAACTTCCTCCTTCGCCTGCTCAAGGGGGTGCCCAAGAGCCATATCTACCGCATCCTGCGCAGCGGGGAGGTCAGGGTCAATCGCAAACGTGTCCGGCCCGACGCGCGCTTGGCACTCGGCGATGATCTTCGTATCCCGCCGGTGCGCACCGCGGTCGGCACCAAGGCGCCGGCGCTCTCGCCGCGCGCTGTCGCGCTGCCGATCCTCTTTGAGGACGAGGCACTGATCGCCATCGACAAACCACCGGGGCTCGCCGTTCACGGCGGCAGCGGCATTCGCTTTGGCCTGATCGAGCAGCTGCGGGCCGAACGGCCGCAAGCCCGGTTCCTCGAACTCGTGCACCGTCTGGACCGCGATACGTCCGGCGTATTGCTCGTGGCCAAGAAACGGGCGGCACTGCTCGGCCTGCACGCGACCCTGCGCGAAGGCGGAGCCGACAAGCGCTACCTCGTCCTCGTCAAGGGGCGCTGGCGCGACGCCATGCGCCGCGTCGAACTGCCGCTGGCCAAGTTCCTCACCGGCCAGAGCGAACGCCGGGTCCGGGTCGAGCACGATGGCGGTCAGGCCGCGCGCACGGTATTCCACCGCCGCCAGGTCTGGGCGAATGCCGTCCCGCCACGCTCGCTGCTCGAGGCCGAACTGCATACCGGGCGCACCCATCAGATCCGCGTTCATCTCACCCATCTGGGGTTTCCCTTGGCCGGCGACGACAAGTACGGTGACTTCCCCTGGAACCGAGAACTCGCCAAGCAGGGCTTGAAGCGGATGTTTCTGCACGCCTGGCGCTTGTCGTTGCCGCATCCGATTTCGGGACGAGTGCTGAGCCTCGAGTCGCCGCTTCCGGCGGACTTGGCGGCATTTGTCGCCCGCCAGGACAGTGCTCAGATCGCGGCCGGTGATGGCTGAACCGGCGCGCGAGGGCGGGGCGCGCCCGTTCCGGCTGCTCGTTTTTGATTGGGACGGTACCCTTGCCGATTCGACCGCCATCATCGCCAACGCGATCCAGCAGGCGTGCCGCGATCTGGAATTGCCAGCGCCGGACGATGGCAGCGCGCGCTTTGTCATCGGGCTCGGGCTCTCCGACGCGCTGCGCCACGTTGCGCCGGGCCTGCCGGCCGCCGACTATCCCCGGCTCTCCGAGCGCTATCGCCAGCACTATCTGGCCCGGGATCCGGAGATTCCGCTGTTTCCCGGCGCGCGCGAAATGCTCGATGAACTCGACGCCCGCGGGTTCCTGCTCGCCGTCGCCACCGGCAAGTCGCGCGTCGGCCTGACACGCGCGCTGCAGCAGCAGGGCCTCGCGCATCGCTTCGTGGCGACCCGCTGTGCCGATGAGGGCATGCCGAAGCCGCATCCGGACATGTTGCTCGCGCTGATGGACCGCTGCGGCGTCGCGCCCAAGGAAACGTTGATGATCGGTGACACCACGCACGACTTGGAGCTTGCCCGCAACGCCGGCGCGAGCGCGGTGGCCGTGACCTACGGCGCACATCCGTTGGCCGGTCTCGCCGGCCTCTCGCCGCTGGCGACACTCGCGTCGATTGGCGAACTGGCGGCGTGGTTCCGGGTAAACGCGCGCGTGCCCGATAATCCCGCGCGGTCAAGCGACTATACTTAAGGACACGCGCGTCGAAGGCGGGAAGCGGGGACTCGAGCATGGCGGAAGAACACTGGGAACGCGGCGTCATCGAGCGCCTCGCCAGCGAAGGATTGCGCGAAATGCAGCGCGCGCGACGATGGGGCATCTTCTTTAAGCTGCTGACCCTGGTCCTGCTGTTTTCGATCCTGATCATCGCCGCCGGTACGTTGTCCGAAGGCGCCCGCGGCTGCCTCGACAAGTGCACGGCAGTCGTTGACCTGCGCGGCGAGCTCGACGGCGATGGGCCGGTGAGCGCGGACAACGTCATGGCCGGACTGCAGGCGGCGTTCAAGAGCAAGGGCACGCAGGGCGTGATCCTGCGCATCAACAGCCCTGGCGGCAGCCCCGTCCAGGCGGGCCTTATCAATGACGAGATTCGCCGCCTGCGCGTGCTCTATCCCGCCACGCCGGTGTACGCCGTGGTCGAGGAAATGTGCGCCTCAGGCGCCTACTACGTCGCCGTCGCCGCCGACAAGATCTATGTCGACAAGGCAAGCCTCATCGGCTCGATCGGGGTGATCATCGACGGCTTCGGCTTCGTCGGCGCCATGGATAAGGTCGGCATCGAGCGGCGCGCGATCATCGCCGGCGAGAACAAGGCGTTTCTCGATCCATTCTCGCCCATGACCGCGCCGCAGCGCGACTATGCACAGCGCATGATCGAGGAGATTCACCAGCAGTTCATCGCCGCCGTGAAGGCCGGGCGCGGCACACGTCTGAAGGAATCGCCGGATCTGTTTTCAGGATTGGTGTGGAACGGCGCGCGCGGCATCGACCTGGGTCTCGCCGACGCACTGGGCAGCGTCGACTCCGTCGCGCGCGAGGTGATCAAGGCCGAAGACGTGGTCGACTTCACGGTGAAGGAGAACCTGACCGAGCGCCTGACGCGGCGATTCGGCGCCGCACTGGCCAACGGCATTGTTACGACCGCACAGCGCGGCTTTCACTGGCACTAGGCTTGCGGCGCCAACCCGGGCCGGATGCACACTCACTGCGTCGCCTTGGGCGACCGCTCCAGGCCCATGACGGCGTCGCCCGCGCTGATCGCGTGCTGCGCGAACCAGCCCTTCTTCATCTCCAGTGCATACAGCGCCGCGCCGCGGGACGGGTGCGTCGTCTCGGTCAGCGGTGCCATGTCATCGATGTTGAGGATACGCCCGTCGCTGCCGATGAAAGCGATCGACAGCGGCACGTAGGTATTCTTCATCCAGAATGCAAGCGTCTGCGGCTGGGGGAATACGAACAGCATGCCGTGGTCCGGTTGCAGGCTGAACCGGTTCATGAGCCCGGTGGTTCGCGTCGCTTCGGTCGCCGCAATTTCGGCCACGACACGCTGACCCTTGATTTGCAGCTCGACGGTGGGCTGCTCGGGCGCAGCCGCGGCGGTGGCGCAGAACGTAAACAGCGCCGCTGCCGAAAGTAAGAGTCGCATGGTTACTCCGATTGCCTAAGGGAGGGTTTCGCGGGACTAGAGTTCGTATTGCTCGGCGTCGCCCTTGACCGCAGCCTCGATCGCCGCGCGGTCGAATTGCGGTGCAAAAAGGGTGATGAATTCGTATACGAAACCGCGCGCGTAGACGCCGCGACGCAGTGCCAGGCGCGTGGTGCTCTGCGCGAACAGATGGCTGGCGTCGAGTTTTTCGAACTGCGTATCGCGCGCCGGATCGTAGGCCATCTGCGCCACGATGCCGATGCCCATACCGATCTCGACGTAAGTCTTGATGATGTCCGCGTCGAGCGCGGTGAGGACGACGTTGGGCTCGAGCCCCCTGGCGCTGAACGCGGCGTTGATCTGCGATCGACCGGTGAAGCTGAAGTCGTAGGTGACGATCGGATAGCGCGCCAATGCCTCGAGCGTCAATGGTTTCGCCTGCGCCAAGGGGTGGCCTTTGGGCACGAGCACGCAACGATTCCAGGTATAGCAGGGTAGCGTGACCAGCTCGGTAAAATCGGCGAGCGCTTCCGTGGCAATTCCGACGTCGACTTCCGCGCGCACGGTCTGCTCGGCAACCTGGATCGGATTACCCTGATGCAACAGCAGCCGTACCCGGGGATACTTATCGGCGAAACGTTTGAGGATCGGCGGCAGCACGTAACGCGCCTGGGTGTGCGTGGTCGCGATGGTCAGCGTGCCCACGTCCTCGGCCTTGAACTCGGCCCCGACCTGCTTGAGGTTGTTGAGCTCCTGCAACGCACGGCGCGCAGTGGCTACAATGACTTCGCCACCATCCGTGAGCGCCGCGAGACGCTTGCCCGCGCGGATGAAGATCGGCACACCGAGCTCGTCCTCGAGTTGCCGGATCTGCTTGCTGATGCCGGGCTGCGAGGTAAACAGCGCCTCGGCGGCCACCGAAACGTTGAGGCCGTGGTCGACGACAGCGCAAAGGTAGCGGATCTGCTGCAGGTTCACCGGTGTGCCTAGTGTGACGTCCGGGCTAAGGGTGTTGGCCTCCGACTCGATCCTGGCCCGGGCCGATGGTCGGTCGTGAGCGCGGTCAAGGCGGCCCGCGCGTGCGCGGCAGTAGCGCGCATATTACCAGCGTAGCCGCAGTGCAGCGCCTCGCGGTGTGTCCGATTCGAAACCTTGCCAAGCCTGGCTGGCGCGCGATCGAAGGCGGGGCGGCGGGTTGCTTCAAACGACGGGCACAGGGCGACGTGCGGCTGAAGCGCCAGGGTTAGAATGGCAGCCAACGCAGTAGCGATCCGACAACCGACACATTATGGGTCGGGATGCATGGCCCAATACTTTTCGATTCATCCGGTGAACCCGCAGCATCGCCTGATTCGCGAGGCGGCGGCGATCGTGCGCGGTGGCGGGGTCATTGCCTATCCGACCGATTCGAGTTACGCATTCGGTTGCCGGGTCGGCGACGCCAATGCGGCGATGCGCATCCGCGCCTTGCGTCAGGTCGATGACAGGCATCACCTGACGCTGGTGTGTCGCGATTTGGCCGAAGTGGGGCGCTATGCCCAGCTCGACAACTGGCAATTTCGTATCGTCAAGGAGGGCGTACCGGGGAGTTTCACCTTCCTGCTCCCTGCCACGCGCGAGGTGCCGAGGCGGGTGAAACATCCGCGCCGCAGCACGATCGGGGTGCGGGTTCCCGATCACGCCGTGGTCCACGCCTTGCTCTGCGAGCTCGATGAGCCGTTGCTGTCGTCCACACTTATTCCGCCCGGAGCGGGCGAACCGCTGAACGATCCACGGGTGATTCGCGCCCAATACGAGCACGCGCTCGATCTCATCATCGACAGCGGTGCCTGTCACCTTGAGCCGACAACGATCGTTGATCTGGCTGTTTCACCGCCCTTGGTTACGCGCCTCGGCCGGGGCGATCCGGGACGCCTGGGGCTCGTCAGCGCCGCGGCGTAGGCGCTTGCGCGAGGCGCGCGCCGAAGGCAACGCCCGGACACGCGAGGGACGGCGATGGCATGAGCGGGCCGGTAGCTGGTAGAATGAGCGGCAATGGAGTTGTCGCTTGCGACCATCGTGCTCTGGGCGGTGCCGGTGGTCTTGGCGATCACGCTGCATGAGGCGGCCCACGGTTTTGTCGCCAGGCAATTCGGCGACCAGACGGCCTACATGCTCGGCCGGGTGACCCTCAACCCGCTAAAGCATATCGACCCGATCGGAACGATCGCGGTGCCGGGTTTCCTGCTCGCGGTGTCGGCCCCGTTCATTTTCGGCTGGGCCAAGCCGGTGCCGGTGAACTTCGCCAACCTGCGAAACCCGAAGCGCGACATGTTATGGGTCGCCGGTGCGGGTCCGTGCGCCAACTTCGTGATGGCGGTGGCGTGGGCCTTCCTGCTCCTGCCCT
>Ga0302324_100019102_pt1 | contig 13482 bp, 13 predicted proteins | sample Palsa_T0_1_FD_201949 | JGI IMG/M metagenome (GOLD analysis project Ga0302324, IMG submission 201949) | Peat permafrost microbial communities from Stordalen Mire near Abisko, Sweden - Palsa_T0_1 | ecosystem: Environmental > Terrestrial > Soil > Palsa > Peat permafrost | place: Sweden: Abisko...
GCTGCCCTGCACGGTACCGGAGCCGTTCGTTGCATAGCTCTTGAGCGACTCGGCGGGCTTTGGCGGCCCGGGCGGCGCGAACACGAACCGAAAGCTTAATGTGCGGAGGTCGAGATGGAGGTCGTCCTCGTGCTTGAGCAGCGCCGCAACCTCGTTCTCGTACCCTGCCGGAATAAGCTTCGGCGCCGGGAAAGTCTTTTCGAGATATTGGATGATGTCGTTGCTCTCAATGTGTACCACACCGTCGTGCACCAGCACTGGAACCAGACCGCGTGGATTGATACCGAGAAACCACGCGCGGAAATTCTCGCCGGTAAACAAGTCAACGAGATGGGATTCCCACTCGATGCCTTTGAGGTTGAGGAAAATACGGAGCTTCTGCGAGCACGATGACTCCGTGAAATGAAGCACGTGGACGCCCTTCCAGCCCAGCACCTCGCGAGTCCGAATGTCGCCATCTACGAGCTGAACCATGTCCCCTCCCGGAACGTTGTGTGGCGATGTTTTGCTCCCAAATTTGCCCGTAGTGATCTCCTTCGATGACGCTCGAAAGACTCGAAATTTGGCGTGCAGCGCGAGCGTTTCTGGCTTTGAAAGCGGGTGTCGTCAGCCGTTCACGCCGCGGCATCAGTCCGAAGGCGCAGCAGCACCGGCAGCAATTCGCTGGGGTCCGGACGACGCGTATAGTCGGGATTGACCTCGGCGTAAGTAATAACACCGTCGGTCCCGATGACGTAACGCGCTGGCATCGGCAGCGTCCAGCTGTCCTCGCCATTGCCAACTGTCAGGTCGTTGCCGAAGCCCTTGTAGACAGCGATCAGATCGTCCGGCAGGCGAAAGCGTAACCCAAACTCATTCGCGACCGAATTGCCGTGGTCGCTGAGTATGGGGAAGCTCAGCGCGTTCTCTCGCTCCGATTTTCGGCGGTTTGGCGCGGTCTGCGGCGAGATCGCAACCAAGGAAGCGCCGAGCGCGCGGATTTCTTCGGCGGCGGCTTCGATCGCCTGCAAATCCATGTTGCAGTAAGGGCACCAGATGCCCCGATAAAAAGTCAACACCAGTGGGCCTCGGGCGAGAAGATCGGCAGAGCGCACGAGTTCCCCATGCGCATTGGGTAACGCGAATATCGGCGCGCGCGCTCCCACCTTGAGCGTCCGCTCGGCCTGACCAGACGCGATCAGGTCAGCGGTAGCTTTGTGCATGACGGCGACCACTTCGGGCGGTGCCTTTTTGCCCTCAAAATCGGCCTTAAAGGCGTCGAGCTTGTCCTGTAGCGACATGTGAGTCTCCCATTTTTGCCAAGTATGCTGCTGTTCGGGCTTAAATTCGCGAGTCTAGATCCGGGTGCGGCTCGGGCAACCAAGCTAAAAGATACCCCAAAGGAGTTTTCGGCCATCGGGCCTCTGGACATTTTGTAACGATCGTTAGATACTTTGTGACGACCGTTAAATAATGTCAATGGTTGATTGACTTGACGACGCGGTGCGCACCTCACAGCGGGATCGGATGGCCAGACCAAGAGAATTCGATGAGACGGACGCCGTGCAGTCGGCGATGAATTGCTTCTGGCAGCGCGGCTACGAGGCCACTTCGATGCGCGATCTCGCGGCATCGATGGGTATGTCGGCGCCGAGCCTCTATAACGCGTTCGGGGACAAACAGAGACTTTTCGCGCGCGCCTTGGAGCGGTATCTGGATTGCAACGCGCGTGACCTAGTCCACCGGCTGGGGTCTTCGCTGCCTCCTAAAGAGGCCATCCAACAGTTCTTTGCCGAGATAATCGACCATTCGATCAATGATCGAGAACGCAAAGGGTGTTTCCTCGTAAACTCCGCGCTTGAGGTGGCTCCACATCAAAGGGAACTCGGAGCCATGATCGCTAAACAATTTGGCGAGATCGAAGCATTCTTCAAAAGATGCATTCTCAGTGCGCAAGCCGATGGGTCGACGCCGCGTGCCGTCGATGCAAACAACACAGCGCGTCTGCTACTCGGAGTAATTCTCGGAATTCGCGTTCTTGCACGATCTGCCCCGAATCGTACGCTCCTTGAGGGCATGATGAAGCCGGCGCTCGCACTGCTCGATTCGCCGGGTCGTAAAAGGAGAAAAGCGCGATGATCGATCTCCACTACTGGACGACCCCGAACGGGCACAAGGTCACGATGTTTCTGGAAGAGAGCGGGCTTCCGTACCGGATCATCCCGGTCAATATCAGCAAGGGTGATCAGTTCAAGCCGGAATTCTTAGCGATTTCCCCGAACAATCGTATTCCAGCTATTGTCGATCACAACCCGAAGGATGGCGGCAAGCCGATTTCGGTGTTCGAATCCGGCGCTATTTTGCTTTATCTCGCTGAAAAGACCGGAATGTTTCTCCCAAACGATTCACGCCGAAAGGTTGAGGTCGTGCAGTGGCTGTTCTGGCAAATGGGTGGTCTGGGACCGATGGCCGGCCAGAACCATCACTTCAGCCAATACGCGCCCGAAAGGCTTCCCTACGCTATCGATCGCTACATCAAGGAGACGAACCGCCTCTATGGTGTGCTCAACAAACGGCTTGAGCACCGGGCATTCGTGGCGGGCGAATATTCAATTGCGGACATGGCCGCATACCCGTGGATTGTGCCTTGGAAACGTCAGGGACAAAACCTGGACGATTTCTCGCATCTAAGGCGTTGGTTCGAGACAATTCGGGCGCGGCCCGCCACCGTGCGATCCTACGAGAAAGCCGATCAGATCAACACAAAGCCGACCGTGTCAGCAGCGTCGAAATCAGTCCTGTTCGGTCAAACTGCGGCGACTGTCGCAGGTTAGGACTTAGCAGCGCTAACGATATCACCGAAACGATCATGCGCCATTTTGGTATGGCAAACCCTGTGCATAAAGTCTTTTGTGATCAATGTAATGTAGAAAAGACGCGCGCATGATACAGCTCTACGATCTCGCCGGCGCCCGCGACGACTGTCGCTTCAGCAGCAACTGCTGGCCGGTTCGAATGGCCCTCCTTCACAAGGGCCTGCCGTTCGAGGCGATACCGTGGCGCTTCACCGACAAACAGACGATCGCGTTCTCGGGCCAAGGACTGGTCCCCGTTCTGGTCGACGGTGACCTTACCGTGTTCGACAAATGGAAAATCGCCGAATATTTGGAGGAAGCTTATCCCGACCGGCCATCACTGTTTGGCGGCGAGAGAGGTCAGGCACTTGCACATTTCGTTACCAATTGGACGTCATCGGTGATCGCTGGGCATGCGATACGACTGATCCTGACGGACATATTCGCCGTCATCCACGACAAAGATAAAGAGTACTTCCGTACAAGCCGCGAACAGCGGTTCGGGATGTCGTTGGAGGCGGTCGTCGAGGATCGCGACACCGGAGTAGGGGAATTGCGACGAAGTTTGCAACCTCTGCGAATGTCACTGGCTCGTACGCCCTATCTTAGCGGCGATACGCCGGCGTGGGCTGACTATGTAGCTTTCGGCCCGTTTCAGTGGGCGCGCAGTGTCAGCCGCTTCCAGCTTATCAAGTCTGACGATCCCGTTTTTGCTTGGCGCTCTCGGATGATTGATTTGTTCGATCAAGCGGCCAATAAAGTCCATATCCTCAACACCTGACTTCGGGTTTTTGGATCAGGTCCCTCTGGGTCGTGAAACTACCTCTCCGAACGTATAACCAATGGAGCAGTTATGCCCCTAACGACGGCCACGAAAACGGATGCGGTCAAGACCAGCGCCCGCAGCAAATGCTATGAGCCCACGGTGTATTCCCGTGCGGCGTTCGTCGACCGGCGAGCGGCACAATTATCAATATGCCAACGCAGTACCCAGCGAGAGGTAGGGTAACGAGCAAACCGGCGCTGCTGGTTACCATGCCCACAGATGCGCTGATTAGGCCGACCAGTGGCTGTGCATAGTATAGATTGGCAATCAGCAATCCGCAGGCGCAGGCCAGAAGCAATTCCAGTCCTGCCGAGAGCTGCCAGTCAACGCGGCTTTCGATCCGGGCTGTCGGCGGCCTCGACCCGGTAGCTCCACAGCGGCCGCAGCGTCGTTCGCTCCGATCGCCCGAGCGCCATCGTCGCCCCCGAACCGGAATATCACTAAAATGAAATCGGCGACGGCGCCGCCGGCGCGCCCAGGCGGCCCGAGCAGGTCGAGATTCACCGTGCCGGATTCTTCGGCGACCACGCGCCAAGGGATAAAGAACGCCATCTCGCCAGCCGGTTTTGCGTGCGCAAAATGGCGGACGCCACGTCAAGCGTCCGCCAGAATTTGCGCGACAGAGGCACGAATTATTTCGGAAGCTTGTCCGCGAGAATCTCCATTTTGTGAATATCCGGAGTCTTTTCGAACAGATCGCCGGCCTTCACCTTCGCCATTAGTGCTTCCGCCACCTTTCCTTTGAGGTGCGCGTCGCGCCCGGCCTCATCGTCGAATGTGTCGAAGATGGCGAATGACCCGGGTCCTTCTTGAATGGCGAACCACGATCGCGTGCCCGGTTCAGCGTTCACCAGGGGCACGGCGGACCGCAGAAAATCTGCAACCTCTTTCTCCTTGCCCGGCTTCGCCTTCAACGGAACGTAGAGCGCGAATTTCGACATGCCTTGTTCTCCTTGGCGCGTGTTGTGAGCGACGTTTGCGCAAGTGCGTAACGTGAGCCCTATTTAGCTAAGCACAAAAAGGGCAGTCGCGATGAGCCGGAGGTTCACAGGCGCGTGAGGCGGAGCGGCACAGGATAAGCGGGCCAGAGGGAGGGGTATGCGCTGGAACCCACCTCTGCCGCCGGTCCCCCAAAAGGGCCGGAACAGCGGTTGGATCTAATGTCCGCCGTCAGCCCTCATGAGACAAATCGGGTGGGTTTCTGTCGATCAATGGTTGCTCGGAGCACGCCGTACCGGCCATGAAGCAAAATCAGGACAAGAGCATCATTCTCATGGAGGGTTATGATCTCCGCACCGTCCTCTCACATCCGCTTGATTTAAAAAGGCTCCTCAAGGCGAAACTATCAGCGTTGAACCTTGAATCGGAGCCCTACTATCCGGTCGCCCAATTCTTACGCTCTTAAACCGCCGTCATTCTGGGCTCTCATAAAGCTTCCAGCATTTTCTGAGGTTCGTTGCACTTCTGGCGCGCCCGCATCGCGGTAGGGACGCTCATTACTGAGCGCCCCCCGCACAGAACCGTACGGGCCCAATTCAGGCATACGGCTCCCACCTCGGGTGTTTGACGGCGAACCGCCTTTCCGGCCAGGGATGAAGGATTCTCGGTTTGGGAAGCCAGTCGTTCGCTAGTTGCGTGAACCGTTCCCAGGTCATGCTGTGCTTCTGGCTGCGCAACCGCTCGCGCATCGCATCCAAGAAACGCCGGGCGTCAGTCTCTTGTTCGAAGCCCACGATGATATCGTCGGCATAACGCACGATGATCATGTCGCCCGTAGCCTCGCACCGTCGCCAGCGCTCGGCCCACAGATCGATGACGTAGTGCAGGTAGATGTTGGCAAGCATCGGTGAGTCGCCGAGCCCCGCCCCGTCCCCTTATCACTGTCCATCACGACCCCGTCTTCGAGGACGCCCGCCTTGAGCCATTTTCGGATCAGGCCGATGATGCGCGGGTCGCCGATCCGGTGCTCAACGAAGCGGATCAGCCACTCATGGCTCACCGTATCGAAGAACGACTGAATATCGGCGTCCAGTATGAAGTTCACTTTCCTGCTGTTGATCCCAACCCAGAGCGCGTCAAGCGCATCGTGCGTGCCGCGTCCCGGTCGGAATCCCTACGAGAAAGCGGCTGAAAAAACACGGTTTCAAGGAGACGGAGGCTAGCGTCACGAATAAGCTCAAACGCGGGACGTTCCCGGCAACGTGGTTTCTGGCTGTTCTTGCCGCTCTGGAATTGGACGGCGTGGCGCTGGACGAAATCTAAAGTTTGCAATCAAACGGGAGGCCATCAGTATCGACGATATTTAGGTTGGGCTTGGTTCGACTAATTCGCATTTCTGTAGCGTCACCCGCATATTGGTGATTGAGTTTATTTCTCCCCAAACTGTAATAGTTGTATCTTTCGCAATCAGAGAAACATGTTCAGACGTTTCGTTGGGGAACTGAGCAGATAGATACTTTGGTTAGAGATTTCAGAGCTGACGACACTCTGTACTAAGATCATGCCCATGAACTGACTAACGTCATACACCTTAATGGTAGTTTTTATTCATTTGCCGATATACACGGCAGCCGATGCATCACCTTGCACCGTAGTTTTGTCTTTATATAAATCCATCAAAGACGACGGGCTGATATCAACAAAGACTTTCTTTTGGGATGGTGGAGTGACAGGGACAGGAAGCGCATGCGTTTCCGGCACGGCCCTTGGATTTCTTCGACGAACGAGGGAATCGATCCACATCCCGGCCACTAGGCCAACCAACAAAGTGACGGCTGGCCAAAACCAGACTTGATCCCGTATTGACGCCAGGAGGCTCACGATAGCCTCCACCCGCGCAGTTGGATGGTCAAAGACTCCGTGCTCGCGCACCAAAGAAACCGCAAACTCAGCAATGAGTGCGAGCAGCACGCCACCCAAGAGCCACGTGAGAATGCCTCGAATAATTCTATAAACGCCCATTCTGTAAGCCTCCCATGAAATCGGACACCAGCCAATATGGCTTGTGGCGCGGATTCCGCGCCGAATCTCCAGTTTCTGAGAGAAGGCCCAAGCATGACGACTGCGATCTATTCAGTCGTCAGGTTTGGGCTTGTGGCGTTTGCGCCATAATACCGAGCTATTTGGCCCTCCGGTTGACAGTAACAAAATCTACAATTTGCTCGCAAAGGAGGCCTGCGCCTTCACAAATTCAGGTGGAGGACACCTGATTTTAGGAGTGAAAGACAATGGTACGATTGACGGCCGTCATTTTTTTCCGGGACCACCCGAACCCGCGAATGGCTGGAACAAAAGCTGCCCGACCCCCTCGATTACCGCCTTGTGGATTTTCGTGTTCACACGGTCGCGCCAGTGCCCCGCCCGCCATTCCCGCGGGCCGTGAGATTGTTGTCATAGATATTGGCGACAGCACTTTAGCTCCCCACCAAAGCCGCAGAGAGACGCAATACTACTACAGGTCTGGAAGTCACTCGTTACCGGCTCCGCACTTCTATTTGGAACTCTTGCGGCAGCGGCTTACGAACGCGTCGCTGGATTTCAGTTTACGGAGCGTGAACGTAGAAAGCGCCTGGCTGCATGAAGGAGCGATTATCTTGCGCATTGACGCCGATTTCATAATTGAAAATACGAGACGCATTGCCGCTTACAAATGGTCTCTCATTCCCCGTCAATTGACCAACGTCCCGGAGGATCGAGCCGGCGATTATCTTTTTTCCGGTATTCCAGGTTCTACCGGTGCGCGACCTCACTGCGGGTAGACGATACGATTCTCCCAGGGGCGTCAGTGAGCGAACAAAAGACTTTTGGCGTGAGGTTGCGGCCAGCAACAAACGACGCGCAGGGAATACGGGACGACCTCGTGAGAATGTTCGGAACGATGGCGCTCACGTTGCAACTGCCGACCGAAACGTCACCAGGCCAAAGCAACGCCGTGGATATCGGAGCGCTTTTCTCCACGGACAAGGCAATGGATACGCTCGCGGAAAAGGGGCTGATTCCCGCTTAGGGGTGCAATTCGCTGCCCGTTCGAACCGGGCAATCAGCTTCGATCCTTGGTTTGTGTTCAGAGATACTTCGCATGAGTTCCGTGCGAATAAGGCAAAACTCACACGGCGAGCCTGAGATTGGTTTGGTTGTTGCGCGTTAAACAATTGAATATATTTGCATTATTTGGTGGGCACACAGGACTCGAACCTGGGACCCGCTGATTAGAAGTAGCTACTCTGGAAGCTGGGGAGACCGCTCCTCGGCCTGCGCGTGCGGCATAGATTGACCGGAGACATTGAAGCTACTTGCCAAAGCAGGTGGCCACGCGTTGGGGGGCGTCGAGATCCTTTAACAACGCTTGGCGCACTGCCGGTCGCGCCTGTAAGATAGCGCTCGACGCCGATCGTGCCGGACTATGCCAGGAATGGTTACCCCCATGTACACCCCAGAAAATCCACCGACTAGCAAACCATTGATCGGATTTGCGATTCAAAATTGTGTCTCGACTATTGCCGAGTTGGGCCAAAGCAGCGGGTGGGTGCGGCGTATTGCAAGCGACGCTTAGCGTAGCCCGCTGCGCCCTTGGAGCATCACCCTCAGATGGCCGCGCGGGCTTGGCGACCCGCCCACCTGCGCATAATCTGGCGCAGTTCCCGCGAATCTTGGGTGCGCGGATTGTGTGGATATTATAGCACCTAATACGCACCTAAAAGGACCGGAAAAATACTGCTAAGTTGTTGACATTGCGGGCGTAGTTCAGTGGTAGAACGACAGCTTCCCAAGCTGTATGTCGCGGGTTCGATTCCCGCCGCCCGCTCCAAAAAATTTGCGGGATGAGAAACGAATCTCGGAGGGCACCAATGGATCAGCATAGCGGCGGCGAGCGGCGAAGCGGATGGAGCTGGTGGTACCTGCTGTTCGTGATCGAGGTCGCGGGAATCATCTGGCCGCCGTTTTACAATAAGGTCGAGCCGTCCTGGATCGGCATACCCTTCTTCTATTGGTATCAGCTCGCCTGGGTGATCGTCGGCGCCGTTCTCACCGCGATCGTTTATTTGGCCACCGATGATTAGAGCTGCCAGCGTATTGCCGTGTTGATCCTGGACAACAAGAAATCGGGAGGGATGCCGTGACGGAGATCAACTGGACAGCGCTGATCATTTTCGTCGTGCTGTTCGCGTTCATCACCTGGCTCGGTTTTGCCGCCGCGCGCTGGCGCAAGGGCGATCTCGACCAGTTGCATGAGTGGGGTTTGGGCGGCCGGCGCTTCGGCACGGTTATCACCTGGTTCCTGATCGGCGGCGACCTCTACACGGCCTATACCTTCATCGCCGTTCCCGCGCTCGCTTTCGGCGCCGGCGCAGTCGCCTTTTTCGCGGTGCCGTACACCATTCTCATTTATCCGATTTTGTTTCTCGTGTTTCCCCGGCTTTGGCACGTCTGCCGCAAGCACAACTACATCACGCCGGCGGACTTCGTGCGCGGCCGCTTCGGCAACCGCTGGCTGGCGCTGGCAGTGACGATCACCGGGATCGTCGCCACCATGCCCTACATCGCGCTGCAACTGGTCGGGCTTCAGGTCGTCATCGGCGCGCTCGGCGTGCCGAGCACGGGCTATGCCGGCGATCTGCCGCTGATCATCGCTTTCATCGTTCTGGCGGCCTTTACCTATTCAAGCGGCCTGCGCGCGCCGGCCTCGATCGCCGTCGTCAAGGATCTCCTGATCTACATCACCGCATTCGCCGCCGTCATTGTCGTTCCGATCCAGATGGGCGGCTTTGGAAAAATCTTCGCCGCCGTGCCGGCGCAGAAGCTGCTCCTGGCGGTGCCCGGCGCCAGTACCACCGGCGCCTACAGCACCTACGCTACGCTGGCGATCGGATCGGCGCTGGCGCTCTTCCTTTATCCCCATTCCATCACCGGCATCTTGAGCGCAAGCAGCGGCCACACCATCCGCCGCAACGCCGCGCTGTTGCCCGGTTACTCGTTCATGCTCGGTTTGCTGGCGCTGCTCGGCTTGTTCGCCATCGCCGCCGGAGTCGGCACCGCTCCCGAATACGCGGCGGGTTTCAAGCAGTTCGGCAACAGCTTCGCCGTTCCGGCGCTGATGCTGCACAGTTTCCCGTCGTGGTTCGTCGGCATCGCGTTCGCGGCAGTCGGCATCGGCGCGCTGGTGCCGGCCGCGATCATGTCGATCGGCGCAGCAAACCTTTATACCCGCAACATCTATCGCGAGTTCATCAACAAAAGTCCGACCGACAAGCAGGAAGCGCGGATGGCGAAACTGGTGTCGCTGATCGTCAAGTTCGGCGCGCTGGCCTTCATCATCTTCGCGCCGACGCAATATGCGATCCAGCTCCAGCTCCTCGGCGGCATCTGGATCATCCAGACGCTGCCTTCGGTGTTGCTCGGCGTTTACACCCGCTGGTTCAACGACTGGGCGCTGCTGGTCGGTTGGGCGGTCGGAATTTCGCTCGGCACGGCGATGGCGATGGCGTCGAACCTGGGATCGACCTACGTGCTTTCGTTCGCCGGATACGCGCTTCCGGGCTACACGGCATTCTACACCGTTATTGCCAACCTCGCGATCACGGCCGTGCTGACCCCGGTGTTCAACGCGATGCTCGGCGGAAAGGTGCGGATAGACGCGACCGTTGCGGCGGATTACCGGCCGTAGCGCTCGATCCTGAAAAGGACCGCCCCGGAAAGACCGAAAGCCTACATCCGCGTGACGCACGCGTGGAGCAGCGCCGTGCGGCCGCCGCGGACCGCTTTCGCACAACGCGCGATCGCTGCAGGCACGTCGGCGGGGTCGCTGACTTTCTCCACGTAGGCGCCGAAGGCTTCGCCGATTTTGGTGAACTCGACTTTGGTCAGCTCGGCCTCGAACTCATTGGTGGCATTGGCCTCGCCGTCCGGGAACACGCGCAAGGTCGATTGCTTGACCGCCGACCAGCCGGAATTGTCGAGCACGATCGACAAAATCGGCAGCTTGTATTGCTGCGACACCGCAAACACGGAGGACGGATTGTTGAAATAGAAGCTGCCGTCGCCGGCGATTTGCACCATGAGCCGCGTCGGCGCCGCAAGCTTGGCGCCGAGCGCCATGCCGCCCGACCAGCCCAGCCCGGCGCCGTTGGTGTTGAACGCCGTATTGGGCAGGCGCCGCGGAATCTGTATGAGCACTGCGGGCGTGTTGGTGACCGCTTCGTTGAACACGACATCTTCATCGTCCAGCACCTTGCCGAGCTCGGCCATCAGGTAGTGCGGATTGATCGCGCCGGGCGTGCCCTTGTTAGCCGCAAGTTTGGCGGCGTGCGCAAGCCGCTTTTCCCGTACCGCCTTGAGGCGTTCGACGCGGGCCGCGGCGGCCGCTTTGAAGCGCGGCGTCGCCTTGGCTTTCAACACCGTCAGCAACTGGTCGAGGATGCGTCCGGCGCTGCCCTGCATGCGCAGATGGCCCGGGAAGGTCCACATGGGTGAGCCGAGTTTGAGGACATCGACGTCAATATGCGCCCAGAACGCAATCTCGTTCGGCTGCACGTCGGCGGGAAACCACGGCGCCTCGACATCGACGAGCATTCCGAAGTCGGCTTCGGGCAGGGCTTCGTCCGGAGAAAAGCCGGCAAAGCACGGGCTCTCGTAGGAGATGTTGCTCTTGGAGTTCGCTTCGAAGATCGGAATGCCGGCGAATTGCGCGACCTCGTCGATCTTCTGCGCCGCCAGCGCGTCCATGCCGCCATAGCCGGTGATCAGGATCGGATTTTCAGCCGCGAGCAGCCGATCCGCGAGCAAAGCAACAAGCTCCGGATCGCCGCCGGCGGCGGCCGTCGCTCCGTACCGGTCGCCCGGATAACGGCGAATCTCGTCCACGTTCCAGTGCTGCGTCAGCGTTTCGCGCTGCATCATGAGATAGACCGGCCCGCGCGGTGCGCTTTGCATGATCGAATAGGCCCGCTGCAGCGCTTCCTTGACGACGACGCCAGAGGGAAGCGTCCACTCCCACTTCATATAGGGCCGGACCAGGCTTCCCTGGTCGAACGGCTCCTGAACAAAATGCACGTGAGTGTCGCGCGTGCCAACCAGCTCGTCGTGCGATGTATAGGGCGCCTTGCCCGCCATCAGCAGCACCGGCAGCCGGCTGCGAAACAGGTTGTGCATGGCGTTCGCCGCGTTGGCGGTGCCGACGTCGACATGCACGAGCACGCCCTGGCCGCGCCCGGTGACGAGCGCATAGCCTCCCGCCATGTGCGCGGCGGTGTTCTCGTGCGGGCAGCGGACGATGCCGGGCATTGCCTCGCCGCGCTTGCGGCGATGCGCCATCTCTTCGATGATCGGCGCGTGATCGGTGCCAAGATTGCAAAACAAATAATCGACGCCGATCTCCTTCAGACCTTCGAGCAGGTAATAGGCGCTGGAGAAATCGGTGACGTTGGTTTTCCGCCCGACAGATGTATCCATGATTCAACCAACCGTTTCTTGGTTTGAACTCTCACATTATAGCATCACACCGTCCGCCCTGGCTCGCCCCGGAGCGGGGATATGCCAGCCCTGCGGATCGTCCGATTTTCGAGTTCCGCCGAAAATCCGGCCCCGGACAAAATTGAATAGACGACATTTCGAACTCTCGCCACAATGGCAAAGGATGGTCGCCGGGAACGGGGAAAGGGACCAAGCATGAAGTGGCAGGCAGCTTTGGCCGGCGCGCTCGCGTCGGCCCTCGTTACGACTGTGGCCTTGGCGGACATGCGCGTCACGCGCGATATGGGGGGCGAAGTAACGGCCTACGTACACAGGTTCCAGAAGATGCGCGTCTCGGGCGAGCGCCTTGTCATCGACGGGCCCTGCCTGTCGGCGTGCACGTTGTTCACCGCCTTTGTCCCGCGCGATCGTGTGTGCGTCACCCGGCGGGCGGTTCTCGGGTTCCACGCGGCGTCGTATTATGACGACACCCGGCGTTCGTTCATACCGACGCGGACCGGAACGCGGCTGGTAATGCGGCTTTACCCTCCGGAGATCCGGAGCTGGATCGAGCGCCACGGTGGCTTGACGCCGCGCATCATGGAGCTTCGCGGCCGCGAGCTCGCCGCGCTCTACAACACCTGCCAGTAGGCGTTTCGCGCTCCGGCTTGGTTGTCGGCTGTCGTGTTCCGGCCTATCTACCGGATACCCGGGAACAGCCGATGCGCGAGACGGTCGCAGCACGCATAACGTCACGGCCGCTCATGGCGGCAGTCGCGGCGATTATATTTGCGCTCGCGGGCACGGTTTGGCTTTGGGCCCTGTATGGCACAACCGTCTTTTTCGAGACCATACGTGCGGGCCTTGTCGCGTGCCTCGGCTAACGGAGCCTGGTTTGAAGACACCAATCCCAACGCCCCGCGTGCTGCCGGTACTCGGCGCGTTCATCTGCGGACTCGTTCTGGTCTTCGGCGCGATCATGTATTTCGCCGGACGTCCGGGGTCGCCGATCGGAACCGCGATCGCCGGCGTCGGCGGGTCGTTTCATCTCGAGGATCAGAACGGCAAGCCGGTCAGCGATCAGGACATGAAGGGAGAGCCGTTCCTGGTGTTTTTCGGCTTTACCCGCTGCCCCGACATTTGCCCGACGACGCTGTTCGAGATGTCGGAGGTCATGAAGAAGCTCGGCAAGGACGCTGACCGCACCGGGGCGCTGTTCATCACCGTCGATCCGGAACGCGATACGCCGGCGGCGCTCAGGGATTATCTGTCGAATTTCGACCCGCATCTGCGCGGGCTGACCGGCGATCCGGCCGCGGTGAATGAGGCGCTCAAGGCCTATCGGGTCTACGCCAAGAAAGTCCCGCTCAAGGA
>Ga0302324_100019104_pt1 | contig 13482 bp, 9 predicted proteins | sample Palsa_T0_1_FD_201949 | JGI IMG/M metagenome (GOLD analysis project Ga0302324, IMG submission 201949) | Peat permafrost microbial communities from Stordalen Mire near Abisko, Sweden - Palsa_T0_1 | ecosystem: Environmental > Terrestrial > Soil > Palsa > Peat permafrost | place: Sweden: Abisko...
CCTTAATCACCTGTTCGTCGATGGGTTGGTTTGGCACAACGACTGGAAACCCGTCTTCATCAGCCAACCGGCACGTCGGAAGGATGGGGCCCTCCGCTTCGACCGCCTTGAGCGTGAAGCCGCCGTACAGGTTGTCATGGATCGCATAGACTTGGCCAGGTTTGGCCTGAGGAACAACTATCCGTTTTTAACTGTCCACTGTCGTCTTGATCACGCGATAAATCTCGCTCCGAATCGAGTTGCGTTCAACCAATTTTTTCAAAGACTCTGGGAAGGCTAAGCCCGCGCTGATTTAGGAAACGCGGCGTAAGCTCGCGACGTAGGCCCCGTCCACTCCGTTTGCGAATGGAACAAGTTGACGCTCGTTTTCCAATTGAAAATTAGAATGATCCTTCAAGAAGGCCCGAACCACCTGCTCATTCTCTTCCGCTTCCAGACTGCAGGTGCTATAGACCAGGGTGCCTCCTGGTTCCAATTCCGAAGATGCTTGAGAAAGCAGGTCCAATTGCGCTTTGCTTAAACGCTCGATTTCTTGCGGTTGAATCCGCCAGCGCAAATCAACCCTTCTCCGCATTACACCTGTATTCGAGCAAGGCGCGTCCACCAGAATCCGTTGGAATTTGGAGGAATCCCGGGTGGTTTGAACGCAGGTTACGCCGAGGCGGCCGCAGTTTTCCTCCAGAAGTTTGAGCCGTTCCGGCTGATTGTCGCGGGCCTCAATCCGGCCCTGATTCCCTATGCGCTGGGCCAAGTGGCAGGTTTTCCCGCCGGGTGCCGCGCACAAATCGAGAATCGCCTCCCCTGGCTGGGGGTCAAGCTGGCGCACGGCCAGAAGCGTGCTCGGGTCTTGCACATAAAACCAACCGTCATGAAAGCTTCCTAGCGTCGTGAGCGGCGGATGCTTGAGGATTTCAAAGACTGAAAGAGGCGTGATCCAATCCCATTGGCGCTCCAAAAATTCCACTCCTTCTTTCTGCCAGCGGGCCACCAGTTGGGCTGCATCGGTTTTCAATTCGTTCAAACGCGCAAAGAGGGGAGGAGGTGTATTGTTCCATTCCAGCAACTTCGCGGTCGATTCGGCGCCCCAGCGGACCTGCCAGCGTTCCAACAGCCATTTGGGATGGGAATAGCCAGTGGCAGGATCGCTTTTCTTGAGGGCTTCCAACGCGGTCTTGGTTTGTTCACGTTCGCGAGTATAACTGCGCAGGATGGCGTTGATGAACCCGGCGCGCGGCCCAAAGCCCAGGTGTTTGGCCAAGGCAACGGTTTCGTTCAAGGCCGCATGATCGGGAATGCGGTTCAGCCAGAAAAGTTGGTAAAGACCCAAATGAAGCAAAGATCGAATGGCGGCGTTTTGCTCGCGCCCGTCGGTTTTGCGCGCCACCAACCAATCCAAAGTAGCTTGCCAACGGACCATGCCATAGACCAATTCCTGGCACAAAGCCCTGTCCGGAGGCGAAAGAGCCTGGCGGGCCAGCTCGTTTTCGAGCAAATGTTCCACGTAATCGGCCGAGGGGCCGCGCTGCCTTAAAACTCTGATGGCAATTTCTCTTGGATTTTGAACCACGACTGCTTAATAATGGTGAATGGTTATGGGAAGCGAGAACTTAACGTCAAAAGAAGAATTGGAAAAACTGGCCGCAGCCGGCACTTTGTCGCGGCAAAATGTCGAGGCGCTGGTGCTCTTGGCCGAGAGCGGTTACTGCTTTCACAAGAGTTGGGGTTTCGGAAAAATCGTTTCGATGGACCCGGTTTTTGGCCGATGCGTCATTGATTTCCAAACCAAGCGCGGCCACGCCATGGACTTGGAGTTTGCGGCGGAATCGCTCAAACCGATTTCCAAAGACCACATTTACGCCCGTAAAGTTTCCGATCTTGATGCGCTGCGGCAAATGGCCGCGCTGCATCATTTGGACTTGATCAAGTTGGTTCTGCAAAGTTTTGGCAATCGCGCCACGTTGGATCAAATCCAACAGGTGCTGGTGCCGGACGTGATTAAGGACGATTGGAAGAAATGGTGGGAAGCGGCTAAACGTGAGATAAAGAAGGATGGCCACTTTAATGTCCCCAGCAAGAAAACCGATCCTATCATTTACCAGGCCAAGGAAGTTTCCCTGCACAGCCGGTTGATGGGCGAATTTCGCGCCGCTAAAGGCCTAAAAGCCCGCAGCAACGTCTCCCTGGAAATCCTTAAGAGCTATTCCGACTTAAGTGATGGGCCGAGTGTGGCCAAGGAAGTCATCGCCACGTTGAATTCCGAGATTGTGACGCATCAACGCACTCAGCCATCAATCGCGTTGGAAGCTATCTTTGTGCGCGACGAAATTCGTGGCGCCGCTGAACTTCCGCCGAGCGAGGGCGAACTGCCGGCCTCGGCCATTTGGCAGCAAGAGATGGGGCGCGTGGGAGCCGTTTTGGAACCGATGCCCGCGGCCAAACATCGCCGCGCTTTGCAATCGTTTAAGGAAAGCGCCGCCGACCATTGGTCCGACGCGCTTTTGGCTGCGCTCAATCATGTCTCCGCCAAACTGGCGGGAGAAGTTGCGCACGCGCTGATTACAGGTGGCAAGCCGGACGCCTTGAAGGAAATTCTGGCCAAGCTGATCAGCCAGCACCAAGCCAGCAGCGAGCTGCTCCTTTGGCTGGCTCGCGAAAGGTCGGATTCATTCGCCGATATCCTTGGGCCCGAAGTTTTCCGCGCTATGCTCACCGCGATGGAGCGGGACCAATTCAACGAAAAGCGATCCAACAAGCTGCGCGATTTTATCCTGGACGATCAGACCTTGCTGGTGGAGTTGATCGGATCGGCGGATTTGGAAGTCATCAAGGATTTGACGCGCGCCCTGCAATTATCACCGTGTTTTGATGACATGGACAAGCGTTCCTTGCTGGCCCGCATCGTGAAAACCTATCCGGCCGTGCAAAGCATGATTTCCGGCGAGACGACCAAACAGGATACTTCGTTCCTGGTTTCCTGGCCGAGTCTGGAGCGGCGCAAGGACGAATATGCCGAATTGGTGCAGAAATCCATTCCAGCTAATTCCAAAGAGATCGCGGTGGCTCGCAGTTACGGCGATTTGCGTGAAAACCACGAATACAAAGCCGCCAAGGAAATGCAAAAGATTCTCATGCGCCGCAAAAGCGAGTTGGAATCGCAATTGGTGCGCGCGCGTGGAACTGATTTTGCCAATCCCAAGACCGATGTTGTTAGTATTGGCACGGAGGTCAAAGTGACGGAGTTGGATTCGCAGCAGGAGGAACGCTATGTCATTCTCGGCGCGTGGGATTCTGACCCGGAGAAGGGGATTATCAGCTATTTGACTCCCGTGGCGCAGGCTGTGCTGAATCGTAAACCGCAGGAAGAAGTCGAAGTGTTGATGGACAACGCCAAGAAGCGCTACCGCATTGATTCGATCGCGCCGCATCTTTCACCCTAGCACCTGAATCAGCCAAGTGGCCAAAGAAGAGCCCATAGAATTAGAAGGTACGGTGTCGCAAGTTCTGCCAGGCACCATGTTTCGAGTGGCTCTGCCCAACGGGCACGAAGTTCTGGCGCACATTTCGGGCAAAATGCGCAAAAATTTTATCCGCATCAGCGTGGGCGATAAGGTCAATGTGGAAATGTCGCCCTACGATTTAGGCAAAGCGAGAATCACTTTCAGACATAGCTAGTTTTGGCCTTATGATTCTGACCAGCGCAGAAGCCGACAGCCTTGTCGAAGTCCGGCATCGCTCGCCGCACGATCTTTTGGGGATGCATATCCTGGGAGATGGCAGCGGCGTGGTGGTTAGGGTTTTCCATCCCAAAGCGGTCGCGGCCGAAATTGTTCCGGTTCATGAAAAGAACAAGCCGCGCCTGAGGCTTGAACAAGTCCTCCCGGGCCTTTTTGAGGGAACGACCAAGGAATCCAAATCGGTCTATGCCTACGACCTGATCCTTACCTTGGATAGCGGTGCCAAGGTTCAAACGCGCGACGCCTATTCCTTTCTCCCCACCCTTGGCGAAACGGATCTTTTTCTTTTCGGCCAGGGCAACGAGCGCCGCATCTACGAAAAACTGGGCGCACAACTGCGCACCGTGGATGGCGTGGCGGGCACGAGCTTTGCCGTTTGGGCGCCCACCGCCCAGCGGGTCAGCGTGGTGGGTGCTTTCAACGATTGGGACGGCCGCCGGCACCCCATGCGGATGCTCGGCGGTTCGGGTGTCTGGGAGATTTTTATTCCTGGCGCGGGCGAAGGCACGCTTTATAAATTTGAAATCAAAACGCCTTCCGGCGCCTTAACCCTGAAGACCGACCCGTACGGTTTCTTTTTCGAGACCCCGCCCAAGAATTCTGCCATCGTTTGGGATAATCGCAAATTTCATTGGGACGACGAAAGTTGGATGGAGAAGCGGCGCGGCGCTGATCCCTTGCGCAGCCCACTGAGCATCTACGAAGTCCATGCCGGCTCATGGATGAAGAAGAACAATTTCGAGTCCTTGAGTTATCGCGAATTGGCCGAACCGCTGACCGCCTATGTGCAAAACATGGGCTTTACCCATGTGGAATTCATGCCGGTGGCCGAGCATGCCTTTTATCCTTCCTGGGGTTATCAAGTGACTGGTTTCTATGCGCCGACCAGCCGGTTCGGCACGCCGGACGATTTTCAATTTCTGATCAACCAGCTTCACCAGGCCGGCATCGGCGTTTTGCTGGACTGGGTGCCGGCTCATTTTCCGCGCGATGATTGGGGCCTGGCCCGGTTCGATGGCACGGCCCTTTACGAACACGAAGATCCGCGCCAGGGCGCCCACCAGGATTGGGGCACTTTGATTTTTAATTATGGCCGCCACGAGGTCCGCAATTTCCTGGCCGCCAACGCGCTTTTCTGGTTGGACCGTTTTCATATTGACGGTCTGCGCGTCGATGCGGTCGCGTCCATGCTTTATCTCGATTATTCCCGCAAAGAAGGGGAGTGGCTGCCCAACAAATTCGGCGGGCGTGAGAATTTAGAGGCGGTGGAATTCATCAAACATTTCAACTACGTCGTGCATACCGAGCATCCCGGCGTGATCACGGTGGCGGAGGAATCCACGGCCTGGCCGCTCGTCACGCGCCCACCCTACCTTGGTGGATTGGGATTCAGCTTCAAATGGAACATGGGCTGGATGCATGACACTCTGGGCTATTTCAGTCGCGATTCCATTTATCGCAAGTACCACCAGAACGATCTGACTTTTGCCATGCTCTATCACCACAACGAGAATTTCATCCTGCCGATTTCGCATGATGAAGTGGTTCATGGCAAAGGCTCGTTGCTGGGCAAAATGCCTGGTGATGATTGGCAGCGTTTCGCCAACCTCCGCTCTCTCCTGGCTTACCAATGGCTGTTTCCCGGCAAGCAATTGCTAATGATGGGTTGTGAGTTCGCCCAAAGCGCCGAATGGAACGCCAATGCCAGCCTCGATTGGTGGCTGCTCGATCAAGGCCCGTATCATCGCGGAGTGCAACGCATGATGCGCGACCTCAACCATTTCTACCAAAGCGAACCGGCGCTCTGGCAGGCCGATTACGATCATAGCGGCTTCTATTGGATCGATTGCGGCGATGCCGATAGCAGCGTCCTGTCTTTCGTCCGCCAAAACAGCGACGGCAGCCGGAAGTTGACTGTCATTATGAATTTGACGCCGGTGTTACGGCATAATTACCGCGTCGGACTTCCGCAAGGGGGATTCTGGCGGGAAGCCATTAATACCGACTCAGGCTTTTACGGCGGGAGCAACCAGGGAAATTTTGGCGGCGTCCACGCCGGAGATTACCAAACCCATCGCCAACCTTTCTCGGCGGTCTTTACCCTGCCGCCGATGAGCGCGATTGCTTTCCGGCCAGAGGGGCAGACCTGACTTACCTCCCATGGGGAAGATTATTTAACGCAGAGGCGCAAAGGCGCAAAGGCGCAAGAATAAGAGGGATTTTCACTGCACGGTATCGAGGTTGGCGTACGATATCGTTTCACGTTGAAATAGAAATCCGTAAAACCACGAAGTAAAGTTTAGCAGAACCGGGAAGGGCTAAAGGCCTCGATCGCACATCCCTCCTATTGACTTGCGTCTTACCGCCTTTGCGCCTTTGCGTTAAAATACGCTGTAAGTAGTTACGGCTAAGATGAAACTTCACCGCTCTTCGGCTCCTCAGGCGTGCGAGAAGCCGACGCGCTCTTGCGTTTGGTCACGGCCTGTTTGAGCAGGTATTCGATCTGGCCGTTGACGCTGCGAAGTTCATCCTGCGCCCAGGCCTCCAATTCTGACCAGAGCGCCGCATCGATCCGCAACAGGAATGGCTTTCGCGCCGCCATGCGTCAATCAAGTATAGAGAGTGCCGGTGTTGACGATCGGGTGGACTTCCGATTCGCTGCATAACACCACCATGAGATTGCTCACCATGGCCGCTTTACGCTCGTTGTCCAATTCCACGACTTCTTTCATGGCCAAATCCTTCAACGCCATATCCACCATGCTGACCGCCCCCTGCACGATTTTTTGCCGGGCGGCGATGACCGCTTCGGCCTGCTGGCGGCGGAGCATGACCTGGGCGATTTCGGGCGCGTAAGACAGGTTGGTCAACCGCGCCTCATCGCATACGACGCCGGCGACCGCCAGGCGCGCCTGCAATTCCTCGCGCAAAGCTTTTGAAATTTCGTCCACGTTGCCGCGCAAGGTCGGTTCGTTCTCTTCGCCATCGTCGTAGCGGTACGCGCTCGCCAGATGGCGAAGTGCGCTTTCGCTTTGGAGGTGGACGTAGCCGTCATAATCGTCCACGTCGAAGGTCGCCTGGGCGGTGTCGGCCACCCGCCAAACCACGACGGCGGCGATTTCAATCGGGTTGCCGCGCTTGTCGTTGACCTTGAGTTTTTCCACGTTGAACGTGCGCGCGCGTAGCGACACCTTATCGCGCCGGGCGCTAATCACCAGTGTGGCCCCTCCGCCCCCTGGGCGAACAGTTAAGCCCCTGGAGCAGAACGGATTGGCCCAGTGGAACCCGCTCTTTCGCACCGTGCCCTTGTAAGCGCCGAATAAGATGAGCACCCGCGCTTCGTTAGGTTGCAAGGTAAAGAAACCGCCCAACAGAATCCAACTCAGGATTTCCGCTGGGAGAGCCAGGATAAAAAGCGGCCATATTGGCTGCCCTGTTCGTTGCTGGCCGTGAATTACGGCATAAAAAGTCACGGCGGCAAATCCCAGAATCAGGGCGAAATTGAGAGGAAGCATGACCCAGCCGCTGAGGGCGGAACGCTCGGACTCGTGGCTGGCAGTTGATTTTTCAGTATTCATTCGAGGCCTTTCATTTGATGGTTTATTGCTATCTTTGTGATATCATAATGAAATCATTGGTAGCCGCAAGTGAAAAATGAAAAAATATGGTTTTTCACCTAAAATGGCCTTTGACCCGAGTATGAAACACCCCTCACAGCAAAGTGCATACTCACTATGCTGCTACGCATAATTAGTATGCATCCGCATCGAGCACCATGGTGCTGGCGCCCCGGCAACTCCTTGATTATCAACGCTCTTTCATTTGGCGAAAGCTGGCACGGTTTCGGCTAAGGGTTAGGGCCATGGTGCCAGAGAGCGCGCGCTTGCCGAAGAAGAGAATCTTGATTGTGGACGATGATCCATCAATCCGGTATATGCTCAGCCGCGTACTGCTGGACGAAGGATACAACGTTCTGTCCGCAGCCAATGGGCGTCAGGGATTGGAACTTGCGTTTACGGGACAGACCGATTTGGTTTTGCTTGATTGGAAGATGCCTGGGCTCAATGGCGAGGAGACGCTTAAGGAACTGGCCTTTGCGCGGCCCGCCTTGCCGGTGATCGTGATCACCGCTTACCCTCGGAAACAAAGCGAAGGAGCCTTGACTGGGGCGAATGCCGTATTGCAGAAACCGCTTGATTTCCCAATGCTGCTTGAAGCGATCAAAAAGTTGGTGTCTCAAGGCGTTGCCTGCGAATGATTTGGACTGGAGTTAGAAAGGATCAAAATGGCTGAAAATGCACCCAACGCTGCGAAACCCGCAGCTGCGCCAACTGCTACACACACGGCACTTCCTCCACCAGGCACTGCTCCACCGCACACGTCCGGCTCCAACTTCGTCGTTTGGGTTATTTTGGTTTTGCTGGTTGTTGGGGGAATTATTGGCTTAGAGCTTTTAAGGTCTAAGAAAAAGCCGCCGGGCAAAGTGCCGCCTCCCATCAGTGTTTCCGTGACCAACGCGGTCAAAGGCAGCATTGACGAAACAGTTCTGGCGTTGGGAACGGTTACACCAGTCTATACGGCGATGATTTCCCCACGCGTGGACGGCCAACTTGTCAAAGTCAACTACACGGAAGGCCAGTTGGTGACTACCAACGATCTGTTGGCGGAAATCGATCCCGGGCCTTACGCCGCCTCGGTGACTCAGGCCGAGGGACAATTGGCGCGCGACAAAGCGCTGCTCAAGGGCGCCAACATTGACTTGGATCGATTCAAGGCGGCTTACGCCAAGAGTGTCGGCACGAACGTTCTCCATGCCATTCCCAAACAGCAGGTTGATGACCAGGAGGCGCTCGTGCAGCAGGATGAGGGGACGGTGAAATTGGACGACGGGCTTTTGGAAAATGCGAAAGTGCAATTGGCCTACTGTTACATCCACGCTCCTTTTGCCGGGCGTGCCGGCTTGCGCCTGGTCGATCCGGGTAACGTCGTTCACGCCGCCAACACCAATTCGTTGGTCACGATTGCCCAACTTCAGCCCATTACGGTGGTGTTCGGCATCGATCAGAAATACTTGCCGGCCATTCAGCGCCAACTGCAGGCCGGCCACAAAATGACCGTCGATGCCTTTACCGAGGATGATTCACGCAAGCTGGCCACGGGAACATTCCAAACGCTGGATAACTTGATCGATACCGGAACCGGAAACATCCGGATCAAAGCTCTATTTGACAACGGCGACATGGCGCTGTTCCCCAATCAGTTTGTCAATATACATTTAATTATTGACACGCTCACCAATGTCGTTTTGGTGCCGACGCCATCCATCCAACGCAGTCCCGGCGGGGCCTTTGTCTATGTCGTGACCGCCGATGAAGCGAATGCAACCAATCAAGTGGTAAAAACGAACGCCATTGTCCCGGGCGTGGACAGTGGTGACATCACGGCCGTAAAGGGCCTAGATGCGGGGCAAGTGGTCGTCACGGATAACTACAATAAATTGGCCGATGGCATGAAGGTCAATGTGCGCAAACCGGGAGAAAGACCACCGGCCGTCGGCGCGCCTGACGATAAGAAAAAAGGCGGAAAGAAGGGCAAGCCCAAACAAAGCGATTCGTGAACCCGTCCAAGCCCTTTATTCTTCGTCCCGTGGCGACCTCGCTGCTCATGGCGGCGATTATGCTCGTTGGTTTGGTGGCCTACCAACAGTTGCCGGTGTCCGCGCTGCCGGAGGTCGATTTTCCGACCATTCAAATCGTGACGTTTTATCCAGGAGCCGCCCCGGATGTCATGGCTTCAGCCGTGACCGCCCCTTTGGAGCGGCAATTTGGCCAGGTGCCGGGATTGAATCAGATGACTTCCATCAGCTCGGGCGGAAGCTCGGTGGTTACGCTGCAATTTGGCCTGTATTTGAATATTGACGTGGCGGAACAGGAAGTCCAGGAAGCCATTAACTCCGCCCAAACCTATTTGCCGGCCGACCTGCCCGCGCCCCCCATTTACAGCAAATCCAATCCGGCGGACGCGCCCATTCTGACGCTGGCCTTGACGTCCAAAACGATTCCTCTTTCACAAGTTGAGGACTTGGCCGACACCAGGCTGGCGCAGAAAATTTCGCAATTAAGCGGCGTGGGGCTGGTCACCATTGTTGGCGGACAAAAGCCGGCCGTGCGCATTCAGGCCAACCCCACCAAGCTTTCCGCCAACGGCATGAACCTTGAGGATTTACGCACCGCTCTTCAGCAGGCGAGCGTCAACCAGGCCAAGGGTAATTTCGACGGAGCCCTCCTTTCCTATCAAATCGACGCCAATGACCAGCTCAGCACCAGCGCGCAATATAACAAATTGGTCGTAGCCTACCGCAATGGGCTGCCCATCAAATTAGCTGATGTCGCCACTGCGGTGGATGGTGCGGAAAACGGCAAACAAGCGGCCTGGATGAACGAAACTCCAGCCATCATCGTCAACATTCAGCGCCAGCCGGGCGCCAATATCATTCAGGTGGTGGACCGCATCTATACGCGATTACCACAACTCAAGGCAACTCTGCCACCCTCGGTGGACGTGCAAGTTTTGACTGACCGGACGACCACCATCCGGGCTTCGGTGCGTGACGTGGAGTACGAGTTGCTGATAACCATCGGACTGGTCGTGCTGGTCATCTTTTTGTTTTTGCGCACGATTTCCGCGACGATTATTCCCAGCGTCGCCGTGCCGCTTTCCTTGGTTGGCACCTTCGGCGTCATGTATCTGCTTGGGTACAGCCTGGATAATCTTTCCTTGATGGCGTTGACCATCTCGACGGGCTTCGTGGTCGATGACGCCATCGTCATGATCGAAAACATCGTTCGTTACATCGAAATGGGAGAAAAGCCATTGGACGCTGCTTTGAAAGGGGCGCAGCAAATTGGTTTCACCATCATGTCATTGACCATCTCCCTGGTGGCGGTGCTGATACCGTTGCTTTTCATGAGTGACATCGTGGGACGCCTCTTCCGCGAATTCGCCGTCACCTTGAGCGTGACTATACTCGTTTCCGCCGTCGTTTCCCTCACCTTGACGCCGATGATGTGCTCGCGGCTGTTGCACAAGTCGTCCGAAGAAAAACCCAACGCCGTGGCTCGATTTTCCGAGCACATGTTTGACCGAATTGTTGCTTTTTACGGGCGCACCTTGCGCTGGGTGTTGAATCAACAGGCGGCGACTTTAGTCGTGGCTATCCTGACTTTGGTATTGACGGTGGTGCTTTACATCATTGTGCCCAAGGGATTTTTTCCCGTGCAAGACACCGGGGTGGTGCAAGGCATTACGCAGGCGGCAGAAAACATTTCCTTCAACGCCATGGCCGAAAAGCAGCAACAATTGGCCAAGATCATTCTCACGAATTCGGACGTGGCCAGCCTGTCGTCGTTCATCGGCGTCGATGGCATCAATACCACCCTCAACAGCGGACGTATTCTGATCAATCTCAAGCCGCTCGAGGAGCGCGACTACGACGCGTCCGAAATTATTCGCCGGCTGCAACCCCAATTGGACAAGGTCAACGACATTGCTCTTTACATGCAGCCGGTGCAGGACTTGACGGTGGAGGACCGGGTCAGCCGGACGCAATACCAATACACGCTCGAAGACCCCGATTCGCCGACACTCCAGTTATGGACCGACAAGCTGATGGACAAGCTCCGCGGGATTCCTATTTTGCGGGATTTGGCCACAGACCAGCAATTGTCGGCCACGGCCGTTTCACTTGTTATTGACAGAGTTACGGCGGCGCGCATGGGCATTACCGCGCAACAAATCGATGAGACGCTTTATGACGCGTTTGGGCAGCGCCAAGTTTCGACGCTTTTCACGCAATTGAACCAATATCATCTGGTCATGGAGGCCACGCCGTCATTCCAGAAGAACCCGGGCAAACTGAATGATATTTATGTGCAATCCACCTACGGAGGCGCGGTGCCCTTGAGCGCGTTCTCGCATTTTGAAACCACCAACGCGCCTCTGGCCATTAATCATCAGGGCCAATTTCCCTGCGTCACCATCTCGTTCAATCTCGCTCCGGGAGCTTCCCTGGGCGAAGCGACGGATGCCATCGAGAAGGCGCAAAAGGAATTGAACATGCCCGGCTCAGTGCAATCTGCTTTTCAGGGGACGGCGGCCTCTTTCCGGGCCTCGCTGTCGAATGAACCATTGTTGATTTTGGCCGCGCTCATCACGGTCTACATCGTCCTGGGCGTTCTCTACGAAAGCTACGTCCACCCCATCACCATTCTCTCGACTCTGCCTTCGGCGGGGGTGGGAGCGATCCTGGCACTCATGATCTTTCACCAGGACCTGAGCGTGGTTTCGCTGATTGGAATCATCCTGCTGATCGGTATCGTCAAGAAGAACGGCATCATGATGGTCGATTTCGCCCTGCAAGCCGAACGCGAGGAGGGGAAGAACACCGTCGAGGCCATTTACCAATCGTGCATGTTGCGCTTTCGCCCAATTATGATGACGACCATGACGGCGCTGCTGGGCGGATTGCCGCTCGCCCTGGGATCCGGCACAGGTTCGGAGTTGCGCCGGCCGCTGGGCATCTCGATGGTCGGAGGATTGATTTTGAGCCAGATCCTTACTTTATACACGACACCGGTCATTTATATTTACATGGACCGGTTCACTAAAAAGAACAAAAAGGCCGAACCGGCGGCCGAGGCTGCGCCGGCGGCGGACGCCCTGCCGGCCACGTCATGAGTTTCTCTTCGACATTCATTCATCGGCCCGTGGCCACGACGCTGCTGACGGCGGCGGTGGCGCTGGCGGGTGGAGTCGCGTTCCAATTGCTGCCGGTCTCACCATTACCCCAGGTCGATTTCCCCACGATTTCCGTCGGCGCTTCTTTGCCCGGAGCAAGCCCGGAAATTATGGCCTCCGCCGTCGCCGCACCCCTGGAAAAGCAATTCGGCCATATTGCCGGCGTGACAGAAATGACCTCCTCCAGTTTCCTGGGGACGACCGGCATTACGCTGCAATTCGACCTTAGCCGGAACATCGATGGAGCGGCTCGCGACGTCCAGGCCGCCATTAATGCGGCCCGCACTTATTTGCCGGCTAACCTTCCGAGCAATCCGACCTGGCGCAAAGTCAATCCGGCTGATTCGCCCATCATGATCATCTCCTTGACTTCGGACATTTACAGCCGAGGGCAGATGTACGACATCGCTTCGAGCGTCATGCAGCAAAGGATGTCGCAGGTAAACGGCGTTGGGCAGGTTGTCGTGGGCGGCAGTTCCTTGCCCGCCGTGCGCGTGGATGTCAACCCGGTGAAATTGGAAAATTGCGGGCTGAATTTGACCAATGTGCAGAACGTCCTCAACCACGCCAACGCCAATGTCGCCAAGGGGCAAATTGCCGATGACAAAATTACGGCCGACATAGTGGCCAACGATCAATTGATGAAGGCGGAGTATTATCGTCCGCTGGTCATCGGCTATCACAACGGCGCGGCGGTGCGGATGCAAGACGTGGCCGACGTGGAAGACTCGGTGCAAGACTTGAGAAATGCGGGGTTTGCGGACGGGAAGCCGGCTGTGCTGCTGATCATTTTCAAACAACCCCAAGCCAACATTATCGATACGGTGGAACGGGTCCGCGCCGCCCTGCCTTCCCTGAAAGCGGCCACGCCCAAAGGGATTGACGTGACCATCATGTCGGACCGCACGACCACGATTCGTGCGTCCGTGCATGACGTCGAAATGACGCTGCT
>Ga0302324_100019113_pt1 | contig 13477 bp, 11 predicted proteins | sample Palsa_T0_1_FD_201949 | JGI IMG/M metagenome (GOLD analysis project Ga0302324, IMG submission 201949) | Peat permafrost microbial communities from Stordalen Mire near Abisko, Sweden - Palsa_T0_1 | ecosystem: Environmental > Terrestrial > Soil > Palsa > Peat permafrost | place: Sweden: Abisko...
CGGGACTGGGCGAGCTGCGCGAGGCCATTGCGCAGGCCGTGCGGCCGAATCAGGTCCGGCAGACCCTGCATCTCGACATGCTCGCGGCGGCCGTGCGTTCCGATCTATATCGGCGCGAGGCTGTGCGCGCCGAGCGGCAGTGCGATGACGGCAGCTGGGAGCTCGACGTCGAGCTCGATCCCGCGGAAATGGCCAAGATCCTCGGCAGCCGCGGCGTCCTGCCGGTGGCGCCGCCCGAGAGCTCCCGCGAGCAGCGGGTCGCCTGACCATTCGCGGCCGCCAGGCGCCCCGCGCTTGTGGGCAAGCGGTCGGCTGCTAGAATGCGCGGCTGCTTATATGAGACTCTACGTCCGCAACTGAGTATACCCATGGCTTGGAACGAACCCGGCGGCGAGAAGCGCAACCCCTGGAACCGTCCGCAACAGTCGCAGAACGACTTGGATGACGTGTTGCGCAACCTGCAACGGCGCCTCTCGGCGCTGTTCGGCCGAGGCGGCAATGGCACGAGCCCGACCTCTCCGAGCTTCGCCCGGGGTCTCACCACGGTACTGGTGTTGATCGGCATCGTGTGGATCGCGAGCGGCATGTACCGCGTCGATGCGCAAGAGCGGGCCGTGGTGCTGCGCTTCGGCGCCTACGAGGGCACGGTGGGGCCGGGCTACAACTGGCATCTGCCCTGGCCCATCGAGCGCAAGATCATCGTCAACGTCTCACAGCAATACAGCATCCCGGACGATGCGCGCATGCTCACGGCCGATACCAATCTGGTGGAGGTCCGCTCCGCGGTCCAGTACACCCAACCGGACCCGCGCAAGTACCTCTTCAAGGTCAAGGATGTCGAGGACACGCTGAGGCAGATCAGCGAGAGCGCGCTGCGCGAGGCGGTCGGACAGGCCGCGCTCGATCGGGCGCTTGCGTTCGACCCGGCCATCACTGATCACGCGCGGGCGACCTTGCAGCGCACGCTCGATACCTACGACATGGGCGTGCGCATCATCAGCGTGACGCTGCAAGAGGTCGTGGTGCCCGAGCCGGTTCAGGACGCGCAGCGTGATGCGATCAAAGCGGACAAGGACCGCCAGCGCTATCAACAGGATGCCGAGAGCTACAAGAACGATGTCGTGCCGCGCGCGCGCGGCGAGGCCTCGAAGCAGCTGCTCGATGCGGAGGCCTATCGCCAGCAGGTGCTCGCGCTCGCCCAGGGCGAGACTTCGCGGTTCGATCAAGTGCTCGAGCAATACGAGCATGCACCGGCGGTGACTCGCGAGCGCATGTACTTGGATACCATGCAAGAGGTCTACAAGAACGCGCACAAGGTGATCGTCGACACCAAGGGCTCGGGCAACATGTTGTACCTGCCGCTCGACAAACTCATCTCTCCGACCACCGGCGGCGCGAATTCGGGCGACACGCTCACCCTGCCGCCGACGCGCATCCCCGAGGTGCAGGTCTCGCCGCCCGAGGATCCGGCGCGGGCGCGGGGAGTGCGCTGATGCAGACTAAGATCCTGTATGCCATGGTCGCACTGGTGGCCTTCATCCTCATCGCGCGGGCGAGTGTGTTCACCGTGAGTGAGGGGCAGCTGGCGATCAAATCGACCGGCGGCGAAATCGTCGGCTCGAATTACGTTCCCGGGCTGCATTTCAAGGTGCCGCTGGTGAACGAGGTCACGAAGTTCGACGGCCGCATTCTCACCGACCTGTATCAGTCGGAGCACTTCCTCACCCGCGAGCAGGAACAGCTGACCATCGACTTCTACGTGAAGTGGCGCATCGACAATTTGCGCCGCTACTACGAGACCACCGGCGGGAGCGAGGACGTCGCCAACGCTCGCCTGCGCGAGACCATCCGTGACAGCATCAAGAGCGTGGTCACACAGCGCACCTTGCAACAAGTGGTTACCGCCGAGCGCACTGAATTCACCGACGCCATGATGAAGACGGCGCGCTCCTCGGCCGCGCAGCTCGGCATAGAGCTGGTCGACGTGCGCATCACCAAGATCGATCTGCCGCAGCAGGTGCAGGATTCGGTATTCGAGCGCATGCGCGCAACCTTCAAGGCCCAGGCGGTGAAGCTGCGGGCCGAGGGTGTGGAGGCTTCGGACCGGATTCGCGCCGAGGCGAACAAGGAGCAGACCGAGATCCTCGCCAATGCGTCCCGCCAGGCGAGCGAGACTCGCGGGCAGGGTGATGCCTCCGCGAGCGAGGTCTACGCGAAGTCGTACTCGAAGAACGCGGAGTTCTACAGCTTCTATCGAAGCATGCAGTCCTATCGGGAGGCGATCGGCACCACGGGCGACCTGTTGGTGATTCCGCCGGACAGCGCGTACTTCAAGTACTTCAACAAACCTCAATTACAACCGCAGCGTTGACACTATGGGCATGGCTTGGGCCGAATTGGCCCGCTATCTCGGGGGCGCTTTCGCTCTCTACTTGGTGCTCGAGGGGCTGTTGCCCTTCATCAACCCGGGCGCTGCGAAGAAGCTCATGACGAAGCTCTCGCAAAGCGAGCCCGCGCAGCTGCGCTGGGGCGGATTGATCAGCATCGTGATCGGGCTCGCGCTCTTGTGGGTGGCCCGCAATGGGTAAGAATCTCGTCGTGATCGGCCTGCAGTGGGGCGACGAGGGCAAGGGCAAGGTCGTTGATCTGCTCACCGACCGGGCGCATGCGGTCGCGCGATTCCAGGGCGGCCACAACGCCGGGCACACGCTGGTCATCGGCGGCAAGAAAACCGTCCTCTCCCTCATCCCGTCCGGCATCCTGCACGCACACGTGCAGTGCCTGATCGGCAACGGTGTCGTACTCTCGCTCGAGGCGCTGTTCAAAGAGGCGCAGATGCTCATCGACGAGGGCGTGCCGGTGTTCGAGCGGTTGCGCGTGAGCCCGGCTTGTCCCCTCATTCTCGCCTCGCACGTGGCGCTCGATCGGGCGCGCGAGAAATCCCAGGGCGCGAATGCCATCGGCACGACCGGACGCGGCATCGGCCCGGCCTACGAGGACAAAGTGGCGCGGCGCGCGTTGCGGGTTGCGGACTTGTTCCATCGCGAGCGTTTCGCCGCCAAGCTCGGCGAGATCCTCGACTATCACAACTTCATTCTGCAGCGCTATTTTCAGCTGCCGGCGATCGAGTTTCAGCCCGTGCTCGAATCGAGTCTCGAGCTCGGCGAGCGCCTGAAGCCGCTGGTGGCGGACGTCACCGGAATTCTCGATCGGCTCGGCGCCGACGGGCACAACGTGCTGTTCGAGGGCGCGCAGGGCGCGATGCTCGACGTCGATCTCGGCACGTACCCGTACGTCACGTCCTCGACCACCACCGCGGGCGGCGCCGCGCCCGGCACGGGATTGGGTCCGTTGCGATTCGACGCCGTGCTCGGCATCGTCAAGGCTTACGCGACCCGGGTGGGCGGCGGTCCCTTTCCGACGGAGCTGTTCGACGCGCTCGGCGAGCACTTGAGCCGGGTGGGGCACGAGTTCGGATCGGTCACCGGGCGGCAGCGGCGTTGCGGTTGGTTCGATGCGGTGGCGTTGCGCCGCTCCATCGTGCACTCGAGCTGCTCATCGCTCTGCGTCACCAAGCTCGACGTGCTCGACGGGCTGGACACCATCAGCGTGTGCGTGGGCTACCGCATCGACGGCACGGTCGTCGACACCCCGCCCTTGCTCTCGCAGCAATTCGGCGACTGCGTAGCCGTGTACGAGGAGCTGCCCGGGTGGAAAGAGTCGAGCGTCGGCGCGACACGCTACGAGGAGCTGCCCGAGAACGCGCGGCGCTACCTGGAACGGCTGCAAGAGCTGTTGGGCGTGCCCATCGATCTCATTTCCACCGGCCCCGATCGGCGCCAGACCATCGTCCGCCGGCATCCCTTCGCGTAGAGTTCCTGCCATGCCTGATCGTTTGACACCCCTGCTCGCCACCCGACCCTGGCTCCTGGCCGACGGCGCCACCGGCAGCAATCTGTTCAATCGCGGTTTACAGTCCGGCGATGCGCCGGAGCTGTGGAACACCCTGCATCCGGAGCGCATTGCCGATCTCGCGCGCGCCTTCATCGAGGCGGGCGCCGACATCATCCTGACCAATACCTTCGGCGGCACTCGCTATCGCCTGCAGCTGCACAACGCCGCTGATCGCGTGGCGGAGCTCAACGAGGCGGCGGCGCGTATCTCGCGGGGCGAGGCGGACCGCGCCGGACGGACCGTGCTGGTCGCCGGCAGCATCGGACCCACGGGCGAGCTGATGCAGCCCCTCGGCGCCTTGGACCACGCTGCGGCGAGCGCGGCTTTTGCCGAACAAGCCACCGCGCTGGCTCGCGGCGGCGTGGATCTGCTGTGGATCGAGACCATGTCCTCCGTCGAGGAGACCGAAGCGGCCATCGCCGGCGCCCGGACGACGGATCTGCCGGTCGTGGCCACGCTGAGCTTCGATACGAATGGACGCACGATGATGGGGATCACGCCCTCGGAGCTCGCGGGGCTGCATCGCAAGCATGATCTCGCGGCCTGTGGCAGCAACTGTGGCGTGAGCCCGTCCGAGCTCGTCGCCACGATCGTCAATCTGGCCGCCGCATCGGACTCCCCGGCGGTGCTGGTGGCGAAGTCCAATTGCGGTATCCCGCAATACGTCGACGGGGCCATCCGCTTCGACGGGTCGCCGGAATTGATGGCGGTTTACGCCGGTCTCGCGCTCGATGCCGGTGCGCGCATTATCGGCGGTTGCTGCGGCACGACGCCCGAACACGTGCGCCGCATGCGCGCGGCGCTCGAAGCGCACGTGCCGGGCCCCAAGCCCGACCTCGCAACCATCGAGGCGAAGCTCGGGACGATCTCCACGGGCTCGCAGGCGCAGCTGCGCGGCGAGCTCGATCGCCTCGCCGGCGCGGCGGCCGGCGCCGCGGGCAGGCGGACCGCGGGCCGCCGCGGCATACGCGCCCGCGAGAGCTGAGCGTAGGACTGCGCGCAGCTCGATTCGCCGATCGGCGACGGCGGCGCGGCCGTGTCGGAGCGGGGTAGACTCGTACCGAGAACACAGGAGCCCGCCATGTCGAAAATACTGTTGAAAGGCAGCGAGCGTTCCGCAGTGCCCGGCGCACGGGTGGTCGCACCCGCCAATCCGGCCGAGCGGCTGGAAGTGAGCGTGCTGGTGCGTCGGCGCGGCAAGCAGGCGATGCAATCGCGCCTCGCGGCGATCATCGCCGGTCAAGAGACCGCGCACTTGAGCCGGGAAGACTTCGCGCGTGAGCACGGCGCGGATCCGGCGGATTTCACCAAGGTACGCGCCTTTGCCGAGGCCCACGGGCTCAAGGTGCTGCAGGAGCATGCGGCGCGCCGGACGGTGATTCTGTCGGGTACGGTGGCACAGTTCTGTGCGGCCTTCGGTGTGCAGCTGCATCAGATGTCCTATGCCGGCGGCACGTATCGAGGACGCACGGGCGGGATCTATTTGCCCACCGAGTGGGATGGCGTGGTCGAGGCAATTCTCGGGCTCGACAACCGTCCGCAGGCGCGGCCCCGCTTTCGCAGCCGGCCGGCAACGGGCAACATTCACCGCCGCGCCCGCGCGACGGCGGTGTCGTACACACCACCCCAAATCGCGGCGTTTTACGGTTATCCGAAGGCCACCGGCGCCGGTCAGTGCATGGCGCTCATCGAGCTCGGCGGCGGCTATCGACCTGCGGATCTCAGCACTTATTTCGCTGGGCTCGATGTGTCCGCGCCGTCGGTCACCGCGGTGTCCGTCGATCACGCGACCAACAGCCCGACCGGCGATGCGGAGGGACCCGATGGCGAGGTCATGCTCGACATCGAGGTGGCAGGCTCGATCGCGCCGCAGGCGCGCATCGCTGTCTATTTCAGTCCGAATACCGACGCGGGTTTTCTCGATGCCATCACCACGGCGATCCACGACACGACGAACAATCCTACGGTCATCTCCATCAGTTGGGGCGGCCCCGAATCGACCTGGACTGCGCAGTCCATGACTGCCATGGACGAGGCATTCCAGGCCGCCGCCACTCTGGGTATCACCGTGTGCATCGCGGCGGGTGACAGCGGCTCATCGGACGGGGTTAGCGACAACGCCAATCATGTCGATTTCCCCGCCTCGAGTCCCCACGTGCTCGCGTGCGGCGGAACGAGCCTCCTGGCTTCCGGCAGCAGCATATCGAGCGAAACCGTATGGAACGACGGCGGCAACGGCGGCGCCACCGGCGGCGGTATCAGCAGCTTCTTTTCCGTGCCGACGTGGCAGGAAGGCTTGAGCGCGCTCACCAGTGCAGGAAGCAAAGTGGCATTGACCATGCGCGGCGTGCCGGACGTGTCGGGCGATGCGGACCCCGAGACCGGCTACGACGTGCGCGTGGACGGAACGGATACGGTGTTCGGCGGCACCAGCGCCGTGGCGCCGCTCTGGGCCGCCTTGATCGCGCTCGTTAATTCGACGAACGCGCACACCGCCGGCTTCGTCAATCCGACGCTCTATAAAAATCCGAAAGATCTGCGCGACATCACGAAAGGCAACAACGGAGCCTTCACGGCTCAGTCGGGCTGGGATGCGTGCACCGGCCTCGGCAGTCCCAACGGATCGCCGCTCGCGGGCGTGCTCTAGCTTCAGTACCTCAGGTGCGGAAACAGGCCGAGAATACCGGTGACGATCAGATAAATCGCGACTATGTAATTCAACAGCCGCGGCACGATCAAGATCAGCACACCCGCGATCAGTGCGACCAGCGGGCCGATGCTCAAGCTCATATTCATATTCATATTATTTTCTCCAGATCAAAATAGGGCCATCGCATTCTGCAAGGTCCTGTACACACCCCACAAGAGAGGAAGTCCTACAGCCAGCCATAACAACACGGCTTTGAGTTTCATGACGCGGACTCCGTGCCGGTGTAGTGATACTTTTGGTTGACCGGCCGCATGCAAATATTACAAATCAGTCCGATCAGCAAAAACGCACACATGATGTACATGGTGAGCGAATAGACCTGCGCCTTCGGCACACCCTGCTTGAGCTCATAATCGCGGATGTAGGAGACGAGGTTCGGACCCACCAGGCCCGCGACGGCCCAGGCGGTCAGTAGGCGGCCATGAATGGCGCCGACATGCATGGTGCCGAACATATCGCGCAGATAGGCCGGGATGGTCGCGAATCCACCGCCGTACATGGACAAGATGATCACGAATGCCGCGACAAACAGCGGCAGCGAGCCCGAACGACCCAGGGACGGCACGCTGAAATACAGCAAGATCCCGAGCGCGAAGAAGATCATGTAGGTGTTGCGGCGGCCGATGTAGTCCGACGTGCTTGCCCACACGAAGCGCCCGATCATGTTGAACAAGCTTAAGAGGCCGACGAACCCTGCGGCCGCCTGAGCGTTCACCCGGCCTGCGAAAATCTCCTGAATCATCGGCGATGCCGTCCCCAGGACGCCGATCCCGGCGGTCACGTTCATGCAGAGCACGACCCAGAGCAGCCAGAACTGCGGGGTGCGCCAAGCCCGATCGACCGCTACTTGCGCTCGCGTGACGAGCCTCGCGGTGTTGGCAGGCGGCGTCCAGCCAGCCGGTGTCCAGCCGGACGGCGGTACGCGCGCGTTATAGACCCCGATCATCATGAACATGAAGTAAATGACGCCCAAGGTCACGAAAGTCTCGAGCACGCCGTTGGAGGTCGCAGTCTTGAAGTGCGCCATGAGCATGACCGAAAGAGGTGAGGCGATCAGGGCGCCGCCGCCGAAGCCCATGATCGCGAGCCCAGTGGCGAGACCCGGGCGGTCGGGGAACCACTTGATGAGCGTGGACACCGGCGAGATGTAGCCGATACCCAGGCCGCAACCGCCGAGCACGCCATAGCCGAAGTAGATCAGGAGGAGGGTGTGATAGTGCACGCCGAGGGCTGCGACGATGAAGCCGCCGCCGAAGCACAGCGCCGATACGAACATGGCCTTGCGCGGCCCCACGCGCTCCACCCAGCGGCCGAACAGCGCGGCCGAGAGGCCCAAAATGGCGATGGCGATGGAGAACGTCCATCCCACTTCCTTGAGATTCCAGTCGCCGGGCGCCGAGTGGTCGATTCCGATCAGCTTGCTGAGGGGGAGGTTGAAAACGGAAAAGGCGTAAGCCTGGCCTATGGCGAGATGCACGGCGAGAGCCGCCGGCGGTACCAGGATCCGCGGATAATCCGCTGGCGCGACCGTGCTCTCGCGACTCAGAAAAGATCCAGCCATCGATGGGCCCCCCTACGAGATCTTTGTTGTTGCGTAGCAGAATATGCGCCACCGTATACAAAGTTGCCACTGGGACGTGCGTCACAATCCGGGCAACGGCGTCCGGTCGTTGGAAAACCGTGACCTCTTGGGTCGATTGCTCCCGGCCAAACAACGTAATTTCGACTCCACATGCAAACGCCTTGGCACGCGGGCCGACACGCCTCGATTTCGGCGAGACTTTGGTGGTGGCCCAGGCTGCTGCTGGCCGTCGCTTTTTTGCCGATTTTTGCCTCGGCGACCTGCCTGCCGAACGCGGATGCCGACGTTGTGCGGTTACAGGACCTCGTCGCCAAGGACGCGACCAAGGCCCTGCGCCAAGTGCAAGGCATGCTCGCCGCCTTACAGCAGGAGTCCCTCAGCGGGAGCTCGACCGACGCGTTGCACACCGCCACGCGAATCGGGGCCCTCTATGCCGTGGAGGCCGAGGCGTACAGTATTCTGGAGCTGGACGCGAATGCCCGTTCGGCGGCGGAGAAGGGCCTCGCCCTCGTTCCGAGCGCCCGCGATCCGGTGCATCTCGAGCTCCTCAATGCCTACGCGAGTGCCGTCTACGACAGCGCGGGCATTGCCGCCGCCATTCAGACCATCGAGGCGGCGCGCGCCGCGCAGCCGTCCGGATCGCAGGCCGATACCTGCATGCTCATCAACCGCGGGCTGCTCGAGCACCGGCTCGGACGTGAGGATCTCGCCATCGTCACCCTGACGCAGGCCTATCGCGCGAGCAGCGGCAGCGAGCTGATGAGCGAGACGCACAACATGGCCGCGGACACCCTGTCGACCGTGATGCGCAGCATGGGCGATTACAGCCAGGCTCTTGCGCTCAATCAAGAGAAGATCGATTGGGACACCGACCACGGCGCGTCGATGTCGCTTTCCGTGTCGCGCTTCATGCGCGGCCAGATCCTCAAGCTGATGGGGAACTACGACGGCGCGATCGCCGAGTTCGAGAAGGCGCGGATCTTCAGCGCGTCCTTGGGCGATCAGCAAGGCATCGCTTTCGCCGATCAGCGCATTTGCGAGGCGCACATCGAGCTCGGGCAGCTCGCGCCCGCGCAGCGCGAATGCTCCAACGCATTGCGCATCTTCGGCGAAGCGCGGTCCATCGATTCGCTCAAGGAGACTCAGGTCCTCCAAGCACGCATCTTCCTGGGCTTCGGACATGCGGATGCTGCGCTTGCGACGATGAACGAAGTGCTCGATCACGGCGGCGATGATGTGTCGCCGCGCATTGTCGGCTCGATGTACGAGTGGCGCGCGCGGGCGAATGCGGCGCTTCACAACTACAAGGACGCGTACGCCGACCTGCGGGAATACGTCACCCGGTTCACGGCGGCGAACAACGCCGAGCGCATCCGTCAGGCCGGCGCCTTGCGGGCCCGATTCGAGACCGACCGCGAAATCGAGCGCAACTTCTCGCTCAAGCGCGAGCTCGAGAACACCCAGGAGCAATCGAACCGCCAGGCACAGCAGCTGCGCTGGAATACCGTGGTCGCGGTCGCGGGCATCTGGATCATCGCACTGCTCATTTACTTCTTGCTCGCGAACCGCAGCTACCGCATGCAGCTCGTGCAGCTCGCGAGCCAGGACCCCCTGACGGGCCTGCCGAACCGGCGCCGCACGCAGGAGCTCGCGCTCGCGGCGCTCGATCTTGCCAAGACCACGGGCAAGCCGCTGACGCTCGCGCTGATCGACATGGATCACTTCAAGGATATCAACGACCGCTGCGGCCACGCCGCGGGCGATCACGTGCTGCAGGAGTTCTCGCGCGCAGGACGCGAGGCGTTGCGCGAGACCGATATTCTCGGCCGCTGGGGCGGCGAGGAGTTTCTGCTGCTGATGCCGGACACGCCGGTCGAGCTCGCGGTCGCGAGCCTCGAGCGCCTGCGCACCCTCGTGTTCGGCATCCGGCTGCCGCCCACGGGGAGCGATCTGCAAGTCTCCCTGAGCGCGGGTCTCGCTTCATTCGATGCCACCGTCAAGTCCTTCGAGGACTTCGTCGCGCGTGCCGACGCCGCGCTGTACCGCGCGAAGCATGACGGCCGCGATCTCATCCGCCTCTGCGAGGCCGATTTCATGAGCACGGGCGCGCGGCGCGCGCTGCGGCTCACCAGCTAGCGGCGCGGCTCGGGCGCGGTCGACTGTAAACTTCCCGTCCGTCGAGATAGGTCGAGAGCACGCGCGTCGCGTGCAGCTCGCCCGGGTCGATCGTGAACACGTCGCGGTCGATGACGATCAAGTCGGCTCGCTTGCCGGGCTCGAGACTGCCCGTCGTCCGTTCCTGCTTGAGCGCGAACGCGGCGTTGATGGTGTACGCATCGACGACATCCTGAATAGTGATGCTTTGCTCGGGTAGCAGCGGCGGTTTGCCGCGCGCCTGCGCTCGGGTGATGGCATGCTCCATCGCCTCGAAGGGGTCGAAGGTGCTCACGTTCCAGTCGCTGCCGCCGACGATCATGGCGCCGGCATCGCGCAACGAGCGCGCGGGGTAGAGGTATCGCGCCCGCTCGGGGCCGATGTACGGCAGCGTCGCGCTGACGATGTACGGGTCGCGTTCGGCCCACTGCAATTGGAGATTGGCGATCACACCCAGAGCCTTGAAGCGCGGGAAGTCCGCCGGATCGATGAGCTCCAGATGAGCGATCTGATCGCGGCCGTCGCCCGGGCCGTTGTGCTGGCGCGAATAGGCGAACGCATCGAGCGTTGAGCGCACGGCACGGTCGCCGATCGCGTGCACGTGGACCGTGAATCCGGCCGCATCGGCGCGGCTCACGATCTGGTTGAGGTTGTCTTGCGTGAAATAAGAAGGCCCGCGATTGCTCGTGGCGTGGCCGTGCCCATCGAGGTAGGGCTCGAGCAGGGCGGCGGTCTGCGAGGGATATTCGATGACGCCGTCGGCAAAGATCTTGACGGCATCCGCACGCAGGAAATCCGGGTCGATCGTCCAGCGTGAGCGGAAGGCGATCGCCTGATCTATCAACGATTGAGCCGGATCGTGCAAGTCTTTCAGGTGAAAGCAGCCGCGCACCCGCATGTCGAGTCTCTGCTGGTCATAGAGCCGCTTATAAATTTGCATCAAGGATTCATCGACCGAGGCGTCTTGCACCGAGGTGATGCCGGTGGCGCGCATCGCGGCGAGCACGCGAGCGAGCTGTGCAGCTTGATGCTCGAGGTCCGGCCGTGGAGCAGCGTTGGCGACGAGGTCGCTCGCATCGTCCCGCAGCGTGCCGGTCGGATTGCCGGCCGCGTCGCGCTCGATTCGCCCGTTCGCAGGGTCCTTGGTCGCGGCCGTGACGTGCGCGGCGTTCAGGGCCGCGGAGTTTGCCCAGAGGGAGTGGCCGTCAGAGCCGCTCAGAATCAGCGGACGGGTCGCGAGCATCGAGTCGAGGTCTTTGAGCGTCAGGGTGAGACCTGAGGGATTGACCTGCACCGCTTCGAACCAAGACTCGCCCGGATTCTTCTTCAGGCAGGCGGCCACCTTCGCTTTGACGCCTGCCGTATTCAGCATCTCGTCGCCCAGGTTGCACTTGGCCAGATCCCGCGACCCGTCGGCGGGATGAGTATGAGCGTCGATGATGCCCGGCAGGACGACCTGTCCATGCAAATCGACGATGCGTGTCTGCGGTCCGATCAGTGCGCTGACCGCCTGGTCCGTGCCCACCGCGACAAGGGTATTCCCGCGCACCGCGAGCGCCTGGGCGACGCTGCGGCGGGCATCCTCGGTGTGAATTCGACCGTGGAGGAGGGCGAGATCGGCGGGCGCCTGAGCCGTGGCGGATACGGCGGTCAGCAACGCGGCCATTGTTCCTATCAGCCGCCCGATGGGCCTTGTAAAACCGTGCGTCGCCGACCGAATCGGGAGTGAGTCAAATGGCATATGTACCTTGGATTGAAACGACAGAACACCGGCGATCCCGCCGACCTTAGCGGCAGGAGTATGCCGTGCGAGAATGCTGTGCTGCTGACAAAGTTGAACTTGCCGCAGTGCCGGCCGTGATTGTGCGGTTCGTCTAGCCCTGGAGGATCATGATGACCGCCCGCGAAATCCTACTTGCGGGAACGTGCGCAGGAATGGCATTCCTTGCAAGCACCGGGACCGGTGGTCGGGAAGCGAAACCGGTGAATCCCGCGACGGCTCATGTCACGAATGATGCCCTACTGCTCCACGGGGCGACCGGATGGGTCAATTCGCCGCCACTGACTGACAGTGCAGTGCGCGGGAAGGTTGTTTTGGTCGATTTTTGGACCTACACGTGCATCAACTGGCGGCGCACTCTCCCGTACGTGCGTGCGTGGGCAGAGAAGTACAAGGACCATGGCCTGGTCGTCATCGGCGTACACACTCCAGAATTCAGCTTCGAGAAAAACATCGACAACGTGCGCCGAGAGACGGCGGCTCTGGGGATCTCTTATCCGGTCGCAGTCGACAGTGATTACGCAGTCTGGCGCACGTTTCACAATCAGTACTGGCCTGCGCTTTATCTCATCGACACGCAAGGCCGGATTCGATATCACCAGTTCGGAGAAGGCGGTTACGAGGAGAGCGAAAGAATCATTCAACAGCTGCTCGCAGAAGCCGGCAATGTTGATCTACCTCGCGAGCTTCTATCCCTCGACCCGCAAGGCGCGGAGGCGGCTGCCGACCCGCGCAACCTCAAGACACCGGAAACCTACGTGGGCTATGAACAAGCCCGGCGTTTTGCATCCTTGGGCGGCGCCGTGCCGGACAGCCCCCTCCGATACGCGGCGCCCTCCACACTGCGCCTCAATGGATGGGCGCTTGAAGGCGAATGGACGATCGGGGCCGAGTCTGCCTCGCTCATCCGTGCCGGCGGGAGGGTCCTGTACCGGTTTCACGCCCGCGATCTAAATCTCATCATGGGTGCGCCGAAGAACGCCGACCCGGTGAGGTTCCGAGTCCGCATCGATGGCGCGCCGCCTGGGGTTGCTCACGGACTCGACGTGGACGAACAGGGCAATGGAACTGCGAGCGAACCCCGGATGTATCAGTTGATCCGTCAACCTGCTTCCATTTTGGATCGAACATTCGACATCGAGTTTCTCGATGCCGGCGTCGAGGTTTTTGACTTCACGTTTGGTTGACGAGTCCGCGGACGATCGCTCAGCCGCAAGCGCGTTGCTCTAAGTTGGTTGAACTAAGAGCGGCATCAAATTGAAATATAAAGAAATTGGTGCCCAGGAGAGGACTCGAA
>Ga0302324_100019115_pt1 | contig 13476 bp, 14 predicted proteins | sample Palsa_T0_1_FD_201949 | JGI IMG/M metagenome (GOLD analysis project Ga0302324, IMG submission 201949) | Peat permafrost microbial communities from Stordalen Mire near Abisko, Sweden - Palsa_T0_1 | ecosystem: Environmental > Terrestrial > Soil > Palsa > Peat permafrost | place: Sweden: Abisko...
AACGGGCGTCCCATCGGGATTGGTGAGGGTAATATTCGCCCGCACCGGGATGAAGGAATAAGGCGTTGCCGCGCGCACATCAAAACCCCGCAGCTCGTTGTCGCCGCCGGAATAGAAGCGCGCAAACGGGGGCGCCACATCTCCGCTAAAACCCTGAATGTAAGAAGTCTGCACGCGGAAGGCGAGCACGTTCCGTCCCTCAGCATCGGGGTGCCAACCCCTCATCGCCATGTAGTGCTTATACTGCACCACCGGGGTGAAATAGCGAACGTTGCCCCATAGGCCCGCGACCTGGAGGGCAGCCGAGATATCGGTCCCAAACCTGGGCTTAAAGATGGAGGGTCCCGACTTGTTATACGAGTAACTCAGGGACGCAGAGCTGGTGTAAATCCCTTCCAGGGCATTCGGGCCTTGGATCTGTCCGCTGCGGAAGGCCAGCGTCTGGAAAAGGTTAGCCGACGCCTGGCTGAACGTCGTGATGGTCGACTTATCCCAGCTATAGGTCAGGCCGATGCGCTTGAAGGTGCGGCGTATCGGATAGCTGACGGAGAAATTCAAACCGGTCGAGGACTGGTTGTAATTTTGCGTCAGCGATTGCTGGGCGGCCGACAGACTCGAGTTTCCCGTGACTGCGGCGTAGTTGCGCGCTGAATTGTAATCCGACTTCCGGGAAAAGACCTGGAACCCAACGCTCACCGGCTTGTTGCGCAGGTAGGGCTCATTGAACGCGAACACCACATTGCGGGAAAGGTTACCGATATTGCCCTGCAGGCTCAGAGTTTCACCCAGGCCGAGAAAATTATTGGTCGAGTAGTTGAGACCCAGGAACGTGCCCGAAAGACCGCTGACGCCGCCGTTCAAGCCAATCGAGTTCTTGCCCTTCTCGTGCACTTTCAGCAGCAACGAAACCGTGCCGTTCTCATTGTCGGGGTGGACTTCCGAGTCCTGATCCACCTTGAGAGGATCGAAATAGTCCAATTGGTTCAGCCGCAGCAGGCTCGATTCCCACGAATTGCTGTTGTAAGGCTGGCCTTCTTCAATCAGCAGCTCACGGCGGATGACCCGGTCGCGGGTGATGGTGTTGCCCTGGAACTCAATGCGCGAGACGGTAAAGGGTTTGCCCTCATCGATGTCGATATCCAGGGTGACCGTGTGCTTGGCGTCGTCCACCTTCGGCGTCGGCACCGCGGTGAAGTTGATGTAACCCAGCGAACCATAGGCCTTGCGCAGATTATCCAGGCCCTTGCCCACCGCGGTGGCATTAAACCATTCACCGTCCTTGGTGGGGAACTGGGCGCGCAGCGCCTTGGTGTTGGGCACATGCGCGTTGCCGGTGAAATTCACTCCGGCCAGACGGTACCGCTGCCCTTCCTCAATCGGGATCCGGATATCGATGCGCTTGCCCTGGCGAGGGCGAAAGGTGAAGAACGAGAGCCCGCCCTCATTCCGTATGTGGGTGATCGGGTCGTTGACCCCGGCCCGGAAATAGCCCCGGTCTTGCAGCGCGCGGCGAACCCGCTCCGTATCTTCCTCCAGCTTGGAGGCATCGTAGGTGCGGGCGAAGATGTTCTCCAGGAAGATGGAATGCGGAACGCCGATCGGCCGCAGATTTTTCATGGCCGCGCGCAGGTCGCGCGAATTCACGGCGTGGTTTCCGGTAAAGGTGATGTTTCCTACCTTCACCGTAGGGCCTTCCTTGATGTTGAAGGTGATGGACACGGAGGAAGGCGGGATGGTCTTGATCTCCGGCTTGACCGTGGCAAACTGGTGGCCGTGTTCCGCCAGCAGGGCCCGGATCACATCGATGGCCCGCGCCAACCGCGTCGGATCGTAGGGGCTTTCTACGGAAAAGCCGGTGACATGCTCCTTCTTGAACCGGTCGAGTACGTCGGATGTCGAGACCGAGTTCAGGCCCTTGTAGTTGATTTCCCGAATGGTGGGTTTTTCTTTAACGATCACGTCGAGGATCACGCCCTTAGGGGAATCCTCGCGGGCGATTTGCAAATTCTCGAAGTAGCCTGTGTTCCACAGTGAGTTGAAGTCGCGCTCGATGGTCGCCGGGTCGTAGGTATCTCCGACGTGAGTGAACAGCCGCGCCAGCACGGTTTCTCTCGGGATGCGCCGATTGCCAATCACCCGGATCTGCTGGATGACGTCCTGCTGAGCCCAGGCGGCCAGACTGGAACCGCAAAATAGAAGCAAGCCCACGATCCTGCATACCCGGAAAAAAAACCGCGCAGGTTGATTCTGCTGAAACCGGGAGCGAAGGCCCCCTGACACGACGCGAAGAATAGGCACACCCTCACTGCTGAAAATCGGATCCTGGTGGTGGAAAAGGCGATTATATGTGACCGAAGGGGTACTCCCCAACTCGCCCGCTTCGTTTGTCACGCTGCCTACCATCCCGAAGGTCCATCAGCTCTCCAGCTCGCCGTAAGCAAAGTATTCCCCCAGTGAAGGATCCCAGGAGACGGAGAGAACGTTCGGCTTGCAGCAGATCTGGCAGTCTTCCACGTAACGCTGCCGTCCACCGGCAGATTCGTCCACCACGATCTCATTCCACTCTCCACAGCCCGCGCACTGGAAACCCGCTGGAAACGGCATCGTTGATCTCACGCTTGAGCAGGTGTATGTAGTCTATCGGAGGGAAGAGGTTTGCGCTTCTTCGGGGCTGAGCTTTCGCACTTCCACCAGGGTGGAATAGAACGTGGCGCCCCGGCCCAAGTCGGTGAGCCGCTCCGAAGTAAGAGCGTTTACGTTGCCGCCGCTGGTCGACAGCTTGTTCCAGTTGAGGCTGGCAGCCACCACTCCGGCCGGCACGCTGCCGTCGAGTCGTGCCCGCAGGCGAATCGTTCCCCGGGAATTGTAGACCTCGACCCAATCGCCTTCGCGGATCTCGCGTGCGCCGGCATCGCCGTCATGCATGGCCACAATGCCGGGCGTTTCCATCTTTTGGTGACCGGGAAGGTTGGCGAAGGTGGAATTCATGTAGTTGTCGGCCTTACGAGGCAGGAACTCCAACGGAAACGTATGCGCATGAACCCCCCGGCGCGACTCGTCGGGCGGATGAAACGTGGGCAGGGGATCGAGCCCCTGCGCTGCCAGCGCGCTCGAATAAAATTCCACCTTGCCGCTGGGCGTGGCGAAGACCCCTTGGGCGAAGGGCAGACAAAAATCGCGGCGTATGCGTTTCTTCTCTTCCAGTTGCTCCCGCGTCGTGGGTTCGAGCGCCAGTGCCTGCTCGATCAATTCATCGACGCTGTCGCGGAAGCAGGGCTCGGTAAAGCCCATGCGCTGCCCCAGCTGGCCGAACAGCCAGACGTTCGATCGCGCCTCCCCCAGCGGTTCGATGGCCTGCTCTGACATCTGGAGAAAGTAGTGACCGTACGCTCCCTGAAAGTCTTTGTGTTCGAGGAAGGTGGTCGCCGGCAACACGATATCGGCGAAGTCGGTGGTGTCGGTTAAGAACTGCTCATGCACCACGGTAAAAAGGTCGTTGCGCAGCAGCCCTCGCAGCACCGCGTTCTGGTTGGGAGCAATCGCCGCGGGATTTGAGTTGTAGACGAAGAACGCCTTGACCGGAGGTGAAGTCAGTTCAGTAAGCGCATGACCCAGGCGCGACATATTGACGATGCGGGCCGGGCGCCCGAGCGGGCTGGCGAGCATCAGGTCGGGCCGCTCCAGGGCCTCGCCATTAAACGGAAAGGCGCCGCTGGTGGAGAGCTGCAGCCCCCCGCCCACTTGCTTCCAGGCGCCGATGAGCGCGGGCAGCATGCACACTGCGCGCGCGGCCGCGCCACCGTTCTGCGAGCGCTGAATGCCGTAGTTCACACGGATCACGGCCGGGGAGGTGGTCGCATATTCGTGCGCCAGCCGCTCGATATCGGCGGCGGGGATGCCCGTTAGATCGGCGACATGTTCTGGTGTATAGGGCTGAACATGATCCCGCAGGGCCGCAAATCCGTGGGTATGCCGGCCGACATAGTCCTCATCGTAAAGCCCTTCTTCGATGATGATGCGCATGAGGCCAAGTGCCAAAGCAGCATCGGTGCCGGGGTGAATCGGGATGTGCCAATCCGCAACTTTGGCGGTGCGAGTGCGATACGGATCGATGACCACCAGCTTCGCGCCATTGCGGCGTGCTTCTTCGACGAAGGGCCAGAGGTGAACGTTGTTGCCGTGGATATTCGCCGCCCAGGCGATGATGTACCTGGCGTGGCGAAAGTGTTCTGGAGCAGTGCCCAGCTTTTTTCCGTAGACCGATAGTAGGGCATCCCCGCCCGCGGTGGCGCAGATGGTGCGGTCGAGCCGCGAGGCCCCAAGCCGGTGGAAGAAGCGGCGATCCATCGACCCATAGCCGAGCACCCCGATGGTGCCGGCATAAGAATAGGGCAGGATGGACTCCGGGCCATGTTCCTCTGCAATGCGGCCCAGCCGTTCCGCGATCAGGTCCAGAGCCTCATCCCAGTTGATGGGTTCGAAGGCGTCGGCCTCGCGGCCGGCAGGCATTTTCCCTTTCGGCGATCCCGGCAGGCGGCGCATGGGCTGGAGCAGTCGTGCGGGCGAGTAGACCCGTTCCAGATATTTGGCGACCTTGCCGCAGAGAAAACCGCGGGTGATCGGGTGTGTCGGGTCGCCCTGTACCTTGGTAGCCCTCCCCGCCTCGTCAATGGTTACGAGAACCGCGCACGAGTCCGGACAGTCGTGTGAGCAAACCGCCTGGACAGTCTTGGAAGAGGGCATAAGTCATTGTAGTAGAGCCTGGAGCCCTTTGGACCTTGCCGCTTCACTGGCCCAAACCCGCAGCACACCCAGTGAGTCATCCAGAAAGAGGGAAATCCATTGACATAAGCCTCGCCGGTTCCTACCCTCAAACCATGCAAATCAATCTCACCGCAGAGCAGGAAGCCCAGCTTTCTCAGATTGCCGCTCACAAAGGCAAGGGCGCAGACGAGCTTGCGCGTGAGGTTCTCCTGCGTGGTCTTGATGTGGAAGCCAAACTAATAGCCTCCCGTTCCCGGAACAGCCAAGGGCAAGAGGTCGTTGCCCGGCTATTGGAATTGCGCCGAGGAAACATGCTTCCGGCTAACGTGACCATCCAAGACCTCATCCATGAAGGCAGGGCTTGACGGTCTTTGTACTCGACAATTCCGTCACGATGCGGTGGTGCTTTCAAAACGCTGCGCACCCCTATGCCGATGGCGTCTTACAGCAGCTTGCAACGGGCGCGGCGTTCGTGCCGGTTTTGTGGCGTTATGAAGTTAGCGCCGTGCTGGCTAAATCGCAGAAGGATGGAATACTCACAGCTTTCAAGGCAGATGAGTTCCTTGCGACCCTGAACAGGCTGAACATTACCGTTGACCCCGATGGCTCCGATCGCATCCGTGGAGGACCCTCGAACTTTCGTGGTTGAATCAGATGGAGGAAAGTCCATGCAGCCCGTTCGTCTCTTGCTCGTTCTCGCCATTACTCTCGCAGCTTCAGCCCAAGTTAAACCGGAGGCCGCCATTCAGCAGTTGCTAACCCAACAGACGATGGCATGGAACCAGGGCGACATCGATACCTTCATGAAGTCCTACGAAGACTCTCCCAACACCACGTTTGTTGGCCAAACCGTGCAATACGGCTATGCCAACATTCGCGATCGTTACACGAAGCTCTATCCGACGCCGGCAGGGATGGGCAAGCTAACGTTTTCGAACCTCGCGATCAGGATCCTGGACTCCGGCTACGCGATTGCCACCGGAAATTTCCATCTGGAGCGAACCGCGGCGGGCGGCGGCAACGCCGACGGAATCTTCTCCCTCCTGCTAAAGCAGGAGCCACAGGGCTGGAAGATCATTCTGGACCACAGCAACCGGACCAACTAGCCTGGCTTTTTCGGACGCCAGCCGCTCAGACCTGCATCACTTCACGTTCCTTATTGCGGCACATCTCTTCCATACGCCGAATCTCATCGTCCGTGAGTTTCTGCATCTCCTCGAGTGATCTCTTCTCTTCGTCCTCGGAGATTTTCTTATCCTTAGCGGACTTTTTGATCAGCTCATTGCCGTCACGACGAATATTTCGCACCGCCGTGCGATGGTCTTCCAGCGTCTTGTTAAGGTGCTTCACGACTTCGCGGCGCCGCTCTTCCGTCATTGGCGGAACAGGGATACGCACAATCTTGCCGTCGTTCTGCGGATTAAACCCCAGGTCTGACGCCCGCAGCGCCTTCTCAATATCGCCCAGGATGCTCGGATCCCACGGCTGAATCAGGATCATGTTGGCTTCCGGAGCGGTCACCTGCGCTACCTGATTGAGGGGCATATCACTGCCGTAATAAGGGACCTTAACCTGGTCGAGCATGTGCACCGAGGCGCGGCCGGTACGGGTGGACGCGAGATTAGCGCGAAAATCGTCAACCGCCTTCTCCATCCGCGACTTTAGCTGTTGCTGGGTTTCCTTGAGGGCGGGGATACTGCCCATGACCGAAACTGCCATTTTCTTCTTCTCCCGAAATTAGATCGACATCGCCTGCTCGCGCGCATGATACGAAGAGCGCACCAGCGGCCCCGACTCCACATGGCGGAATCCCATGCCGAGCGCCTCCTGGCGCATAAAGGCGAACTCCTCCGGCGTGTAATAGCGGGCCATGGGCAAATGATCTTTCGACGGACGCAAATACTGTCCGATCGTCAACACGTCGGTTCCAACTGCAGCCAGGTCGCGATACACCTGCAGAAGCTCATGCATTTCTTCTCCCAAGCCAACCATGACGCCAGACTTGGTCTTCATGTGCGGGTCGACAATCTTGGCATACTCAAGCAGGCGCAGCGTCCGCTGATACCGAGCCCCCGACCGCACCGCGCGATACAGCCGCGGCACAGACTCGGTGTTGTGGTTCAGCATGTCGGGCCGGGCATCCACCACGATCCGAATCGCCTCTTCCTGGCCTTGAAAATCAGGCACCAGGACTTCCACCTGGCAACCCGGAGCCTGGCGCCGGATCTCCTCGATCACCATGGCGAAGGCACGTGCGCCCCCGATTATGTCGTCGTCCCGATTCACGCTGGTGATCACCGCATGTTTAAGTTCGAGAATCGTGACCGCTTCCGCCACCCGGCGAGGTTCGTCGAAGTCGATAGGCTCCGGCCGGCCCTTGGGCACAGCGCAGAACCCGCACCGGCGAGTGCACATGTTCCCCAGCATCATGAAGGTGGCCGTGCGCTGATTCCAGCACTCGCCGATATTCGGACAATGCGCGGACTCACAAACTGTGTGCAGGTTGAGCGAGCGGGCCAGGCTCTTCAGTTCATGGTAATTTTCGCCCACCGGCGCGCGCGCCTTAAGCCACGCAGGCTTGGGAGCGGGCCGGCGTGGGCTTTGGTCGATCTGGACGAGGTCAATCACGCTGCCCCCATTGTATCGTGGCTGGAACTGGTTCTACCGCAGCCGGCCGGTCACCTGGGGGCGCACCAGGTAGAGAAAGAACACCAGGTTGATCACGCTCGTGAACAGCCACTGCGGCTGGCGGAAGCGAAAAAGGCTGTAGCACCCGAAGCACAAGGAGCAGAAGACCGCGGCTAGCGCGAGCGCCCATCCCCACCGGCGCATGCGAATCAGCCCCAGCCCCGCCACGGCAAACACAGTGCATAGGATCAAAACGGCGACCTTCGCCGCGCCCGACGAGTAGCGGCCGGTCAGCACTCCCACTACGCCGACCAGCGCAAGCCCCAGCATCCAGAGCGAGATAGCCGCCATGCCAGGCAGCGGTAGTTTGGCCTCGGTCATAAGGTGTGCAGGTACGCCATGAGCTCGTCCACTTCCTCCTCGGATAGTGTATTGCCCAGGGCAGGCATCATGTTTCTGCCGCGCCGAATTACCGCCGTGACACGGGCGTCATTGGCCGCCCCTCCACTAGGCAGATAGGGCTTGCGGAATAAACCCTCGAGGCCCGGACCATTCAGTCCTTTTTCCGTGTCGGCATAGTGGCAGCCGGAGCATTGGCTTACGAACACCCGGCGGCCGGCAGCCTCTTGCGGCGTAAGCTCGCTCAACGGCTTGCCCGCCGCCAAGTGGCGGCATCCAAGCGCCATCATTAAGGCAAGACTAACCAAAACCGCCTTCAATTCGACTCCGCGATTGCGGCCACAATCTTGTCCATTGCCGCGCGATCTGCCGGCGGAGACGGATTGTGATCGGTGCACATAATGGAGAAAGCCACGGTCTGCCCGCTAGCCGCGACTACGTAGCCGCTTAAAGCGCGCGCTTCCCCCATCGTTCCCGTCTTGGCGAACACCTTGCCGTCCAGCGATGGCTGCTTGAAGCGGCCACTGAGCGAGCCATCCACTCCGCCCACAGGCAGAGAGGTGCGGAATGCCTCGCCCCAACTCTGCCGTTTTGCGTAGGCCAGCAAAGTAGTGAAGGCCCGGGGAGTGGCCAGGTCCTGCACCGAAAGTCCGCAACCGTCGTACAGAACAAAATCGCTGGGGGCCACGCCGGCGGAGATGAGAAACTGGCGCACCACGCGCGTGCCTTCGAGCAGCGATCCATCCGAGCCTTCCAGCTTGCCCAGCGTCCTGAGGGTGATCTCGGCATGGAGGTTCTGGCTCACCTTGTTCGTCACCACCAGGTCATCGCCCAACGGCGGCGAGACATGCGCCGCCAGCAGAGTCGCGCCCAGGGCGGTCACCTGAACATTCTCAGAAGTAATGGGATGAAGATCCACAGGCGCCTGCTGCGCAGAGAGAAAGTCGCTGGTATCGGTAGGCAGACGATGTTGCGCCCGGGCTTTGCCGCCGACCTGCACTCCGCGCGCCACCAGCATGGTGCGCAGCGACTGCGCGGCATACGCCGCCGGGTCTTCGATCGCCAGGGCAGTATGCAGTCCCGGTTGACCTAGCGGCGTCCGGCCAAAAATCCGTACCGTCATAGAGCCCGGGGCGCGCTCGACCCCCGGCTTGCCCGGGTCGCCCACCGGGCTGGTAATGAGCGAATTTTCCACGCTGTAGTAAGAGGTCGCCGGCAGCCACGAAACGACTGCAGCCTCACCCACTTGTGCTGCCGGAATGGCATTCAGATAGACCTCGTTGTCGTTCACGGTCAAAGCGGACACCGGCGCGCCGTAGCCCCACTGCAAGTCGTCCCAACTCCAGCCGGCGCCATAGCGTTCATACACAAACCAGGTGTCGTCGCCCACAATATCTCCGGCCACGGAGTGGACCCCGTGACGCACGATCTGGTCGGCCAAGTCCTCGAGCGCAGCCAGCGGCGGCCCGGGACGTTCGGTCTTGAGGCCGAAGGGTACGGTCCGGCCGGATATGTTGGGATCGCCTACGCCCAGGATGGTGAGATCGCCGGCAACCTGGCCCGCGGGGCCGACGGGCGCGCTGCTCGAGACCAGCGTTGTAAACGTGAGGCCGCTGGGCAGCAGCGCATAAGCAGCCGCGGTAGTGAACAGCTTGGCATTCGATGCCGGGTTGAAATACTGGCTGTCATTGAGCTGGTAAATCGAGCTCCCGCTCAGCGTCACCACAGAAATTCCCCAGTGCGCCTGATTCACCGCGGGATCGGCAAGAATCCGGGCCACCGCCTGAGGCAGCGACACCTTATGTTTGGGCCTGCCCGGCGGAGCAAGCAGCGCGCCAAGCAGCAACAGGCTGAGATAAGGGGAGAGCAGTGGCATGGTGTCTTCGCGGAGTGTAACTCAATAGAATCCAAACATGCCCTTTGCTTTACGTTCGCCGTGCGATTGGAAGCTGCGCACACGTTCCCTGCCGCTGGGGGAGCGCACGCTGCTCATGGGCGTGCTGAACACCACACCCGACTCTTTTTCTGATGGAGGCCTTTTTGCCGCGCCTGCGGCGGCCATCGAGCACACCCTGGCGATGTTTGAAGAGGGTGCGGACATCGTCGATATTGGCGGCGAATCCACCCGTCCCGGCAAGCACACGCCGGTGGGCATGCAGGAGGAGATCGACCGCGTCCTTCCGGTGCTGGAAGGTGTCTTGCGCCATCGTCCGGATTCGATTCTTTCGGTCGATACCTATAAGGCTGAGACCGCCGCGGCGGCACTGCGGGCCGGGGTGGAGATCGTCAACGATGTGAGCGCATTCTTGTGGGACGCGGCCATGCCCCGGGTCTGCGCCGCCGCCGGGTGCGGGGTAGTGTTGATGCACACTCGGGGCCGGCCAGAGGAGTGGCACAAACTGCCTGATCTGCAACCGAACCAAGTCGTACCCCACGTCAAAGCGGCCTTGCAAGAGTGTCTAAAGCGGGCACAAAACGAGGGCATTGCGAGGGAGCGGATAGTGCTCGATCCAGGGTTTGGTTTCGGAATAATCCTCGAGCAGAACTACTCCTTGCTAGCGGGCTTGGAAGATTTGGCCGCTTTGGGCCAACCGCTCCTAGCCGGCGTCTCTCGCAAGAAGTTCCTTGGCCGCACCCTGGCGCCGTTGTATAACGGCGTGGACGCCCCAGTCGGAATGCGAGGAAGCGCCTCGTTGGCTGCGGTAACAGCGACCATCCTAGCTGGCGCGCACCTGGTAAGGGTCCACGACGTGCGTGAAAGCCGTGAAGTTGCGGCAATCGCCGACGCCATCCTAGCCGCGCCCTTTGAAGGAACCCCACCACCCTCCAGAACGAAGCAATAGGGGGTGCGAAGCTGAGGTAGGAAAGTCACTCGAGGGAAGCATTGGACATCCGACGGCAGCCTACTACTTGGCCTCTCCACCACTCCCCGAAACCCGGCTGGCCTCGAAACTCACAATTCTCCACTGCCCATCCCGATTGCTGTAAACCCGGGTGTAGCGATACCGGCCGCTGATATCCCGGTCACCATTCTTTCCCACCAAATCAGCCCTTGACGTCACAACGGCAGTATCCCCATAGATCCTCACCTTGATGTCGCTCAAATCAAGCTGCGTGATATGCACAGATCCCGTCCGCCGCCGGGTGAGTTCATCCGCCTTAGTCTCCAGCGTGCCGTTCGCACTGATCCCGAGATAATCATCGGCCAGCAAGCGATCGACCGCAGACACATTGTTGGTAAGCTGTGCTTGACGCCAGTCCAGTTCCAGCGCTTCGATCTCCTTATGAGCGCTATCGCGATGCGGAAAAACCGCCCGGGCCTGACACGTCGACGTGCACAGCAATATAAAGACGAGGGACAGTCTGCCGACCGTGGGAAGCAGCCAACGATGCTCGGAGTGAGCGCGCATAAGCGTATCGGATGTTAGTCCGCGTCCGAATGACCAGTCAAAATTGAAACTTCAGAGTGACAGTTTTCCCGGTTGAACGCAATGCCCAGGGGATTGGATGGCAACCCTTTAGATCACGGCTGTTAAATTCTCGACTTCCCGCTGGCGCATCATCTGATAAAGTCCGCCGACGGCGAACTTCTTGAAATGAGGGGTGGTGCGGTGGAATTCGCTCGCTGCCCGATCCAAGTACTGCTCGTAGATCACGACTACGGTGGGGTCGTCCTCAACCGTGTGAGGCACGTAGGTGACACAACCCGGCTCCTGGCGAGAGGCCACCGCCAACTGCTGCAGAATATCGCTGATGGCCTCGCGATCTTCGGCGGCAAATCGCATGCGTACGATAAAGCTGACCATTGTGCCTCTAATCTATCCGATCATTCCGAGTGCATCCAGTCCAGCGCTGCCGAGAAGCCGGGAAGCATCATCGTCTGCTCCCGATCGGGACCGGTAGAAACCATGCCGATGCGGGCGCCGGACTCCGCCTCCATAAAACGAAGGTATTTCTGGGCCGCCTGCGGGAGCTGCTCAAAGTCGGTGATGCCTTCGGTAGACGTCTGCCAGCCCTCAAGCTGGGTATAAATCGGCTCAATCTCCTCAAACCCGCTCACATCCGCCGGGATGGTGTCACAGTTGCGGCCGCCAATGCGATAGCCGGTACAAATGGGAATCTCAGCCAGACTGTCCAGAACATCGAGCTTCGTGATCACCAGCCACTCTGTGCCGTTGACCGCGGTCGAGTAGCGCAGCAGCGGCAGATCGAGCCAGCCACAGCGACGGGGGCGGCCAGTCACCGCGCCGTACTCCTGCCCGCGGGCGCGAAGCAGATCGCTGGTCTCACCCCAAATCTCGGTGGGGAACGGACCCTCGCCCACCCGGGTGACATAGGCCTTGGTAACCCCGATCACCGTGCCGATGGCCGTCGGTCCCACACCGGTGCCGGTCACCGCGCCCCCGGCGGTCGCCGACGACGACGTTACGAATGGATAAGTCCCATGGTCGATGTCCAGCATCGTGCCCTGGGCGCCTTCAAACATCACGCTCTTGCCCGCGCGGATGGCGTCGTTCAGCAGCTTTCCCGTATCGGTGACGAAGGGCCGCACCCGCTCCGCCGCCTCGGCATATTCGTCGTACATCTTGATCGGGTCGAGCGGATCGGTTCCGAAGAGCGCGTGGGCAACAGCGTTCTTTTCATTGCACGCGTTCTCAATGTGCGTCTTGAGCAAGCTGCGATTAAGCAGATCGATCACCCGCAGCCCGCTGCGATTCATCTTGTCTTCATACGCAGGACCGATGCCGCGGCTGGTCGTGCCGATCTTCTGCCGCCCCGGAGCATTCTCCGAAGCCAGCTCGATCATCCGGTGATAAGGAAGGATTACCTGGGCGCGATTCGAGATGAAAATCTGCTCATCGACGTTGACTCCCAGGTCGCGAAGCTTACCGACTTCGGTGAGAAACGCCAAAGGATCGAGGACGACCCCGTTCCCGATCACGGCGCGGCAATCGGGACGCAGGACGCCGCAGGGAACCAATTGAAGAACAAATTTCTGTCCCCGGATGATGACAGTATGCCCGGCGTTGTGGCCGCCCGCATAGCGCGCTACCACCGCAAACCTGTCTGAAAGAACATCGACGATCTTGCCTTTACCCTCATCGCCCCATTGGGCGCCCACCAGCACTGCAGTCTTAGCTCGCATGAACGATCCTGATGATATAACGAGGCCGTGTAGCGGCCAAGCACCTGCGACAATGACACAAGATGAGCCATGCCGGAACTGCCTGAAGTCGAAACAATCGCCCGCGGAGTGGATGAGCGTCTGCGTGGAGACCGCATCGACTCCACCTGGTTCAGTGAAAAGAAGGAGCCGTTCAAGTCGTCTCCGCAGCTGATGGCCGCGAAGCTACCCGGACAGCGCGTCGACCGCGTACACCGGGTGGGCAAACACATCGTCTTTGACTTGGCTGACTGGCAATGGATCGTGCATCTCGGCATGACCGGCCGCCTCCTGGTGGCCGATCCTGAAACCCCGGTTCCCCGCCACACCCATGGTATTCTGCACCTGGCATCAGGCAGGGAACTCCGCTTTGTGGACCCCAGGCGCTTCGGACGGATGGAGCTGCATCCTCTTCCCACCCCCAACGCCGCGCGCTTCGCGGGAACCGGCCAGGAACCCTTCAGCATCTCGCCGGACGAATTTGCCGCCCTCTTCCGGCATAGGCGCACATCCATCAAGGC
>Ga0302324_100019116_pt1 | contig 13476 bp, 10 predicted proteins | sample Palsa_T0_1_FD_201949 | JGI IMG/M metagenome (GOLD analysis project Ga0302324, IMG submission 201949) | Peat permafrost microbial communities from Stordalen Mire near Abisko, Sweden - Palsa_T0_1 | ecosystem: Environmental > Terrestrial > Soil > Palsa > Peat permafrost | place: Sweden: Abisko...
CTTAACAGAACGAATTTAATTTGAACGAATTTAATTTGAAACGAACTTAATTTGAAACGAACTTAATTTGAAACGAACTTAATTTGGAAAGAATCTTGTCATCCTGAACGAAGTGAAGGACCTGCTTCTATGCCATACCGTCCAATGCGAATCGGCATCCTCTCCGACACCCACGGCCTGCTCCGCCCCGAAGTCCTGACGCTTCTCGCCGGCTCCGGCCACATCCTGCACCTAGGCGACGTAGGCGACCCAGAAATCCTCGGCAAGCTCGCAAAGCTAGCCCCAGTCACCGCCATCCGCGGCAACATCGACACCCAAGGCCCCTGCGCCATGCTCCCGGAAACCGAAGTAGTCACGCTGGCCAGCCTGGATTTCTACCTGCTCCACAACATCCAGGCACTCGACCTCGACCCGGCAGCCGCGGGCTTCGCCGCAGTCCTCTACGGCCACAGCCACAAACCGGAGATCCGCCGCCACAAAGGCGTCCTCTACCTGAACCCCGGCTCCTGCGGACACCGCCGATTCCAACTTCCCATCACCTGCGGCCAAATCGTCATCGACGAACAAGGGCAGATCGAGGCCAAAATCCTCAACCTGCCCATGTGAATAAGCAAACAATGTGGGTGCCCCACATCTCGATTTTGAGATGTGGGATCGCGACGTCCAATCGACCCGCGAACACCGCAACCCCGGCAAAATCCGCTAACTTGCCAACTCGCTAACTTGCCAACCCGCCGCGGAAACAATCAGAACGCGAAACGGCTACCGATCGTCGGAGCAAGGTTGTTGTCCGAGTTATAGGGGACGCCTGGACCGTGAGGAATGGCGATGTCCAGTCCGCCGGTCACCCAGGAATACGCAACTCCGGCAAACGAGTCGAAACGCTTGGTGAAGTGATGATCCACATAGAACGACCCCTCGTTAAGGGTGCCCGCGCAGGAACTGCGGAAACCGGCTGCAACCGAGCAGGTCTGCGGAACGCGGAAGTCGTTTTGCCGCTGTTGATACCAGGCGAAAGTGGCATCGGTTTTCTTGCGGTAGGTGTACTTCGCGCCCGTCCACCAGATCTGTAGCAATTTTTCAGAATCGAGATTGTTATCTTCGACCCCGCTCATGAAATAACCGCCCTGGTCCGAGGCGCCAACGCCCAGCGGGTTCTTCGGGTTATTCTGCCAGATGTATTCGTAGCCGGCATAGAACTTGATTGGCTCCGTCGAATACTTGAGCGCGCCCATCACTGCGTTGTTGTCGGTCACGATGCCGTAGACGGTGTTGTCCGTACTGATCAGATTCGCCCCGCTGATGTAGGTTGTATCGATGCTGTCTTCGGTAGATTGAAGTTGCGCCCCACCACTCTGGCTTTGAGGCCCCTGCAAGGGGTTCAATACGCTGATCGCCTGGTTGTAATGCTGGTAGACAAGATCGCCGGAGAACTTGCTCACGTTTCCGCCGAGGTCGAATCCATAGGCGTTATTGTGCGCCTGCTCCGGAGTGCAGTTAGCCGCAGTCCAGGCATTGCCTGCCGCTGCCGCGGCCGAGTAGCAGCCTGCGGAACCATCGGCGAATTTATACATCGCGCCGAAATGGGCCGGCCCAACGGTGAGCCGATACTTCAGAGCGTCGTCCCAGCGGCTGTTCTCGGTGTCGCCGCCGCCGGCCATCGTGCCGTTATACCCGATGTAAGAAAAGGCATAGCCGCCGCCGGCCGGATCGTAAAGCAGCATCGCATCGGTGCCGAGAGCGCGCTGACGGCCGAAAGTCAGCGTGCCGGCATGCTCGTTCGATACGCCGGCATAGTACTCGTCGTTGAAGGGTTGGCCAGCGCGCGCGCCGTCGATGGCTTCCGAATAGCTGGCCCTGGGAAGGCCGTTGTTGATGATGTCCGTCTGGGACGCGTTGGCGAGCAGGCCGGAATTCGGATTGATGCCGGTTGAAGCGTTGAACACGGCGGACCAGCCAGGGAGAAACTCTATCTTGCCTCTGACGCCCAGACCCGTCTGCTGAAGGTTGTTCGGTGCGAAGAGGAACCGATGTTGATAGCCGTTTCGGTTCACCAGGGATTCGCCTTCGTAGTTATAGCCGTTTTCCGGTAAGCCGTGGCTGACCCAGCCGACGCCGCCGTCGTACACGCCGTACACCGTGATGCCGTGCCAGGTCAGCGCGCAATCGGTGGTCGCGAAGTCATGGCCGCTCGCGCAGGGGTCGGGCGCCTTGGGCTGAGCCTTGGTGTCGACCGTGGCATCCTGCCCGAACGCCAGCGTCGATGAAAAGCAGAGAGCCGCCGCCACAACAATCAATTTTGCCTTGTTCACATTTCCTCCAAAAATAAAACGAATAAACACAATCTTCCTCTACGATTTTAGACGAATGATGATATCGAATCTATACGGTCTTTTCCATCCGTGCAACAATGCGCTCGGGCCAGTAGTGTCCTGATTTGCCTTTGCTTTGAAAGGGCACGGCTTTAGCCGTGCCGTAAACGCCGTGCTTTTGCGCGGCTTTAGCCGTGCCGTAAACGCCGTGCTTTTGCGCGGCTTTAGCCGCCGAGGGAATGCTGACAACGAAATTGGGACACCACCCTCGGGCCGGCCCGCGTTCGGGTGTAACCTTGCATCATCCCAGCGTGTTCTACATCGCTTGGAGCGGCCAAAATCTAAGCCGAAAACAGGGGGTGACAACATGGCCAATGTAGACCTTCTCCTAAAACCTCGCGAAGCTGCCGCAGCCCTCGGCGTAAGCTACGCCACACTCAAACAGTGGATCCTGGCCGGAAAGCTCAAGACCGCCAAGACTCCCGGCGGCCATCATCGCATCCCGCAAAGCGCCCTCACCCCGCTGATCAAGTCCACGCCCACCAAGCCCCGCATCGAATCGCGCGAACGCTTCCGCAGCGTCAGCGGACGCAATCAACTGGTGGGCAAAATCGTCGAGGTCAAATTCAGCGGCCTGCTCGCCAAAGTCGTTCTCTCCATCGGCGACCAGCAGATCACCTCCATCATCACCGCCGACGCCGCACGCGAAATGCAGCTCCGCAAAGGCCAAACCGCCGCCGCCCTGATGAAGTCGACAGAGGTGATGATCGTCCGCGTCTAGTCCAGGCCATCTCCACCGCTGCGGGTGCCCCACCTTCGCCACGCCTTTGTTTTTGTGGCTAAGGTGGGATACTTTGTATCTATAGTCTTGTATAGCTTTTCAACTCCACACTCACACCACCCTCCAAGTAAGACCACGCCCGCCCGCTCTGCTAAACTCCGCCCATGAGCCATTTCAACTCACACCGCTTGACCGTCATCGTTATGGCTGTTGCGGCATTTGCGCTTCCTTCCAACATTCTCTCCGCGCAAGGCCCGGTGAAGACTCAGATTGACATCGCAGTCACAGACGCCACCGGAGCAGTCGTTCCCAATGCCGTCATCCAAATCGACCCCATGCCTTGTGTATCCGGAACCGCTGCAAAGACGGATGGCAAAGGAATGACCGTCATTCAAGTGGCTCCAGGCGCGCACACCATATCCGTGATCTCTCAGGGATTCACGCCGTGGTCGAAACAGATCGACGCTCAGGCCGGAGAAAAGCAGACCATCGACGCGACACTCAAGGTCGGACAAGGAGGCGGCGTCGAGGTGACCCCATACGTTGATCTCATCCTCTTCAACGGAACGATTGTCACTGGGCAATGTCTTAAAGAGGCCAAGCCGCAGATCGTCTCCGCCATCGCCATTGGCGGTGGCAACGTCATAGCCGTCGGCTCTGACGCTGAGATCAAGCGCCTCGCCGGCCCGCAAACCAAACTGCGCGACCTCAACGGAATCTTCGTCATGCCCGGCCTCAACGACGCCCACACCCATCTCGGCGGCGCAGGTCAAACCAAGCTCAACGTAGACCTCACCGGCTCTCAATCCCTCGACGAAATGCTCCAGCGCATCCAGGCCAAAGCGCACGACAGCCCAGCCGGCCACTGGCTTACCGGCGGCGGCTGGGACCACACGCTCTGGGCCAACAAGACCCTCCCCACCCGCCAGGATCTCGACCGCGTCACCGGCGATCATCCAACCCTGCTCGAACGCATCGACGGCCACATCGCCGTCGCCAACACCGCCGCGCTCAAGGCCGCCAACGTAACCGGCCAGACCAAAGCCCCGCAAGGCGGCGCAATCGACCTCGATGCCAAAGGCGAGCCCACCGGCATCCTGCGCGATACCGCCATGGAAGATGTAGAAAAAAACATCCCGCCGCCTTCGCATGAAGATCGTCGTCACGGTCTCGAACTCGCAATCCAAGACGCTATCTCCCACGGTCTCACCTCCGTTCAGGATTACTCCGACTGGCAAGACTTTCTCGTCTTCGAAGAACTCGAAAAGGAAAACAAGCTCCCTATCCGCATCGGCGAATGGCTCACCTTCAACGATCCTATAGACATTCTGAAGGAGCACCGCGCGCATCACGACCAGGACGATCCCATGCTGCACACCGGCATGTTGAAAGGCTTCATGGACGGCTCGCTCGGCTCGCGCACCGCCGCGATGAAAGCGCCTTTCGCCGACGAACCGTCGAACTCCGGCCTGCCCCGCTACGATCAAGCCAAGCTCAACGCCATGGCCGTCGAACGCGCCCAGGCTGGCTTCCAGCTAGGCTTTCACGCCATCGGCGACCGCGCCACAGCCATGGCCCTCGACGCTTTCGCACAGACTTACGATGCCTGCCCCGAACTCGCTCCGCAGGACAAGAATCCCTACAAAGTCCCGCGCTGTTGGCCCACTGTTGCACAGGGCCATCGCAACCGCATCGAACACGCCCAGGTCGTCGATCCATCCGACATCGCGCGCTTCGCCAAGCTCGGCGTCATCGCCTCCATGCAGCCCAATCACCTGCTCACCGACATGAACTGGGCAGAAGATCGCCTCGGCCCGCAGCGCGCCGCCTACTCCTACGCATGGAAAGCCTTCCTCGACTCGGGCGTAGTCGTAGCCTTCGGCACCGATTATCCCGTCGAGCCAGTCACGCCCTTTCGCGGGCTCTATGCCGCCGTCACCCGCGCCAACGAAGCCGGAACCAAGACCTACTTCCCGGAAAACAAGCTGACCCGCACGCAAGCCTTATACGCTTACACGCAAGGCTCCGCCTACGCTGAATTTGCGGAAAAACGCAAGGGCCAGCTCACCCCCGGCTACGAAGCCGACTTCATCCTCCTCGACCGCAACCTGCTCACCATCCCCGCTCCAGAAATTCTCAAAACCAAAGTCATCGAAACCGTAGTCAACGGCAAGACCGTGCACAAGGCCCAACCGTGAAGCTGCGCGCCTACCTGCTCATGCTCTTCACCGTCGCGGTCTGGGGCACCACGTTTGTAGTCGTCAAAGACGCGCTCGCCGACGCCACGCCGCTGGCCTTCAACCTCGTTCGCATGGCGCTGGCGTTTCTCGTTCTATCCGTCGCCTACCGCAGCCACTGGCGCGAGGTCAGCCGCGGCCAGTCGATCGCCGGCGCGGTCGTAGGCTTCTTTCTCGCCATGGGATACCAGTTCCAGACCGCCGGCCTGGTCGTAGTCCTTGTGCCGCTTTTTTCCATCCTTCCCAAGCTGCGCCCGCCCGGCGCAAAACCCCCACGCTGGAATGCCTTTCTCGGCGCGCTGCTCGCCTTCATAGGCATCCTGCTGCTCACCGTTCCAGCCACCGGCGCCAGCCTGTTGCCCGACTTTACATCGATCAATATCGGCGACGTGCTCACTTTCGGCTGCGCCATCGGCTTCGCCTTCCATTGCCTCGCGCTGGGCCACGCCTCGCCGCGCATCCGCTTCCAGCCGCTGGCGCTCTTGCAGGTTGGCTTTTGCGCGCTCTTCATGGGCCTGAGCATGCCGCTCGCCTCGCTCTGGGGCGAGCATCCGCACATGCACCTCACGCTGCGCCTGGGCGTTGCCCTGGCCGTAGCGGCGGTTCTCGCCACAGCCGCCGCGTTCTCCATCCAAAGCTGGGCTCAATCCATCCTGCCCGCGACGCACACCGCGCTCATCATGACGCTCGAGCCGGTCTTCGCCTGGATCACGTCGTTTCTCGTCATGGGCGAGCGTCTCGGCCTGCGCCCAGCCTCAGGCGCAATCCTCATTCTGGCCGGAATCGCCCTGACCGAACTGCTCCCGCAGCCGCACGTCCCAACAGCGCATGAGGCTTGATTCCGCCGTGGAACAGTGTGGAACACGAAATTGTTCCACGTAGAACAATTTCTAGGCCTTGCAGCCGCGCTAATAAAGTCAAGCAAATTTGTTGGAAGTGGATTGATTTGTATCAGGTACATTTGCAGAGAATTTGAGGCGTTTGTGCCTCCTCCTCTTGCATGTTTTGGGATATAGCCACATGGCTATAATCGCGAGAATCTCAACGACCACTGAGTTGCTATCGCGGCGCCGGCTGATCCGAATCCGCCAGCGCATACGCCAGCACCGTCATCACCGCCGCATTCTCGCTCAGCTCCCGTGGATTGACTTTGTCAAACGTGTCTGCCGGCGTGTGGTGGTAGTTGAAATAAAAGCGCCCATCCTGCGAAGGCGCAAAACTGGGCACGCCTTTCTCGGTCAGCACGTTGATATCTTCGCCAGTCTCCGGGGAACTGCGGAAGGTGCTTGCGCCGATCGGGTCGAGAGCCTGGGCCACCGGTTGCAGCCATGCGCCCAGTTCCGGCTTGCCCGCGAAGAGCACTCCGTCAGGATGTCCCGCGCCAAGGTCGGACTCGATGGCTCCGATGTGGTTGGCAACGTCGGCCACGTGCTCCTTGATGTAGGTCGCCGCGCCCTCCGAGCCTTCTTCTTCGCTCATCCAGGCAATGAAGCGCACCGTGCGCTTGGGATGAATGCCCAGCTTCGAGAGCAGGTGAATGGCTTGCATGGAAACCACCACGCCCGCGCCATCGTCGATGGCTCCAGTGCCCAGGTCCCACGAATCCAGGTGGCCCGACACAACGACCACCTGCTCGGGATGTTCGGTTCCCTTCCAGTCGGCGATCACGTTGTAGCTGGTGGCGTCGGGGAGCGTCTGCGTGTTCAAGATGATGTGCAGCTTCACCGGGCCCTGGCTGGCGAGGTCGGCGAGCAGGTCGGCATCCTCGGCGGTAACGGCCGCGGCGGGAATTTTAGGCAGGCCGTCGGCATACATGGTCATGCCGGTGTGCGGAATACGGTAATCCGCTCCGCCAACCGAGCGCACCAGCACCGCGGCTGCTCCCACCGAGGCTCCAACGATGGGCGCGGCGGCGCGATATTGGACCGCGTCTCCATAGGCGTAGATGCCGCCTTCCTGAGCCGCCAGTTGCTTGTCGAATTTTTTGTCGAAGAGGATGATCTTGCCCTTCAGCGTGGCTGGATCGAGCGCCTTCAATGCCGCCCAGGAATCGACCACGACAACCTCGGCCGTGAGTCCTTCCAAAGGCGTGGCTACGCTGCCGCCGAGTGCGGTCAGGACTACCTTTTGCCTGGTCTCGGGCGTCATTCCAGGCCATGCGACCAACTCTCCAGTCTCCGCGCCGCGAATCCAGTGCGGGACCAGAGTCTTTTCGAGCGTCACTTCCGCGCCCAGCGCGCGCATCTCTCCGGCCACGTAATCGACCGCGGCCTGAGCCTGCGGGGAGCCGCTGATGCGCGGACCGATGTTGTCGGTCAGATGGCGCAGTTCATTCAGGGCGTAAGGATCGCTGATAGCGGCGTCGCGAAGGCGGCCCATATTGGCCAACTCAGCCGGGGTCCATGCGCCCTGTCCAGCACCCGGTCCAACGCCCATGATGCGGCTCATGATCTGTTCGCGCATGGAGGTGGCTGGCGCGGCGGGAGCCTGCGCATGAAGGAACATGCCGGCGGACAGGATAAGGCTGAAAGTCGCGCCGCAGACGGATGCGCGCGTAGCGGAAGAGATGCGGGAAGGCTTACAGAAAAACATGCCCGATGGTAGCACGCGGCTGGAGGGTCTTTGGGTTGGCCCCGGCGCGGTTGAGGCGATGCTGCCTTGGAGCCACTGCCCACGTCGACTGCGTTCGGAGATTGCCGGACAAACTTCGCTGGAATCGCTCAAAAGCGATCTTTCATTCGGATCGGGAAGGATGATATTTGCGACTCTAAGGCCAAATTTACGTCTAACTTTGTAGTGTGTGTCCGGTAGAACTAAAAAACCCGGAGATCAGTCGCTATACTAAGAAATGATACGGAGCAGTCTGCTCCGTCCGGACGACGCAATATTTGAGGTTGACCGCTCCAGGCCAAGGCAGGGGCAGAGGAAAGAACTCGAGGTTGAACGAATTTATGCCATCACTCCGACCAACTTTCGACAGGCTGCGCGCCCGCCGTCTCACCTCCACATTTGCCATCCTGGCTGCGGTTTCCATCGCCATTCTGGTTGGGTCCTACGCCGCGCACGGTGTTCACGGGCAGGAAAAGCAGGCCGACACCTCCGACGCTACTCCGTTGAAGGTTCCCAACAGCTCGGTTGCGCCCAATGCCTTCGCGCAGATTGCCAAGCAGGTCGGCCCGGCGGTGGTGAACATCAACACCCGCACCCTGCCCAAGGATGTGAGCAACCACAAGCGCATGAATCCCCATGGGCGCGCAATTCCTGTACCTCAGCAACCCGATGACGACGATCAGGACGGCGGCCAAGGTCAGGATCCAGGCCAAGGCGGTGCAGGTCCGGGCGGTGCAGGCCCGGGCGGCCAGGGCAACTTTCAGGACTTCTTCAACCGTTTCTTTGGCGGCCAGGTTCCGGGCGAGGGAGACGACCAGGGCGGTGAGCGCGATTCGCTCGGCTCCGGCTTCATCGTCGATCCCAAGGGCTACATCATCACCAACAACCACGTAGTCGAAAAGGCCGACGAAATCTACGTCAAGCTCTCGACCGACCCCGATTCGACCGACCTTGGCCGCAAGGCGCACGTTATCGGCGTCGATAAGGCCACCGATCTCGCTGTGATCAAGATCGACACCGACAAACCGCTGCCGACCGTCAAGCTCGGCAACAGCGAGGGCACGGCCGTCGGCGACTGGGTCATCGCCATCGGCAGCCCATTCACGCTTTCGCAGACCGTCACCGCCGGCATCATCTCGGCTAAGAACCGCACCATCGAGCCCGGTGTCGCCGGCCAGTTCCAGCACTTCATCCAGACCGACGCGGCCATCAATCCCGGCAACTCCGGCGGCCCGCTGCTCAACATGAACAGCGAAGTCATCGGAGTCAACACCGCGATCTACACCCAGTCCTCGGGCTATCAGGGCATCGGCTTCGCCATGCCTTCGAACACCGTGGTGCAGGTTTACAACGACCTGATTTCGCCCAGCCACAAGGTCACGCGCGGAGCCATTGGAATCTCCTTCCGCGAAGGGCTTTCGAGCGCGGTAGGCCGCATGTACGGCTTCAAGGGCGGCGTGCTGGTGCAGGCGGTCGCGCCCGGCGGCCCGTCGGATAAAGCCGGCCTCAAGCCACGCGACATCATCATCTCCATCGACGGCCGCCCCATCAAGGACGGCAACGATCTGGTCGAGGAAATTGCCAACCGTCATCCCGGCAGCACGGCTCGCATCGGATACGTGCGCGACGGCAAGCAAGCCGACACCACCGTGACCATCGCCGACCGCGATAAGGTCACCCAGGAACAGGAAGCCGAAGACCAGGAACCGCCGGCTGGCGATCATGATTCGGCGCAGAACAAGCTGGGGCTTGCAGTGCGGGAGATTACGCCCGCCACAGCGCAGAAGCTTGGCACCGGCGGGGTGGTCATTCAGACTGTGCGGCCAGGCAGCTTCGCCGACCAGCAGGGCCTCGAGCCCGGCCTGGTAATCACCAGAATCAACAAGCAGCCGACGACGAGCCGTGAGCAATTCGATAAGGTTGTGGAAGGGCTCAAGTCCGGCCAGGATGTGGTCTTCGAGATCATGGACCCCAAACGTCCGACCTCGGGAATTAATTTCCCTGGGGGGACGCTGCCTTAGGCGGAAGATTTCGGCGGCTTAGAACTGTCAAAAGGGGACACAAGCGCAAAACCGCGCCGGTCCCCTTTCACAAATTTCCCAAATTGGGCAAAAACTCCCGTTGTTTTTCTTGCGGACTGGGGTTTCGTGACCTACACTGGGTTGAGCAAGCCCTACGAACGATTTCAAGAGGTGTATACCCGACGTGATACTTCGTACTTCGTTTGCATTCTTACTGGCCGCTGGAGTAGCGATCTCTCCGGCCATGGCTTCGCGAGTCCACCGTGCTCCTACCAGTGGACATAAACATCACACCCCAACCACCGCCGCCAAGACCCACAAGATGCACGGCCAGCAAGCGATCGACTCCGACCGTGTAACGGCGATCCAGCAGGCCCTGATCCGCGAGCACTACCTCAGCGGCGCACCCAGCGCCAAGTGGGACGCAGACACCCAGGCCGCCATGCTCAAATTCCAGGCCGACCAGGGTTGGCAGACCAAAATTACCCCGGATTCCCGCGCCTTGATCAAACTCGGCCTCGGTCCTAATCACTCAGATGCCATCAATGCCGGAAATGGTGCAAACTTCAATCAACTCAGCAACCCTTCGGCCCTCCCCTCGACTTCCACGCAAGGCTTTGTGGCCGCTTCCGGCGTCAGCCACTAAATCCACAAGCGCGCTTGAGCGGCAAATCGGGCCCGAATGGCATTCGCCATTCGGGCCTTGTTCTTTTTGTGCTCACTGGAAGACGACGCAATTGGCTAGACCACTACCGATCGAAGTCTCCGCCCAAGGCCACAGACCTCTTGGAAAACTGAAGCTTGTCAGGGCATAGCGGGACACAGGAAACTGTCTCACAGCTACATGCGAGAAGCAACACGGAGGCTTGGAAAAAATGTGCCGCAACATCAAAATGCTTTTCAACTTCGATCCACCCGTAACCGACGATGAGATTCGCGCCGCCTCGCTGCAATTCGTGCGCAAGATCAGCGGCTTCAACAAGCCGTCGAAGGCCAATGAAGCCGCCTTCCTGGCCGCGATCGAAGAAGTAGCCGAAATCTCGACCCGCCTGCTGCGTTCGCTCGAAACCAACGCGCCGCCTCGCAGCCGCGAAGAAGAAGCAGCCAAGGCCAAGGCCCGCGCCGCGGAGAGATTCCACGCATGACTCCGCAAAGAGGCGTTCTCACACGGCTTCGGATACCATGCTCATGAGGTCTCCATCTCTGTGAAAACTCTCTCTGCCGCAGTTTTTCTGGCGCTCGCCTCTCTCCTCGTCTCCAGTCCTGGTGTAACCGCGCAAACCCCAGATGTCCACGTCGAAACCGGCACCCTCAACGGCGCTTCCTACCGCATCGACATGCCGGCGAAGTGGAACGGCATTCTGGTCATCTACTACCACGGCTACTCAGAATTCCCCGTTGTCTTCGATCAGGCCAAGCCCAACGACATGGGCTCAGGATTGGCTGCTGCTGGCTTTGAGGTGGCGCAGTCGGGCTACTCCGACGCCGGCTGGGTGGTCGAGCAAGCGCTGCCCGAAACGGAGGCTCTAAGGCGCTATGCCATCGCCCACTACGGCCAGCCCAAGGAGACCTACGTCACCGGCCACTCCATGGGCGGCCTGCTCACCGCAGCCACCATCGAGAGCTATCCCAGCCGCTACGACGGCGCTCTGGCTCTCTGCGGCCTGCTCGAGCCGACCACCTGGGCCATCGAGCGAGGCGGAGCCTTTCGCGCGGCCTTCGACTACTACTATCCCGGCTTGCTGCCCGGCCCCATCGATATTCCAGCGTCCGTTCAATTCGACCAGGACCTCGTCGACAAGGTTTTGAAAGCTCTGCCCACAAACCCCAAGGGCGAGGCCGAGCTCATGGCCCTGGGCCGCTTCAAGACCGCCGAGGATCTGGCCGACAGCACGGTCTTCGGCAGCTTCATCGAACGCGACATGCAGCAGAAGATCGGCGCGCCTGTCGTAGATAACCACAACTTCCTCTACGCCGGCGGCGCCGACGACAATGCGCTCAACGATGGCGTGAAGCGCTACACAGCATCCGACACAGCGCTCGACTACCTGAAGACCTGGTATACCCCAACCGGCGTGCTGGCGCGCCCCATGCTGGCAGTGCACACCACTTACGATCCGCTGATTCCGCCCGAGTCGGTCAGCGTCTATGCCGACCTTACGCAGCGGATGGGCAGCAGCCGTTACTTCGTCCAGCAATACGTCAAGGCCGACGGCCACTGCCACATCTCCGGCCCGCAAACGGTCTCAGCACTCGAAGAGCTGATTCAATGGAAGCGCACCGGCGTCAAACCGAAAAGTGGCGCAGTGCCCGAAGCCGCCGCCCAATAAAACGACAGGCTCTATCCGACCAAACGATAATGGGCAGTCGCGAAGATCGTTCGCGGCTGCCCATCCTGTATGCGTTCCAATTTCCGATCGTTGTCGATAGAATTCCAGCTACTTCTTGTCCCCATCCAGCCAGAACTCATATCGCCCGCGGTTTTCATCCGGCCGCGAAGTGATCGGACTGTCCAGATGCAGCACCGGATCGCCCTCGCCATACTTCGGCCAGTCCGGCAGGCCCGGTCCGTTGGGGTCGCCCTTCTTCGCGAAGTTGGTCCAGTAGCTCATCATCTCTTCGCTCAGCTTGCGGTCTTCCGGACGCCAGACCGCACCGGGACGTGTATCCAGCGTGCCGAAGATGTATTCAATGTCGTCGGAGTGAAAGGCATTCGAACCGGGATGGAACTTGCTCGGCGGAGCGGCCAGATCGAGCTTGTAGCGATAGATGTCCTTATCGCCGGTCTTGCGATCGATCTCCATCCACTTCCATGTCCCATAAGCAATGAACTGGTCGCCGCCAAAGTCCGCAGCCGACCGTCCAGCCTCCACATCGGTAGCGCCCGGATACAGCTTCAGGAATGCCTCAGCCTTTTCCCCGAATCGCTGCACAGCCATCGCCTTCAGCTTCTCGGCAGTCATCCCGATGGCGAAGAACGATCCTTCGTCGCGGTTGAAGCCGGCCAGCAGCGGCACCTTGGCCTGCTTGCCCGCGTCGTACGTATCGATTACCGGCTCGGTCAGGAACTTGCCGTCAATCACCGGCGCAAAGCCGATCGTGCCCTTCTTGCCTGCCGATTCGAGAATCTTGCCGGTGGAAATCGCGCGCAGCTCAGTCAGCGAAGTCGCGCCCGTCGACTTCATCCATTCGTCTTCCTTGGGGCCGCGCACCGCCAAGGTCTCCATCGCCAGCGGTCCCGTGGTCAATGCCCCGCCGCTCTCGCCAATCGCCTTGGCAAACAATCCCTGCGCCGAAGGAGCAGCCATCAGTGTGCTCACCGCGAACGACCCCGCCGACTCGCCGAAGATCGTCACGTTATTGGGATCGCCGCCAAAGTCGCCGATATTCTGCTTCACCCATTCGAGCGCAGCCACCATATCCATCAGTCCGTAGTTGCCACTGGCTCCTCCCTGCTCGGCAGCCAGCTCCGGCAGCGCGAGAAATCCAAAGACGCCCAGCCGGTAGTTAATGGT
>Ga0302324_100019119_pt1 | contig 13472 bp, 8 predicted proteins | sample Palsa_T0_1_FD_201949 | JGI IMG/M metagenome (GOLD analysis project Ga0302324, IMG submission 201949) | Peat permafrost microbial communities from Stordalen Mire near Abisko, Sweden - Palsa_T0_1 | ecosystem: Environmental > Terrestrial > Soil > Palsa > Peat permafrost | place: Sweden: Abisko...
TACACTCCGACCCACTCTTCCTGGGTCAATATGGTGGAATGTTTCTTCAGCATCCTAGGCAAGCAGGGGTTGTCACACAGTGTGCATACCTCGAAGCGCCAACTGAAGGGATTCTTGTTGGACTTGCCCGCGCTACTTTGCCAGACTGCCGAGTGTCAGTGCGCCATCGGCAAGCCAGCGGAGCTCCTTTGTTTTCATGCGTCGAGGGCATGTTCCGATAACGCGTTAGCCGCTCCGCAGCCACCAATGGCCAGCTTCGTCCCAGCGAGGCGAGGGAGAGATTGATTTTGCGCTGCGCATGGTTTGAGGCACAATGCCTGCTGGAGCCTACGCACAATGGATTCGACCGTTGAAGTTCAGGGGAAGCATCTCAAGCTGTCGAATCTGGACAAAATTCTGTACCCCGCCACGGGATTTACCAAGCAGCAGGTCATCGATTACTACGTGCGCACGGCACCGGCGATGGTGCCACATTTGGCCGGACGTCCGCTCACCCGCAAGCGCTATCCCAACGGCGTAGACGAAGAATTCTTCTACGAGAAGAACGCGCCGCAGCACCGCCCCGAGTGGGTAAAGACTGCGCCCATCTGGAGCGGGAGAAACCGCCGCACCATCCATTACATTCTCGCCGATGATCTGGCTACGCTGGTCTGGCTGGCGAATCTGGCTGCGATTGAGCTGCACCCGTCGCTCTCGCTGGCGGAAGACATTACCTGCCCGACGATGATGGTCTTCGATCTCGATCCGGGCCCGCCTGCAAATATCTTGCAATGCTGCCAGGTCGGTCTGTGGCTGCGTGCAGTCTTCGAGCACTTCGAGCTACAAAGTTTCCCGAAGACTTCGGGATCGAAGGGATTGCAGATTTATGTTCCACTCAACACTCCAACCAACTACGAAGCGACCAAGACTTTTTCCCACGCGCTGGCGCAATTGCTCGAACACGAACACCCCGAACTGGTTGTGTCGGACATGAAGAAACAGGTTCGAACCGGAAAAGTTTTCGTGGACTGGAGCCAGAACGATGAACATAAGACCACTGTGGCCGTGTACTCGCTGCGTGCGCGCGAGCGTCCCACGGTTTCGACGCCAGTGACGTGGGAGGAGGTCGAGCGCGCGCTCAAGAAGAAAGATGCGAGCTTGCTGGTTTTCGAAGCTAGGCAAGTGGTTTCACGGGTGGAAAAGATGGGTGATTTGTTCGCTCCGGTGCTGGAATTGAAGCAACGTTTGCCGGATCTCAAGGGAGCCGCGGCCTCCGGAGCTGCAGAGTCGCAGCCGCCAATCTCGATCGCAGCTCAGGCAGAAGATGAACCAGAAAAAGCCCGGCGCCGCGCTGTGAGAAAAACGGGAACGCGGCCGCGCAAGCCGGGGCGCAAGGTATAATCCCGTCCGCTGCGAATTTTGCTTTGAGACTTTACTACGAGAGTTTGCCATGCCTCAACTATTTGCCGGAACCTCGGGATGGGCCTACCCAAGCTGGAAGCCCGACTTCTATCCAGCCAAACTCGCGCAGAAGAAGTTCCTCAGTCATTACGCGATGCAGCTCAACACGGTCGAGGTGAACTTCACCTTCCGGCAACTGGTAAAGGAGACCACGATTCAGAACTGGATTCAGGAGACCCCGGCACACTTCCGCTTGGGCATCAAGGCGCACCAGGTGATTACGCACATCAAGCGGTTGAAGGGGACCGAGGATTTTGTCCCGCGCTTCCTGGCGACGATCGAACCTCTGGCTTCCGCTGGCAAGCTTGGACCGGTCCTGTTCCAGTTGCCGCCGAATTTAAAAGTGGATGCCGCACTGCTCAAGGATTTTCTCGTGCTTCTGCCGCGTACGTTGCCGGCGGCATTTGAATTCCGTCACGACTCCTGGTTTGCCGACTCGACCTGGGAATTGCTGAAATCGCACGGCGCAGCGCTGTGCGTGGCGGAGACCGAAGAACGTACCACGCCGGATGTGGTCACCGGGTCCTTTGTCTATTATAGGTTTCGCAAGCCGAATTACACGGGAGACGAGCGCCGTGACATGGTCGCACGCATCGGTGAACATCTGACCGCAGGCCGCGACGTCTTCGCTTACTTCAAGCATGAGCAAACGCCGGAAGGAGCGTTGTTCGCGGTGGATCTGCTGCGTGGCGCTGGCCAGACGTAGCCAGCCCCCCCCGATGCGGCTATGCTCGTGCACCCGCTTCATTACTTCCGTCAGCGTTCGAGAACGCGCATACTCCGTTTATCCCCTCATCGTGGCTTCGGAAGCCAACTCGCGCGTGCTCTCCAGCTTTCTCGACTATTTGAGAATCGAGAAGGGATTAGCGCCGCTTTCCATCGCTGCCTATACGACAGACATCGGCCAGTTCTCAGAATTCCTGGAGAAACACAAGCGCCTGCTGCTAACCGCTCGCCGCACTGAGGTGCGCGACTTCCTGCAACAGCTTTTCTCCCACCAAGTCGATGGCCGCAGCGTGGGACGAAAACTGTCGGCGCTGCGTCATCTTTATCGTTACCTGCTGCTGGATAAGAAAATCGAACACGATCCCACCCTGAACATCGAGTCGCCACGGCAATGGAAGGTTCTTCCCAAGGCACTGGCGCGCGACGAAATGGAAGCGACGCTGGCCGCTCCGCTCACGCTGCATAGCAGCGCAGCGCGCAACACGAAAGAGTCAACCGCGCTGGCTGCGCGCGATCACACGATGCTCGAAGTCTTCTACGCGGGCGCGCTGCGGGTTTCGGAAATAATCAGCGCGAAGTTGGAAGACTTGAAGCTCGAAGCGGGATACATGCTGGTGCGCGGCAAAGGTGACAAGGAACGTGTAGTGCCGTTGGGAAAATCGGCTCAGGACGCGCTCACCGCTTATCTGTCACAGTCACGCCCGGCGCTGGCGGCAGGGAAGGCAAGCGGAGCACCGGGGACGGTCGCCGCGTCCCGGAATTCGCCTTTGCTGTTCATCGCGCGTGGGGGGCGCAAGCTGACGCGCCAGCGCATTTGGCAGATCGTGCGGGCTGCCTCGGCGGTTTCTGGGCGCGCTGCTTCTCCGCACATGCTGCGCCATTCCTGCGCCACGCACATGGTGGAGAATGGCGCCGACCTTCGCACAGTGCAGACCATCCTGGGCCATTCCGATATTTCCACCACGCAGGTCTATACGCACTTGGCGCTCGACCGCCTCAGGACGGTGTATCAGCAGCATCATCCGAGGGCCAAGGCCAGATGAGGTGTACTCGGAGAATCCACGACGGAGCCCAGAAACCCGGAGAAAACCCTTTAATGAATCACGCCGTCCTCCGTGGTAGGTAGGTTCTGCATTTTGTTGCCATGAGCATGCTGGCCAAGACGATAGTCGCCCGGGCTGCCGCCAACTTCTTGCGTCATCTCGGCGAGCGTAACGCCTCACCGCACACCATTAAGGCTTACAGCCGTGATCTGTCGCTCTTCGCCGCCTACGCCGGCTCCCGGGGATGGGAACAGATTGACCACATTGCCGTGCGGGGGTTTCTCTCGCAACTCTACGAGAAGGGACTGAGCAAAACGTCCGTGGCGCGCGCGTTGGCCGCAGTCCGGTCGCTTTATCGCTGGCTGGCGCGGGAAGGCGTGGTGGAGCAGAATCCGGCAAGGCTGGTGGCCACGCCGAAGCTTCCCAAGAAACTTCCGCGCGTGCCCACGATTGAAGAAATGAATTCGGTGATCGACGGCGAAATGCCTGAATCAGCAGCCTTCCCCGAACGCGACCGCCTCATGCTGGAACTGCTCTACGGATGCGGCATCCGCAATGCGGAACTTACGGGCATCAACCTCGACGACATCCGGCTGAGGGCCGAGGCCATTCTCATTCGCGGCAAGGGGAAAAAAGAACGCTACGTTCCGTTTGGAGTTTCGGTGAGAACCGCACTGGCAGCCTATTTCCCCGAACGCCAGAGAATTCTCGACGAAATCCACAAGCGCTCAACCGCGTTGCTCATCAACCGGCGTGGTGGCCGGCTTACCATGCGCAGCGTCGGCCGCATCGTCAAGAAAATTGCGGTCGCAAAAGGCCTTTCCCCGGACGTCCACCCACACACCCTGCGCCATGCCTTCGGCGCGCACATGCTGGAAGAGGGCGCGGACTTGCGGGCCATTCAGGAACTCCTGGGCCACGAGCGCCTCGCAACTACGCAGCGCTACACTCAGTTGTCGATGAAACACGTGCTGGAGGTATACGACCGGACGCATCCGAGAGCTAAATAGGGCGTGCTAATCCGCTCGGGGAGACTGTTTCCGCAGTCCCTCCCACATCTCGACCACTCGCGCTTTCAGGTCCCTAGTCAGCTTCTCATAAGCCGCTTCCGACGCCTCACTCTCCGGCGGCGGAAAAATCGGATCGCCAAACACTATCTTCAGTGGCGTGAACCTCTGGAACGGTTTATTCCTCGGCCACGCATCGTAAAAGCCCTCAATCGCCACGGGCATGATCGGCACTTGTAGGTGAATGGACAAGATCGCCGCACCCTTCTTAAAGATTTTCGGCGTGCCGTCAATCGATCGCTCGCCTTCGGGATAAAGAATGAGCGGGCGACCCTGCCGCAATCCAAATGCGCCGGCGCGCATGGCAGGAATCAGATTCGCATCGGGATCCACGACCACAACGCGCAAGGAACGCGCCAGCCGCAGCATGAATCCTTCCCCGAAGATCTCGCTTGTTCCTACCGCGAAGACTTTCGCAAACACTTTCGGCGGGAGAATGCCGGCCAGGATGACCGGATCGAGATAGCTCTGGTGATTGGACGAAATGATGAAAGCACCATTCTTCGGCAGCTTCTCAATTCCGCTCACGTGTAGATCAAACCGGTCGAGCGCGATTACTTGCATCAGCCGCGAAACCATGTACCAGAAGGTAGCGCGAATTGGCTGGCGCCGGACCAGAGAAACTACGTCAGTCGCATCCGGCTCTTCAGCCAGAATCGCTTTCCAACCGGCAAAGGTGGTGCGTGTCCCGGGGCCGCCCGCGCCACTGGCCGCACTTTCGAGAACAGCGTCGACCAGATCGCGGACCGTATAGATCTCGGCAAGCTGCGACTCTTCGACGTTGCCACCGATCTGTTCTTCGATCTGGCTGAGCAATTCGATCCGCTGCATGGAGTCTAGCCCCAGGTCAAGCTCCAGATTGTGAGTAGGCCGCAAGGTTGGTGGCGCCGAGCGCGCCGCCTCGCGCACAATTTTCAGCGCCCGCTGCGCGTCCGGCTGACCGAGCCACGCCATCTCGTCGTCGGTCAATGGCCGTTCAAAGGGCAACTCAGCGTCGTCGTCGAGACGCCACGCCTGCTTCGCCTTTACGCGCTTCTCTACTTCGAAGCGCTTGATCTTGCGGGTCGTGGTGCGAGGCAAATCTTCCTGCCAGATCTCATAGCTGGTGATGCGCTTGGTGGAAGCGATCTGCTGCGACAGGCTCTCAATGTCGTAGCGGATAACTTCCTTGGCGTTCACGATCTTCTTCTGGCGCAGCAGATCGAAGTTGGGCACGATCACAGCGTGCAGCCGGTCGCCGCCTTCCCCAGGTTTTCCTTCCAGTCCCATGACTGCCAGTTCTTTGATGTACGGCGACTTCAGGTAGTGGGCCTCAACTTCTTCGGGGTAGATGTTTTTTCCGTTACTGAGGACAATCAATTCTTTTTTGCGGCCGGTCAGAAACAAATTACCATCAGGGTCGAAGTAACCGAGATCGCCGGTGTAGAACCATCCCCCGCGCAGAACTGCCGCGGTTGCGTCCGGGCGGTTCCAGTAGCCCTGCATCACCACCGCACCGCACAGTGCGATTTCGCCCGCGGGGAGTCCGCTATCTTCCTGTGGTTGGGGGTCAACGATCTTGGCCTCTACACCCTTCAAGGCTTTGCCAACCGATCCGATTACGTTGTTGCTCGGCGAATTCGCAAACACGGCTGCGGTCGTTTCCGTCAGGCCGTAGGCCTGGAGCACGTCAATGCCGAGGTCGTAAAAGTCCTTCGCAATCTCCGGGTCGAAGCGCGACCCTCCCGTGACCAGATATCGCATCTTCTTGCCCAGCGTCTCGTGGACCTTACTAAAAAGGATCGGACCGGCGTTGATTCCCACTTTGCGCAGCCTCCGATTGACTTCCACGAGACCCTGAAACACTTTCTGCGTCAGCGACCCTCGTTTCTCGACCTCCTGGAATATTCGCTCGTGAATCAGATAAAAAAATTGCGGCACCACTGCGAAGGCGGTGATATTGCGTTCGCGCAAAGCCCGCAACAGCTCGGTCGTGTTCAAAGTTTCCAGATACACCACGCGCGAGCCTTTCACCAGCGGCAGAAGCAGATTGGCCATCTGCGCCAGCACGTGAAACATGGGCAGCACGCCCAGAAACGCATCCGACGGCCCAATGTCGACCCAATTGAACACCGCTTCCACTTCACCCAGAAAGTTGGCGTGGGTAAGCATCACGCCCTTAGGGTCGGCGGTGGTGCCCGAGGTGTAGAGCAGGGAAGCGATTTCGTCCGCAGTGGAGGGCGCAGCCTGGAAGTTCTCCGGCCCTCCGGCGAAAATTGCTGGCAGGTTTCCCAGCCAGTGATCAGGGACGGGGTGCTGGGTCATGCGTTCCGGGTCCATGAGCACGAGCCCGACGTTCAGCCCCGCAACCGCCTGCTGCGACGCTGGCGCGTGCCTGGCGTCGCAGAACAGGGCAGAGCTGCCGCTGTCTTTCAATAGCTTGTTCAGTTGGTCGGGGTGCAGCGCAGTATCGAGGGGGACCACCGTACATCCCGCCGCAATAGTCCCAAGATACGCCGCCACCCATCGCAGATGGTTATCCCCCACGATGGCCAGCCGCGATCCCCGCCTGAATCCGTTCTCCGAGACCCATCGTGCGATGGATTCGGCCATGCGGCGGAGCTCGTTGTAGGTGCAACTCTCGATCCGATCATGGCGCTGGAGTTCCAGTGCGACGTGTTCCGGCCAGCGCTCCGCGCATTCGACAAAGAGGTCGTAGAAAGTGGGCATGAGTCGTGTGGAATATACACGAAAACATCAAGCAACCGCATATCGTAGATGGGTTCTCCTCAAAACGTCTGACCTTTTCGTCCGAGAAGCAGCCGGGCATACGCGCGTCTTCGGGAACGGGACCGAGCCTGGTCCCGATCTCTGCTTGTTGGCCATCTTCCCCGTCTTTTTTCGCGCTGGTTGAGCCGTGTTTTCTTACCCCGCCCGCCTTCTTTGTGCCATTTCGCGAACGGCCCCGACGCTGATCGATTCCCGTGCATCTAAATATGCTAGGCTAAAAGAGATACCCTGGGGCAATTCCCGCCCTCCGAAGGATTTCACAGTTTGATTAACACTCTCATTGGCAAGGTCTTTGGGACCAAGAACGAGCGCGTCATCAAGGGCTTGATGCCGCAAGTTGAGGCCATCAATGCCCTCGAGCCTCAGATGCAGAAGCTCACAGACGCCGAGTTGCTCGCTAAAACCGACGAGTTCCGGAAGCGAATCCAAGATCGATTGAGTCAAGAGCGGAGGAGTGGTTTCGCCGGTGTTGCGGCATCGGACTCCGAGGCCGAAACTGACGCTGATCCCGACCGCCTGAAGCAGCTCGAGAAAGAGCAATACGAAACGCTGCAGGAAGTTCTGGACGAAATCCTGGTAGAGGCCTTCGCCGTGGTGCGCGAGGCCGGACGCCGGGTGCTCAACATGCGCCACTTTGACGTGCAGCTGATCGGCGGCATGGTGCAGCACAAGGGAATGATCTCGGAAATGAAGACTGGCGAGGGCAAAACGCTGGTCGCTACTCTTCCGGTCTATCTGAATGCCCTCAGCGGACGCGGCGTGCACGTGGTTACGGTCAACGACTATCTGGCCAAGCGCGACTCCGAATGGATGGGCAAACTCTATCGCTTCCTCGGCCTCACGGTAGGCGTGATCGTTCACGACCTCGACGACGAGGAGCGCCGCGCCGCCTATGCTGCCGACGTCACTTACGGCACGAATAACGAATTTGGCTTCGACTATCTGCGCGATAACATGAAGTTCGATCTCAAGGATTGCGTGCAGCGCGGTCACAACTTCGCCATCGTCGATGAAGTTGATTCCATCCTGATCGACGAAGCCCGCACCCCGCTCATCATCTCAGGCGCGAGCGAGGAATCGACCGACAAGTATTATCGCGTAAATCGCATTATTCCCAAGCTGGAGAAGGGCGAGGAAATCGAAGGCCCTCCCGGCGAGCCCGCGCAACTCACCGGCGACTATGTGGTCGACGAGAAGCACCGAAACATCACCGTCACCGATGAAGGCTGGGTGAAGGTCGAGCAACTGCTCGGCATCGGCAACATCGCCGATCCAGAGAACTGGCCGCTCAAGCATCATGTGGATACTGCGATCAAGGCCCACGCTCTCTATCGCCGCGACGTGGAGTATGTGATTAAAGACGGCGAAGTCATCATCGTCGACGAATTCACGGGACGCATGATGCCCGGCCGCCGCTGGTCCGACGGCCTCCACCAGGCGATCGAAGCCAAGGAAGGCGTGAAGATCGAACGCGAGAATCAGACGCTCGCCACCATCACCTTCCAGAATTATTTCCGCATGTTCAAGAAGCTCTCGGGCATGACCGGCACGGCCGAAACGGAAGCCGCCGAGTTCGACAAGATCTACAAGCTGGAAGTGGTGGTGATTCCTACCAACAAGCCGCTGCTGCGCCTGGAGAATCCCGACGTTGTTTTCCGCACGGAGAAAGAAAAATACTTCGCAGTGGCCGACGAGATTCAGAAGTTGACTGAGACCGGCCAGCCTGTGCTGGTGGGCACCACGTCGGTGGAAAAATCCGAGCGGCTTGACCAGTTGCTGAAAAAGAAAGGCATCAAAACCCACGTGGTCTTGAACGCGAAGTTTCACGAGCGCGAAGCCGAAATCGTCGCCCAAGCCGGGCGCAAAGGGGCGATTACCATCGCCACCAACATGGCTGGCCGCGGTACCGACATTCTGCTCGGCGGCAATCCTGAGTTCATGGCGAAGCAGGAGTTGGTGAAGAAGGGAATCGCGCAGCAACTGCGCGTGGCTCAAGGCAAGATCGAAGGTCCGCAGGAAGACGGCACGATCTCGATCTTCTACTACAACGGCAATGAATACACGGTCCCGACGGACAAATGGAGCGAGGCACTGAGCCGCTACAAAACGCACACCGACAAAGAGCATGACGAAGTCACCGCTGTCGGCGGCCTGCACATTCTTGGCACCGAGCGTCACGAGTCGCGCCGCATCGACAACCAGCTCCGCGGACGCGCCGGTCGCCAGGGCGATCCCGGCTCTTCGCGTTTCTATCTGGCGCTTGAAGATGACCTCATGCGCATCTTTGCCAAGGAGTGGGTCTCGAAACTGCTGGAGCGGCTGGGCATGGAAGAAGGCGTTCCCATTGAGTCCAAGCTCATCAGCCGGCGAATCGAGACGGCACAGAAGGCGGTCGAAGGCCAGCATTTCGAATCCCGCAAACATTTGCTCGAATACGACGACGTGATGAACAAGCAGCGCGAGGCCGTATACGGCCTGCGCCGCCGCTTGCTCGAGGGTATGGATCAAAAAAATCTGATCCTCGAAGACTACGTTTCAGCGATTCTCGGCGACTTGATGGAAGAGTACTCTCCTGCCAAGGGCCACGCCGACGACTGGAATATCAAGGGCCTGAAAGACGCTGTTTTCACCCGCTTCGGCGTGGATTTCATCGCGGAAGGCGTGAAACCCGAAGAGCTGAACCGGCAGGAACTCGGCGACGCCATTTTCGAGAAGTTGAAAGAGCGTTATGACGCGAAAGAAAAACTAATTGGCCCCGAGGCCATGCGCCATCACGAGCGCATGATCATGCTCAGCGTTCTCGATTCTCAGTGGAAGGATCACCTCCTGAGCATGGATCACCTCAAGGAGGGCATCGGCCTGCGCGGCTACGGGCAGCACGATCCGTTGGTCGAGTACAAGAAAGAATCGTTCGAGATGTTTGAGGCTATGCTGCAGCGCTTTCAGGAAGACACGGCTCGCTATCTCTACCTGATGCAGATTATCGAGCGCCCGCCGGACGCTGGCGCCGCCGGTCCACCTTCACAGGGAGGGGAGGCGGCAGGTCAAGGTCCGGAGCGCGGTGTGCCGGCGCAACAAGGCGGTGGGGGCAACGGACATCGTCCGCCCCGCTTGGTCGCGACTTCTGCTGATGATCTGGAAGAGGCTTTCATGCGTCGCAAGCGTCGCGAGCTGGAACAGGCGCGTATGGCTGGCGCGGGAGACGTGCAACCGGTGCAGCAGGTCGTCCGATCGCAGGAAAAGGTGGGCCGCAACGATCCTTGCCCGTGCGGCTCCGGCAAGAAATATAAGAAGTGCCACGGGGCCTAACCGCTCTCCTCGGCTCTAGCAATCGAATTCGAATGGGAAGCAGTAAGCGCTGCCAGGTCTCATGAGCGTTCCCGCCCGTTGAGCGGCCTGGTTATTGTTTTTTGCTTGATCGCTTTGAACGTCATCTCCTCAGCTTTACTCTTTGTGTGAGCCTTCCATTCCAGAAACAATCCTGCGTAATTCTTCGTAATGTAATCCGCCCGGCTCACGCTAAGCTTCTTTGCCGTGGCATCAATCCATCGCGGCGCGCCTTCGATCTCGCAAAAATTGCCAATCGGCGTCTCGTCCACGACGACCTCGCCTTTTCCATCCGTCCACTCGGCGCGAAACTTTTCGTAGCGAAACGAGGGCATGTATCCCAGAGTGCGCAAGATTGCATCCATCTTCCTGCCGTCGGTCACACCTGTCTCTAACTCCTCTCGGCTGCTGTGACGTCCGGCCTTCTTGCCAGCTTTATGAGTCAGCGTCCACTCCGAGCCGTAGTTCCGAATGCGCAGCAGTTCCTTGCGTCCACGCAGCACCTCCCCCGGGAGGTCGTACAGCGTATTGATCTCGTGCGTCCGGGGCGTGACGATGCGGAATCCCGTCCCGCGCAGCTTACGCGTGAGCGTCCGAATGTCTGCGACGCGAAACTTGATCTCGATTTCTCTGTTGAAAGCCATCGGAATCGGATGCGCAACGGCCCGCTTGGCCGGACACTGCCGATCTGATGCTATCATTTTGACCTTTGGCAGAGGTTCAGGCCGGGGGAGATTCGTGTGAAGAATTTATTCCAACCAGATGCGGTCAACGAGGATCTCCCGCATGGACAAGCTGCCACCCGACGACCCAACCCCAGTGGAGCAAAATGGATGTCGCGGAGATGATGGCGCGTTGCCACGCGACACTCGCATGGGCTACCGGGATTTACAAACCCTTTGATCTTTGTCTTCGCCAATTCGGTGTGGGATCGAGGATTTGATGGCGAGTAGTTTAGCGAGTAGCGGCAAACGACTAGCGCCCAGCGGACTAACTGAACGTCGGCAGTTTCACCAGATCGTTCTGCGGTACCGACTCCAGCGGTTCGCCGGCCTTGCGCCAGGCCGTCAATCCGCCGACAATGACGAACGTGTTGAATCCTTTTTCCCGCAGCAGGTGCGCCACCCGGGCGCTGGTTGCTTCGCGCGCTCAAGTACAGTAAAGATAAATGTCTTTGTCCTTGGGAAGGTTCTTGATCTCTTCCTCAAGATTGCTGGGTTCGATGCGGATCGAGTTTTTGATCCGCGCTGCCCCTGAGTCGTAGTAGCCGTGACTGCGGACGTCGACGATCAGCACCCTGTTTGCGTCCTCAGAAGCCAAACGCCTGGCTAGCTCCTGAACCTGAATCCGCGGCACCACGCGATACATCTTGTGTTTGCGATATTGCACCACGCGGTAGATGGCATACACTACCAGCGCGGCGACCACGACGATTTCCATCGCCAGCCCGGCCGCGCGAAACCCGCGCAAGATGGCAGCCAGGAAATCGCGCGAAAGATATCCCACTAAAAGATAGGTGATGGCATACACCAGGGCGCCCAGGAAGTCCAAGCGCAGAAACTGGCCGAAGCGCATCTTCATGCTGCCGGCCAGCGGCGCCGCCATGGTATTCACCCCGGGGATGAACTTAGCAATTATCAGCGTGACTTTGCCGCGCTTGTAGAACGACTCTGCCGACCGCAGGATGCAGGTTTCCGGATTGATCGATACGCGGCACAGGAATCCCAGCAGCGCCCAGCCCATGTATCGCCCCAGCCAGAACTGCACGGTGTCACCCATCAGCAACGCAGTGACCGCTGCTAGCAAGACGTACGGACCCCATAATCCGTGCGCCGCCACCGTAGCTCCTGCTGCCACCAGCGCGATCGCCGCCGGAAAGGGAAGCCCGATCGCCTCCGCCAGCAACAGACTGAAGGTCAATACATATCCATGGCGCGCCATCAGCGAAAAGAAATTCATTGCTAGTCTTGGATAAGGAAAATCAGGAAAAGGTTCAGAAATAGACCTTTTTCGCGCTCTCCGCGGAAGTTCTCAGAGCCCTCAGCGATTGAAGGTTCAAGCTACTTCTCCCTGGCCACTACAAACTCCGGGGCCCACAGCAGCGCTCGCTTGATCTCCGAATCGGGGAGGGTGCAGATTGCCTTCCGCGCGGACTCCGCGTACTGTGCGGCGCGAGCGCTTGCCGCTTCCAGCGCTCCGTAGCGTTGCAGGATTTCCATAATCTGCGCGTGGGTCACGCCGTTGAAGGCGCGGTCGCGCAGGATGGTTTCAATCTTGGCTCGTTCCTCTGCTGTGCAGCGCTCCAGGGCGTGGATCACCGCCATGGTGACCTTGCCCTCGCGCAGGTCGCTCGCCACCGGTTTACCCAGAACATCTTCGGACGCGGTCAGGTCGAGCACGTCGTCAACAATCTGAAAGGCCATGCCCAGGTCGTGCCCGTACTGACCCAGAGCTTCTTCCTGCGCCAACGTCGCACCCCCCAGAATCGCCCCCAGCCGCATGCAAACCGAAAACAGGCAAGCCGTTTTGCGGTAGATCAGATCGAAATGCTCCTCCAGAGTGATCAGCCTCCCGAGTTTTTCCATCTGCAGCAGTTCGCCCTCAACCATCTGCTGCGTCAGTTCAATCAGCGTGTCGAGAATGCGGAAGTTCCGCTCCTGCACCGCTATTTTGAAGGCCTGCATATAGAGCCAGTCGCCCGCCAGCACGCATCTCGAATTTCCCCACTGGGTATTGGCGGCGGGCCGGCCCCGGCGCGTTCTTGCCTCGTCGATAATATCGTCGTGCACCAGCGTGGCGGTATGAATGATCTCAACCACCGCTCCCAGCCGCACCGCGCCACGTCCATCGTATTGGAACAGCTTGGAGGAAAGAAAAAGAAGTGCCGGACGGATGCGCTTGCCGCCGCCGGCCCGCAGATACTCCCCAATCTCCGTAATGGCTTGCACGCTCGAAACGGTATCCTGCTCGAACTCGCCCTCCAGCGCCGCGAGGTCATCGCGCAGCAGGTCGAAGATTTCCTTCCCGTTAATAATGGCCGGTGCGCTCAATGATGGGGCCCTTCTCTTTGCGTCCTCCGCGGCAGTTCTCAGCGTGCTCC
>Ga0302324_100019120_pt1 | contig 13472 bp, 12 predicted proteins | sample Palsa_T0_1_FD_201949 | JGI IMG/M metagenome (GOLD analysis project Ga0302324, IMG submission 201949) | Peat permafrost microbial communities from Stordalen Mire near Abisko, Sweden - Palsa_T0_1 | ecosystem: Environmental > Terrestrial > Soil > Palsa > Peat permafrost | place: Sweden: Abisko...
CCACGACCGCGCCGTATTGCTGTTCCAGGCTGGTGTCCCAGGTGGACGCGGCCGCAACCGGGGCCGGCAGCTGGGTGACGCAGCACTGCCCGTCACCCACCCCCTGCGGGCCGTCCTCCAGGTTGATCGCCGGGATGCACAACGCCGGGATGGCCGGAATATTGCCCGCGTAGCTGCCCGAACCGCCGTTGACCAGCGCCAGCTCCTGGGCCTCGGTGATCTGCGCCATCACCTCCGCCACTCGGGTGGGCACGGGCGCGGTGGAGCCGATCCAGGGGCACGACGCGGCCCGGGCGGGGGTGCTGGCCAGCGGGGCCGGCGCCACCGCTAGCGACAGTCCGGCGGCGGCTACGACCAGGGCCGCGACGACGACTCTGGTCCAGCGGGTACGGGCCCGCACGCGACGAGTTCGCGTCGGCTTCGGTGTCGGCGTCGTCGGCGTCGGCGTCGGCGTCGGCGTCGGCGTCGGCGTCGGCGTCGTCGGTTCAGAAGACATGTGTCCGCCTCGGGGCTGCTTCCCGGTTGTTTCCGGAAATTTCCGGGAACTCTCGGGAATGACGGTAGGTCCCGGGCGAGGGGTCGTCAAGATCCCAAGCGGCGCGGGCCCCTAGCGGGTGGGGCGCGCCGTGGACGAGCGGACGACGAGCCGGGTGGCCAGCGCGATGTGCAGCGGCTCGAACTGGTGGCTATCCATGAGCCTGACCAGCTGGCTGACCGCCATCCGGCCTAGTTCCCTGAGGGGCTGATGAACCGTCGTGAGCGCCGGATAAGCGGCTTCGGCTTCCGGCGTGTCATCGAAACCGACGACGGACAGGTCGTCGGGCAGCCGGAGTCCTCTCGCCCGCGCCGCGTGGAGTGCCCCGACCGCCATGCAGTCGTTAAAGGCGAAAATCGCGGTCGGCGGGATGTCCAATCCGAGCAGGCGCTCGGCGCCGGCCGCGCCGCCCGGGACAAGGAAATCCGCCTCCACCTCGAGCGTCGGGTCCGGCATGACGCCCGCTTCCGCCAGCGCGGCGTAATGCCCCTGCAGGCGCGCCCTGGTGGCAGTGCCGTCCCCGCGGCCGGTGATGACGCCGATGCGGCGATGTCCTAGCTGCAGCAGATGAGCGGTGGCCTGGTAGGCCCCGGCCGCGTTGTCGGCCGAGACCGCCGGGATGTCTTGCCCGACGTCGTGGAGCGGATCCACCACCACGAAGACCAGGCCGTCCTCTCGCAGCCTCCGCAGCTCGTCCGGCGACTCCTCGGGCAGCAGCAGCAGCGCGCCGACCATCTCGCTGCGCATGAGGCGCTTGAGCACGGACACTTCACGATCGTGTTCCTGCCGGGTCGGGCACACCAACGCCCACATCTCGCGCTCGGCCAGCGCCTCGGTGATGCCCGCCAGAATGGTGGAGAAATAGGCGGTACCCGAGGTGGTCGTGGTGACGCCGACCAGGCCGGTCAAGCGATGTCCTTCGAAGTCGGACTGCTCATGGGGGCCGGGCCTGGCGAACCCGGCGGCCGGGGCCCGGCGGGTGGCGTACCCACGGGAGCGGGCGACCCGTTCGACGGCCAGTCGGGTCTCGTCCGACACGTCGGAGCGCCCGTTGAGCACGCGGGAGACGGTCGAGACCGAGACGCCGGCCAGCTCCGCCACTTGGCCGATCGTGACGCGGGCGCGGACGGGCGGCCTGTCGGGTACGCCACCGTCAGGCAGGGCATCGGAGGAGGTCAGCCCGCCGCCGGGCGGCTCAGGGACCGGTCCTCGCACAGCAGCAGGCTACCATCGCGACCGGAACAGTGTCGTGGATGGGAGTCGTTGTGAGCCGTCGCGGTTGGGCGCTGTTTGCGGCGATGTGCGTCATCTGGGGGATTCCCTACCTGCTGATCCGGGTGGCGGTACGCGACGTGTCACCGGGCACGCTGGTGTTCATGCGCACGGCGATCGGCGGCCTCGTGCTGCTGCCGCTGGCCGTGCGGGCCGGGGGGTTCCGCCCGGTGCTGCGCCGCTGGAAGCCGCTGGTCGCGTTCGCCGCGCTGGAGATAGCGATCCCGTGGCTGCTGCTCGGCAACGCCGAGGAGCACCTGCCGAGCTCGCTGACCGGGTTGCTCGTGGCCGCGGTTCCCCTGGTCGGCGTGGTGGCCGGCCGCCTCACCGGGACCGGTGATCACGTCGACGGCCGCCGCTGGGCGGGGCTGCTGCTTGGGCTCCTCGGCGTCGGCGTGCTGGTCGGGCTCGATCTCGGCCGCGTCAGCGGACTGGCCCTGGTCGAGGTCGGACTGGTGGCCGTCGGCTACGCGACGGCGCCGATCATCATGGCCAGGCAACTGTCGGATCTGCCGCGCTTCCCCGTGGTGTCGGCGGCGCTGCTGCTGTCCGCCGTGGCCTGGGCGCCGTACGGCCTCACCCATTGGCCCCGTCACGTGGCCGCCACCGGCATCGCCTCGATCGTGATCCTCGGCCTGGTCTGCACCGCGCTGGCGTTCGTGATCTTCTTCGCGCTGGTGGCCGAGATCGGACCGAACCGCGCGACGGTCATCACCTACGTGAACCCGGCGGTCGCGGTCGCCTTGGGCCTGCTGCTGCTCAACGAGCGGTTCACGGCCGGGATGGGGATCGGCTTCCCGCTGATCCTGATCGGCTCGGTGCTCGCGGCCAGCACCGGGCGTGTCGCACGCCCGACGGGCCAGGCCGCCCCCGATGGCCGCGACCGAGTCGCGGCCAGCCGGACCCCTGGTGCTTAACAGCCCGGCTCCCGGGAACCGCCAGGATCAGGAGCCTTTTTACTGCGCAGCGGCCGTCCAGGCGTTCCGGAGCGTCTGGTAGGCCGGCTTGGGCGAGTCGGCTGAGGTCACCGTGCCGAAGTGCGCGCCGTCTTCCTGGGTGGCGGAGTTGCTGTCGCGGATGTCGTACCAGTAGAAGCCACCGGCCCAGCTCAGGGTGTGCCACAGCCGGACCTCGGCGGAGGCGAGATCGGCCTGCTGGGCCGACGCGACGCAGATGTAGTAGGGGTCGACGATGCAGGTGGGCGCGCCCGTCTCGGTGATCCAGATCTTCTTGGCGGCATCGCCGTGCGCGGCCATCAGCGAACGGGCCGACACCGGGGTGCTGGCCATCTGGCTCCAGGCTGAGCAGCGGTTGTAGGCGAGCATCTGCGCGGCGGTCGCGTCCTTCGAGTAGTTGTAGGGATGCCAGCCGACCGCGTTGAAGTGCCCCTTGATCCCGTCGGTGTACAGGGCCTGCAGGTAGTTCAGCGCGTTCCAGGCCGTGGCGCTGTGACCGCTGCCGCCCGAAGCGCTGCAGGTGACGTCATCGTAGGCCCCGGCCGGGGCGAGGCCGCCGGTCAGCACCGTCATCGACGAGTCCGCCCGCTTGATCAGCGGATACGCCGCCTTGACCATCGCCGCGTACGCCGCCGGGTTCGGGGACAGGTCACCCCAGAACCCGGCGGTGTTCTCCTCGTTCCACAGCTCAAGGCCCGCTGGCAGGTAGCGGGGCAGTTGCGGGTTCTGCTTCCAGAACGCCCCGCCCGGCCCGTAGCGGGCCGCGATCGCCGCCGCGAACACCCCGTAAGCGGCGGGACTGCGGGGCGGCAGCCACTCCCAATCCGGATTACTGGCGGACCCGCCGCTAGCCCAGAGCGGACTGGTGTCGACGATGAGCAGTGCGTGCAGGTGATGCGCCGCCGCCTGGGCGACGATCTCATCAGGCGCCGACCAGACGAACCGGCCCTGGGTCGGCTCGACGGACGCCCAGTTGACGTCATCGCGCAGGCTCGTCGCACCGCCGCCCTCGATCAGCCCGACGAAACGGGCCGGGTCGGACTGCTCGGTGACGTGCGCGTTATAGCCGAACGGCCGGGCCGGGCTGGCGACGAATCCCTGAAGGCGGGCGCTGTCCTGCCCGCCAAGCACATTACTCACAGGCCTGTCCACGACGGCCGCCGCCTGCGGCGCTGTCCGCGCTGTTCCGGGCAGCAACACGATCATGATCGCCAGCAGGCCGAAACCCACCAGCACTGGCCCACTCCCCCGAATGTTCACCATACATCGGTTGTACCGGCATCAGCGGCATTTGATGCAGCGGCACCAAAAGAAAAACGCCAGGCCTGCGATTAAATTCGCTACTGCAAGCGCTCCGGAAAACGGAACGCCAGTAAGAAATCGTGCGCATCCGGCCTAGAGGGAGCGTCGGCGGTGGTAGCTGGATAATTCATAAGTAATCACATACATCGGGATTTGTTGAGCTGCGTGATAACGCGGGGCGGGGCTCCCGGGGAGACGGTCACGGCAACGGTCAGGGCGGGGCCCCGCAGCGCGCCGCTGTCCGCGCGTGACATGCGTTCCTGCGCGCCAAGCCGGCGTTGTCACGCGGTTATCACGGAGATGTCACGCGTCCGTGCGAGCTTTGAAGCACAAGCGTCACGACCCAGTGAGGAGAAACGGATGAGGAAAGCTTTCAAGGTGGCAACGGTATTCACCGGGGCCGCTGCCTGCGTCGCCGCGTTCACTCCGGCTGCCACGGCTGCTGTGAGGCCGGACACCAGCCACCGGAACTGCACCGGCGGCGGCGAGTTCACGACCTCGATGGTTTTCGTCTGGCCCTCGGCCGCGCACCACGGGCCCACCTGTGTGGGCGGGGCGAACGGAACCGGCTGGACACATCTCGGTACCGACTATATCTCGTTCTGCGCCGGCAACAACTCCGGGTCCATGAAGGTCAGCGGCTCCACCAGGAAGTTTCACGAGGGCCAGATCTCGCCCTTGTACTCCGATTATGTCAGCTCGGTGAGAATCACCAAATACGGCCTGTACGCCGATTATTGCTACATCCCCTAGCCGATTCTCGCGGACCGGGGCCGCCGTTGTCGCGTGATGTCGGCGTCGGCGGTCCTGGCCCTTGGTGTGGCGGCTTTATCGCCATGGCGAGGGGGCGGGTGGCATGGAAGTCGGGTCAGGTGCGTGAGGGAATGACTGGAGGGGTGACCGGGGTGTTGGCAGCTGATGTTACCGCTGAGGGTGGGCGGCGTGATCCGGTGTTTGTGCTGTGCATGGGAAGGTCGGGGTCCACGCTGCTGCGGTTCCTGCTGGACGCGCATCCGGATCTGGCGTGCCCGCCGGAGACGAGCATGCCCGCGCTGTGCTCCCAGCTGGCGGTGGTGTGGTCGCTGATCGAGGGGGCGCCGCTGTCGGCGGAGCGCGGCGACGCGCCGCCGCGGGTTCCCGATGCCGCGGTCAAGGGGATCCGGCGGATGCTCGATGAGATGACCGGGTCCTACCTGGACCGGCGGGGCAAGCGGCGGTTCTGCGACAAGAGCCTGGGCTCGGCCCGGAGCGCGGATTTGCTGACGCAGATCTACCCGGAGGCGCGGTTCGTGTGCCTGTACCGGCATCCGATGGACATGATCCGGTCGGGGCTGGAGGCGTGCCCGTTCGGGCTGAACGGGTACGGGTTCGACCAGTACATCGCCGGCTCGCCCGGGAACGCGGTGCTGGCGCTGGCCCGGTACTGGCTGGACAACGCGGCGGCGATCGCGGCAGTGGAGGAGGCACACCCGGAACTGTGCCACCGGGTCAGGTACGAGGACCTGGTCGATGATCCAGAAAGCGTGATGCAGGGGGTGTACGCGTTCCTCGGCGTCGGTCCGGCGCCGGGAGCGGCCCAGGCGTGCTTCAGCGGTGAGCGGGAGCGGTTCGGGCCGGCCGATCACAAGATCTGGGCGACGTCGTCAGTCAGCGGCGACTCGGTCGGCCGGGGGGAGTCGGTCCCGGCCGGGATGATTCCGCCGCCGATCACCGACGCGATCAACGAGCTGACCGGGAAGCTGGGCTACCTTCCGGTGGACCCCGAGTGGGGCAGCCCCGGCCGCCCGGCCGACCCGCGCGACCCGGCGACGATCAAGGGCGCGTCGCCTTCGCCTGGCACCCTGCCCGGCGCCGCCCTGGTGCCCGGGTCCGGGGCGCTGGAGCGGTGGCTGCGGTCCAGGGTGGACAGCGCCGGCGAGCAGGTCGCCCGCCGGTGGGAGTCGTGCGCGGCCGGCAAGTTCCTGGTCGTGTCCCGCGCTGTCACCGGCGGCAGCGAGGCGCAGTGGGTGGTCGACATCACCGCCCGGACCGTCACGCCCGATGACGGCGAGGACGAGGACGTCGCGTGGAGCATGCTCGCCGGCCCGGAGACGTGGCAGGCGGTCCAGGCCGGGCGCGTCAACCTGATGACGGCACTGCGCCGGTCTGACCTGCGCTACTGCGCGACAGGCGAGGACAGCCCGGTGGCGACCCAGACGCGGGTGGCGATGCTCGCCGACCTGCTCGGCCTCAGCTCGTGGGAGCGGGCAGAGGCCGTGTCCGAGGACGCGACAGCGCCTGCAACCGCAGGGGCCCGGTAATGGCGGCGGTCCTTCCGCCGTGGGCACGCCCCCGCCCTGGCCGACCGACGATGAGCGTCGACGAGCTGCCGGGCCGCCCCGCCGAGACGGCGAAAACTTTCGGGAACGCCCCGGTCATCGTCATCGCCTACGCCGGCTCCGGGGCAGACCGGCTGCGGTCGGCGCTGTCGGCGTTCCCGGAACTGGCCTGCACCCGGCAGACGGGCATACTGCCGCTCTTCCACCAGGCGTTCGCCACCTGGCAGGCGGTGGACGGCAATGCCGGCGAGGGGGTCTCGCCGCTGGCCGCCGCGTCCCTGCGGGCGCTCAGCGCCGGGCTGATGACCGCGGTCCTGGCCCGTCAGCGCGGCAAGCGCTGGTGCGAGTTCGCCGCCGCCCCGCCCGCAGCGGCGCAGACGTTCGCGCGCCTTTACCCCCAAGCCCGGTTCCTGATCGCGCACCGCCGCGCGGACACCGCGGCGCGAGCCATCATCGGCTCGAGCCACTGGGGCCTGGAGGGACCCGAGCTCGCGCCCTACGTATCAGCCCACCCGGCCAGCCCGGTCGCCGCGCTGGCCGGCTACTGGGCCGCGCACACCGCCCAGCAGCTGGAGTTCGAGCAGGCGCACCCCGACAAATGCCACCGCCTCCGCGTCGAGGACCTGACCGCGGACCCGGCGCGCGCCCTGCAGGGCATCAGCGACTTCCTCGCCCTCGACAGCACGGGCGTACGGCCGACGCTCACCCACGATGACGACCGGGACCCGCCAGCCGACGGCCCCGTCACCGGGCTCCCGACCGACCGGATCCCGGCCCCGTTGCTGGCACGGGTCAACGAACTGCACCGCACCCTCGGCTACCCACCCGTCACCGACGCAGGAGCGTAACCGGGCCACTCGATGCGCAGGAGCAGAACATGAACGAAACCGGCCCGGGCACCCGGCCCCTCCCTCGAGGTCTTCGGCCTAACCGCCAGAAACGCGCGGGTCAGCGTGGGCGGAGGCTGTCGACGAAGAATCGGGTACGCCGATCGTAGTCTTGACGGGCGGGCCTGGGCAGCTTGCGGAGCGCGAGTCCGTTGGCTACATCGGCGTAGTAAAGGTCCCCAGCGGTGAAGTCCCGGCGTATCACCCCGGCATCGTGACAGCGCTGGACCAGGCTGGTGGTCATGTCGATAGCCGCCGTGGCGATCGCGGCCAGCTGCCCGGAATCGGGGTAGGTCATCAGCAGCGCGTCAGTGAACGCGGGTTCGCGGTATTGCAGGTCACGCCGGTCGGTGACGTAGCTGGCGATGGCCTGCCAGAGGTCTGCCACCGGCAGGGCCTTGTCCATGATCGCGTACATCTCGGCGGCGACGAGCTTCCCGATCACGGCGTCGATGAGGCCGGCCCGGCCGCCGTCCATCGTCGTGCTCGGAGCCGGTCCCGGCCTCGGCCGGGCCGTCGCCCGCCGCTACGCGCGCGCCGGCTACACCGTCGTCCTGGTGGCCCGCCGTCAGGCGCCGCTCGAGGAACTGGCCGCAGACCTGGCCAGCATCGGCCCGACCGCGCACGTCTTCACCGCCGACCTGTCCGACACCGACGCCGTGCCCCAGCTCGCCGCGCAGATCCGCAGCGCGGTCGGCGACCCCGGCGCGCTCTACTGCTCTCTACTCGCTGCTGGCCCTGGTGCAGGAATTCCTGCCGGCCATGCTCGAACGAGGAGACGGCGCCATCGTGAGCGCGCAAGGCGCCAGCGCCGTGCGCGGCATGCCGCACATCTCCGGCGGGTTCGCCCTGGCCGCACAGCGGAACTACCTTCAGTCACTGCACGCCGCGGTAGCCGATCTGGGCGACGGCGCGCGCCTTGGCGGACCGCGCGAGCTTCGCGTCGACCACCTCGTAGTGACCGCCAGCTGACCGCGACTCACCCTCAGGCACCGGGATCAGCCCGGCCCGGACGAGGAAGTCAGGCCGCCCGAGCAGCACCGCCCCAGCCGCTCCCTGATCCGCCAGCAGCACGCCCTGGGACACGACGTCAGCACCGTATATCGTAAACGCGCGGCGGCTGGATGATCCCCCGCGCGTGCAGCAGGTCAAGCCGAGTCACATGACCGCAGGCGACAAAGTTAGCCACGTCACTCGCCGACAGCCGCAGCCGCCCGCCGTCAAACCTCATGGCACCCGCGTCGCCACCTACCCCTTTGGGTCCTACAGTGGCCCGTCAGCCCCCTCCCGCTCAGAAGATTAAGAAATTCTAAAGAATCATCCCGAACGGTCCCGTGGCTTCGCGCCGTGCGACGGGTTGGAACTCAGGGCGAGGGCGTGCTCGGCGCGCCGTGGAAGACCTGGAAAGCCACATAGACGATGAACGCGAGTATCGCCAGCCGGACGATCCACAACACCACCCAGGCGCGACTGCCCGCTCGCGGCCGGACTCGGCGCACGCCAGACCGGCGCCGTCCGTATGCCGGAGGCGTTAGGTCGGACGGGTCCGCGATGTCATGGTGATGGAGATGGGACTCATGCGGCGGAAACATTCCGGGCTGGAAGCCCGGCTGCCCGCCCATGTCGCCGCCGTGATGGTGTCCGCCCTCGCTCATACGCCGTCCAGGGGTCGTTTCCGTTCGCCAGGCGATTGTCACTGCCCGGTCATTGGAAAGTCAATCAAAGCCGTTGTTCGGAACGTAATTCAGTCAGGAAGGGACCATGAGTGGCGAAAATCTCGGCTACCGCTCGAACCGGGCCGACTCCATGAGCACAGCGCGGGCGTGGTCGAGGTCCGCCAGCCTCGTCGCCAGGGTCGCCACCGCCAGCGGACGTGGCAGCGCCTCGGAGAACTTCAGCCCCGTCAGCGCCTTCTCGTCGACCTCCGGCAGGCAGAGCCGGTCCTGCACCGCATCAATCACGCCCCGCCAGCTCGCCGGCCGGAGATCGGCCCGCAGCCGGATGCTCAGGTCATCAACCCGCTGCGTCTCGTCGGCGACGTTGCCGAGCGTCGCCTTCAGCGTGGCGTTCACCCGGTACCCCGCCCACGTCCACCAGCGCAGGTCATCATCGCCCCGGCTGATCACGAGCTGGCCGGCCTGCACGCGCCCAATGCCGTCGCTGCGCAACCCGGCCAGCACTCCCGCCGCCCGCTGCGTCAGCGACACGGGCACGTCCGCGCCGAGCAGAACATCCCGCATCGAGCGGGCGATCTCAAACGACAGCCCACCCACCCCGGCCGACAGCCACCGGGCCCGCCCGCCGCCTTCGGCCGGCTCGACGAAACAGCGCCGCCGCTTCCAGTCCGTCCAGCTCACCCGCCAGGACCGCCCCCCGAGCAGAAGCAGCCGCGGGCCCTCCACCCGGTCGGCCAGCAGCGAGGGATCCACCCGCCCGATCTCGTCCCGGCCGTGCAGGACGGTGAACTCCGGCGGCGCGGTGAACACCGCCATCAGGCCCATGAAATGCCGGCGGCCGAACCGCCGCTCGGCCTCCGGCCCGATGAACAGCATCCCCCCGTCGGCATCAAGGAATCCCTGCTCCCGCAGGTAAGCGGTGATCTCCGGCGCGTCGGCGGTGAGCGCGGGCACCGGCAGCCATTCCGGCCAGGTCCGCTCCCCCACCTGCCCTTCCTGCAGACAGAGCGCGAGGAGCTGCTGCGCGGTGATGTGCCGCGGCGAAGGCGGCGCGGCCACCCGCTCGACGAACCCCCGTGACCAGGCGAGCAGCAGCCCCGCGGCGAGCAGCAGGTCGTCTTCGCGCAGCGCGAGGAACAGGCAGTTGCGCCGCGTCTCCGCCCGCCGCCCGCTGCGCCCGAGCCGCTGCAGGAACGCCGCGACCGTGAGCGGCGCGTTGATCTGGATCACCCGGTCCAGGTCGCCGATGTCGAGCCCGAGCTCAAGCGCGGACGTGGACACGATCACGCAGTCCCGCCCCTCGGCGAACGCCAGCTCCGACCTCCGCCGCTCCTCAAGCGACAGCGACGCATGGATCAGGTGGGTGGCGACGCCAAGCTCGCGCAGGTGCGCGCCAAGCTCCTCCACCAGCCGCTTCGAGTCGCAGAAAACAAGGCGCTTCTCGCCCCGGTACAGCGCCGCGATGACCTTCGCCGCGTTCGACACGCTCCCCACGTAGTCGAGCTCGATGTCCGCGTCCGCTGCGGGAAGGGCGGTGGTTACTGCCTTGGGATCGCTCGAACGCACGCGGCTTGCTGTCAATCCCTCCGCTGCTGCTGTCGGCGCGACGACGACCCCGGTGCGCTGCCCGGCGGCGGATCCCTGGAGCCAGGTCAGCAGCTCGGCCGGGTTGCCGACGGTGGCCGACAGCCCGATCCGCTGGAGCGGGCGGCCCGCTATACGCGAGAGTCGTTCGAGGACCGCGATCAGGTGCCAGCCCCGGTCCCCGGAGCCGAAGGCATGCACCTCGTCCACGATCACGGCCTGCACGTCAGCGAACAGTCGCCGGTGGTCCACGCTGGTGCTGACGAGCATGGACTCAAGCGACTCCGGCGTGCTGAGCAGCAGGTCGGGCGGATCGACGAGCATGGACTGGCGGCGGGAGGCCGGGGTGTCGCCGTGCCAGAGGGCCACCCGGCGGCCTGCCCAGGCGCCGTACACCTCAAGGCGCGGCAGCAGGTTGTTGAGCAGTGCCTTCAGCGGGCACAGGTAGATCACCGACAGCCCGGTCCAGCCCTCGGCGGCCATCCGGGTCAGTACCGGGAAGGCGGCGGCCTCGGTCTTGCCGCCTGCGGTGGGGGCGAGCAGCAGGGCGTCGTCACCGCGCAGCACCGGTGCGAGCGCGTCGCGCTGCAGCGGGCGGAGCGTGGTCCAGCCGAGGGTGTTCACCACGTGATACGCCAGCGTCGGGTGCAGGCCGCCGAGCGGCTCTATCTCCTGCGGCGACGCGTCGGTCACAGGTCCAGGTCCACGTCATCGGCGCCGGCGGGGTGGAAGGCGGCCGCGTTGCGCTCGGTGGCGGTGAGTTCGGTCGGCGAGAGGGTGAGCTTGTAATGCTGGCGGGGGTTGAAGTCGTCGAACTCGGCCACCCGGTCCAGGACGTCGGCGACGAGCTTGCGCAGGAACACCCGGGGCGCGACGCCGACCTGACCGCCCAGTTCCCCGGCGACTGCGGTGGCGAGGTCCGCGATGTAGGCGTCGTCGACGAGAGCGCCGATCCGGGCAGCCGCGGCCTCGCCGAGGCCGCTGACGTAGACGTCCCGGATGGAGGTGCCAAGCAGGGTGAGCTTGGGCAGGTCGAAGCCGGTGAGTCGCAGCTGCACGGCGCGGGGCGAGTCGAACCGCGGGTCGGTGCCGAAGTCGGTAGCCAGCCGCTGGGCGAGCGGCGTCAGCCGGGTGACCCCCTGCGGCCCGTCGTAGAACGCGGGCGTGCCGGTGATCAGCAGGTACAGTCCGGGGAAGCGCCCGGCGTCCACGTCGTCGGCAAGCTGGCGCAGCGCGTTGAGCCCCTTGTCACGCACGTCGGAGCGGACCCGCTGAAGCGTCTCGATCTCGTCGAGAACGAGCAGGAGACCTGGGTGGCCGGAGTCACGCAGGATCGTGAGCAGCCCCTGCAGGAAGCCAAGGGCGGCGAAGTGATCGAGGTCGCCCTTGACGCCGGCGGCGCGGCGGGCGGCGGCCGCGACGTTGGGCTGGCCGCCGATCCAGGCGAGCAGCGCCTGCGCGGTGGCCTGGTCCCCGTCGCTGGTTGCCTTCCAGTAGGCGCGTAGCGCCGCAGCGAAAGCCGGCGTGGTCCGCGCGACCGCCGCTAGCCGGAGTTCGAGCAGCTCATCGACCGCCTTGCCCAGCGCCTGGGCGTCGTCTTGCGCTATCGCGCCCTCGGCCAGCACGTCCTCTTCCAAGGTGTAGAACCAGGCGTCGATGACCTCGCGGAGCGCGCTCGGCGGGTAGGCGGCCGTCGAGAGCTGCTCGACGAGACGGCGGTAGACGGTCTCAAGCTTGTGCAGCGGTGTCTCGGTCTCGGAGATCTGCACCTCGGCCGTGGCCATGCCCCGTCGCTTGGCCTGCTCGGCGAGCCAGCGGGCGAAGAATGTCTTGCCTGCCCCGTACTCTCCGCGCACCGCCTTGAAGGTAGCCCGGCCTGCGGTGACGCCGTCCAGCTCTTCATCGACGGCGCGCTCGAATCGCTCCATGCCGACTGCGAACAGGTCAAGCCCCGCCTGCGGCACGGTGCCCCGGCGCAGTGCGTCGATGACCTCCGCCCGGCGGGCCGGGCTGATCGCCTCGGGCATGGCCCCCTACTCTCCCAGGAACTGCTGGCGAAGCAACGGCAGGCTGAGCTCCACCAGGCGGTCTGCTTCCGAGTGGTTAAGCACAGCGTAACTGTCCACGTTGAGCAGGCGCGTGACCTGTGCCAGGTACCGCGACATCCGGACGGCCGGCTGCCCGGTCACGGCGGCTGCCTCGGCCAGTGTCAGCCGGCCGCCTGCCTGGGCGAGCGCGTCGATCAGCGCGGCGACGTCGGCCTCGGCCGGCGCTCGGGGGATCGCCTGGCGCTGGCTCGCCATCCTGGGCGAGGCGACAACCTGGGCTCCGAGGGTGACCGAAGGCCGGGCCCGCTGCCGCGGCGCGGGCGCCGCTTCGGTGATGTCGAAGAGCGCGTTCCCGTCCGGCTCTACCGTCGCTGCGCGCCTGCGGCGCGGCTGAGCCGGTTTGGCCGAGTCGGCGGACTTGAGGGGTGCGGGTTGCGAGGCGCGCGACGCTGGAGCGTCCCACCACGCGGGGGCGTGCCCGGCGGCGTCATAGGCGCTCCAGCCGGATGGGAGCAGGCTGTCCGACGGCAGCAGGATGATGACCGGTATGACGACCTCGGCCAGGGAAGCGCCGCCGTGGTAGCCGGCCCGCCTGGGGGTGTAGTGGATTTTCTCGTCGACCGCGGCGACTATTTCTGCCCCGTCGACGACGCGCGGGCCGCGCACGATGATCTCACCCGGTCCGGGGGCGCCGATGCGATGGCGGGCCGATTCCGACGGTACCAGGGGTCCGCCCTCCCCCCGGTCGAGTACGTGGCCGTGGTCGGCGGTGAGAATGACCGGGCGGCCGGAGCGGCGCGCCTCATCGAGGACGGGGCGCAGGTACGTGACCTGATCCGGGGTCCAGTGGGCGGGGCCCTGCTTTCCCTTGTCGAGGGCGTCATCGATCGCGTT
>Ga0302324_100019124_pt1 | contig 13468 bp, 20 predicted proteins | sample Palsa_T0_1_FD_201949 | JGI IMG/M metagenome (GOLD analysis project Ga0302324, IMG submission 201949) | Peat permafrost microbial communities from Stordalen Mire near Abisko, Sweden - Palsa_T0_1 | ecosystem: Environmental > Terrestrial > Soil > Palsa > Peat permafrost | place: Sweden: Abisko...
AGGTAATCTGCTGCACAGCGGCCTAAATAATGGTATTAACAGTTTCGATATCACAAGCGGGTACAACTCTATCTCCGGTGGAGGAACCCTAGGCACGACGAATTGGAACCCACCAACTGCATCGCAATAGCCACTCATGTCACCTTATGATCTCATACCTCTTGGAACTGTTGTCCTCTATTTTGGGGTCGGCGGGTGGATGCTTGCCGTCAAAATCTGGCCTTTACGGGCCGGGCTAACGACAACGGCCATAGCTCTGATTCCACTAACTTGCCAATGGACATTTATGGATTCAGACGCACCGGGCTACATGATGATGGCGTTTCCAATGGTGGGTTTATCTTTGTTCATTACGAGTATAGGGCTAATTTACAATGCGCTTCGCGTATATCGGAACAGGCAGCGCCCCGACCTGACTGTGCTGAAAGATGGTGACGCCTAAATAGCGGAATGCTCGCCCGAAAATCACTCCTCCTCTGGCGGCTCCTCGGGGCGCTGCGGCTCAGGATCGGGTGGCGCGGTGCCAATCGGAGCGTAATACGTATAGCCACTGAATGCGCCGCCGGTGGGAACGCGGTTAGGCAAAGCGTGAAAGACGCCGTTTCTTTCGAGCCGTCCGACGCCGATTTCAAGCCAAGGGCCAAATCTCCTGCCAAGCTGAACGCGGCCATACGCGATGTGGGTTGGCGCTTTCGGGTCTGTCATAACGATATCTCTCACAGTTCAAGGTGAAGTGAAGCATCTATCCGATCCGGCAGGTCGAATCCATCGTCATAGTAAAAATAGCTGTCCGGCTCATACCCAAAGCTGACGCTTTCGAGCGCGTCACTGAAGAATTCCGGGGCTTCGAAGCTCGTTTCGTGCATGGCGACGGGTCGCGGCATCATCTGCGCCGCTAACCCTCCCCCTGCCGTTCCATTGCGGCGGCGCTGCATATGCTGAAGGTCATGAACGCGGCGGGTAAGAGATTTTGCGACCTGCCGGAATTGCCGCCGTAGAAGCTCGCTGAGGTCCAGAGCCTTCCGGTAGTGGTTGGGACTTCGGTTCCTGCCGTGGTTTTCCCGATGGCCACGGCTCCTACCGGTCTCGCCCGCCTCGCTGTCGTTCCTCTTCCTGGCGCTGCAATTCGCGTTCGGTTTCGACATGGCGATGCCGCGCGGCCAGCTCGCCAGTGAAGCGCGAGAAATCTATCGAACGGTCGGCCTCGGCCTCGCGGTGGCTTGCGGATATTGCGGCCTCGCGCTGGCGCTCCGGCGTCATCGGCGGCGCAAGGAAAGATTCAAACGCATCGGCCACAACATCAAGCGAGCCTGCGATGCCGCTAAGGATCGCGTTGCTGAATGCGCCGTTGCCATGATCCTGGGTGTTGGTGGCGTTGGTGCCGGACCAGTTCTGAATATCGCCTGCGTTCTTTTCCCTGATCGCCTGCCAGAAAGATGTGCGTTGCCCGGCGCGCTCATTGGACGCTTTGATCGTGGCATCGATGCCCTCAAGCTTGTCCAGCCTGCCGAGGCTTTTAAGAAATTTCATTGCCAGTGACGGCTCGATCTTCTGAATGCGGCTCGGCTCGATGATGTCGCCGTCGCGCCTGTATTCAGGCCGGGCTTCGGTGATGAGGACGATTTCGCCTTCTTTGAAACGCTGTGCCCATCGTCCCGTTTCTTTGGCGAAAGCCGCCTCCCTCTCGCTGCGATAAGCCTCCTCCGCCGTCACGCGCGCGAACATGACGCCTTTATCGTCAAGCGCCGTGGCAAACGCCCTGGCGCTGTCGCTTTGCTGCCATGCCGCCCAGATATGCGCTGCGGTCCCTTTGAGATTCTCGACGCGCTCATCGGTCGTCGTCGCCTCGGCGGCTTTACCGAAGTCGGGCCATGCCTGATGCGCGGGAGCCTGAACCGGCCAGTGCTTTTCATTCCGCGCCTGCCGTCTGGCCTCGTCCGTCCGTTCCTCCTGCTCGCGACCTTCCTTTTTCCTACTGCCCGCCCCTGCTCCGCGTTGTTTTTCTTCGTCCTTTTGTTCCTGCGGTTCGGCAAAGTTCTGTTCGAGCTTTTCCTTGTCGATCGCGGCATCGATGACGGCCTCCTGCCACTTCCGATCGGCAGCGTCGCGGTCCCAGACGGGTTCCTCTTTGTCTTTCTCCGCATCAGGGGGTGTGCGCTCGCCGGTGCGTTCCGGCAAAAGCGCGCGCGCCATATCGACGCTCGGCAAATCCTCGCGTGAAACATCCGAGAGCCGGTCGCGGATCTTTGACGCCGTCACGTCGAGAATCCGCTTGCTGAGCGCATGGATGCCGCCTGCCGGGTCGATCACGACAAAGTTGCGGCGATCTCCCTGCGCGAGGATGAAGCCTTCATGCTCAAGCGCGGCCTGAAAGCTCTTTCCGCAGTCGGCATGGTCCCAGCATTCGCGGATGGTGTTTCTTATCTCGTGAGGATCGACGCCGAGACGCCGCGCCTGCTCGTCCTGCGCCTTGGTCGGCGCAAATTTGATCGGGCCTTCGCGCTGGTTCGTCACCGGCTCCAGCGCCAGATGCAATTCCAGTTCGCGGCTGATCTTTTTGAGCCTGTCCTTAAAAAACGGCAAAGGCTTTGCCGTGAGCGTGTCCTCATCGATGCGGCTCCAGGCGACATGCATATGCTCGTCGCCGTTAGCGTCATAGGTATGAAAGCTGATCGCGCGCGGCTGGCCGGTAAGGCCCAGCATCCGCTCTATCCGGTCGGCGGCATACTCCCATTGCTCGCGGGTAAGGGTTTCACCTTCGCGGTTGCGTACCTGCACATGGAACAAAGGCTGCCATGCCTTTGTGGCCTGGGACATAATCTGCACGTCGCGGAAGGCGTCGGTGATATTCGTCGCCTCGAAACCGCGAAGCTGCCAAAGCTCGGCGCGTTCGCCGGGCTTGCCGGTCGTCATATAGGCGGCAAGTTTCGTCCCGTTATTGTGGGTCGTGCCCTTGGCGATCATGAGCGGTCCCTGCGCCCCACAATCTCGCGGATCGTCGCCGCCGCCGCGCGAACCTCGGCAAGCGCCGCGAAACATTCTTGCGTCGTGAGGCCCGCGCCTCCGGCGTTAAGGACGTGGGCAATCTGGTTGAGATTGCTCCCGACCTTGTTAAGCGCCGCTGTCGCGCGGCCCAGCGCCTCGGCGTTGACCGGAGGGCTGCGTCGCGCGCGGGGGCCGGGCGTGCCAAGCACAGCGGCCCGGATGTAAGCATTGAGGCTCAGCCCGGTTTGCTGGGCCTTATCAGCGAGGGATGAATACTCGGCGTCATCCCAGCGCGTGTCGGTTTTGCGATTGCGGCGACGCTTCTCGCTGCCGTGGGCGGGCACGGTCATGCCGGGGGCGTGGTCAAGCATGGCCGCGCACCTTCCCGGCCTCCGGCGCCCTGTCTTGCCGATGCCGAAGCGACTTAGCTTTGGCGAAGGTGGATGCCGCTTGCGGCATCCGGGAGGGGATGCAACGGGGAGGGGCGAAGCCCTTCCCCTTGCCAGGTTGAGCCACCGCGCCGGCCGAAAGCCGGCACATGGTGGCGTGGCGCGGTCTGACCGCGCACAACTTGCTGGCGGCGTTAATGCGGAAATCCATGCGGCGAATGAATCCGAGAATCAAACGCAGCACAAATAAATTTGCAGGCGGGCAGTAGGAAAGGAATGGTCGAGTGTGTAAGACGATCTCGACATGCACACGCGGTGATGGTTGCCGAAAGATGACGTGCGGCAGAAAAAAGGGGCAGAGCGCATGGTGCGCCCTGCCCCGGTCTATCAGGCTGCGTCCTCGTCGGCCTCGGGCGCGTTACGGTCACTGGCCCGGAGCTTGAAGATTTCGCTATGGGCCTGATCGGCGACCTTGGCCAGAAGCAGCAGCTCGTTCGCGTTGAAGGTGGATGAGGTCTGCCACTTTCCGGCGTCGTCCCTGTAGCTGCGCTCAACGGTGACGGCGTAGAAGGTGCCGTTCGGGTTTTGATTGCGCCAGATCGAGGCGGATACCGGGTGAAGCTTGATCCTGGCGGCGGGTTTCTTGTGGTCTGACATAGTGTTTCCTTTCGTGTTTGGGCTGCATGATCGCAACCGATGCAAAATTCAAAGCGCACCCCTTGAGGCGGGAATGTCAAAAGCGCGCAGCGGGATCGCAGGAATTTTCTTGCGCGAGGAGCGCAGCGAGCACGCAAGAAAATTACGAGAACCAACCTTTTGACAGGCTCGCCGGATGCGCCAGAATTTGCATCGGATAAGGTTGCGATTATGCGGATCGGAACACGGAAAGGGCGGAGGATGACCGCTAAATCCGAACTGCGCCGGGTACTCAACCGAATTCCCGATCCTGCGCGTGTCATGGAAGCACCCCGACTCGATTAGCAGTGTGCTATGTGCGCGGCCATGGAAGCCACGGGCGGGAACTGAATTCTCTTCAGGTGAACAGCGCGGGGATGTGCCACGACGAAGCTATGACCTTACGGCTTGCGCAGGGCAGTCGCCTTGTCCACGCGGTCGAACCAGCCTTCGCCGGTGATGCCAAGGTCATGGATCACTTTGGGCGTGATCGTGAACCTGTCGTCTTCCTGCCACCGTCGCGCCTGGGCAACATCGGAGGGTCCCTCGATGAGGATAACGAAGTCGCCCTCGTAAGGCTGTTTGTGAACATAGTTTCTCCAGAGCTGACGCCAGTTGAGGGCCAGATAGCGCCCGGCAATGGCGGTGCCCCGCTCCGTAAAGCCCGCCAGAACGAACAGGATTTGCCTATGGCTGCCGGTCATACGGGTGTAGCGGAGGATGATGGCATAGTCTTCGACGGGTTCAACTGTGTTGTCGATATCGAGCAAGGCCTGCCATGAATCCAGATATGTGTCGTTCCAGCCTTGAGGCAGGCGCAGCCAAAATCCTTCCTCATCGGGTGCCCTGACAAATCCTCTTCTTGCTGCGGCATCAGGGGAACAATAGCGGAGCAAAAGTTTTTCATGGATGGCGATTGCGTCTCCAGCCTCGCTTGCCCGGCTTACACGCATCCAGGGATGGCAGAGTTTCAAGGCGCGCGTTGTGCGATCCGTAAAGCCAAGCCCGAACGCCGCGACAAAAGCCGCCTCCGCCAAAAGGTTCGCGTCCTCGTGAACATTTTTCAGGCTCATGCTGATGTGGGGCGTTCTCAGCTGGTGGGCATCGAAAAGCTTGACAATGGCCTGCGCGCCCAACAGATCGTTATAGTTCACCCATGTCCGCGCCTTAAACGACCGATTTCCCGGCTTCCTCTTGATCCCCGCGTTGACGTTGACATCAAGAGCGACGGTAAGCCTTTCGAGATGATCGGCCTGTACAACGATAACGCCGCGCGCGGATTTAGCCTGCGGATGCGCCGTGCCCTGCCCGAAGAATTCCTCGAAGGCCTGAACATCCTCATCCGAGAAAACGGCTGCCTGAGGTGGAGCCGTGTCCTTCGCATCTGAGGACTTGATTACAACCGGCACCATCATCTGCAAGCCGCGCCCACGCAGAGTCCTTATGAGACGGGGACGTGCATGATCGTCGTTAAGCGCCTTGCGGATAGCCGACAGATGGTGGTCCAGATTCCCGCCCTCGTCGGGTTGGTCCTCCCAAAGTTTGTCGGCAATATCATTGCGTGCGATGACGCCGGGAGCGCTGCGCAGGATGCATTCGAGAACTTCAAGGCTTCGTACCTGAATTTCCAACTCGGGACGAACGTTATTGCCGCGAAACAGATTCCACGCCGGACGGGGGTAGTTCTCTACAATCTCCAGACGAAATTCGCCGAAATAGATGCTCGTTTTGCGGGACCGTTGAGGCATAGGGAAGTTTCGTAAAAAAATTACAAAAACGTCAAGAAAAAGGCATGGTAACTGCAAACAGCGCCATTAACCATAAAGAGACCTTGAATAGGGTTTGACTTCAGATGTAGCCTCAGCCGCCTTAACGACATGAGGATTGCATAGCGATGAGGACAGCGGAAGACGAGACTTACACGGTGAAAATCCATCGCGCCCCTGACTGCCTTAAGCGAGGCCGTAACCGACCTCTTCGCGACTATGAAAGTTGGTACGACCCGGACGGGAAGCTGCATCGGGAGAACGGCCCGGCAAGCGTCATGTATGACATCGAGACCGGTATCGCCATCAACGAGGGATGGTTCAAACATGGAACGCTGCATCGTGCAGATGGACCCGCGACCGTTATTCGGGATGGTACGACGGGACAGCTTCGATGGACATCGTGGTATGTGGAAGGCGAGCAGGTCAAGCCGCCCAAACGCAGCGCCAAAACGACTGCAGGAAAGAGACCTTCGGCAACACCGGCCTGAAGCATTGTCCCGGCTCCCCGATTGCGCTTCCTGAACGAAATTCAGAAACGGCGCGCGCGCCTGAAGAGAATTCAGTATGCGCTCATAGCTCCATCGCCACACTGTCTGGTTTGATCGCCACAGATGAGCGAAGCCGCTCGCAGGACTTCGCAAGTCAGAGGTGATCTGGCGATGCTCGAAGATGCGATTGTAATCTCACCCAACAATTCAGTGGATAGCAGCCCCTCCCTGCCCGCTTGCGCGAACAAACCAGTGTTCGACGAACCGTGGGCCACACTCCACAACTTCCAGACTTGGCGTACCGACCCGAACACCTATGGGGCCTGGCGTAATGACGCGACGGGGTACAGCTATGACAACGAATAACGCAAAACTCGAAGCGCTGCGGAAGAGAGAAGCGGCGCTACGTGCGGCCATCGCTGCCGAGAAAGTGCGGCAGCAAAATCGCCGGGAAAAGGACGACGCCCGGCTGTTCGCGGTTGTCGGCGAAGCGCTCACGCGCTACGCGCAGCAATCGCCGGATTTTGAACTCATGCTCAAACAGGTCCTGCAAGCGGCGGCGATGCGCGACAGCGACCGCGCCTTTCTCGCCGGGAAAGGATGGCTGTGAGATGGAAACGTTTTTCGAGTGGCTGCGCAAGGTCGAAAGATTCATCGGCATTGTGTTCACGGTGGTTATGGTCCTCTGGCTGATCCATGCGGTCTCACACCCTGAGTTACAGACCGACGAAGAATTTCTGCGCTATATGCGCGGGCTGATCCACTACATCTTCAGTTAGGCAGGTGAACCCTTATGGCATTCGATCCGGGTGCTGTGCTTGCGTGGTCGATCATCGGGCTTTTCTTTCTCGGCATGGTGTTTTCCGCCACGCATGATCGCAAGGCGGCGAGCTTCAAAAAGGCGTGGAAGAATTTCGATCCGTGGAACGCGCATGGCAACGCGCGTTTCGCGACCGATCACGATCTGCGCGCGGCGGGGCTTTTCAAAGGCGAAGGCGTTGCGATTGGCTATTCTCCCGATGGAAAACGCGCCCTGCACTATTCCGGCTTCGGTCATATTCTTACCGTCGCTGCCGCGCGCATGGGAAAAGGCGCGACGCTCATCATCAATGCATTGCTCACATGGCGCGGCTCGTGCCTGTGCATCGATCCGAAAGCCGAAAACGCGGCTATAACCTGCTTCTTTCGCAAACGGTTTGGCAAGGTCTTCATCCTCAATCCCTTCGGGATGCTGCCGGAGGCGCTCAAGGGAATGCCGCTGGCGCGTTTCAATCCGATGGACCTTATCGATGCAACGTCCTCGGCGTTTCATGCCGCCTGCGATAAGCTCGCTGCGGCCATCGTCTGGGATGAGGGGCCGAACGGTATGCACTTCACCACGGCGGCGCGAATCCTCGTTTCCGGCGTCATCGCGGCTCTCATTCGTCACGGCAGGGAATGCGAAAAAACGCTCGTTGTGGTGGCGCAGGTTATTAGCGGCGATATTGCCGCCTTTTGCCTGCTGACCGTACAATCGACGACCGACCCGTTCATCGTGCAAAAGCTGAGCCGGTTTGCCTATGGCGATCCGCAAAGCCGCGAGTTGCAGGATGTGATCTCGACCGCGATCACGCAGCTTGGATTTCTGGCCAATGCCGCGATAGCCGACAGCCTCAGTGGCTCGGATTTTCGTTTCAGCGACCTCAAGCGCATGGTCGCGACGATTTACATCTGCCTGCCGCTCAACAAGCTCGATATCTGCGCGAAGTATTTCCGGCTGCTGCTGGAAGTCGCGTTATGGGATTTGCTCGATGAAGGACAACGCGGCGTCGGGCATCGCGTCCTCTGCATCATCGACGAAATGGCGCAGCTCGGCCCGCATATGAAAAGCCTTGAGAACGCGATGGGCATGGCTGCGGGCGCGGCAGGGCTTCAGCTGTGGTGCGTGTTGCAGGACTTGTCGCAGCTTAAGGGCATGTTCCCGCAGACCTGGGAAACCTTCATTCAAAACTGCGGCGTGACCACCTGGTTCGGCGCGCGCGATCAGACGACGCGGGAGTATGTCTCCCAGCTGAGCGGCACAAGCGGCGCGCTCAGTATTTCGCGCAACGTCAGCGCCGATCCGGCGACGGGATTTGCGCAGGCGAGCGATGGGGCAAGCCAGTTCGGACGCCCCCTCCTCCTGCCGCATGAGGTCGGCCAGATTGCGCCGGACCAAATGGTTGCCTTTGTGGAGGGTGTGCGCTGCGGGCCGGTTGTGGCGCGGCGGAAGTTTTATTTCAGGGTCCTGAGCGGTTTCAGGAAAAACCCTTATATCGGGAAATAACGGGCTATGGGCGCAACGCAGCATAATCCGAATTCCGTCAATGCACGGCGCTTTGCGGGGCTGTTCGCCGGGTTCGATGTCGGCAACGGCTCTGACGAGGAAGCCGCGAGTAAAGGCCTCGCCTTGCGGCGCATGGCGTCGGACGCGGGTATGCGCATCGTCGATGTGCTGGAACTGCCGGATGTGAGGCAGGCGCTCGACGATCAAATGCAGCCGAAAAGGAACGAAAAAGCGGTGCTCGAAAAGGCGCGCGAGCAAACGAATGCTTTGCGAACGGAACTCCTCGAACGTACCCGCGATGTGCGGATGCTTGCGGAGAAGCTCAGGGAACAGGAAGACGCGGCGCAGGTCCTGCGGGAAGAGCTGGCCGCGCTCAAAGGGAAACGCGCGGTGCGGTCCCATGTTGCGGCACCTTCGAACGTGATCCGGGCACCGACTTTAGGGGCGCAGTCCTGGGTGTTTGAATGCGCCGGTGTCGTTTTGGCGCTGGGGCTTATCGTCATGGCTTTACTTCACTGAAAGGCAAGTGCAACGGAGGGAACGATGACCTGGGAAATCTTCAAGCAGGAATCGCTGAAATGGTACGGCCTGGTGGCGCAGTTCTTTCTTTTTCAAAACCTCATGATGTACCTCTTCGCCTGCGTGACCGCGCAAAGCGCCGTCGGCCCCACGGGCTATATCCGCTTCCTTTTTCACTGCTGCCAGTGGGCGGGACGGTGACGCATGGACAAAACCATCGATTATTCGCGGTTCACGGGGCGCGCGGACCGGGCGGATGAAGCAAGCCGCCAGACTACAAACGCCCGTGAGCCAAGATCGCAACCGGAAAGAGAACGCGCGCCGGATTACTACCAGCGCACCGTCGAACGTGAAGGCCGCAGCGAATGGAGCGGCGGCAGCTGGGGCGGTGGAACCTGGGCAGGACGATCACGGTGAATGGAGGGCACGCAATGAGCTTCGGACTGGACAAAATACGGAAGGAAGAGAAGGCGCTCGATGTCGAGCGGGACCTCATGAACAAAGCGCTTGCGCGATTGGGAGGGGCGGACAAAAAACCGGAAATTGCCGTCACCACAAACACGCGCAGACAGGGTCGGCTCATTTTCGGCCTCGATCTTACGTCAAGCCGCCAGACCACGCTTGACCGGGCGCGCGAAGCGACCTCCGCCATGTTCGAGACCATCAGGGACATGGGCGGCATCGCCGTCAAACTCATCTATTTCCGGGGCATGTGGGAGTGCCGCGAAAGCAAATGGTACGACGATCCCGCCCCTCTCTCCAGATCGATGTTCGATCTGAGCTGTCGCGCGGGTGGCACTCAGATTGCGCGCCTGCTGCACCGTGCGCTTGAGGAGGATAAGGCCTATTCCGGCGTCGTCTACATCGGTGATTCGTGCGAGGAGCATGAGGATGAGCTTCTCGCTCTCGCGCGTAAATTCGGGCGGAAATCGATCCCGCTGTTCATGTTCCATGAACGCCCCATAGGCGGCGAAGCCGAGGCCCGCGCGGTGTTCGAGAAAATGGCCGAACTAAGTGGCGGCGCTTATGTCGATTTCAAAATGGACAGCGCCGTCGTGCTGCGCGAACTGCTGTCCTGCATCGCGGCCTTCTCGGCGGCGGGCAGGAAAGGCGTGGAACAGGTGGCGATGCCGACTACAGCGGCGGCGCGGCAGCTGCGCAGCTATCTAGCGCTCGGCGCGGGTGATCCGAAACAACTGAAGTAAAGCCCGGCCCCCACGAATAAGGAACGAAAACCAAACAAAGGAGACGAAGACAGTGGAATTCAAGCCCCGTACCGAAAAGGAAATCGCCGAAAGCCGCCTCATGCCGAAAGGCGTCTATGACTTTGAAATCCTCGAAGCGCTTGAGAAATTGAGCAAGGCTTCGGGCAAACCCATGATCGAGCTGAAGCTGCGCGTGTCGAAGCCTGACGGCCCCGGTCGTGTGCTGACGGATTATCTCGTGGCAGCGCGGGACGGAAAGCTTCGCCATGCTGCGGAAGCGTGCGGCCTCCTCGACCGCTATAACAGCGGCTCGCTCGCCGATGCCGATTTTCTGCGGAAACGCGGCAGATTGAAGCTCGGGATCGAGAAAGACAAAACCCATACCTGGCCCGATAAAAACATCGTGATCGATTACATACCCGAAAATGGTCTCGCGGAAGGATACGGGGCCTTTACGCAGTAACGAAACTCCGTCAGGATCGGCGGGGCGGGAAATGACCTCCCCTGTCCGACCTGACAAAACTCGAACCCGACCCCTGCCCGAAGTCCGGCCTGCGCCGGACCAGGGTACGGGGGCAGTAGGAAAAGAAAATGTTTGATGCCGAGCTTGAAAGTTTCAAACGCAACATCGATCTGAGGGCTTATGCCGCCGGTCAGGGCTATCAGCTCGACACCAAGGAAAGCTGGCGCGGAACCTCCGTCATGCGTCACCCGGTCTCGCATGACAAGGTCATCATCAAGCGCGGTATGGATGGGCATTATGTGTATTTCTCGGTGCGCGATGATCGGGATAACGGGTCGATCATAGATTTCGTGCAGAACCGTCAGCGGCTCAGTCTCGGCGCGACACGCAAGGAACTGCGGCCATGGATCGGTCAGCCTCCCGTGCCGGTGCCCGCGTTCGCGGCGCTGCATAAGACAGAGAAAGATCGCCTCAAGGCCGAATCCGCCTGGGCGCGGATGCAGGATGCCACGATGGGCCATCCCTACCTTGAAAGGCAACGCAACATCCCCCCGGCCCTGCTCGCTGAGGATCGCTTCGCCGGGCGGGTGCGCCGGGATGACAAGGGCAATGCCGTGTTTCCGCATTTCGATGCCGAGGGGCTAAGCGGCTATGAGGTGAAGAATGTCGGCTTCACCGGCTTCGCCTCGGGTGGCAGCAAGGCGCTGTGGCTGTCGCGGGAACTGCCGGACGATCACCGGCTGGTGATAACCGAAAGCGCCATCGATGCGCTGTCCCATGCCGTGCTCTTTCCTGACGCTCGGGCGCGCTATGCCTCGATAGGCGGCAAGCCCAATCCCGAACAGCCGGAGCTTATCAGGGCGGCGGCGGCTCGAATGCCCACAGGCAGTGAAATCGTCGCCGCGATGGATAACGATGCCGACGGCGCGAAGCTGGCCGATGTCGTGAAACGGGCTGTCGAGCTTACCGGGCGTATCGATCTGCGCTTTACGAAACATGAGCCGCTCGGTTTCAAGGACTGGAACGATCAGTTGCGCGCAAAACCGCAACCGTCTTTTTCCTATCGCCCGGATGTGCCTTCGGTCGCGTGACGAGCCGAAAGGCCAGGGCTGAGGTGACGACCTATGCCGCAGATATTAACGCCGGACAAAGCCGCTGAACTGCTTCACGTTGACACGCGCACGGTCGTCAAATGGGCGCGCCAGGGTTATGTGCCGTCGCATCCGCTCGGCGAAGGCAAGCGACGGCTGTGGCGGTTTTTCGAGGATGAACTGCTGCAATGGGTAGGCTCTCAGGGCAGCAGGAAAAAAGCATATTGAGCGACCCGAAAGATTGCGCCAGCTGGCGTAGCATGGACTCAGCCATCGGCGCACATACAGGAAGGAAACTGTATGTCGCGTTTTCAAAACGGAAGTCTCTTGAAGATCAAACGCAGCAACGGAGAACAGGTCTGGGCGTTCCGCTGGTATGAGAATGCCGGTGGATCGCGCACCTACAAGAAACGCATCGTCGGCACTTTGGCGCAGCTGCCATTGCGACGCGATGCCGAGCGGGCTGTCTCTGCCCTGCGCGTCAACGTCAACGCGGGCGTCCATGCCCCTCAAACCGTGGCCGAACTGATCGCGCACTATCGGAAAATCGAGCTGGTGCCCGAACGCAAGGCCGCGTCGTCGATCTACGTGAACGGCAATTTCCTCAGCCTTTACGTGGTCCCGCGCTGGGGCGATGTGAGGCTTGAGGCCGTGCGCACGGTGGAAGTCGAAAGCTGGCTCTCCTCCCTGCCCCACGCGCCCGGAACAAAGGCCAAAATCCGCAACCTCATGTCGGCGCTGTTCAACCATGCGATCCGGCATGAATGGACGCTCACGAACCCCATAACGCAGGTCCGTTGCTCGGCAAAGCGGCTGCGCGTCCCTGACGTGCTCACGCCGGTCGAGTTTCGCGCCCTGCTCGCGCGGCTCGAACAGCGTGACCGGGCGATGGTGCTGCTGGCAGGTAGCACGGGCCTGCGGCGTTCGGAGATGATTGCCCTCACCTGGGGCGACATCGCCTGGGACCACCGCGAAATCACCATTCGCCGGTCGCGAGTGCGCCAGTGGTTTGGCGAGCCGAAGACGGAAGCAAGCCGCAAGCCGGTGCCGCTTCATGCTGCGGTGGCGGAAGAACTCATCCGCTGGCGTACTGTCACCCCCTACCCTCTTGAGATGGATTTTCTGTTTCCGTCGATCCGTAGGAACGGGACGCAGCCTTTGACGCCGGACATGCTCCTCAAAAGGATCATCCGTCCTGCGGCGGAGGATGCTGGGATAAAAAAGCGCATCGGCTGGCATACCTTCCGGCACTCGCTGGCGACTAACCTGCGCGCGCTTGGTGTGGATGTGAAGGTGGCTCAGGAACTGCTGCGCCATGCCAACAGCCGCATCACGCTCGATATCTACACGCAGGCTATCTCGGCGGAAAAGACGCTGGCGAACGGTCGGGCGACCGATCTTTTGCTGGCGGAAACCCTCAGCACCCTCACAGCACCCTCGGGTCTGGAAGGGAAAACCGTATCTTGTTGATGGATATGGTAGGCACGAGGAGACTCGAACTCCTGACCTCTACCGTGTCAATCTGCCCATATTAAGCTTTTCAACGACTTATAGCACTGCGGGGACTGCCTAAATACCC
>Ga0302324_100019125_pt1 | contig 13468 bp, 10 predicted proteins | sample Palsa_T0_1_FD_201949 | JGI IMG/M metagenome (GOLD analysis project Ga0302324, IMG submission 201949) | Peat permafrost microbial communities from Stordalen Mire near Abisko, Sweden - Palsa_T0_1 | ecosystem: Environmental > Terrestrial > Soil > Palsa > Peat permafrost | place: Sweden: Abisko...
CGGCAGCATCAATGTCAGCCACAAGACCGGACAGCGCTATGTCGCGCTGCTGGAGCAGGTGTTTCTCGTCGCGACATTGCAGCCCTGGTACACGAATGTGCTGAAGCGAATCGCCAAGACGCCGAAACTGCACTTTCTCGATTCCGGTCTACTTGCTACGGCGCGCGGGTTGAGCTTCGACCGCGTGAAAGCAAATCGAAGCGAGTTCGGCGCGCTCCTGGAAAGCTTCGTGTTCTCCGAAGTCATGAAGCTCATGACGGGGTCGGATATGCGACTGACTCCGTACCATTTCCGCGACCAGCAGATGCACGAGGTGGACATCGTGCTGGAGCGCGACGACGGGTTGATCGTCGGCATTGAAGTGAAGGCAGCCGCCACGGTGAAATCCAGCGACTTTGCCGGGCTGCGGACCTTGGCTGAGGCATGCAAGGAGCGATTTGCCTGTGGTGTCGTGCTCTACGACAGCGCCGATGTCGTACCCTTCGGCGACAGGCTGTCTGCGGCGCCCTTATCGTGTTTGTGGAGCTAAGGAGCGGCGATGCATTTCAAGGGATTGATGAAAGCTGAAAAGAAAAATATCCAGACAGACCTGATTGCTAACAACGGTCGATGCCTACAGCAAAGATGGTCCCTTAGCCATCGCGCGGCTCGAACCGGGCGACAGGGAGAAATCCGATCTGCGCGGAGCGCGACAGCTGCCGCAACGCGAAATAGCCGACTTCGTCGAGTGGCTATTGGCGGGGATCAGCTCGCGTGTTGGGAAGGATTATGATCGCGGCCCTGAGAAAAAGACGGCTGACTGGCGAACTCTATAGGCGCGATCCTAAGATCGAAGCGCTATTGGTCGAGCTGTCTTCGTTGTCGCGAGACGACCTGATTGCTCGCGCTGCACATTCCAACCGAAGCGACCCGAGTTATATACCGAGCGAGTGCTTGGTATATTTCATTCGTGCGAGTCGGGCGGATAACAGGGAAACTTGGTTCGAGCGACTTTACAAGATTTTGACAGCACGCGTCCTCCGGTCCCTGCCGAGGGCGGAGAACGCGGATGGCAGGACCGAGTCACTCACCCGGGGGGTTATTCGCGAAAAGGTCTTTTCAAGGTTCGTCGAGCTCTTGGCGGCGGACCGGACTGAGTATTCGGAGAAACTCGACTATTTCGAGGTGAGGTTTGACGGCGCGTTGGCCAGTCTACGCCGTGACGCCCAAGAGCAGGCCTGGCGCGACGAGAATAGGTCCGCTCCCCTCGAATACGACGAGGAGACCGGAGAGATCTCGCCGGAGATAGAGCGGGCAGCCGGACATTTCGACCCACTCGCCAAACCTGAAATCGACGCTGAGGCTTACCGGCAGCGCCTGGACGCAGCGATTGAAGCCTTACCACCGGAACAAAGTAGGATCATCGAAATGCTTCGACAAGGCTTTCCCATTGACTCGAAGGAGCCGGGCGTCATGACTATTGCCAAGACACTTAGCCGCTCGGAGAAGACAGTACGGACCTATCGCGACAAGGCATTAGCAACCCTACGAGCCAGTTTGGCGGAAGGAGACGAACGGTGAGCCCCGCTGCCCATCAGCCGTCGAAAGAGGATGTACTCGACGCCTTTGCGGTGGAGCGGGATTGGGGCCGCGAGGCGCTTGAGCGCTATCTGCGAGCATATCCCCAGTTTGCGGCAGAGCTGATCGACTTGTCGCGGGAGCTTGCCCGCGAGATACCCGACAGCGACACGCCGCTCTCCACGGCGGATCAGGCCATGATCGATACGGCATGGCAGCATCATGCCGAACCGGCGGCGGCAGATCCTTTGGCGCGCTTATCGACGCAAGAGCTTCGGAACGTTGCGAAGCGTCTTGATGTCCCTAGACAGGTCATCACAGCCTTTCGAGAGCGTCGTGTCATTCTGTCGACAGTGCCGCGCTCGTTCTTGGCGTGCTTTGCCAAAACAGTGGATAGCTCAATTGAGCTTCTGGTCGAGGCCTTGTCGTCGCAGCCGTCGTCGGGCCTGGCACGCAGCTATAAGGCGGACGGTAAACCTGGGGGAGAAGAGGCCGTGAGTTTTGAGCGCGTGCTGACGGATGCAGGTGTTCCCGACGAAAAACGGGTGCAGCTGATGTCGGACGCCAACTGACATGGACGGCGTGGAGCTCGCCAGGCAGATCGCGGCCGAGCTCTACGGGAATGCGATCGCACGAGGGATGGATCCCTGGTCGCCTTATACATTTGTTGTTGCGGAGGCCGAGCGGCGCGGCATCGATGTTGAGCCGACTGCGGTTGGAGCCGCGATCCTCGACGGGGGACGCGCAGCTTTCATTCCGGAGGATGATCTGATCATCCATGAGAGGACCGGATCGCCGTTTGAAGAAGCGTTTCTGGTGGCCCATGAGATCGGGCATGTGGAGCTCGGCGATGACCCGGACTACGAGCCAGCTCGGACCATTGATCTAGCCAGGCCAGCTGAAGCATCTCCTGTTGGTCTCGACCGGGTTGTCGACTATAGCCGGCGGCAGCGGCGCGAGGTTCAGATGGACCTTTTCGCGCGCGAGTTTCTGTTACCGCGCCCTGTAGTGCGCGCCCTCCATGTCGACCAAGGACTCACCGCATCGGATATCGCCCAGCGCGTCGGTGCCCCCTTCGACGTGGTCGCGCAGCAATTGTTTGATGCGCTGTTGCTGCCGCCGATCCAGCCGAAGTCGGAGGATGAGCATCAGGAGCGATCGCTAAACAAACTCCAAGCCGAGGCTGTCGCGCATCGTGGCGAAGCCTATCTGCTTGAGGCTGGACCTGGGACGGGCAAAACTCAGACCCTCGTCGCGCGGGTCGATGGGCTTCTCCACGAAGACGTGAATCCGCGCCGTATCCTTTTGCTCACGTTTTCTAACAAAGCCGCCGGCGAAATGGCGGATCGGATCGCCCGCAAACACAAGGTGGCTGCGGCCGCCATGTGGATCGGCACCTTCCACGCATTCGGACTCGATATCATTCGGCGGTTCCATACAGAGTTGGGATTGCCGAAAGATCCTCGAATGATGGACAGGACTGAGGCGGTCGAGCTTCTTGAGCATGAGTTTCCCCGCCTCGACCTGATCCACTATCGCAATCTTTATGATCCGACCCAGATCATCGCGGACATGCTCCAAGCGATCTCGCGCGCCAAGGACGAGGTCGTCGATCCTGCGCGCTACGCGGAACTTGCAGCAGAGATGGCGCGCATGGCCATCTCGCCAGAAGATCGGGAGGCTGCCGCGCGCGCCGAAGAAATCGCACGTGTATATGGCACCTATGAACGCTTGAAGCGGCAAGCACACTGCGTCGACTTCGGCGACCTTGTCTCGATGCCGGTTCGGCTCCTGGAGGATTTTCCGGAAATCCGCGCGCACTTGCAGGCGCAATACGACCATGTTCTGATCGATGAATATCAGGACGTCAATCGCAGTAGTGTTCGCCTCCTGACCGCGCTGCGCGGTGATGGATGTAATCTTTGGGCAGTGGGCGATGCGAAACAGTCGATGTATAGGTTTCGCGGAGCCTCCTCGTTCAACATGACACGTTTCGGCAGAGACGACTTTCATGGCGGCAAGCGAGGGCGTCTGAAGCGGAATTACCGCTCCGTCGAGGAGGTGGTGCAGTCGTTCTCCAATTTTGCCACCGGCATGAAGACCGGCGATGCCGACAGCGGCCTGGAATCCGATCGCGGACCGAGCGGTGACAGGCCGGAGCTTCGAACGGTTGATCAGTCGCCACGACAGACCGTTGCGATCGCCGACGCCATCGAAGAAATGCGACGCGGTGACTACGCTTTTCGCGACCAGGCAGTCCTCTGCACCGGCAACGAAAAGCTCTCAGAACTCGGGCAAGATCTCGAGCGGATGGGCATCCCTGTTCTCTTTCTCGGCAGCTTGTTCGAACGACCAGAAGTCAAAGACCTCCTGTCTCTGCTGATAATCCTTAGTGATCGGCGGGCGATGGGGCTGGTTCGCGTGGCTTGCATGGCGGAATTCGCGATGCCGATTGAGGACGTCGCCTCAGCGTTCGAGTATCTGCGATCGAACGAAGGCGAGCCGGCGGTATGGTTACGAGACATTGCGGCGGTTCCTGACTTAACTGATGTGGGCAGATCCGCCTTAAGCGCCTTAGCGTCGGCAATTGAAGGGTTCGACACTGCATCCGCACCCTGGACCGTCCTCGCCATGCTGATCTTGGACCGGACACGCATGGCAGCGCGCATCGGCGCTTCGGATGACATCGTCGAACGCACGCGCGGCATCGCCATGTGGCAGTTCATGAATTTTCTTCGGACCCAGCCAAGCGGCCGAGGGCTACCCATCGCACGACTTCTCGATCGCGTGCGACGGCTAGTGCGCCTCGGGGATGACCGCGATCTGCGACAATTGCCGGCGGCAGCGCAGGGAATCGATGCCGTCCGTCTCATGACCATCCATGGCGCGAAGGGGCTTGAGTTTCCTGTGGTCCACGTGCCGGGGCTCAATGCCGACACAATTCCTCGGACGCCGCCAGCTCCACCATGTCCGCCGCCGGATGGCATGGTGGAAGGCGCGGAAGGTCCGGCGCTGGAGGTCTTCCGAACCGGTCAGGCCGAAGAGCAAGAATGTCTGTTCTATGTGGCGATGTCGCGAGCGCGCGACCGGCTTTTTCTCTATGCGCCGACCCAGAAGTCCAACGGCCACAGACGACCCCTTTCCGGGTTCCTTGACCGATTGGGCACAGAACTGGTGACGCGTGCCATCCATCCAGAACGGGGGTTGCCGCCTGCCCCCGAAATGGCGGACATAGCGCTCACGATAAAGGGTGGTCTCCGTTTCACCGGACCGCAACTCGCTCTCTATGAGCGTTGTCCGCGACGCTTCTTCTACACGCATATCCTACAGATCGGTGGAAGTCGGACAGCGACACCGTTCATGCAGATGCACGAGGCGGTCCGCATGGTCTTCCAGGCGGTTGTCGCAGACGCCAGCGCGATATCGAAAGACGAGGATCTGGAACGGCACCTTGGGGAGGCCTTCACCATGCATGGCCTCGCCGATAATGGCTACGTCGACGAATATAGGACCTATGCCGTTTCCATGATCCGCTACTTTCTCGCAGCTCGGGAAGGCCACACGCCGGAACCCCCGACTGCGCTCAGCTTCACCTTCGGGGCCGAAGAGATCATTGTCCGCCCGGATGACGTTCTTGTGCGGCCTGACGGGAGCCGTACGCTGCGGCGGGTCCAGACCGGGCACTTTCGTAGCGCCGAAGCCGACGATGTCGGAGCCGCCGCCTTCCTTCTGGCGGCACGGCAGGCCTTTCCTGGCGCGGTCGTCGAGCTTGTGCACCTGTCGGACCAGACCGCACGGCCGTTGGATCTGTCGGCCAAGCAGCTAAAAACCCGACAAGAAAGGCTTTCAGGCTTTCTGACAGACATTCGCGCTGGGCAGTTTCCTGCCAGGGCGTCCTCCCGGATATGCCCAGGGTGCCCCGCTTTCTTTGTCTGCGGGCCGACCCCGACTGGCACCCTCAAAAAAAGTTTCGGCTGACCTTACCGGTCGGGCGGTGTCACCCCGATTGGAACCTTAGAGACCGGAGCCGCCCGGTGCAACGCTAAGGAACCAATGATCATGACTCCCAACGCTCTTTCTGACTACGACGACTTGGCCGAAGCTCTGCGCGAAGGTCGACCGCTGCGCCCGGCACGGGCCTATCGCATCCGCTTCGCGCAGGGCGACCTCAACTTCCGCGACCTCGACGTGGTGGATCCCATCCCGCTGGGGCGGCAGATCCTCTCGGCCGCCGGCTGCGATCCGGATCGCGATTTCAGCCTATTTGCGATACTGCCCTCCGGCGATTTCGAGGATGTTCGGCTTGATGAATCATTCGATCTTCGTGGGCATGGTGCCGAGCGCTTCGTGGCGTTTGAGACCGACCGTAACTACAAGCTGACCCTGGATGACCGTCAGCTTGAATGGGGCAAGCCGGCGATCGGCGGTGCGGCTCTCTATAAGCTGTCGGGCGCCGGGAAAGACGACGCCATTTTTCTCGAAGTGCGGGGCGGCGAGGATCTACTCGTCGAGCCGGACGACATCGTCGACCTGACCAAACCGGGCGTCGAACACTTTATCAAGGCGCCGCGGCCTTCAAAAACCTATGAGATCATCGTCAATTCCCGACCCCGCATAGTCGAGAACCGGCGCGTTACTTTCGAGCAGGTCGTGCAACTCGCCTTTCCCGGCCCGCACGACCCCAACGTCGTGTTCTCGATGACATACCGCCATGCTGCATCGACGCCCCATGCCGGCGAACTCGCGGCCGGCGGCGCCGTAGACGTAAAGAAAAATGGGACCGTGTTCAATGTCACGCGCACTGTTCAGTCATAACGCCGATCTCAAGCGCCTTCGCGATGAAGGTTATTTCGTCCAAGTTGTGGGCGGCCTTCTGGTGATGCGGGAGGTGCCCTATGTGGATGCTGCCAAGCAGGTGCGGATGGGCACGCTGATCTCCAGTCTGACGATGGCTGGAGATCAGACGCGCAGGCCAGACACCCATGTCGTTCATTTCGATGGCGAGTTCCCTTGCGGGCCCGACGGCACGCAAATCCGCCAGATCTCGCATCAAAGCGGAAATTTCGATCTCAGACACGGGATCAAGGCCAGGCACTCGTTTTCGAGCAAACCCGAAGGCGGATACGTGGACTATTTCCACAAGATGTCGACCTATGCTGCGATCCTGTCGGGGCCTGCTGCGGTGCTGAAGCCCGGTGTTACGCCACGAACCTTCCGGACACCGGAAGCGGAAGAAGATAGCGTGTTTAACTACACTGAGACGGCGTCCGACAGGGCCGGCATCGGTGCCTTGTCGGATCGGCTGAGGCCCGACATTGTTGCGATCATCGGAGGCGGCGGTACCGGAGGTTATATTCTCGACCTCGTGGTCAAGACACCGGTGCGCGAGATCCGGCTGTTCGACAATGATGAGTTCCTACAACACAACGCATTTCGCGCGCCTGGCGCAGCCTCTATCGAGGAACTGCGGGAAGCGCCGAAGAAGGTCGACTATCTAAAGTCCATCTATTCGCGCATGCACCGGGGGATCATTGCCAGTGACGTGGCCCTTGGCGCGTCCAACCTCCATCTGCTCGACGGGATCACGTTCGCCTTCATCTCGATGGATGCAGGAGAAGAGAAGCGGCTGGTAGTCGAGAAACTTGAGGCGCTCGGCGCATCGTTCGTCGACGTGGGGATGGGGCTTGAACTGGATGACGGATCCTTGGGCGGCATCTTGCGTGTGACGGCAAGCACGCCGGAAAAGCGCGACCATGTGCACCAGGGGCGGATCTCATTCGCCGGCGTCGGGGAAAAAGACATCTATTCGTCCAATATTCAGGTCGCGGACCTGAACGCACTGAACGCTGCACTGGCTGTCATCAAATGGAAGAAGCTTCGCGGCTTCTACCGGGACCTCGAGCGGGAGCATCATTGCACATATACAACTGACGGTAACATGTTGCTGAACGGTGATATGAAGTGATCCGCCATACTCGTCTCGAACATCGGTTCGTCAAACACCTTCCCGAAAAGATCGAGCCGGACGTCCTCTATATCTCAATGGAATATGGAACGGCGGCTCATAGCTGCTGTTGCGGCTGCGGCGAAGAGGTGGTGACGCCCTTCACACCGACCGATTGGAGCATGACCTTCGACGGTGAAACTGTGTCCCTTCACCCTTCGATCGGCAATTGGTCGCTTGCGTGTAGATCGCACTACGTAATCAAGCGAGGTCGCGCTATCGAGGCAGGGCCATGGACGGATGAACAGGTTGCGGCGGAACGCCAGCGTGATCGTGCCGCCAAGGCGCACCACTATGGCACCGCCGTTCTCGGTGGCTCGGTCGCTAGTCCGGCGCTCCAGCCATCAGCTAACCCCGCGCCGATTGGGTTCTGGCGGAGTCTGTGGCGTCGGGTGACAGGCAATTCAGAATAGGATGTCCTTGACTTGGACTGCGGGCTGCTTGTCCTGGATCAGAGCACCACGATGTGTTGGGTTTGAAGATAAGGGGGAGAAATGAGTTATCGATTTGTGCATACGGCAGACATTCATCTGGATTCCCCTCTTCGGTCGCTGGCATTGCGGAATCAAGAACTTGCCGAGTTGATCGGGAACGCCACGCGTCAGGCATTCGTGAACATTGTAGATCTCTGCCTGGATGAGCAGGTTGATGCACTTCTGCTGGCTGGCGATCTTTATGATGGCGACCAGACCTCCATGAAGACGGCTCGCTTTCTGGCGACCCAAGTCCGGAGGTTAAATGAAGCCGACATCCGCGTCTTCATCATACGTGGGAATCACGATGCTCTATCCAAGATCACACAGGAGCTTGTTCTGCCGGACTCCGTCAAGGTCTTTGGTGGTCGCGCCGAAGCAATAGCGATCGACCGAAAAAAGAGTGAGCTTCCCGTCGTGATACATGGACTGAGTTTTGCGAAACCGCACGCACCCGAAAGCCTAGTCGCCAGATACAAGCCTCGCGTCGAGGGTGCGGTGAATATCGGCATGATGCATACGAGCCTGGGCGGCGCAGTGGGCCACGACCCTTACGCGCCTTGCAGCATTGCTGACCTCCGGGCGACCGGCTTTCGGTATTGGGCCCTCGGCCACGTACACAAACGTTCTGTCGTCGAGGGGGACTGCACCATCGTCATGCCCGGCAACCCACAGGGGCGAGACATCAACGAGGCAGGCCCCAAAACCGTCTCCCTGGTCACCGTCGCCGACGACGGTTCGATCCGTGTCGAGGAGCACAACGCCGGCGTGGCGCAATTTGAGCGCATCACGGTGGATACGACCGGTATCGATGATTGGCGCGACTTGGCAACGGCCGTATCGACGTCTCTTCGGCGTGCGCGAGATTCCGCGTCGGCGGATCAACTTATCGCCCGCCTGCAGATAATCGGCGGCACGCCGTTGGCCTGGCGTATCCGTCGGGATTTGGATCTCCTCAAGACCGAGGCAGATGACCGAGCCTCCGTCATTGGAGGCTGCTGGGTGGAGAAGTTGGAGGTAAGGTGTCACGTTCCAAGTGCTGCGGATAGCTCCGGCGATGATCCGGTTACAGAACTCCGTCGCCTGATTGCCTCGAATGTCAGCCAGTCCCACGGCTTTCGGCAGGAAGCAATCCGCTTTGCGGAAGAACTGGCGGCGCAACTGCCGCCTGAGTGCCGCCATTTCCTCGGTACTGATGAGAAAGCGTTCCAGGAAATCCTAGCTGAACTGGTCTCAGAAGGAGCTGACACTGTCGCAGCGAGCCTCCACGCGATCGTCGATGGAGGGGAAGCCTAATGCGTATCAATCGGTTGGATATGACGCGCTACGGTATCTTCACGGACTACTCCATTGCCTTTGGCGCGCGGCCCGCAGACGGACCTGACCTGCATATCATCTACGGCCCGAACGAAACGGGGAAATCGACTGCGTTGGCGGCATTTCTGGATCTGCTGTTCAGCATCGAGACTCGGAGCCGGTACGGCTTCCTTCATCCCTACCCGACAATGCGTGTCGGCGCGGAGATTGAGATCAACGGTACATCACGCGAGTTCGTCCGAATAAAGCGGCCACAAAACAGTCTCTTGGATGGTGCGGACAAGCCGATTTCAGAAGGAATCATTCTGGCGGATCTCGGGGGTATTGACCGAGCGTCCTATGCGACGATGTTTTCGCTGGACGACGACACGCTCGAAGCAGGTGGGGAGAGCATTCTTGCGAGTAATGGCGATCTCGGCCAGCTCTTGTTCTCTGCCAGCGCTGGTCTCTCGGACCTTAGCCAGAAGCTCATCGAGCTCAGGGCAAGATTGGATGGTTTCTACAAATTTCGGAGTCGTGGTGGCGAATTATCGGAGTTGAAGGCACGCCTCGGAGACCTGAGAAAGCAACGGGACGCCATCGATACGATCGCGTCCGAGCACGCCAAACTGGTCGAAGAACACGGCCGCGTGGCTGCACAATATGAAGAAGCAATTGCGGAGCGCGGTCGTATCCAATCCAAATTGGAAGGTTTTCGGCGCCAAGTGTCGGCGTGGCCGAGGCTCGTGGCGCTACGGAGACTCAGGGAACGCATCACGCCACTGACGGAGATTCCAGAGGCCCCGATTGGCTGGGTCGAGGAGCTTCCCAAGCTGCAAAGAGAAGAGATAGAACTCACAACGCGAGAGAAGGGCGTCGAATCGGAGATCAGGACCATCTCTGAGGAACTCGGCGGAATCGTTGTTGACGACCGCGCGTTGGGCTTTGCCGAACGGATTGACCTATTGGCGGACCTACGCGCTAGATATGTGACAGCCGATAAGGATATTCCGGAACGGCGTCTCCAACAGCGTGATGCAGACACCGCTATTGCAGGAATTCTCGCACGAGTGGAGTGCGATCCGGATATAGAACCTGGCACTCTACTACTAGGGACTTCGACGACAGGGGCACTTCGCGAACTGATGGAACGGCGTTCGGGCGTTGTGGCCGAAGTGGAAACGACGGCGGATGAGCTGACGGAGGCACAGCGGCGCCTGGGGGATGCGCAAACAAAGTTGAAGGAGGCAGGCGGCGAAGCACACTTGGAGGCCCACTTCGCGGTGTTGCAGCTCGCTTCTGCGGTATCTCTTGCCCGAGCTGATGACTATGCGGCGCGCCGTCGCCTCGCGGAGCGCACGCGCTTGGAACAACTCGCCACCTTGGCCGAACATTTGCGCGCTCTTCGTCCGTGGACGGGTGAGGCGGGAGAACTGCGTAACCTTTCTGTGCCCGATGTGGACAGCATTGGGCGGTGGAAGATCTCTATCGCTGAGACTGAAAAGCGCTGCCAACGTCAAGATGAGAAGATCGAGAGACTTTTGGCCGACCAACGTCGGCTAACAGCCGAAGTTGAAGCGGCCGGTCAGGTGACCGGTATCTTGAGTGATCAGCAGGCGGCGGACATCCGAGCGGCCCGAGAAGAAGCCTGGGCCAGCCATAAACGCACGCTGGAATCTGAGTCGGCCGAGACTTTTGAAACGTGCCTTCGACGCGATGACATCGCGACTAATAGCCGGATCGGCAACGCCGCAGAGGTGGCTCACCTCAACCAGATAAGCAAGACGCTCGCTACTGTGAATGCTGATCTCACTGCAACGCGGGATGACCGGCAGGCCACTGCCGAGAAGTTGGGCGACATCCATAAACAGGTCGCAGCTGTAGTTCCGCAGATCGCGCCTTCGTTGCCGCAGGACTGGAGCCTGCCCAAGCTTGAGGAATGGCTGGGGATCAGGAGCAAAGCCCTCGACACTCTCTCGGCGGCGGAGAAGGGAGAGCGCGAAGCAAACGAAGCCGAACAGGACGGCGAAAGAATCCGACGCAAGCTGATTGATGCGGCGAGCGCCGCCGCCATCGAGTTTGCCACCGACGCGAGTATCGAAACGCTCATATTGCTCGTGCAAACAGCGATAGATCGGCAGGCAGAACTGACGGCACTGCGGTCGGAGGTGTCCGAGCGCAAGCATGACCTGGATGCACGTGAGCGTAGAGCGCTGAAGGCTAAGGAAACGGAACGGGTGTGGAACGAGAGCTGGAGTGAACTGTGCACCAGTTGCTGGTTAGGAAAGAATCGCGCGATCCCGATCGTCGCAACGATCCGCGAGGTGCTGAAAGCGTTGCAGGAGCTTGCTCCCTTGATCGAAAGACGGGCCAGCCTGGTTGACCGCATTCAAAAGATGGCAACCGATCAACGGCGTTTTCTGACAGAGAGTGAGTCATTGGCGAAGGCGCTCGATATAGAGTCTACATCGCAGCCGCTCGACTTGGCCATCCAGATCACAGGGGCGCTAGAGGACGCACGGGTGGCAGTCGCGGCCCGGGAAGCGGCTTCATTACGCTTAAAGGGCGCGGAAACGCGCAAGAGGGTCCTCGCGGAGGAGAAGGAGATTCACGATCGCCGCAAGACGGAGATGATCGACCGCTTCAAGGTAGACTCCCTTCAAGAAGTCGATGCAAAGCTGCGTGATCTTGAGAAAAGACAGGACCTTCAGAATCAAGCTGCAGCCGCAGAACAGGACATCCTAGTTGCCCTCGGCGCACCGTCTATCAGTCTGGCTGAGGAGATTCTCGACAAATCGGATCGAAGTGCTGTCGAGACCGACATCGCGCAACTGGAAGGGCGTTTTGAAGATCAAGACGAGCGCTCGCGTGAATTGTTCAACGAGCAAAGCAAGGCATCAGATCGCCTTGAAGCTATCGGTGGGGACGATGCCGTTGCAAAGATCGAGGCGCGTCGTCGCACGACCTTGCTGGAGATCGAGGAGGGAGCAAAGCGGCACCTATGCTTGGGGCTGGGAATCGCGGCGGCTGAACAGGCACTCCGGATCTATCGCGATCACCATCGTAGCTCCATGATGGCTCGCGCCTCAGAAGCCTTCAAAATAATCAGCTGCGATGCATATAAGGGACTGACGACTCAGCCCAACGGGGAAAGCGAGACTCTCGTCGCGATTGGCGCTAACGACGGTTCTAAAATCGCGTCAGATCTGTCGAAAGGAACGCGTTTTCAACTCTACCTTGCACTCCGCGTTGCCGGCTATCAGGAGTTTGCGCAATCGCGACGTGCGGTTCCTTTCATAGCTGACGATATAATGGAGACGTTCGACGATTTCCGGGCGGAAGAAGCTTTCAAATTATTTGCCGAGATGGCGGAAGTTGGTCAGGTCATCTACCTCACCCATCATCGACACCTTTGCGACATCGCGCGAAATGTGTGTCCTGGCGTTCGGGTGCATAATCTTCCAACTTGATCGGCGACGTGCTGAACTATCGGCGCCAAATCTAGCGTGGCATCTGGGTGCATCGCTCCATGAGCTGTCGCTCGCGCAGATGCGTCCGACCACACCGGGCAACACTAGTCGCGGAGCAATGGAAGCCCGTAGCGGCTCGAGGCCGCTAATGTGTTGGCGCCCCCAATTCTTGCCATTTCTCCGAGAAATAGGTCTGGATGCCGGCGCCGGGTCTGTAGTTTTTGTAGATCTGCTCGAACTCACCTCGTGCAGCGAGATAGGAAGTGTCATCCAACGCGGAGCGGCGTTTGGCCATAAAGAGCAGCGCCAGGGACGGCGCCCGGGATTCACCCTGATTACAATGGATGAGCAGCTTGCGCCCTGCTGCCCACTCCGCGTCGGCAAAGTCCAGAAACACACCGAACGAACTCGGCATAAATAGGGGCTTGGGCGGATCGATGAGATTCAAATATAGATCCGGACCCCGATTCAGAGACAGGTAGTTCGGATGCGAGCTAGGCAAGCTACCGCGGTAATCAACGGCCCGCTGATGACACGGGCTCTTGCAGGCATGCACCACCGCCCACTCGCCGCCGCCGGATCGACAGAACTGATCGTTGGCGACCCACACGCGTTCGAACACTTCGTACATGATTCCCCCGAATCCGCTAGTGCCGAAATTTTACCCG
>Ga0302324_100019126_pt1 | contig 13467 bp, 10 predicted proteins | sample Palsa_T0_1_FD_201949 | JGI IMG/M metagenome (GOLD analysis project Ga0302324, IMG submission 201949) | Peat permafrost microbial communities from Stordalen Mire near Abisko, Sweden - Palsa_T0_1 | ecosystem: Environmental > Terrestrial > Soil > Palsa > Peat permafrost | place: Sweden: Abisko...
TTTCGGCGCCTTAATCAACTGTGCCGGGGATTCGGTGATCCATTTGCTTTGAAGGCAGAATCGGAAAAAAGCTCGGAGCCGCTCGATATTCTTCACCTGCACGAGCGCGTTCCAAGTCTTCCATGTTGCACGGAACTTTCTGAGTTCAGACACGCCGATCGAGTCGAGCGATGTCAGTTGGTTGGCGTGCGCGAATGTTTTGAGCTTATCGAGCAGAATGCCGATGGGTTTCAGGGTGCTCGGCGCAAGTCGCCTGGCTTCGCAGTCGGCGATGTATCGTGTGGCGGCTTCCGCGAGAGTTACCTTCTCAATCACCTTCGTCGTGCCGGCCGCTTCCCATGTGAGCACGAGTTTGGCGGCCGCTTCCCAGCTTGTGAGATTGAGTGAGTGGGGCTTCACGCGCTCATCGCGGACAAAGCCCTCACCATGGATGGGGCACTTACAACGGCGCTCGCGCTCGGAAGTGTACTTGCAGGATTTTAGGTGACGGCGGTAGATGCGGACCACGCTTTTTAGTGTGGCACGTATCAGCCACGCGCAAAAGCTGCAAATCCTGCAATCAGGTCTAAGTTATTGAAAGTAAAGCAAATAAAGTATGGGGCGGCTTGTGGGATTCGAACCCACGACTTTCGGAACCACAATCCGACGCTCTACCAACTGAGCTAAAACCGCCGCAAGGGACAATTTCAGTCTACCAAAATGGTAACCTTCCGTTCACACCGGAGTATCCATCTCATGCGAGAGAACATGCGAGAGCGTCCCTATCCGTTCTCACGGGCCGGCGTCTAAAGGACACCCATGCGCTACGCCCTCCGTACGCTGCGCCGCTCGCCCGGCTTCACCGCCATTGCGCTGCTGACCCTCGCTCTCGGCATCGGAGCCAACACCGCCATCTTCAGTTTTGTGAGCGGCGTACTGCTGAAGCCCCTGCCCTACCGGGACCCGCACAGCATCGTGCTGGTTTGGGAGAAGCCGCCCGGCGGCCACCGCAACGGCATCTCCACTCTCAACTATCTCGACTGGAAGAATCGGAACACTGTTTTCGAAAGCATAGCCGCGGTCAGTTTCGGAGGATCGATCACGCTGACCGGCACGGGAGAACCGGAGGAGTTGCAAGGCTCGCGCGTTTCGGCGCCGTTCTTTTCCATCTTCGGTGTTCGCGCCGCCTTGGGCCGCACCTTCGCCAGTGATGAAGATCAACCGGGGAAGTCACAGGTCGTAGTCCTGAGCCATCGCCTGTGGGAGACCCGTTTCGGCGCCGATCCGGGGATCCTGGGCCGCACGCTCACCTTGAGCGGCAAGCCTTGCATCGTCATCGGCGTCCTTCCCGCGCATGGACCCTTCGATCGTTCCTGGGCTCAGCTCTGGCTGCCGCTGGCCTTCGAGCCGCGCGATATGACGCGCGATTATCACTGGCTCATGTCTTACGCGCGGATGAAGCCCGGAGTGACCCTCAAGCAGTCTCAAACCGCCATGAACAGCATCGGGGCGCGCATCGCCGAAGCTTACCCGGAATCCAACAAAGGTTGGGGCGTCACCGTGGAGCGCTTCGAGGACCAACTGGTTGGCCAGCAGCTTCGCCGCTCGCTCTACGTTCTGTTGGCCGCGGTGGGCGCCATTCTGCTGATCGGTTGCGCCAATCTTGCTAATCTGAGTCTGGCGCGCGGCACGGCGCGCGAACGCGAGATCGCCCTGCGGGCCTCGCTCGGAGCCGGCCGTTGGCGTCTCATCCGCCAACTGCTCACGGAAAACCTTTTCATCGCGATTGCAGGCGGATTCCTGGGCCTCGCGGTAGGTTACGGTATGATGCGCGGTCTCACCTGGCTCATGCCGCCTTACTCGCTTCCGTCCGAAGCCGAGGTTTCGATCGACCTCAATATTCTCTTATTCACGCTGGCGGTTTCTCTGCTCACCGCCATCCTGTTTGGCCTCGCGCCCGCCATCCACACTACCAATGTCGATCTCGCCGCTTCCATGAAGGAGGGCGGCCGGTCGGCTACCAGCGGCGCGGGGCGTGCCCGTCTGCGCGGCGTGCTGATCGTGAGCGAGGTCGCCCTGGCCTTCGTTCTACTCACTGGCGCCGGGCTGCTGATCAACAGCTTCTTCCGCCTCCAACAGGTCGATACGGGCTTTAACAGCACCAAGGTCATCACCGCGGGACTCCCCATTCCGCGAACCAGGTTCCCACAGCCCGAACCGCTCCTCCGGTATTTGCGGCTCATTCGCGAGCGGGTCGGTTCCGTGCCCGGCGTGCGCGACGTGGCCTTCACCAATGCTTTGCCGATGGAGGGCTGGGGCGATGGGATGCCGTTCCTCATAGCCGGCCGGGAAACGGTCGATCGCGCCCACCGCACATCCTGCTTCTACAAGCGTGTCAGCGGTTCCTATTTCAGTACACTGCAAATTCATCTGGTGCGCGGCCGCACGTTCACCGATCGCGATCGCCAGGGCGCTCCGCCCGCGATCGTGATCAATGAGGCCATGGCCAAGCGTTACTTCAAGAACGAAGATCCGCTCGGCAAACGTATACTCATTCAGGAGCTGCTCTACGGGCAACCGGGCCTGGGGCCCGAGATTGCATGGGAAGTCGTCGGGATCGTCAGCGACGAACAAACAGGGAGCCTGGGAGACACAAAGAGCGCGGGTACGTATGTGACCTTCGACCAGAGCCCGACCAACGATGTGAGCATAGTGCTGCGCGCCGCCATCGATCCCGAGACGCTCACACCGGCGATCAATCGAGCGGTCCACGAAATCGATAAGGACCAACCTCTCTCCGACGTTAAGACTCTGGATCGAATCAAGTCCGAAACGGTTGCCAACGACCGTCTGCAAACCATGCTGCTGACTACCTTCGCCGCGCTTGCGCTCTTGCTGGCCGCTATTGGCATCTACGGGGTGATCAGCTACTCCGTGACTCAGAGAATACACGAGCTGGGGATTCGCGCGGCGTTAGGCGCGAGCCGGGGCGGCTTGCTGGTGCTGGTGATTCGCCACGGTATGGCGCTGGCGCTCGGGGGGCTCGCGGTGGGCCTGGCCGGCTCACTGGCTCTCACGCGCCTGCTCGGCAGCTTGCTGTTCGAAGCCTCTCCCCGCGATCCGGCAACGCTGACGGCAGTCGCCGCCGTGCTTGCCGGCGTTGCTCTTCTGGCCTGTTATATACCCGCGCGCCGGGCTGCGAGTGTAGATCCGATGGTCGCGCTGCGATATGAGTAACTGACTTATCCAAATCATCTGAGCATCCGCTTATCCAACCAGTCAAAAGCGCGTTGATGAAACAGCAACCTCGCGCCGGCTTCACAATGCTCACCGGCTCCCTCGTTTCGGTGAAAAATGAGGAACTCCTTTTCACAAGTCAGGGCGTCATAGATCTTCCGTGCCGAGACTGCAATCTCATCGTCTTCCGCGAAGCAGACCAGTGTAGGACATCGGATTCGTTCTACTCTCCCGGCGAGCGAATACCCGGCAGCCAGGCGCAGATATTCTTCAATGCTGCGTGCTCCGTGTACCCACAGGCCGCGACGCAAGCCCCAACCGGCGGTAGGTCTCCGCAGCCGGCTGTACATCATTTTTCGCAGCAACGCGCCGGATAGCCCACGCAGGTCCGGCAGGTCTTTAGCCATGAATGCGGGAATGCGCGCCTGAAAAATCTCCAGCAGTGAGAACTGCCCCGGGTCCGCTACACATGCCGCAATTCCTGGCTCTCCGCTGGCGGCACGCAATGCCAGGTAACCGCCGAAGCTGAGGCCAATTATTCCGATTCGCCGGCTATCGACAACCGCTTGCTTCCGCAGCCATTCCACTACGGGGCGGATGACGGCCTCCCAGTCAGCGCGGAATTTCAACCCGTCCTCAATGAGCGCGGAGCCCTGGCCTGGTCCGTCAAAAATCAGGCAATGATAGCCGCGCCGCAGTGCCGCGACCGCGTTCCAGAAATAACATTCTTCGGCAGTACTGTCGTAGCCCCCGTTCAGGATGAGCGCCGGCCGGGGACCGTCGCCACTCGCAGCGCGCAGGAAATAGCCTCGCAGGCTGGTCTGCTCATAGGGAATCCTGACCTCCTCGACGGTGGAGTCCATCAGTGCGGCCGCTTGTCTGAAGCTCTGTCTATGCAATTCGTAGGCGCGTCGCAATCGATCGTCGTGCGGCTCGCCAAAGAGAAAGATGTAAGCGTTTCGATAGTAGTTCGAGGCGCGCAGGAACCCTTCACGCGCACTTACTGGATGGCCGTCGCGCAGGCTGCGCTCGGCGTCCGCCCGGACCCGGTCGGCAAGCCCCATCCAGGCGGTAAACCAGCCCGACGTGTCGGTTTCCCGGATGCTCTGCGCCGCGGCCAGGCACTCTGCGAGATCGGCGCCGCCGTAACAGCTATGCCCCACGGTACGGAGCAGTTGCGCGTCAAACAGTTGATCCCGATAGAAGAGCCGCATGCATTACAGGCCCGCCCGCCGCCATAATTCGTCCACCCGGCGCTTCACCTCGTCGGACATGCGGATGACACCTGGCCATGGCCTGGCGAAGCCTTCCGCCGGCCACTTGCGCGTGGCGTCCACGCCCATCTTTGAGCCGTAGTTCGGCAGCCGGCTGGAATGGTCTAGCGAATCCACCGGCCCCAGCACAAACTGAATATCGCGCTCCGGGTCGATATTGTTCAGCGCCTTCCAGGCCACTTCGCGCACGTCCTGCACGTTGACGTCCTCATCCACCACTACGATGCACTTGCTGAACATAGCCTGCCCCAGGCCCCAGATCGCATGCATGACTTTGCGCGCGTGCCCCGGATACGATTTCCGGATCGAAATCAGAATCAGGTTGTGGAAGATGCCCTCCGCCGGCATACAAATGTCCCGTACCTCCGGCAGTTGCAGCCGCATCAGCGGCAAGAAGATGCGCTCGATGGCCTTCCCCATGTAAAAATCTTCCATGGGCGGCGGACCCACAATGGTCGTGGCATAGATCGGATCCTTGCGCTGGGTGATGCAAGTCACGTGGAATACGGGATACTCGTCCGCCAGTGAATAGAATCCGGTGTGATCGCCGAATGGCCCTTCGGTACGCAATTCGCCAAGCTCGACGTATCCTTCGAGCACGATCTCCGCCTGCGCCGGCACTTCCAGGTCGCACGTCTGACACTTCACCATCTCGACAGGACTGCCCCGCAGGAAGCCGGCGATCATCATCTCATCCAGGTCCGGCGGCAGGGGCAGAATCGCCGAAAACATAGTGGCCGGGTCCGCGCCGATGGCCACCGCCACATCCATACGCGGCTTGCCGAAGTGCTGCATGCGGCGATAATGTTCGGCGCCCTGCTTGTGTGTCTGCCAGTGCATGCCCGCGGTGCGCTCGTCGAAGATCTGCATGCGGTACATGCCGCAATTGCGCTTGCCGGTATCGGGATTGCGCGAGAACACCAGCGGCAGGGTGATGAAGCGGCCGCCGTCTTCGGGCCAGCATTGCAGCACCGGATAATCCAGCAGCGAATAATTTTCACGCCGGACAATCTCCTGGCAGGGCCCTTTCGAAACCACCTTGGGAAAGAACGAGCCCATCTCGGCCAGCTTCGGCAGCATCTTAAGTTTGCCGAGCAGCCCTTCCGGCATGCGCATTTCCAGATACTCGGCAATGCGCCCGGCCACCGTATCCACCGAATCCACTTCCAGCGCGATCTGCATTTTGCGCATGCTGGCGAAGCTGTTGATGAGTACGGGCACGCGGTAGCCTTTGGGCTTTTCAAACAGCAGCGCCGGACCGCCGCCTTTCACCGCGCGATCGGCGAATTCGGCGATCTCCAGGATAGGGTCCACCTCGAAGGAAATGCGCCGGAGCTCCTGGTTCTTCTCCAGCGCGCTGATGAATTCACGCAGATCGGCGTAGGCCATAACGAGCTTGTCTCACTTTCTACTATGATTGAAGTTCACGACCAAAATCATCATCCTGATGATTGGAGAAACTATGTCCAATCGAGTGGCGGTCGTCACGGGCGCCAGCCGGGGGATCGGCCGGGAGATCGCCTTGACCCTGTGCCGCGCCGGTTTCGATATCGTGGCAGCCTCGCCCGAGATCGAAAAGAACGAAGAATTTGTGGAAAAGTCGCGGGCTTGCAGCGGGCAGGTCTTGGCCGTCAATATGAACCTGCTGTCGTTCGATTCCATACGCGAGGGTTTCGGCAGAGCGCTGGAGCGCTTCGGGCGCATCGACGTGCTGGTCAACAACGCGGGCGTCACGCGGGACGGCCTGGCCGTGCGCATGAAGCGCGAGGATTGGGACCGCGTCCTGCAAATCAACCTTCACGCCGCCTTCTTTGCGTGCCAGCAGGTGCTGCCGGCCATGATGAAGCAGCGCTGGGGCCGCATCATCAATATTGCCTCGGTGGTGGGGGAAAGCGGTAATGCCGGCCAGGCGAATTATGTGGCCTCCAAGGCGGGCCTGATCGGCTTGACCAAGGCGCTGGCGCAGGAGATGGCCCCCCGCGACATTACGGTGAACGCCGTGGCCCCCGGCTTTATCGATACCGATATGACCGCCGTGCTCTCGGACGAGCTGAAAGCGAAACTGCTCGCGCACGTGCCGCTACGCCGCTTGGGCAGAGCCGATGAGATCGCCGCGGCCGTGCGTTTCCTGGCCAGCGACGAAGCCGGATATATAACGGGCCACGTGCTGAACGTCAATGGTGGAATGTATATGTAGGACCGCTCCCTGACGGTCACGGCTCGGCACGAGGCGAAATCCGATACCGAGCCGCGACCGTAAGGGAGCGGATGGTAGCTTATGAAGCAACTGGCACTGGAAGCGCTGGATACTGCTATGCGGCGCGGTGTTTCGTACGCCGATGCGCGCGCCATAGAGATTCGCGACCGGCAAGTCTCCACCAAAAACGGCAAGGCCGGACACGTCTCCAGCTCCGTTTCGATGGGCCTGGGCATCCGCGTTCTCGCCTACGGCTGCTGGGGATTCGCCGCGACCGACGACTTGACTAAGGACGGCGTTCAGGCGGCCGCGGCCCTGGCGCTGGCCATCGCGCGGGCGGGCACTTTCGCCCGGAAGCAGGACGTGGTGCTGGCGCCGGAGGATAAGTATGAAGCCGAGTGGGTCTCGCCCATCCGCATCGATCCGTTCTCCATTCCGGTGGACCGCAACGTGGCGCTGCTGCTGGAAGTGGATCGCGAACTACGGCGCAATCCGGGCGTGACGTTGGCCGAGGGCGCCATGAGTTTTGAAGCGCGCCGCCAGGTGTTCGCCTCTTCGCTGGGCAGCCTGATCGACCAGACGCGCTATCTGAGCGGCGTGGGATATTCGGCGCTGAGCTACAAAGACGGCGAGATTCAGAAACGCTCCTATCCGAATTCCTTCGGCGGCCAGCATCAGCTCAAGGGATACGAGTTGGTCGAGGAGTGGAACCTGGTAGACAATGCCGCGCGCGTGGCCGATGAGGCGGTGGCGCTGCATTCCGCGGACCAGTGCCCCGAGGGCGTGTGCGATCTCATCCTGGACGGCTCGCAACTGGGATTGCAGATTCACGAATCCATCGGCCACCCCATCGAGCTCGATCGCGTGCTGGGTACCGAGGCCAACTACGCGGGCATGAGCTTCCTCACGCTGGATCGGCTGAACCGTTTGCGCTACGGTTCGGAAATTGTGAACGTGGTATCCGATGCCCGGCCGGAGCACGGTCCCGGGCTGGGCACGTTCTTATTCGACGATGAAGGCGTGCCCGCGCAATCCACCGACATCATTCGCAACGGCCTGTTCACCGGCTACCTGACCTCGCGCGAAACCGCGGCGGCCATCGGGCAGGCACGCTCGAACGGCGCCATGCGGGCGGATGGCTGGGCGCGCATTCCGCTCATACGGATGACCAATGTAAGCCTGCTGCCGGGCAGCCAGTCGCTGGCCGAGGTATTCGAAGGTACGGACCACGCCATTTACATGGAGACCAACCGTAGCTGGTCGATCGACGACAAGCGCTACAACTTCCAGTTCGGATGCGAGATCGGATGGGAGATTCGCAACGGCAAGCGCGTTCGCATGCTGAAGAATCCCAGTTACAGCGGCATCAGCACGGAGTTCTGGAACGCGTGCGCGGCCATCGCCGGGCCCGAGCACTGGATGCTCTGGGGCACACCGAATTGCGGCAAGGGGCAGCCCGAACAGGTCATGGGCACGGGCCACGGCGCCAGTCCGGCACGCTTCAGCGGCGTCAAAGTCGGGAGCGCTTATGCGGAGTAAGGGCGGCGCGGGACCGCTGCCCCGCGAAAAGTGCGCGGAGCTTTTCGCACAAGTGGCCGGCGCGGCGCGGGGGCTCGGCATCGATGACGTCGAGGCCATCCTGGCGTCGGGGACCAGCGCGCTGACGCGCTTCGCCAACAACGCCATCCATCAAAATGTGGCGGAGCGCACCAGCCAGCTTTCGGTGCGGCTGTTGATCGACGGGCGCACTGCGCGCGCCAGCACCAATCGGCTGGATGACGCTTCCATATGCCAGGTGGTGGAAGAGGCGGCGGTGCTCACGAGATTGCAGGAGCCGGATGCGGAACTGCTGCCGCTGGCCGATCGCGACGATGCGCCGGAGGTGCCGAGGCACTTCGAAGCTACGGCAGGCGTCACGCCGGACGATCGCGCGCGGGCGGTGGCGGAAGCCATCGGACTGGTCGAGGCAGCCGGGCAGACAGCCGCGGGCATCTATTCCACGTCCGAATCCGTGCTGGCGATTCTGAATTCGCGCGGCCTGTTTGCCTGGCATCCGGAGACCATGGCGCAGTTTTCGATCACGGCCATGGCCGCGGACAGCTCCGGCTGGGCCAAGGGCAGCGCCTGCCATCACGCGGACCTCGATCCGGTCTCACTAGCCGCCGCCGCCGCGCGTAAAGCGGCCTTATCGCGCGCGCCTCTGGAACTGCCGCCCGGAACCTACACGGTGATCCTGGAGCCGGCCGCGGTGCTCGACCTGGTGGGCGAGATGTTCGGCGATTTCAGCGCCACGGCCATTCGCGATGGCCGCAGCTTTCTGCGCGATCGCATCGGCCAAAAGCTGTTCGGAGAGAACGTTACGATTCACGACGATGTGTACCATGCGCTGCAAGCCGGTGCGCCATTCGATGGCGAGGGCGTGCCGCGATCAAAGCTGGCGCTGGTAGAAAAAGGCGTCGTGCGCGAGGTCGCCTACAGCCGGCAGGCGGCACATTTGGACTTGACCAAGCCTACCGGCCACGGCTTCCCGGCACCGAACGAAGTCGGGGAAGCGCCCATGAACATTGTGATCGCAGGCGGGCAGACGCCCATCGAACGAATGATCGCCGCGACCGAGCGCGGCATACTGGTGACGCGTCTTTGGTACATCCGCGAGGTCGATCCTTACGAGAAGATCATGACCGGCATGACCCGGGATGGCACGTTTCTAATCGATGGCGGGCGACTCGCGGGCGGAGTGCGCAATTTCCGTTTCAACCAGAATCTGGTGGAGATGCTCTCTAATGTCGAAGCTCTCTCGCAGGCCGTGCGTGCCTCGGGCGAAGAAGCTTTCGACATGGTGGCTCCCGCGATGAAGGTGCGGGACTTTCATTTTACAGAAGTGACCCGGTTCTAAATTACCCGGAAGCGCAGTAAAATTGGAGTGGAGGGCTATTGCACTCACATTCTCACGCTCACGTGTCCGGCACGGGACGAATACTGTGGTGGTCGCTGCTGGCAACCTTCGGCTTTGTTGGATTGGAAGTGGTTGCCGGCATCCGTGCCCACAGTCTCGCGCTGATCTCCGATGCCGGCCACAACTTCACCGATGGGCTGGCCCTGCTGCTGGCGTGGTTCGGGTTTTACCTGCAATCGAGGCCGGCCAACGAGGTCAAGACCTACGGGTATCAACGCGCGGGCGTGCTGACGGCTTTCGTGAACGCGTTGACTCTGGTCGCCTTGGCGGGCTGGATCTTCTACGAAAGCTGGCAAAGGCTGTGGCGTCCCCAAGCGGTCAACCAGAACGTCATGATGCTGGTGGCGGCGGGGGGTATGGTCCTCAATGGCGGCATTATGTGGGGGCTGCGCGCGGCGCGGCAGAACGACATCAACATCCGCAGCGCGTTCGTGCACATGCTGGGCGACCTCCTGGGCGCTATCGCGATCATCGCCGGCGCGCTAGTGATTCGATATACGGGGTGGGAGCAGATCGACCCGGTGCTTTCGATTCTGATCGGCGTGCTGATCGTGTGGACGGCGTGGGACATTATCCAAGAGTCGCTAAATATCCTGCTGGAGGGGCTGCCGCGCGGTTTGCAACTGCAATCGGTGATCGGTTCGATGCGCGATGTCGAAGGAGTGCTGGACGTACATGACCTGCATATCTGGTGCCTGGGATCGAGCAGTCGCGCGCTGAGCTGCCACGTGCTGATTGAAGATGTTCCGCCCTCGGCCAGCAATGGTGTACTGGCCCGCATCAACGACGTGCTGGGGCGAAAGTTTCACATCCATCACACTACGGTGCAGTTCGAGCACGTGGGCTGCGCCGTGGCGGAGAGCGGCTGCGTCATTCCGGCGGAAGAGCATCACCACCACGAGCACGGGCATTAATTTCGACGATGATGTCGAAGTCTAATAGGCGTGCAGTTCCTCGACACGCTGCCGGCGGACCTTAATTTTACTTTCGTTCTTGCGGGCTGCTGCGAGGTCATAGGCAAGTTGCATTCCGAGCCAGGTTTCCTCCGTGCTGCCGAAGGCCTTGGTTAGCCGGATAGCCATTTCCGGGCTTATGCCGGACTTGCCAGCGATGACGTTGTTGAGAGCCTGCCGGGTCACACCCAGAATCTTTGCCCCTTCGGAAATGGAAAGCCCCAAGGGTTCAAGGCAAGCGGTTCGTATGCTGCGGCCCGGATGGGGCGGGTTTTTCATGGGCATGGGTCTTTGTCCTTCAGGTCAGTGATAGTCAATCAGTTCAACATCAAAGGCATCTTCCTTTTCAAAACGGAAAATGATGCGCCAGTTGGCCCGCACAGTCACGGACCAGAAGCCCCGCAAATCGCCTTTGAGCGGGTGTAACCGGTAGCCGTATTTCATGCCGTCCCTTTTTGCACTAGACATTTGCAACGTGGCAAACCCTTTGTTTAATGTGATCTTCAGAGATAAGTGGCGGGCTTTCTTCAGCGGTATTTGGCGCTATGCCGCACCGATCACGAGGGTGCTACGGGCCGCTTCGACAACATCATCCGTGATAACCGAAAGGGCATTGATCTTGAGGATGCGTTCGATCTGCACGAACAGGCGGTGAAGGAGGCGGAAGTTGCCGCCCGTGATCCGGGCAATCGAAGCGATGGCCTGCGTATCGGTGAAGTCGGCTTCGTCGAGCGCGAGACCGAGCTTCCGCCAATGGCGCGTCAGAACGAATGAGAGTTCATCGCCCTGCAAGGGCCTGTAGTGATGGGCGAAACCCACACGGCTGTAAAGCTGCGGATAGCGGGACAACCGCTTTTCCATGCCCGGCATACCGATCAAAATGACGCCGACGCCTCGGCGGTCAAAGATGTCCCGGATGAATTCGAGCGCGGTCACTGACAGGCGCTCTGCTTCATCGACGATCAGCATTTCGACGTGCAGCTCGTGGCACGTTATAACCCGGTGTTTCATATGCCCGTAAAGATGATCGTCAATGCAGGTGTCCGCGCGGTCGATGTGTTCGCCGAGAGTTCCCTTCAGATCGCGCAACGTGCCAAGAACGGTCGGCGTGTGAAAGACGGTGCGGGACCGCTCCAGCGCCGCGTTAATCTTCTTTTGCCTGCCATCCCGGCGGCCGTTCCACGCCTCGAGTGAGGGACCTGCAGAATCCCAGTGGGCATACCGCCGCGCGGATAGGGTCTTCCCGACACCCGCAGCGCCGTAACAGAGGCCGACGTAACGATGCTTCCGCACGGCCTCGGCGAACTCCGTGAACCGGCGATGCTCTTTCGTGGCTATGAAGGTTCCGGCGCGTTCCCCGCTCATTGTTCAATCCTCCTGATAGACGCGCAGCTTCGTTCGCCGTTGAGACGGAGACCTTGGTTCCTCGGCTGGCGGCTTCGGCTGCTGAACCGGCAAAAAATCGACGACCCGCGCCACACGTTCATTTATGGTCGTGCGCAAGGAGCGGCGATGAATGCGCCGCGCCGCCTGAATGTCTTTCAGCGTCACGACCTCGCCCGCGTGTTCCTCGCTGACAGCGCGGCAGAGGAAGCTGTTGCGGTAGAAGACCCTCATTTCTGACAGGTCGCGTGGATCATACCGGATCGTCACGGCATCGCCTACATAACCCGCCATAGTCGGATGCTGGTAGCGCAGGCCTTGAAAATGGATGCCGTCGCGACGCACGGTCCGCGGCTTCGCATGCATCACCAGCAGGAGATCGAGCTCTTCGAGGGTTTCGGGCAACCTCGGCAGAAAGCCCTTGCCGCGCCATGCGTCGAGGGGAGTTTGTTCGATCTCGCTGTGAAGCCGAACATGGTACGTGTTGGCGATGTAGGCGGTGACCGCCCGATCCAACTCGGCCAGAGACAATTTCGGCGCGGATGTCGGCTTGCCCTTCACCAGGTATCCGGGCAATTCCGGCAGCAGCTCGGAGTTGAGCGTTCCGAACAGGCGCTCAATCTTGCCCCGACCCTGCGGGCGGGCGATCGCTGAATAGACGATGCGGAACTTCAGGCTGGCCGCCACCTGATCGAGGTGGTTGCTCGTGAAATCGCAGCCGTGATCGACGTAAAGCACATCGGGTATACCGCAGACCGGCCAAGCCGGATCGCCTCTCCGCCATATCGCCTGCCGCAGCGCAAGGCTGGTGTTGAGGATCGACGGAGCGCCGAGAAACACCATGATTCCCGCGATAGCGCGGGAATGATCGTCCATCACGGTAGTGAGCCATGGGCGGGCGGGCTTGCCGGTTTGATCGAGGATCAGCAAATCGAGCATGGTGTGATCGGCCTGCCAGATGGCGTTGGCTGTCTCCGCGCGGTGCCGGTGTATAAGTTCGTAGCGATTGCGAAAGGCGGCTGCTCCATCATGAGCCAGCGTGACCATCGCCGGGTCGAGGTCAGCAAGGATTGCATAGACCGTGCTGTAGGAAGGCACGGGCCACTTGTGCTCTTTGGCCACGTTTCGGATGCGCCGATGAATGGCGGCGGCGGAAGCTCGGGGCTTCTTCAGTCCCATGCCCTCAATGAACGCGACAAGGTCGGCAGGCAAGTGATGCCCCTCCGCGTCGCTCCGAACTGGACGGGCCAGCCCGGCAAGGCCAGCTCTCCGATAGCGGGACAGCCAGCGTTCGGCAGTGCGAACCCCGACACCGGCTTGCCGGGCCGCTTGCGCCAGAGGCACGTCTTCGTCGAGATGGGGCCGCAGAACGGCAAACCGCTCCATTGCCAAAAGGCGTTGGCCCTCTGTCAGGGCAGAGGCTACGGGCTTTGTTTCAACGGCTTGAGCCATCGGTTCAATAACCTTTGTTTTTGCACCGTGTGCCGC
>Ga0302324_100019127_pt1 | contig 13466 bp, 14 predicted proteins | sample Palsa_T0_1_FD_201949 | JGI IMG/M metagenome (GOLD analysis project Ga0302324, IMG submission 201949) | Peat permafrost microbial communities from Stordalen Mire near Abisko, Sweden - Palsa_T0_1 | ecosystem: Environmental > Terrestrial > Soil > Palsa > Peat permafrost | place: Sweden: Abisko...
CTCGGCGTCGTGGAAGCCGTACTTCTCGGTGTAGTTGTCGTTGATCGTCGCGAGCTTCTCGTTCTCGGTCAGCTCGACGTCCCGATCGATGTCAGTAGCCATTTCAGTCCACCTCCAGTTTGATCTTCTGGCCGTCGATGATCACCGGGAAGGTGTCCACCGGCTCGTATGCGGGCAGCGACTTGGGGCTACCCGTCTGCAAATCGAATAGCGATCCGTGCCGTGGGCACTCGATCGTGCATGCCTGCTGGTCAAGGATGCCCTCGGCCAGCGGTCCGTCGTCATGTGAGCAGCGATCCTCGATCGCATACAGCGTGCCGGCGCAGTTGAATACGCCGATCTCAAACCCGTCAACGGTCAACGTCCGGATCGAACCGGGCGGCAGCGCGTCAACGTCACAAACCTCAACGATCTCAGGCATAAGCTAAATCCTAGCCCATAGATCGGGATTACCCAGACCGATCGCAACAACCCTAAGTCGACTAGGTGCCGGCAACCGCGAGGGGTTCGTCAAGAACGGGTTGCTGAGCAACCCTTAGTCCACTACCCCCGACACATACGGCGAGGTTCGTAGACCTTGGGGTTGGTTGACGGGCTCGCCGGCAGGCCGGCTCGGCGAGCCCGCCTAAAGCAGCCCTATCGACGGTGCTTTGCCTTGTGCGGCACCGACGCGAAAACGACCGGGGTGTAGGACCCGGAGTTCGCCACTGGCAGCGTCAGCACGCCGGGATCTGAGGGGCTGGTCATCACGCTGACGGTGACCGGGATCGTCGTGCCGCGGTAGGCGGCGTCAGAAGCGGCGATGATCAGCTTCAGGCTGTCGCCGGCCGGGAACTGATGCACGATCCCCGGCAGCGTCACCTGCACCTGGGAGTTGAAGTCCTCGATCCGCACCGGCGAGATCAGCCGATCAGGCAGGATCGCGCCGCTGGGCGTGATGTCCTCGAGCTTGAAGAACAGCGCCAGACCGCCCGAGGGATCGAGTCCATCGACCGTGTCGGAGAGCGTTGAGGAGATCGACACGGTGACCCGCGGCATCCCGACGACGTCGATCGTTTTCGTCAATGGCGCACTCTGATACGAGGCGAACGTGCCCGGCGTGTCAAACAGCGGGATCGTCTGACTCTCGGCGCTGATCTCGGTTGTCGACAGCGGTACCCCGGCCGGCGGGGTGATGAACGTAGAGGTGCCGCTGGCGACATCGCCGGCGCCCGAGACGAGCCCGGCGCTGCCGTTTGACATGTACAGCTTCTCGGTGCTGCCGATCGGATAGCTCGGCGCGCTGGCGTAAGCGGCCGCCGCGTCGTTGCCGGAGTACTTGACCCATGGCCGGAAGAACGAGACGTCAAGCGCCGGCGCCGCCTTGGCGCCCTTCAAGTAGTGGTTGAACCACTCAATCACCATCCGTCCCTCGACGGTTTCTGAGCCGTCGGGGTTCAGCAGGCTGCCGCTGTACTCGCCCGGCGCCGCGGTGGCATCGGAGTGCCCCCATGATTGCCAGACCATCTTCACCGGCGTGCCCTGCGCCTTCAGCTCGGTGTAGTTGGCGATCGCCTCATGCAGGTTGAACAGGGTGTCGTCCTCACCCTGCATCAGCATCGTCGGGATCCGGACCTTGTGGATATAGGACTCGACCGACGCCTCTTCGGCGAACGCCAAGGTGGCCGGGCTCGCGTTACCGGTGGCGTTCAGCGAGATCATCGCCGAGCAGGCCCGGGCGTCGAAATCGGGGCAGCCGGTCAGCAGGAAACCAGGGTTGGGCTGCACGTTCTCGACGCCGGCGATGATGCCGTCGGCGGAGAACAGGTCGATCCACTCAAACTTCGCCACGCCAGAGAACTCATCGAGCTCGTTGCCGGTCAGATCGGCGTTGTTCGGCGCCAGTGAGTAGGCAAGGTTGTTCCAGGTGATCACCGGGATGATCGTCCGGACCCGCGGATCGACGTCGGCGGTCGCGAACTGAATCTCGCCGCCGTAGGAACCGCCGATCATGCCGACATCCGGGTCGTACTTGTAGACGACGCCGTTGGTCGCCTTCTTCTCGTGGATCACCCAGTTGACGGTCGTGCCGTTGGTCGCAGCCGAGCCGCCACCGAGGAAGGTGATCAGCTGGCTCGCCGCGGTGCCGTCCCAGGTCGGACTGTCCAGCTCGATCTGGCAGGTTGAGCCACCGAAGCCGAGGCCGGAGTAGGTGAGGAAGCCGTAGCCGAGCTTGGCGAGCGTGGCCGCCATCCCGTCCTGGTCCTTGTAGCTGCCGCCGAAGCCGTTGGTCCCGAGCACGACCGGCACCGGGTGCGCGGCCGACGCCGAGTCAGGCTTGTACAGCTGGCCGATGATGTTGCAGGTCTTCGCGTTGCCGGGACCGGTCCTGACGTTCCAGTGCATCAGCTGCACCGAATAACCCTGAGCCTGCGCCGCAGACGCACCAAACAGCGCGCCGATTGAGACCAGCGCAACCACCACAGCGACGCGGACCCGTAGGCCGCTCGCAAGACGAGCAATCACCATCAAACTCCCTCTTCCTAGTTCCGCGCCGGCGGTGCCGGCGCACCGATCAAAGAACGGTTACGTATCCCATTCTACGGCGTGGCCCAGCGCGGCCGATTTCAGCACCTTCAGCGACAGCGTGGCGCACTTCATCCGGGTCGCGGAGATGTCGATTCCAAGCAGCTCCAAGACGAAGTTGCGATCGAGTGTGAGCAGGTCCTGAACCTTCATCCCCTTGACCTCTTCGGAGGCCATCGAGGCTGAGGCCTGCGAGATCGCGCAGCCGTGGCCGTCGAAGCGCACGTCGGCGATCCGCTGCTCGTCGTCAAGCACCAGCTGCACGGTCAACTCATCACCGCACAACGGGTTGAGGTCGTGGGCCTCAAGGTCCGCCTGCTCAAGCCGCCCCCAGTTGCGCGGGCGCTTGTAGTGCTCAAGGATGAATTCGCGGTAGAGCTGCTCGTCCATCTGTTCCATCGTTAGAGCTGCAGGACGCGGCGGACGGTGTGCAAGCCGGTAAGCAGCCTGTCGACCTCGTCGGCGCTTGAGTGCACCGCGAACGAGGCGCGGGTCGTGGCGCTCACCCCGAGCGCGCGCATCAGCGGTTGCGCGCAGTGGTGGCCGGCGCGGACGCAGACACCGTCACGCCCAAGGATCTCGCTGATGTCATGCGGGTGGGCGCCGTCAAGCACGAACGAGACCAATGAGCCGCGGTCGGCGGCCGACGCCGGTCCGTTGATCGTCAGGCCCGGCACCTCGGCCAGCCGCTCGAGCGCGTAGGCGGTGATCGCCAACTCGTGCTCGCGGACCTGATCGATCCCGATTCCGCTGATGAAGTCGACCGCCGCACCGAGCCCGATCGCCTCGGCGATCTGAGAGGTGCCGGCCTCGTACTTGTGCGGCAGCTCGGCCCACGTCGAACTCTGGTCAAACACCTGGCTGATCATGTGCCCGCCACCGATGAACGGCGGCATCTGTTCAAGCAGCGCGCGGCGGCCGTGCAGCACGCCGATCCCCGTCGGCCCGTAGGCCTTGTGTCCGGTCCAGGCGTAGAAGTCGGCGTCCAGCGCGGCGATGTCGACCGGCATCTGCGGCACCGCCTGGGTGCCGTCGACGACGACGATCGCGCCTGCGCCGTGCGCGCGGCGCACGATCTCGGCAACCGGGTTGATCGTGCCGAGCACGTTCGAGACGTGCGCGAAGCCAACCAGCTTCGGGCCGCGCGCCAGCAGCGAATCGAGCACGTCGAGATCGAGCTGCCAGTCCTCAGCAACCGGCACGTACTCGATCGACGCCCCGACCTGGCCACAGATGATCTGCCAGGGGACGATGTTCGAGTGGTGCTCCATCTCGGTCAGCACGACCGTGTCGCCGGCCTTCAGGTTCGCGAGCCCCCAGGCATACGCGACAAGGTTGATCGCCGACGTCGCGTTGGCGGTGAAGATCGTCTCCTCGACGGTCGAGTTCAGCCACTGCGCGATCCGCGCGCGGGCTCCCTCGAACTCGTCAGTCGCCTCGACCGCCAGCGGATATGTACCGCGGTGGACGGAGGCGCGGTAGTCGGTGTAGTACCGCGTCATCGCGTCGATCACCGGGACCGGCGTCTGCGAGGTGGCGGCCGAGTCGAGGTACGCGACGCCGCTCGCCAACACAGGGAACTGCGCGGCCAGGCCTGGGACTGGTCCAGCTAGACCAGTCCCAGAAGCACGCTCAGTCAAAGACATCAGACCGCAGCAGCCTCTGTTGCGTCGATCGGATCGGTGATCCAGCCGTAGCCGTGCGCTTCAAGCTCGGTGACCAACTCGGGACCGCCTTGCTTGACGATCCGCCCGCGGTAGAGGATGTGGACGTGACTCGGCTGCACCAGGTGAAGGATCCGCTGGTAGTGGGTGATGATCAGCACGCCGAGCTCTGAGCCGTGGCGGGCGGCGACCGTGTTGACGCCCTCGGAGACGGTCCGCAGCGCGTCGATGTCAAGGCCTGAATCGGTCTCGTCGAGGATCGCCAGCTTCGGCTCCTGCAGCGCCAGCTGGAGGATCTCCATCCGCTTCTTCTCGCCGCCGGAGAAGCCGTCGTTGAGGTAGCGCCGGGAGAACTCCTCCGGCACCTTGACCAGCGCCATCGCCTCGGTCACGGTCTTGCGGAAGTCCTTCAGGCTGACGGGGTCCTCACCGCGGGCCGCGCGGTGCGCGTTCATCACCGTGCGCAGGTATTTGGTGACGGTCACACCGGGCACCGAGACCGGGTACTGGAAGGCCATGAACAGGCCCATCCGGGCGCGCTCGTCGGTTGCGGCCTCGGTGATGTTCTGGCCGTCCCAGATGATCTCGCCGTCGGTCACCTCAAAGTTCGGGTGGCCCATGATCGCGTTTGCGAGCGTCGATTTGCCGGAGCCGTTCGGCCCCATCAGCGCGTGGATCTCACCGCCGCCGACGTGCAGGTCGACGCCGCGCAGAATCTCCTTGTCGCCGGCGTTGACGTGAAGGTTTCGGATCTCGAGATCAGGCATACGTGCTTTCAGGTTTGAGAGGGTCAGGCGGCGGCCACGACGGGCTCGCTCTTGCGGGAGAACTCGACGAGTTCCGCCAGCGTGGTCGTCTGCATCGAGCGGATGATTCCGCCCTGCACACGGGTCCACAGAAGTTTGGTCGCGCAGCCACGGGCACTTTCGGCGCCGTGATGTGAGCAGACGACACGTTCGGTGTTGTCAGAGACGAAGCACTCCATCGGGGCAATCGTGCCCTCGAGGGCGCTGACAACTTCATCCATTGTGATCTCGGCCGCGTCACGGGCGAGCCAGTAGCCGCCGTGCGCTCCGCGGGCGCTCATTACAAGCTCGGCCTTGCGCAGCCGTGCGACAACTTGCTCGAGGTAGGCGAGCGGAAGCCCTTCGGCATCGGCAATCGCCTTCAGGCTGATCGGCTGATCCGGCGCCTGCCGGCCGAGCTCAACCATTAGGCGCACCCCGTACTCGGCTTTGCTTGAGAAGATCATCTGCTTCTAAATCCTACCACCGTGGTCGGGCTTAGCTTCCGCGGCCGCTTCTGACCCGATACCGTCCGCCCAGCGTGTCTTTAGCAGCCGATGTCCCGCTGGCTAGCAGTCCCGACGTCGCCCGCTCGGCTGAGCTGGCGCTGGCCGCTGGGCGACTCGGGATCGACACCGAGTTCATGTCAGAAGGTCGGTACAAGGCACTGCTCTGCCTGACGCAGGTCGCGGTTGAGGATCCATCGGAACCGGCCGGGATCCGGACGATCCTGATTGACGGTCTGGACAGCTCTATCGACGTGGGGCCGCTGGCCGCGCTGCTGGCTGATCCTGAGATCGAGATCATCCTGCACGCCTGCCGCCAAGACGTGACGATTCTGCGCCGGACGTGGAAGACCGACATCACCAACATCTTCGACACGCAGGTCGCCGCCGGGTTCGCCGGTGAGAGCGCGCAGGCGGGGTACGGGAACCTGCTGGGGTCGATCCTCAAGCTGCAGGTCGGCAAGACCGCTTCCTACACCCGCTGGGACGCGCGACCGCTGTCTTCTGAGCAGCTTTCGTATGCGGCCGAGGACGTTGCGCATCTGCTGCAGATGGCTGACGAGCTCAAGCGGCGTCTGCGTTCGACCGGGCGCGAGCAGTGGGCGCGGGAGGAGTGCCGACGGCTCGAGGCACTGAGCGACGAGCGCGATCCGGAGACCGTCTGGGAGCGACTGCCACGCGCGGCAACGCTTGACCCGAAGTCACGGGCGGTGGCGCGGCGCCTGGCGGCCTGGCGTGAGCGGTTGGCCGCTGCCGAGGACCGTCCGGTCGGCCAAGTCCTCCAGGACGCGCCGTTGGTTGAGATCGCCAAGCGTCATCCCGTCAACGAGCGGGCGCTGGCGGAGATCCGTGGGATCCACCCTTCGATCGTCAAGCGGCGGGGTCCGGGGATCCTCGAGGCGATTGCGCTGGGTCTTGACGACCCGCCGATCGCCCGTGAACAGGGTCGCGGGAACTCGGACTCGCGCGATGCGCCGCTGATCGCGTTGGCCGAAGCGCTGCTGCGCTCCCGCGCGATGGACGCCGGGCTGGCGTATGAGCTCTTGGCGTCACGCAGCGAGCTTGAGCAGATCGTGTCCGCCGCACGGCTCGAGCAGCCCGAGCCTGAGGTGCGAACGCTGGCCGGCTGGCGGCGTGAGCTGGTCGGCGCCGAGCTTGAAGCGCTGCTGTCAGGTCGGATGGCGCTGTCGGTCGAGGGCCGGCGCCGGCTTGAGCTGCACGAGCTTGAGCAGGCTGACTAAGCGGCCAACGGGAGCTCAGTCAGGACGCGCCAGCCGCCGGTCTCGGTGGGCCCAGCGTCGAAGCTGCCGTTGAGGATCCGGATCCGCTGTTTGAGACCGTCTAGGCCGTAGCCGCCGCCGGTCCAAGCGAGTTGACCGCCGTTGCTCACGGACGGCGCAGCGTCGTTGTCGATGCGTACCGTTACGCGCGCGGCGGTCGCTTCGACGCTTACTCGGATCGGCGCCCCCGGCGCATGCTTGAGCGCGTTTGTGATCGCCTCCTGCGCGACCCGGTAGGCAACCTCGGTGACGACGTTCGGCAATCGCCCGCTACTGCCAGTGAATGCGTAGGTGACGTCGAGACCGGTGTGTGCCGCGCGACGGATCAGCTCGTCTAGATCGTTCAGGCTGCCGGCGTTCTCGCTTTGCTCTCGGGCGAGCAGCCCAACCAGCTGATCGATCTCCAGTTCAGCGCGTTGGGCACTGCTTTCAATGTGTCGCAAAGACTCTGCGGCAATCGACGGATCGGCGGGGATCGCGCGGCGCCCGGCGCCGGCCTGGACGACGATCATGCTGAGGTTGTGGGCGACGATGTCGTGGAGGTCCCGTGCGATCCTTGCGCGCTCATAGCGAACCGACTGCTCCGCGAACGATTCACACTCAAGTTCGAGCTCGCGCGCACGTTGCTCAAGTTGCCTACGCAGCTCGACGCGTGAACGCATCACGCGGCCGATCACCCAGCCCGGGGCGGTGAACACCCACATCGAGACCAGTGAACTCGCGAGGTCCCCCGCGCTCGTTGCTAGCGATGTCGCCAACAGGCCGATGATCGAAGCCGGGAGCTCACAGCGTGCCCCGATCGCAAACGCGAGCAGCACTGGAACGAAGATCAGCACGCCCGGCAGGCCATTTGACCAAGACGCTCCAATCAGTTCGCCAGGGACGAAGTACGCGGCACTGACGACGACGGTGATCGCCAGCACATGCCGGTCCGCCCAGCGCGCGACCGCCGGCATTAGGCCGAGCCGCTGATCAGCGGCAACCGCACTTCGATCATGGTGACGCCGGCGCGCACACCAGATTCGAGCGCCCCCGAATGCAGCGCGGCCCACTGGCGAGCGGCGGCGATCGAAGCGCTCGTGTCGGTGCTCGGCGGCATCGTTGCCGCTACGTGAACCTCCAACGCCTCGGTCGCATAGCGCACGGTCACGGTCGCGCGGGCGTCGGTGATGCCCTCAAGCGGCTCAAGTAACCGCTCGATGATCCGGAACGCCGAGAGCTCGACGCCGGCCGGGAGACGTACGCGCGTACCTTCAATTGTCAGCCTCGGCGCGGGGCGGGAGCCGACCCTCTCAAGTAATGCGTCGAGATCCGCCAGCGTCGGCTGCGGCCCGGTTGGTTGCTCCTTGCGCATGGTTCCAACGATCTCGCGCATCTGATTCAGCGTCTCGCGGCCCGATTCTTCGATCGCGGCGAGCGACGCTTGGGCGGCGTCCGGCTCGCTCAAGACCGTGTCACGCGCGGCCGCGGCGGTGGCTGCCAGTCCCGCCAGCCGTCCCGCAAGCACCCCCTCAAGCTCGCCGCCCACCCGGGCCCGGTCAGCAGCGACAGCCAGTTGAGCAGTCTGCTCGCGCTGGCGCCGCAGCGCGTCGGTGCGCTCGCGCAAGCTGACGACCATGCGCTGGCGGGAGCGCACAAGACGTCCCGCCCCGAACAGCAGCGCGACCAACACAACGGCACCGATCGCAAACCCCTTCAACTGGGGATCGCTCTGAGACTGGGCGATCCCGGACACCAGCGCGAGTGCCGCGCAGGCCAGCGCCGGCTCCAACTCCAAGCGGTCGGCCGCCGAGAACAGACAGAGGAACAGCGCAGGCAGTGCCGCTCCGCAGCGGACGTACTGGCCGACGACGATCCAGTTGAACACGGCGCCAGCGGCAAGAACAGCCACTGATTGGAGCGGAAAGCGCCGGCGCCACGCCACCGGCAGCGTCATCAACAGCGCCGCGATGCAGACGAATACGCCGCCCTGCGGCTCGCGGGCGTTAGCGATACCGCTCGCGATCACGCACACAAACAGGCTCAGCACCAACGCCAATAGCGCGTTGAGCCGAGTTGCCCCCGGAATCGCTGAGGGTTCGTCAGAAAGCCATCCACCGGCTCGCATCAACATGTCTTCCCCTTCGGTGGTGCGACAGCTGGCATTCTCCAGCCTGCCGCTTGTTGTGGCAACCGGCGCCCGTGGAACCCGATTACACGAAATCCGACCAGATCACAGTGGTCGTCGCCGACGACCAGCAGCTGGTCCGCGCGGGCTTCCGCCTGATCCTGGACGGCGAACCCGATATGACCGTCATCGGGGAAGCGATCGATGGTGTCGAGGCGCTCGATCTGGCACGCAAACGCAGCCCCGACGTTGTCCTGCTCGATATCCGGATGCCGACGATGGACGGACTGACCGCGGCGCGCCGGATCATCGCCGAAACTGAGTGCCGCGTGCTCCTGCTGACAACCTTCGACGCGGACGAGTACGTGTTTGAGGCGTTGCGTGCCGGCGCCAGCGGATTCCTGCTGAAGGACACGCCACCGGAGCAGCTGTGCTGGGCAGTTCGCAGTATCGCCGAAGGCAACGCACTGCTCGATCCGGCCGTCACGCGGCGGCTGATCATGCGCTTCGCCGCTGCCGCGCGCGATACCGGCGAAACTCCCGCGCCGCTGGAAATGCTGACGGCGCGGGAGCTCGACGTACTGCGCTTGATCGCTCGCGGACGGTCCAACGCGGAGATCGCCGGCGAGCTGGTCGTCGAGGAGTCGACCGTCAAGACCCATGTCGGCCGGATCCTCACCAAGCTCGGCCTGCGCGACCGCGTTCAAGCAGTCGTGCTCGCCTATGAGAGCGGTCTCGTGACACCCGATCTGCTGGGTCATTAGTGCGTTCCCTCGATGACTTGGCAAACGTAGTCAGGAGACCTTGATCACCAGGTTCGCGTTGTTGTTCGGAAGGTCGGCGATCGCAATCGTCCCGTGATCGCCAGCAAACGCACCCGTGCCCTCGCTGAGCTTCAAGACCTGGTAGTTGCTGAGCGTAAACCCGAACTTGTTGACGATCAGCATCGATCCGTCCACCGCGATCTGCAGCTCGCATGTCGCCGCATTCGCGCCCGTGAACGTGCACCGCAGGTGGTCTGAAGCCGTCGCCTTGCGGGCATGATGCTTTTCGCTGCCGACGAAGTCTGAATCGACCTCGTCGAAGACATCGCCAGCACTCGGCAGCGTGCTCGGCGGGTTGACGTCGATCGGCTTACCTGCCGAGTTGTAGAAGCCGGCCCGATCCGCGACCGAGTAGAAGTGCAGCGTCTGGACCTTTGGCTTGGCCTCGGCGATCGGTGCCAGCAGTGCTGCTGAAGCGAGCGCAACACCGGCAACTGCCAGCGGCCTTTTCACGGCGTGCATCAGAGTTCTCCGTTCGTTTGTGTTGTGTGGCTTGACCACGACGTCCAAGCTACGGCCGCCGGGTCGCGCCGTCGTCACCCTCGAGGACTAACCTCGGCGCCGCGGAATCCCCCGAAAGAGCGACTTGGATAACCTCGCTCGTAGATGGCGACGAGCACCGAAGCACTGGCCGATCCCGAGTTGCTCACCGCCGAATGGGACCTCGCGCCGCTGGTCGACGGCGACCTTGACAACGGGGCCGAGCGGCTGCTGAGCGAAGCGGCGCAGCGCGCCGAGGCGTTCGCAGAGAGCCACGCCGGCAAGGTCGCGAGCCTCGATGGCGCGGGGCTGACCGCCGCGATGCGGGAACTCGCGGTAATCGAGGAGCTGGTCGGCAAGGCGGGCTCCTACGCCGGCCTCTGGTTCTCAACCGATACCGCCGACCCGGTGCGCGGTGCGCTGATGCAGAAGATCGATGAGCGCACGACCGCGCTCGGCACCAAGCTGCTGTTCTTCGAGCTTGAGTGGGCCGAGCTCGACGACACCGCCGCCGAGTCGGCGCTGAGCGCCGCCGGCGAGGAGTTGAGCTTTGCCGCCCATCACCTGCGTAGCGTGCGCCGCTATCGCCCGCACCTGCTGAGCGAGCCCGAGGAGAAGATCCTCGCTGAGAAGTCGCTGTCCAGCCGGGGCGCCTGGCAGCGCCTGTTCGGCGAGCTCGCCAGCGCGATCCGGATCGAGCTTGATGGTGAATCTGAGTCGCTTGAGATCGGGCTATCGATGTTGCAGTCGCCGGACCGGGGGTTGCGCCAGAAGGCTCATGCAGCGGTCACCGCCGGCCTGGAGCCGGGCCTTCGCACCCGCGCCTTCATCTTCAACACGCTGCTGTATGAGAAGTCGGTCGATGACCGCCTGCGCAAGTACCCGCACTGGCTCGCCAGCCGCAATTTGTCTAATGAGGCGTCCGATCAGTCGGTGATGGCGCTGATCACCGCCGTCCGCGGTCGTTACGACATCCCCCAGCGCTGGTACAGCCTGAAGGCGAAGCTGCTGGGGCTCGAGAAGCTCGCCGACTACGACCGTGTCGCGCCGGTGCTCGAGGAGGACACCGCGGTCCCCTACGCCGAGGCGCGGGAACTCGTGCTCGACTGCTTCAGCGCGTTCTCGCCGGTCGCCGGCGACGGTGCGCGGCTGTTCTTCGATCAGAACTGGATCGATGCGCCGGTCCGCGAGAACAAGCGTGGCGGTGCCTTCTGCGCCCCCGCGACGCCAACCACCCACCCCTACGTGCTGCTGAACTACACCGCCCGGCGCCGTGACGTGCTGACGATGGCCCACGAGTTGGGACACGGCCTGCACGCACTGCTCGCGCGGGACCAGGGCATCTTCCACATGTCGACCGGACTGACGCTGGCAGAGACCGCCTCAACGTTCGGTGAGTCGCTCGTGTTCGAGCGTCTGTTCGCCGAGGCGACCACCGATCAGCAGCGCCTCAGCCTGGTCGCAGGGAAGATCGATGACTCGATCGCCACTGTGTTTCGCCAGATGGCGATGAACCGCTTCGAGCACCTGCTGCACAAGCGCCGCCGCAGCGAGGGCGAGCTGTCGGTCGAGCACTTCAACGAGGCGTGGTTTGAGACGCAGTCCGAACTGTTCGGTGATTCGGTCGAGATCACCGACGACTACCGCACCTGGTGGTCCTACATCCCGCACTTCATCAACACGCCCGGCTATGTCTACGCCTACGCCTACGGGCAACTGCTGGCGCTGTCCGCCTACGCGCGGTTCAAGACGGTCGGGCCGGAGTTCATCCCGCGTTACCTCGAGCTGTTGTCAAGCGGCGGCTCAAAGAGCCCCGAGGAGCTGGGCGCAATCATCGGCATCGACTTGGCCGACCCCGGCTTTTGGGACGCCGGTCTGGCGCTCGTTGACGAGCAGCTACGCACCGCCGAGGAACTCGCGGCGAAGCTCTCTTAGCCCAGGACAGCCGACCGATGTCTCCGAGCCGGGAACGGTGTTGATCTCTCCGCAGCACCGCTCGGCCCCGAGCCGCCCAGATCTTCCTTTCTATGTTCCCACTAGCCCCTGCACTAGTAGACAGCCAAAGTGCGCCGCCAGGTACCCTCCTCGACTGAACGTCTGTCCCGGCCGGGACGCTGAAAAGGAGACCTCTTGCTGTTGACCCGATCCACGGCACTGTTCGCCACCCTCGCCTGCGCCGGCTCGCTGTTGATCAGCGGCTGCGTCGCGAGCACCCTCAGCAACAGTGAGCATCAGGGCGTTTCGCCAACGATCCCCGGCGCAACCACAGCCGAATTCCTGCAACATGCGGATCCTGCCTTTGGCACCTTCCACCAGGACATCTGGCTGCCTTATAAGGCCGGTGACTTCAGCCTCCAGCACCCGCTTGATACAGCTGCGGGAGTCAGGGCCGCGGACTACGTCTACCGCCAGGTTCAGCTCGCGGGGTCATACGCAGAGTCTTCAGGGAAGCTGGCCAACACCTATGTCCTGATCGACACGATGCTCAAACATCTGGCGTATCTGTACAACCAAATCAGGCACCAGCGACTGCAATGGATCTCGACGATCAACAGCGAGATCGCCACGATGGAGACGCTAGATGCCGGCGGTGGCGTGCCCGTCCACGAGAAGGTTCATCGCTTCGCCAGCAGCAGCTGACGTCAGTGCTGCTTGGCGCGCCGTAGCCCGGCACGCTCGTCGTGCTTGTCGACGACCTGGCGGATCAGCTTCAGGTACTGGTCGATTCCCGTGGCGCGCGCGTCACCATGCTCAAACGCCTCACGCCACTGCTTGACGGTGCCTTTCGCCGCCAACTCGTTGAAATGCGAGCGGCTGACCTCGAGCGTGACCTTGGCATCGCTTGGCAGCGCCTTAGAGACGACCGGTCCGGGCAACTCGACCCGGTAGATCTGCGTGTCGTGGCGTGCCCGCAGCTCAAGTCCAACGACCAATTTCAGCGGCGCCAGCGACGGGACTTCCTCTAAAAAGCGCGCGATCGCCTGCTCGATCAACGCCTTGGTGTCGCCTGCCGTGGTCATGCCCCGAGTCTAGGCCGCCCGACCCATCGCCACGCTAGGAGCAACCGACCATCCGAACTTTCCCGCTCTATGTGGCATATGCCACAACCAGGAACAAAGTATCGATCGACACAAGCCGCGCGCGCGAGCCCGCCGCGCGTCAGATCTTGTGCCGCTCGAGCAGCTTTCGGCCGATCACCATCTTCTGGATCTCGGAGGTGCCCTCGCCGATCAGCAACAGCGGCGCGTCACGGTA
>Ga0302324_100019136_pt1 | contig 13462 bp, 14 predicted proteins | sample Palsa_T0_1_FD_201949 | JGI IMG/M metagenome (GOLD analysis project Ga0302324, IMG submission 201949) | Peat permafrost microbial communities from Stordalen Mire near Abisko, Sweden - Palsa_T0_1 | ecosystem: Environmental > Terrestrial > Soil > Palsa > Peat permafrost | place: Sweden: Abisko...
AGGCAAGACCGTGCAGACCGCTGACCTGATCGAGCGCCTGTCTTTGGAGGATGTGCGCGCTCCCCGGGGCGGCGCCGTCATGCGGCTGGCCGGCCTGCTTGCAGCCGGTTGTGTCGTCTCCTTCCTCATCATGTGGGGCTGGCTGGGACTTCGTCCCGATCTCGCAAAGGCGATCACCACTTCCGCCTACTGGATGAAATTCGCGTACACGCTGGCTCTTGCTGCCATCGCGTTCTGGCTCACGGAGCGCATGGGACGGCCCGGTGCCGGCACCGCCAGGCCGCAACGGATGATTCTTATCCCGGTCGCCATCATCATCGCGCTGGCCATTGCCGAGCTTGCGACCGCTCCGGCAGCCGTCCGAATGCATCTGCTGATGGGTGCCTCTTCGGATGTGTGCCCGTGGCGCATCGTCGCCCTGTCGCTGCCCATCTTTGCGGGAGCCGCGTGGGGACTGCGCCGCCTTGCACCCACGCGACCTGTCGCGGCCGGCGCTGCCGCAGGCATATTGGCAGGAGCTGCCGGCGCCTGGATTTATGCCTTCCACTGCGACGAGAGCGCGGCGCCGTTTATCGCCCTTTGGTATACTCTGGGAATAGCGGTGGCAGGCGCAATCGGCGGTGCTTCAGGCAAATGGCTGTTGCGCTGGTGACGAATCCGGCAGAGGCATGGGAGCAATCTCGTCGGCAATCACCGACGCTTGGCCAAAATACTGCGGCCGCTCGTAGACGAGCCTTCTGTCCCGCCAGACCTCAAATCGCTTGTACGCGCTGAGCTTCATCGCATGCGCGAGCACTCTTGCGTGCAGGTCATCGTTGCACATCGCCGCCAGTGTGCAGAGCAGCGATCCGTCGTCATTCAAGTAGCAAATCTCGTAGGCCGGCATGGTGTATCTCCACGAGCAAAACGCCATGCCCCCCGGCACGCTCACTCTCGTGCATATTGATATGGGCTGTCGAGCAGATAAGCCCCCGACCACATTAATTTCGCGAAAAGTTTATGCACATGTAACGGCTTGGCCCGCGCGCCGCCGCGATCGATGCTGCGCTGCGGTGCGAAGTTCCTCGCGCCTTTCAGCGCTTCGTGCGTCCGCCATGCGGCGCCGCGGGGGCAGCCGGCCCCCCGGCCTGCGAGAAATAATGGAAGAATTCGCTGTTCGGCGAGAGAACGACAGTCGTGTTGTTGCCGGGCAGCGCGTCCTGATAGGCCTGCATGGAGCGATAGAAGGCAAAGAAATCCGCATCCTGGCCGTAGGCTTCGGCGAGGATCCGGGTTTTTTCCGCCTCGCCTTCGCCGCGCAGGATTTGCGACTCCCGGCCGGCTTCGGCAGTCAGGACGGTCACTTCGCGATCTGCACGCGACTTGATGCGCTGCGAAATCTCCTCGCCTTCGGCACGAAATTCGTTGGCTTCGCGTTTGCGCTCCTGCTGCATGCGCTTGTAGATCGCCTCGCTGTTCTGCAGTGGCAGATCCGCATGGCGAATCCGCACGTCGACAACCTGGATGCCGAATCGTCCGGACTCCTGATTCATGTCGTCGCGGATATCGTGCATCAGGTCGGCCCGCGCGCTCGAAAGCATCGTTGTGAAGGTCTGCGAACCGAGCACGCGCCTCAAGTCCGAACTCAGGATCGGCATCAGCCTGCTTTGCGCGCCGTTCTGGTCAATCAGCGTTTCATAGAAGCGTAGCGGATCGACGATGCGCCAGCGCGCAAACGCGTCCACGACAATGCGCTTCTTGTCCTCGGTAATGACCTCTTCCGCCGGCGCCTCGATCTCGAGCAGCCGCTTGTCGATGTACTCCACGGTCTGGACCAGCGGCAGCTTGGCGTGCAGGCCGGGTTCGGTGACGACCTGCTTGGGCGCTCCGAATTGCAGCACAAGCACCTGTTCCATCGGATTGACGGTGTAGAAACTCCAATACGCAAGCAGTATCGCAAGCAGCACGGCGAGAGACACCACCAGAAGGACGGCGCGGGTCATTGCTGGCCCTCCGAAGCGCTTCCCGAACTCGGCAGCGCCGACATCGACGGTCCCGCCGGCCCATTGGGCTCCGTCACGGTCACAGACGGGGTGCGCCGTCTGTCGAGGCCCGGCAGCGGCAGATAGGGAACAACGCTCTTGGCCACACTGTCATCGAGAATGATCTTGTTGGTGTCGCCGAGGATCTGGGACATGGTTTCGAGATACATGCGCCGCCGGGTCACTTCCGGCGCTTTCTTGTATTCCTCATAGACCGACAGAAACCGCTTCGCCTCGCCTTCCGCTTCGGCGATGACCTGCTGACGGTACGCCTCCGCGTCCTGGACGATCTTCGCCGCCTTGCCGCGGGCTTCCGGAATGATCTTGTTCGCGTAGGCTTCGGCTTCGTTGCGCGACTGCTCCTGATTGGCGCGCGCCGCCTGGACGTCGCGATAGGCGTCGATCACCTCGGGAGGTATGTCGCCTTTCTGCATCTTGACCTGGGTGACGGTGACGCCGGCGTGATAGATGTCGAGCGTTTGCTGCATCAGCTCGCGTACCTGATTTTCGACCGGCGCGCGATCCTGGGTCATGATCGGCTCGATCTGCGTCTGTCCGACGACTTCGCGCATGGCGCTCTCTGCCACCGCCTTGATCGTTTTTTCGGGATCCTGCACGTTGAACAGATAGTCCGCGGCGTCCTTGACCACCCAGCCGACGGTAAAATTCACATCGACGATATTTTCGTCGCCGGTCAGCATCAGGCTCTCGGCCTGAAGATCTTCAGCCTGCGACTCATCACTCGTTTCGCCGGTCTGATAACCGATGGTGATCTGCTTCACCGTCGTGACCTCGGGCGTTTCGACGGTTTCGATCGGCCACGGCAGATGGTAATGCATGCCCGGCCCCGTTCGCGCCACATATTGGCCGAACAGCAGCACAACGCCCTGCTCCTGCGCGCTCACAAAATAGATTCCGCTCGCCAGCCAGAAGATCGCAACGCCCAGCGCAGCGACCACGATGCCGCCTGCCGTGAGCCCGTTGCCGGGAAGTATGCGCTTCAGGCGATCCTGGCTGCGTTTGAGAAGCTCTTCCAGGTCGGGCGGGCCGCCGCTGGATCCGCCGCCGCCCGGAGGGGTACCGCGCCCCCACGGTCCGCCTGAGCCCTGGCCGTTTCCGCCGGACGACTGGTTATTCCATGGCATTTTGTTGATCCGATACCCTTCCCTCTTTCAGCGCCTGAAAATATGGTCGCCGACTTTTCTTGGTTTCCCAGGAAAGGGCGGTTATATGTTTATCCTTCCCCATGCGCAACGCAGTCAGAGCTGACCCATCCCAAGGGGCTTGTTTGATTTCCAGAGAAGCAGCCCAAAAAGGCGATCGACGAGTTTGACCTCCATGCCCTCCGCCACACGGGACCATGTGCTGACAGCACTTTCGCACGTCGTCGATCCGGCGAGCGGGCGCAATATCGTCGAGGCTAACCTCGTGCAGGGCCTTGTGCTTCGCGACGGTCATGTGGGGTTCGTTCTGGAAGTATCGGCGGAGCGCGGTCGCAGCGCCGAGCCGTTGCGCAAGGCCGCCGAAGAAGCGGTTTCCGCTCTTCCCGGCGTGCTTTCCGTCTCGGCCGTGCTCACCGCGCACCAGGATGCCGCTGTGCAAAAGAAGACAGCCGGGCCTGCGCATGGTGCAGCTCCGCCGCGGCCGCAGGGAATTCCCGGCGTTACCTCTGTCATCGCTGTTGCCAGTGGCAAAGGCGGCGTCGGCAAGTCCACGGTCGCCGTGAACCTTGCGCTCGGTCTGGTAAAGCTGGGCCTGAAGACGGGACTGCTCGACGCCGACATCTATGGCCCTTCAGTGCCGCGTCTTCTCGACATCACGGAAAAGCCGCGTTCGCGCGACGGCAAAATTCTGGAGCCCATCGAAAAATTCGGACTGAAGACGATGTCGATCGGCTTCCTCATCAAGGAAGACGAGCCGATGATCTGGCGCGGACCGATGGTGATGAGCGCACTCACACAAATGCTGGGCGATGTGGCCTGGGCGCCGCTCGACGTTCTCGTGGTCGACATGCCGCCTGGGACCGGCGACGCGCAGCTCACCATGGCACAACGCGTGCCGCTCAGGGGTGCCATCATCGTGTCGACCCCGCAGGACCTCGCGCTGATCGACGCGCGCAAGGGGCTTGCGATGTTCCAAAAGACCCATGTTCCGATTCTGGGCATTGTGGAGAACATGACCGTCTTCGTGTGCCCGCATTGCGGCCAGGAAAGCCATATCTTCGGTCATGGCGGCGCGCGCGATACCGCCTCCGCTCTTGATGTTCCCTTCCTGGGCGAGATACCTCTCGTGCCGTCGATCCGCGTCACGTCGGATGCCGGCACGCCCATCGTCGTGCAATCCCCGGACAGCAGGGAAGCGCTGGCATTTCTCGCGCTCGCTGCCGCGGTTGCAGAAAGTATCAGGGCGCCGGCGCGCGTCGCACCACACATTGTAATGGAATGAGATTATGGCAACTCCAAAACCCCAAATCCGCAACATGTTTCCGACGCCCGTGTGCGTCCACTTTCTTCCCGTCGCCCAGGAAGTGAATGCGGAACTGCGCCCGGTCATTATTGAGAAGATGAGCGCGAACGGAACGGTCGATGTCCATGGCCGCGGTTGGCGCTCGACGCCGGATCTGGAGAGCTGGGCAGGCGCGCCGGTGCAAACGCTGTTCCGGGTGCTGCGCGAACTCGCAGACAGCGTCACCGCCACGCGCGCGGGCGGACGCGTCACGCTGGAATGGAAGATCACCGCATGCGGCGTGGTGCGTCAGAAGGGTGAATATGCAGAGCTGTGCGCGCGGCCGGGCGCGCTGTGGTCGGGTGTGTATTTCGTCGACGACGGCTATGCGAAATCTGACGACGAAAACCTCGGTGGCGAATGCGAGCTTGCGGACCCGCGCGGCGCCCTGCCCGCAATGGTGGCGCCCCAATATGCATTCCGCATCACCGGCGGCGCGACGGCCGGACAGGTCGAAACCATCCGGCCGCAGACGGGGCTCATCCTTCTGCACCCGTCATGGCAGCCACGCGGCGAGCGCCGCTACGACGGCGCCGGCCAGCGAGTGACCATCGAATTCGATCTCAGCCCGCCATAGCTCTCCGTGAAATCCTCATGGAGCCGCCACTGAGCCGCCCGGCTATTTTGACGCCTCATGCTCAGCAACGCTTGTCAAAATGTCTTCCATCTCGTGGACGAGCATATGTCCAGTTCGGGTATCGCCAGTCTCGTCGTCCGGATCCGATTCGAATAGTCTCCGCATTTTTTCGGACATGGCCTTAAGCGCAGCATTGTGTTCTTCGCCGAGCTCCCTGCGGACCACCATCAGGCCTTCGTTCAAGCCAAAAAAAGCCGAGTCGATATTCTCTTGAGGAAAATAGCCAGTCGTGCCTTTGAAGGTCGGCGAGGCAAGCATCATGTGAGCAAGGTAGGCTAGAAGTTCGCCAGCATCCCGAGGAATATAGAGTTTGTACTGCATGATCACCATCCCTTCGGTCACCAGATTCGATGGGAGTTGCTGTTCCCCGGCTCGAACTCTCTTTCCGACAAGAGGAAATAATGACTCGGAGATTATCAAGAAAATCTCCGGCTCCAATTCGCCACTCACCTTGTCTATCTCACTCAACGGCAACTATTTTCGCGCCTCTCGGTTAGCAACGCTTGTCAATATGCTCTCCATCTCACGGATGAGCACCCGCCCTTCTCGGGCATCGCCAGTCTTGTCGTTGGGATCAGATTCGAACAGCGCTCGCATTTTATCCGACATCGCCGTTGGCGCTGCGTACGCTGGTCCACTAATATCCAGCAAATTGTCCAGGAATTCCACAACGGGGCCGGCGGGAGATCGCTGCAGCCTCTCTGGAATCAGTTCTTCCGCCGGATTGTTACCACCAATGCCGAAACGTAAAACTTCCGCAACCCGGCTTCAGCGGCACGCAGGTAGACATGGACGTTGCCACTTGGGGCTAGCCCCACGAAGACGTTTGCGACGTCCTGGCTGAAATAACGATTGGCGCGCCGCATCGCAGGCCCTGCCCGAACTCAATCGCCTCACGCGTTATAGGCGAGGCGCAGTCCCGGCTTCGGCCAGGTCATCGCGAGGAGCTTCCCCGTGCCCGACGCGGTAATGTAGGCCTTGCGCATGTCCCTGCCGCCCCAGCAGATATTGGTGACAAGCGGATCGGCGATCGGCGTGTGTTTTACTTTCTTCGTGCCGGGCCGGAACGTCGTGATGCCGCCGGCGAGCAGCGTCGCGACGCAGACGCCGCCATCGGCCTGCACGCCCAGCGAATCGAAATAGGCGAGGCCCGGAAAGGTGCCGACGAAAACGCCAGGCGTGAACCCTTCGACCTTTGCTGCTTTGCCCGCGCCGGTGAGCGGCAGGGACCAAAGCCGTCCGGTCATCGTTTCGGCGTAGTAGACGGTCTTGCCGTCCGGCGATAGACCGACTCCGTTGGGAGAGATGAGTTCGCGCAGGACGCGGGTGATTTTCGAGCCGTCGGATTTTGCATAGTAGAGCGCGCCGTGAGTGCGGCCCTGAGCGTTGGTCGAACCGTGATCGGTGAACCACAAGCCGCCTGAGGTGTCGAAGACGAGATCGTTGGGCGCGATGAGACGCTCCCCGTCGCATGTGTCGTAAACGACCTCCACGCTTCCGTTCGAAAGATTGACGCGCTCGATCCGGCCGCCCACATGAGACGCCGGCGCATGGCCGGGAATCGTGAGGCCCTGGCGGCGATGGAATTCGAAATTTGCGCCATTGTTGCAAACATAGAGCGCGCCGTCGGGACCGATGGCGAGCCCGTTCGGGCCGCCGCCCGGCGTGGCAATAGATTGCTTCTTCCCGTCCTTCCTGATTCGCGTGATCTTGCCGGCTGCGATCTCGACCAGAATGATCGAGCCGTCATCCATCGTTACCGGCCCTTCCGGAAATTTGAGACCGCTTGCGACTTCTTGAACGTCCATGTTGCCTTCCCCGGGCTGGCTGCTTGCGCGACGCTAGCGCCAATGCGCATTTTCGGCAAAGCTCCGAGTCCAGATCGTGGCCGGCAATATGTACCAGCGTCTGTTCCCACAGGCCCTGCTCATAGCCATCAACCACGGGCGGTTTCCTGTCGCGCCATCCCACGCTCAACACCTTGCCCAGTCTTTCCTGCCAGATCTCGATCCCGTACGGCTCCCGATAGGCATTCTTGCCCCGAAGCGCCGCCTCGAACTTCATCCGATCGGTGAGCGGCGGAAGTGGATTGAAGGGCGTTCGATAGGCAACCATCAAGCCTGCCTCGCGCAAAACAATCAGCCTCGCATCGCCGCTCTCTTCAAAGCTCCCATGCCGCATGGCCGCGGCAACGGCAAGATCGCGCAAGGCCAAAACGCGCTCCGTCTTCACGATTCTTTCAGCGGGCATGGGTCATTCTCTTTTCTGGAAAGTACCGCAGATGGCAACTCAAGATGAACGTAAGTCTGACGGGATTCTCCGGCACACGCACACCTGAACACGACTGGAGAGCCCGGTTTTTGCCGAGTGCGACGGGCAGGGCACAGCGAAGCAGCCTGCTGCGGCTGTGGCCTCGAATCAGCGCGAGACAGATCGTAATTGTGAACGGCCATCCCGATCCCGGGCCGAATCGTTTTTGCGCCGCACTTTGTGAATCGTATGCGCAGGGCGCGCGCGCAAGCGGCCTCGGTGTGATGCGGGTTGATATTGCCGGCTCCGAAAGCGACGCGGTCCTGCAAGACGTACGTTCGGCCAATCGAGTCGTGATCGTCTACCCTCTGTGGCTCGACGGGCCGCCCGTTTCGGTGAGATCGTTCTTCGAGAAGGTGGCGCGCTTCCCGGCGCGGCCGGGGCAGCGCGCAAGGGTGGTCGTGACGATGGACATGCCGGCTTTCATGCACCGCGCCTTGCTTTCCCGCGAAGGGGATCCCGCGCGGCTCGCGGGCGCGTTGGCGCTGCCAGGCCTTTCCCATGCCGAGTCCACGTTCATCGGTACAGTCGCCACCATGACCGAGACCCAGCGCGCGCAATGGCTGAGCCTGATACGCGACATAGGCGGAGAAAAGCGCCGCGGCGCCCATTGATCGCAGCGAGCAATCCCGAATCATGCGATCAGGCGGCTGCCTGCGCTGCGAGCCGCGATTGCGCGCGCCCGTGGTCCGTGGCTTCGCGCACCGTGAGAAGTGTGGATCCATCCGGCAATCTCGCCAATGCAAGCTGGAGCTCCTTTCCGTCCGCGCGCCTGACGCAGCCCCACTCGTTGCCGCGTTCCGGCTCGCTCGAGGCAACGCCCGAGCGCACCATTTCCCAGAACTGGTCGCGTCCGATCCGCGCGGCGCTCAGCTCGGCAATTCTGTTCATGTGCGGCTCACCGGCAAGATCGGCGTCGGCGAGGAGCCACTGGCGCGCAAACGCGATATTGTAGGTTTTCAGTCTTCCGTCCGGCCCGAATACGGCGACAGCTTCGCTCAATGCGTCGAGCATCGCCTTTTGCACTTTAACCACCGTCTTGTAGGTGCTTTCGAGCCGGAGACGCTCGGTGATGTCTTCGTAGATCAAAGCGAGCCCGCCCTGCGTGAGGCGCCGCGCCTCCACGCGAAGGCTCCTGCCGGAGGCAAGATGCCAGAGGTCTTCGGCCCGCCGTTCGGTCATCTCGAACAGGCCAAGATGATCGCTTTTCCAGGATTCGAAATCGCGGCGCTCGGGCAGACGTCTGGCTTCCCGCAAACGGTCGAGGATTTCATCCTCGGTGGGATGGGTGTCGAGCCAGGTACCCGACAGCTCCCAGAGCTGCACATAGGCGCGGTTGCAATGAACGAGCCTGTGGTCGTGCGTGAAGATTGCGACAGCAATGGACAGGGAATCCATCGAATCGATCTCCATCTGCGCGCGTTCCTTGAGCTCGGTGTCGGTCGGATTGAGATCGGTGACATCCATGGCGACCGCAGCGATCTCGCCGTTGTTAAGCGAGCGCATGCTGAAGGCGAGCGCGCGCCGCTGGCCCGCCACCGCCGTGTAGAACCGCGCATCGACGATCTCGCTGCCGCCGCGCGCGACTTTGGCAAGATCGCGGTCGGCGTCGCCCAGCGCGACATTGCGCTGAATGGCGCGCTCAAGGCTCACGGTGTTGGTTGCTGCGAGAAAAGCATGATTGGCCCAGCGCAGGGCCAGATCCATTCCGCGAATCCAGACCGGAAAGGGCAGCGCCTCGAGGATCGCATCGCTCTGACGGACGGGCTCGACCTTGAGTGTTTCCTCGCGCAGGAATACAGCCGCGTGGCCGCCGACCGGACAGCCGCGGATGGAGTAGCGGCGGCCGTCGGAAGAACCGGCGGCGATCGTGAAGGGAACTCCGTCTTCGAGAAGCGCGCTGATCGTGGCGGCGACGTTTGTCGCGTCAGGCCCTCTCAGGCAGGCATTGAGGCGCGCATTGCCGCCGGCGAAGCTGAGCGGCGCGCTCGAATGGGCGTTCAGAAGCGCAACGGATTCGCGCCCTGCCGAAATCACCGCATCGCGCAATAACAGCGCCGCCTCCATGCGCGCGACGCGCACGCGGGCGGATTGGCGATACCCGATAAGGCGCAGACGGCCGAGAAGCGCCAGCGCAGCGCAGGCCGCGGCAACGACGATCGAGGAGACGACAATGGCCGCCGGCACGAAATCGGTCAGCGCGGCAGGGCGATGAGCGACGCCTACGGCCGGTAGGACCGCCGAAGCGAGACCGGCGAGCCAGGAAAACGCAGATCCAAAGACATGCAGGAGGAAATGCACGGGAGCGATTCCGATCAAATTGCGCGGGCCATCGCCCGGATGGCTGCGCAATGCGCGCGAGGAGGCGCGGATACCGCGTGCATTTTGCCCAGGCTCAGTTGTTCATGTGCGCGGACGCCGCGGCGAGTCCGGGCTGCGGCAAGTGGCGGGAGCGTGTGCCCTGCCGCGAACCTGTTCTGCATTCTGCGGAGGCCCGATTGATCCGTGTACTGATATATAGCCGGCCTGAAAACCATCCCCTTGATCCCGCCATCATTGCCGGCGGAATACACCCGCCGGCTTCGACGATGACTTTGGAGGGACAAAAAACGAATCAACAGATAGGAATTATACTTACGAAAATCTCAACAATTTCAATACTCATAAGAATGGAGTGTTCTATATTGAACATACGGACAATCTAGCCTTGTGTTCCATTGTAATACATCGTTAACCACAATTCCCCCTCAATACGGGCAATTCGTTTGGAGCAACTTCGGGCGAATTCAATTCAGGGTTGAATCCTGTTCGTACCCGGAAAATCCGTCTACGGCAGAAATTGTACGTGGACTGTTGAACCGGTCAAATTCGTCGCTCGGCGAAATCGTCCGCGCCACTGTGCCCATCTGCGGCATGCGTGGGACATCATGTGATGATACTGACGCAACTGCAGATACGCCGGACAAGTTTTCCCAGGTGCCGTCCGTGACGCGCGAAGCGAGACCCATGCAGCCACGCCGTCTCGGTGATCATGCGGGTCGTTTGTGCACTGCTCGAACCTCCTTGCTCGCCTGCCGGGCACCCAAGCCGCCAGGAGCAAAAATTGCGATTGACAATCACTCGCAAATCGCGAATACCACACCCCGGCGGGGCGCTGGAGACCGTTTCATGATCGTATGCGTCTGCAACAGGATAAATGAGTCCCGGGTCAGGGCCGCCATTGCCGACGGCGCGGAAACCCCCGAAGAGGTCTATGCTGGCTGCGGGGTGGAAAGGAACTGTGGCCTATGCCTGGAAACGATCGAAGACCTGCTGGCCGAAGCAGAAACGCACCAGCGCAAGGCGGCGTAGAGTCCGCCCCGGGACCATCGCCTCAGGCCTCCCTCAAGGGCGATCCGGAAATCATCCGCGCCCTCAATCTCGTTCTCAAGAACGAACTCACCGCGATTAACCAGTATTTCCTTCATTCGCGTATGCTCGCCGACTGGGGCCTCTCCGTGCTCGCGCACAAGGAGTACAGAGAATCCGTCGATGAAATGAAGCATGCGGATCGCCTGATCAAGCGCACGCTGTTTCTGGGCGGCCTCCCCAACCTGCAGGATTTGGGCAGGCTCCGAATCGGCGAGACTGTGAACGACGCGCTCGATTGCGATCTGAAGCTCGAGCTCGCCTCCCTGCCGGATCTTCACACGGCGATCGCGCTCTGCGAACGCGTCGGCGACTATGTCTCGCGCGAACTTTTCGTCGATATTCTCGAAGGCGAGGAAGAGCACATCGACTGGCTGCAGACGCAATTCCGCCTCATCGAGCAGATGGGAATCGAGAATTTCATTCAGCTGCAGACCAGGCCCAACGAATCCGGCGCAAGTTAGGCCCTCCGGGGCGGTGGACGATGGAGCGGCGCGATGTTGCCGTGATCGGCGCAGGTGCCGCGGGGATGATGTGCGCCGTGCAAGCCGCCAGGCGCGGCCGTTCGGTGCTGGTGATCGAGCATGGAAGAACCCCGGGCGAGAAGATCCGCATTTCCGGCGGCGGCCGCTGCAATTTCACCAACCTCAATGCCACGCCCGCACAATTCATCTCCGCCAATCCGCGCTTCGCAATCTCGGCGCTCAGCCGCTACTCGCAGCAGGATTTCATCGCCCTCGTCGAGCGTCACGGCATTGCCTATCACGAGAAGACCCTGGGCCAGCTGTTCTGTGACGGCCCGGCGCAGCAGATCATCGATCTTCTGCTCGGCGAGATGAGCCGCGCGGGCGCTGCGCTTCGCCTCGAAACGCGCGTGTCCCATGTGGAGAAAACCGCGGACGGCTTTCTGTTGCAGTTCGCGGGCGGCGAGAGGCTCACCTGCAACGCGCTCGTCATAGCGACGGGCGGCAAATCGATACCGAAAATGGGCGCAAGCGATTTCGGCCATCGCATTGCGCAACAATTCGGTGTGCGTCTCACAGCGACATATCCCGCCCTCGTGCCCCTCACCTTCGACGGCGCGTTGCTCGCGCGCCTGAAGCCGCTTGCGGGCATTGCGGTCCAGGCACGCGTCGTCTGCGGCAAGACCGCCTTCGACGAGGCGATGCTGTTCACCCATCGCGGCCTCAGCGGCCCGGCGATCCTGCAGATCTCGTCCTATTGGCGGCAGGGCAACGACATCCGCATATCGCTGATGCCAGGAACGGATCTGTTCGCGGCACTGCGCGACGCGAGGGCCCGGAACGGGAGGCAGGAGGTGCATAATTTCCTCGCCACGCTGCTGCCGCGGCGGCTCGCCAAAGACATCGCCGATGCGCAAGGCTGCACAGGGACTCTCGCGGACCTCCCCGACACGAAGCTGCGCGGGCTGGCCGAGGCGGTGAACGACTGGCGCATCACGCCTTCGGGCAGCGAAGGCTACCGTACGGCGGAAGTGACACTGGGCGGCGTCGACACGCGCGATCTCGATTCGAAGACGATGGAGGCCAAATCCGTCCCCGGGCTCTATTTCATCGGCGAAGTCGTCGACGTCACCGGCTGGCTCGGCGGCTATAATTTCCAGTGGGCCTGGTCGTCAGGCTGGTGCGCGGGCCAGGCGGTTTGAAGCCACGTCGCGGACGAGCCTCACTGAGGGCTCTCGGACTCGCTTCCCCTGCCGGCCTTCGGCGGCCTGAATACGAACAGCGAATCCATGCTGAGCTTGCCGAAGACCCTCTCGGGCTTGTTCGCGTAGGTGTTCGGCAGGTGCGAAACCCAGGCGAAGCTCCTGACGACGCCCGAATCCCTGGAGACGGGCACAACGTGACGCGACGTGAAGGGCGCCGGCACATTCTCGAAGCACAGACCCATCGCCGCGCGCTCGGCGCCGCGCCAGTCGCACACGGACTTGCTCTTCTCGAAATCGAAGGACGGGCTGCGCACGTATTCCGCGGCCAGCGCCCGGTCCAGGATGTAACAGGCGGTATAGGGATTGCGCGGCGCCACGAACACGGCATCGCCATGCGCGATATGCGGCCTGTTGTTCACATTGAGCCGGCGGACATTGTCCACGCTGACGAAACCGCCCAGCTCGGTGCTGTATTCCACCCGCAGGAATGACGGGATCAGCCCATGGCCGTCAAGAAAGGGCCTGAGTTCGACGAAGTAGCGAAAATTCCGGAACGTGATGCGAATATCGTCTTCCACATAAATGAAATGCGTGTACGCGCGCGCGCTGTTCTCGTGAAACTCCCGCTGCAGAATCTCCTTGTGAGACCATGTCAGGTTGTAGGGCGATCCCGTGACCTTGAAGCTCACGACGCGAGGCTGAGCTGCATGCGGAAATGTCTGGCGGTGCAGAGTGTCCAGCAAAGCGAGCTCGCCCGGGTCGAACGTGTCCGTCACGATCACGACATCGATCGCGTCCACGGAAAATTCTGAGAACGAGCGCAGCACCTCGGCGAGGTACACAAGACGCCCGGCATTGAAATGCGCGGTGATGGCGACCAGTATCCGCGCCGCATTGGCTTCGATCAGAACG
>Ga0302324_100019138_pt1 | contig 13461 bp, 11 predicted proteins | sample Palsa_T0_1_FD_201949 | JGI IMG/M metagenome (GOLD analysis project Ga0302324, IMG submission 201949) | Peat permafrost microbial communities from Stordalen Mire near Abisko, Sweden - Palsa_T0_1 | ecosystem: Environmental > Terrestrial > Soil > Palsa > Peat permafrost | place: Sweden: Abisko...
CGTGCTGCTTTCCCCAATCGGCGGGGCCGCGCTCGCCGCTTCGCCCCCAGCCTCGGCGTCCGGTTCGGTCAGTTCGACCGACGGAGCGCTGATCGGCGGCGCAGCGGTAACCCTTTCCGGCAACGGCCCCCAGCGTTCGGCGCGCAGCGACCGGCGGGGCGCATTCTCGTTTCCGAGCTTGACCCCTGGAACGTATACGCTCGCCGTGACGGCCCCCGGCTACAACCCGATCGACGGCCGTCTGGTGGAGGTCGCAGCGAACGCAAACACGGTCTTCGACTTGCGTCTTCCGCGGTTGCAGGCATCGTCGTTGACCGTGATCGGCAGCGTTCGCGCCAACGGCGCGCAGACGATCTCGACGCTGCCCGCGCCGACGCTCGATATCTCGATGCAGCCGTACGCGCAGCAAGGCGAGACGCGCGTGAGCGACATTCTCGCCAATCAGCTTTCAACGACGGTCGTGCCGGTTCTCGGCGGCGGACTCAACGCTCCGATGGTCGTCTCCCTGCGTGGCCCCGATCCGAGCGAAACGCTGGTCGACATCGACGGGCACCAGGTCAACAACGGCAGCACGGGCGACTTCGATCTGTCGTTGCTCGATCCGGCCGACTTGGTGAGTTCGCAGGTCGTCTACGGGATCGCTCCGTCATCGCTGTTCGGCCCCAACACGCTGGGCGGCGCGCTCAACGTGCGCACGCTCGAACCGACGACGGAGCCGCACTTTCTCGAACGCCTGACGGCCGGTACGTTCGACACGTTCGGCGAGACGCTGCAAGCGACCGGAACGGAGGACCGCCTCGGCTACGCGTTCTCGTTCCATCGTTTGACCTCGGGCGGCGATCAAGACGAAACGCCCTACCCCAATGCGGCCGGCGGCTTCTCGCCGATCGGTGACTCGCTCGACGCGTCGTCGACGATCGCGAAACTACGCTATTCCATCTATAACGGGGCCGGATTCATCGGCGTCTCGATGCGCGACCAGGCCGTCTATCGCGACGTTTCGTCGACGATGTCGTCGGTCGAAACGCAACCGGACGGCCCCCCTCTTTACGCAAATTTCTCCGGCTCGTCGACGCTCTCGCACATCGCGGCGTACGACCTCGACGCGCAAGTGCCGATCGGACCCGAGAATCCGTCGGGCGTTTACCCGACGACGGCCATATTTCGTCACCAGACGTCGGTTTCGGACCAGACCGTCAGCGGTCCAGGCGCCGATACGTCGCCCTACCTCTACAACGATCGTGACGCGATCGCGGACGATACGCTCGAGATCGATCACGCCCTTCCCCGCGGCGAACTCTCGGCCCGTTTTGCGCTCACGAACGAAAACCTTACCACCGACTTCATTCCCGGCGTCGTGTATGCGGACGCGTACCGGGTGGCGGCACCCTCCGTGCTGCAGCTTGCGGACTTCGCCCGAACGGACAGCGGCGACGAGGTAGGACTGCTCCCGCTGGATCACGGCGAAACGGCCGGCAGCGGCGGTACTTCCCAGCAATTTCTCGCTCAGACGCAGCGCTCGCTCGGATTGCGCTACTCCGCCGAGCCGACGACGCACCTGCACTACAGCTTTGCCGGCTACTACAGCGACTACACGACGTTCGGCCACAGCCTCGATCCGCGCTTCGGCTTCGTCTGGACGCCGAAAGCCGAAAGCGCGCTGCGCTTCTCGGTCGGCTCGACGTTCCAATCGCCGCAGCTGCCGACGTTCATCGTGCCACCGACACTGCCGACGCCCGTCGACGGCTACTCGAGCATCGGCAATCCACATGCGACCGCCGAACGCGCGACCTCATACGACTTCGGCTACGAGCACCGGCTCCGCATCGGTGGCGCGGATTTCTCACTTTCGGGCGACCTCTATCGGACCGACCTGCACAACGGCGTCGCCACCTACCTGTCGCCGACACCGTGCACGCCGAGCACGCCCCCGGCTGACTACGGGACGTGTCTCAGCTACCCGGTCAACGTTACGCAGGAAGTGTATCAAGGTTTCGAGCTACGCGGTGAGCTGGCGATCACCAAGCGCGACGCGCTGCACTTGGGCTATGACATCGACAGCGTGTGCACCCAATCCGTTCCGGCCGTTGCCCTCGACGACGTCGGCCTGTACGAACAAGCCCTCGGGGTTCCGCTGCACAAGGTCGTGCTGGACTACGAGCACGATCCGGCCCTCGGGCTCGCCTACTACGCCGGGCTTCTCTACGAGGGTGCGTACAACGAGACCAACCTCGCGCCGTACGCGACGCTTCACGCGGGCGCCACGCTGCACTTGGCCCACCTCGATATCGGGCTCTACGGAACCAACCTCACCGACGTCTACGACTTCAAACAGCAGCACGTTGGCGCGGGCGTCCCCTACGGCGCGGCCGCCGGGCCGATGCTGCCGACCAATGCGATCCCGCTCGCGCCCCGCACGATCACCCTCTCGATTGCACACAAAGTCTAGGAGAGACTAGCGCCGCTTCCTAAGCAATCGTCTTGACGACGCCGCCGTCCACTCGGACCGAGGCCCCGGTCGTGGCGGAGGCTGCCGGCGACGACAGGTAGACGATCATGTTCGCGACCTCGTCGACCGTCGCGAAACGCTTGATCAGTGAGGTCGGGCGCACGCTGCGGAAAAACATCTGCTCGACCTCTGCCTCGCTCGAATTCCGCGCCGCCGCCATCTGGGCAACGAACGTACCCACGCCCTCGGACTTGGTCGGCCCAGGCAACACGCTATTCACCGTGATGTTCGTTCCGGCGACCGTCTCGGCGATGCCGCGCGCCACCGCGAGCTGGGCGGCCTTGGTCATCCCGTAGTGGATCATCTCGGCCGGGATGTTCAGCCCCGACTCGCTCGAGATAAACAGGATCCGGCCCCAGTTTTTGGCGCGCATGTGCGGCAGGTACGCGCGGCTCAGGCGGACGCCGCTCATGACGTTGGTTTCGAAGAAGCGAAACCAATCGGCGTCGGGGATGTCGGCGAACGGCTTCGGTTCGAAGATGCCCACGTTATTGACGAGCACGTCGACGGCCGGGTGGGCCGCCACGATCTGCGCGACCCCTTCCGCAGTCGAAAGGTCGAAGGCGGCGCCGGTCACCCGTGCGAGCGGCACGGCCGCGCGCAGCTCGGCACAGGCCGCATCGACGCGCAGCCTCGTGCGGCCGTTGACGATGACGTGCGCGCCGATGAGGGCGAGGCCCTTGGCCGTCGCGAAGCCGATGCCGGCGGTCGAGCCGGAGACCAGGGCCGTGCGGCCGCTGAGATCGAGATCCATGTGCGCCTCCATTCCTCCCGAGGCGCACATTGCCCGAGCCGCTCCTCATGCCCTACGCCGGCGCGGCTACGAACTCGAGCCGATCGTACGGTCTCCAACGTGCAACCAAAGATCGGCGTCGAGCGAACCCGGGTGATTGACGACTTGGACGTGAACGCTGCCCGCGCCGCGCGGACCGCGAACCGGAACGTCGCAGTTCGCCTGCTGCATGGTGGGCGTGTCTTCGATGTAGTTGCACCAGACGCCGCCGTCGTCGACGCGGATCGGTGTTCCCAGTTCGCTTCGAAAGCGCTCGTCGGAGATGATGCGTTGCGTCAGCGCGTGATAGTACGGCTCGCGCACGATCGAGAACATGCCGAAGAGCCGCGTCGTCACGAGCAGCCAAACGATGCCCGCCACCAGCGCTACGATCACGACGATGCCGAGGCCGCAGCCCAGTGCACCGAGCCGCAATCCGGCCCGATTCGGAGCATCAAAGGTCATCGCCCTCGCGGGCGGCGAGGCGCCCCACGCCGCAGCCGTCCCCGGGTCGAGGGACGCGGCGCGCGCTTCCACATATGCCTTCGCGTCGACGAGCGATGCACCGCTCACCGAGCGATAAAGGCGAATCGCGTCGATCAGCTTGCCGTCGATGATTGCCTGGTCGATGCCGCGCTGTTGTTCGGGCATCATGTTCTCGTCCTCCGCTCGAGCGTTGTGTAACTCCGGCGCGCCGGTGAAACCTCCGCGCTAGGCGCCGATATACCTCGCCGCCAACCGCACCTATCAGCCTTTTCTTTCGGAGGACCGTCTTGATCACCGTTCCTAGACGAAAATCACTGGTTTTGTCGCTGGCCCTCGCGGCCGCGCTCCTGGCCGGCGTCAGTTCGCCGTCCTCTGCCTTCCTCGACAAGACGCGTTTTGTCGCGCACCTCGGCGTCGCGTACTTCTGCTTCCACCACTGGGTGCTCAAGCCGTTCCAGGACGGCGCCTTCAACAGCGGCGCGCCGCACCGGATTTCGTCGATCGTCAAAGCCGGGGCGGCACTGCTGTTCGCCGTGCACGAGGTCAAGGTAGCCGACAAGATCGCGAAGACCAGCAACGATCCGCTGCTTGCGAAACTCGACGGCGGGCTGACGGCGCTGACCACGCAGTTCGATTCGATCGGCACGAAGCTCAAGAGCGGCAGCTTCGACCCCAAGGACATCACCAGCCTCAACAGCGCGGCAACCGGATACAGCTCGCAAGCAGCCGCCGACGGCACCGTCATCAAAGACGTCCCCATCCCCAACCTCGACCACCCCAGCTCCGAAAGCGGCGCGAGTTCGGGTACTTCCAGCTAATCGCTTAGAGCGGCGCCGTCCCCGCCGCGACTGCGCTGCCGTTTTTCACGGCACCGTGGGCGGGGGCCGGTGCCGCCGCCGGTGCGGGCGGCGTGCGCCGGCGCCGCAGCTCCGGCGGCAAGGTGCGCTGGGCGAGCGCGGCCAGCAAGCGCGGCGCGAGCGGACCGAGCGTTCGGGTCAACACGTCGACCTGGACCGCCTCGGCGCCGACCAGCACGCGGTCGCGATGCTCGAGGATGCCGCGCACGATCGTCTTCGCGGCTAGCTCCGGCGAATGCTTGAACATGCGCTCCTCGAACGCTTGAGCGCGCCGGCGCGAGTACTCGGGGTCGGCGGCTGCGGCGACGCGCGCCGTGCGCGCGATGTTCGTCTTGATGCCGCCGGGCAGCACGGTGATGACGTGCACGCCCTCGTCGCGCAGTTCCTCGCGCAGCGAATCGGTGAAACCGCGAACGGCGAACTTGCTCGCGGCGTAGGCCGATTGCCCGGGCGGCGCGTACAGGCCGAAGACGCTCGAAACGTTGACGATCACGCCGTCGCCCGCGCGCCGCAACGCCGGCAGGAACGCCTTGACGCCGTATACCGTGCCCCAAAAATTGATGTCCATCAACCATTCGATCTCGTCGATCGAAAGCTCGGCTACGTCACCCGCGATCGATACGCCGGCGTTGTTGATCAGGATGTCGACGCGGCGGTGCTCGCGTACGGCGTCGGCGGCGAACTCGTCGACCGCGGACTTCCGGGCGACGTCGAGCACGTGGGTCGAGACCTTCGTGCGCCGATCGACCAGTTGTCCCGTCTCCGCTAGGCCCGCGGCGTCGCGATCGGCCAATGCGAGCGCGTAACCGAGGCCGGCGAACTCGACCGCAAGCGCGCGACCGATACCTGACGCTGCGCCCGTGATCGCGACGACCGGGCGCACGCCGAGCGCGGCCGCCGTGGCACGGATGCCGCTCGTCAGCGCGCGCCGCGCCTCGGGCAGCACGCCCGCCAAGTTGACGAACGCGTGCGAGAGCGTGGGACGCAAGTCGTAGGTCACCGCGACGCCGGAGTCGCGCAGGCGCTCGAAATAGGCCCGGCCCTCGTCGACCAGCGGATCGTATTGCGCGGCCAAGATGTAGGCGGGCGGATGGCGTTCCGGGTTCGGCGCGTCGAGCGGCACGAGCCACGGGTGCGACGCCTCTTCCGGCGAGCCGAGAAAGTTTTCTCTGAACCAAGCCATCGTCGCCGGCGTCAGCGGAAGATTTCCGTCGTACTGCGCGCGCGAAGGGAAGCGGCCCGGCCCGTCGACGCCCGGATAGATGAGGAACGCAAATGCGGGGCGCGCCAGCCCTTTCGATTCCGCATAGGTGGACAGCGTTGCGGAAATCGCGCCGCCTGCGCTGTCGCCCCCGACGGCGATGCGTTCCGGATCGAGTCCGAGGCCGGCGGCGTTCCGCTGCAACCAGCCGAGCGCGGCGAACGCGTCCTCGAAGGCGTGCGGGAAGCGATACTCCGGTCCTAAACGATAGTCGACCGAAAGCACGGCGATGCGGCCTTCGCGCGCGAGGAAACGCGTCAGGCCGTCGTAGCAGGCGACGTCGCCGATCACGTAGCCGCCGCCGTGGAAGTACAGCAACACGGGCAGCGGCCCATCGGCCGCGTTCTGCGGGCGGTATAAGCGCGCGCCGATCGTGGCGCCGTCGGCGCTGGGAATCGTCAGCTCGCCGGCGTCGACGCCGGGGATATCCTTGAGGCCGAACTGGCGGTTCATGCGCACGTACCCCGCGCGCATCTGGTCCACGCTCAGATCGGGCCGGAACGTGCGCCCGCTGCGAGCGGCGATCCACATCAAGAGGGCGGTGCGCGAGTCGAGCGCCATCGTCGTGAACCTCTCCTTGGCGAGCTACGGACGACAGTCGTTTTTACAAGCGAGCCGCGCGGCCTGTCGCCCGGCCGGAGGGTCGTACCAGCTCAAATCGAACGTATGTTCGCATATTGGACCATTCGCCGGAGTTCCGGGCGTTGCGCGACGCCATTCTCGACGACCTCGGCGACGAGGACCGCCGGCGGCTGGCCGCGCTGCTGGGGTGCATGACGGAACCCCAACCGGAACTCTCGCCTTCCCTGGCCGGCCTGCTCGGCGAGATCGCGCGGCTCTCGGTCAACGATCGGGCGCGGCTATCGCGCTGGTGCGGCCGCTATCTCTCCCGCTGGGGCCAGATCCCCGTCGCCGCCAGCCGGCGGGTCAAGCCTAAAGCGAGGCATTAGCTGCGCTCAGTTCGCGAAGGCGGGTTCGTAGACGGCTTGGAGTTCTACCTCGGGGCGGAGGGTGCGGCCGCGGGTTAGTGCGTGGTAGCCGTCGGTGACGGCGCGGGTGACGGGACCGATCAGGCCGTCGCCGATCGTGCGCCGGTCGAGGCTGCGCAACCAGGCGACGCCAACGCCCGTACCGCAGATGAAGACCTCGTCCGCGCAGTAGAGTTCGGTGCGATCGATCGTGCGCTCGACGACGCGCTGTCCGAGATCGCGCTCGAGGAAGTTCTTGACGACGCGGCGGGTGATGCCCTCGAGGAGGTTTTGGCTCGCGTCCGGGGTCGAAACGACGCCGTCGCGCACGATGAAGACGTTGGCCGCCGAACTTTCCGAAACGTGACCGTCGCCGGTCAGCACGATCGCTTCGTCGAAGCCGTGCGCGCGCGCTTCGCTCTTCGCGAGGGCGGGGTTCACGTAGGAGCCGGTGATCTTCGCGCGCGGGGGTGTCGCGTTGTCGTCGGCGCGGCGCCAGGAACTCACGCAGGCATCGAGGCCTTCGTTGCTTTCGAGATACTTGCTGTTCGGAAACGCGACGATGAAGAAATCGTGCTCGAGGTCGTCGAGCCGAACGCCGAACGTCTCCTCGCTCTTATACGCGACCGGGCGAATGTAGACGTCCTCGCGAAAGCCGTTACGACGACAGAGTTCGGCCGTGATTTCGGTTAGTTCGGCCGGACCGTGCGGCAGATCCATCAGCAGGATTTTGGCCGATTGCGCCAGCCGCTTGTAGTGTGCGCGCGATTCGAACAGAAACAGCTGCTCCGCGTCCTCGTTCCAAAACGCGCGGATGCCTTCGAAGCAGCCCGTGCCGTAGAGCAGCGCGTGCGTCATCAGCCCGAGCCGGGCCTCGGGATAGCGGCGAAATTCGCCGCGGTGGTATACGATGAGGTCGTCGAGTTGCGTCATGACCCGATCTTCGCAGGGAACGAGCGGCGGCGAAAGAGCCAGTTGCGGCCGCGCTCGCGGCCACTTCAGCGTCGCCGATCGGATCTCAAAAGATCGGCTCGAAACCGGCGAACATGTCTTTCGCCTCGGCAAGGCTGCTCAGCGAAACGTAGTCACAGGCTGCCGCGTAGCGTTCCCAGAGCTTGATCACTTCTGGATTCGTGTGAGCGCTCTCGATTGCTTCGTCCGACTTCCACTCGAACACTTCGACGACCGTACCGTCCTTGGCGCGCATTGCGTAGGCGGGACGCTCGGTAGCCAGCCCTTCATCGCGCAGAATCGGGACGTGCTCGCGCGTCAGCGCTAACAGCTCCTCGTCCTTGCCCGGTTTTGGATGGTAGCACGCGATCACAAACTTACCCATGATCGGCCCCTTCCCTCGACGCGACTTCGCCGCCCGCCTAGCCGGGCAGATCGCGCGAGGCGCGGTGCAAGGTTCGAGCACGCGGCAGGTGACGGGCGAGCCGTCGCACGGCCGAATCGGTAACGGCCGCGCTCGCCAGCCCAAAGCCGAGCAACAGCCCGGGCTGCGGAGCATCCGACACGTAGTAGCGTGACAGCGGCGGCGCAACGACGCCTTCGGCGGCGGCCCGCGCCGCGATGCGCGCATCGTCGGTGCCGGCCTCGAGCGGCACGACGAGGTGCAGACCGCTCGCGGCCTCCGCCGGGCGCAGCCCGGAGTGGTCGCCGAGCGCGCGTCCCACCCGCGCTTGGCGCTCCGCGTAGACCTCTTGCATCCGGCGCAGGTGGCGCGTGTAGTGGCCCTCGTACATGAAATCCGCCAAGATCGCTTGTTCGAAGGTTGAGGTTTGGCGATCGGCGGTCGCCTTGGCCGCGACGAACGCATCGACCAGCTTCGCGGGCGCGACGAGGTAGCCGATCCGCAGCGCCGGGAACGTCGTGACGCTGAACGAGCCCGTCCATAGCACGCGCTCGGCGCGATCGAGCGCGCGCAGCGGCTCGGGCTTGCGCGTGTCGTAGCGGAAAACGCCGTCGTACTCGTCCTCGACGATCCAGGCGTCGGCCTCATCGGCCCAAGCGAGCAGTTCGGCACGACGCGCGGGCGACATCGTAACGCCCAGCGGCCACTGGTGGGCGCTCGTCACGTGCGCGAGCCGAGCCCGCGGCGCAAGCGCGCGGCCGCGCTGCACGCTGAGGCCCTCGGCGTCGACCGTGACCGCAATCAACCTGGCGCCGCCGCCGCCATAGGTTGCGCGCAGCGAAGGCGAAGCCGGCTCCTCGACCCACACTTCGTCGCCGGGATCGAGCGCCAGCCGGCAAATCAGGTCGAGCGCTTGCTGCGAGCCGCCCACGATGAGGGTCTGGTCGACGCTGCAGGCGATGCCTTTGCTCGCGCGCAGTTGCGCGGCCAGGATCTCGCGCAACGGCCGGTAACCGGCCGGGTCGCCGTAGCCGACCAGTTCGGGGGCCGGACGGCGCATGATCTTACCCGCGATCCGCGACCAGACCTCGAACGGAAAGAGATCGAGTGCCGGTATTCCGGGCCGGAACGGGATCGGCGAGGAATCGCTGAGCCGGCGCGATTGCAGCATCGCGGCGAACAGCTTGCCGCGCGTCGAAGCGCGTTCCCACGACGTCGTGACACCGCGCCGGGCCTCGAGACCGGGTGCGGTTGCGACCGCAGCAACGAAGGTTCCCGAACCGCGCCGCGCCAGCAGGTAGCCTTCCGCCACGAGTTGCGCGAACACGTCGGCGACGGTGTTGCGCGAGACACCGAAGGCCCGCGCGACGGTCCGCGTCGACGGTAGCCGGAAACCGGCCTGCAGCTCCTGGCCGAGAATCGCATCGCGCAAGCGCACGTAAACCTGGCGCCGCAGGCTCTCCCCGGACTCCTTGTCCAGCACGATCAGCGACAAGCCGATCGTCTGCGACCGCAGACGGGCCGATGCCATACGCGAGCCACTTTGGGCGTACGCGGCGCTCTTCCCGTCGAGAGTGGCGCGTGTGAGCCCGCGAAGTGGCCCTGCCGCCGCGCGAGGTCAGGCAGCCGTGCCGCCGCGAAGAGGCGCAGCACCCGAGGAGCGTCTTATGAGTGATATGGCAGCAGAACTGGTTCCCCGCCCGTTTACCGTCGCCGAATACCATCGAATGGTCGAAGCCGGCATCATCGGTTCGCGCGAACGCGTCGAGCTTCTCGACGGCCTGATCGTCACAATGCCGCCGATCGGCGTACCGCATTGGGCCGCGCACATGCACGTCGTTCAATACCTCAACGACGCGTTGCGCGGCCGGGCGCTGGTGCCCGGCCAAATCTCGATTCCGCTCGGCGACCTAAGCGAGCCCGAACCCGATATCGCCGTCCTCGCACCGCTGCCGTACAAGCGCCTCAATCGCCCGCCCGAGCCCTCGGAGATCTTCGCGACGATCGAACTATCCGATTCGTCGCTCGGGAAGGACACGCGCACCAAACGCCTGCTTTATGCGCGCTTCGCGATCGCTGACTATCTCGTCGTCGACCTCAAATCGGACGTCCTCTTGCATTTCTCGCAGCCGGACGGTGAGGACTATCCCGAGCCGCGCCGGCTGGGACGAGGCGATACGTTCACGCTGGCCGCACTTCCCGACATCGTGTTGGAAGCGGAGCGTTTCCTCGATGAACGTTAACGACTTATTTTCGGTTGCTGGGAAAGTCGCGCTGGTGACGGGCGGGAGCCGCGGGATCGGCGAGATGATCGCGCGCGGTTTCGTTGCGAGTGGCGCGCGGGTCTACATCAGTTCCCGCAAGGCCGAGGTCTGCGAGGCGCTGGCGGCCGAGCTTTCGCAGACGGGCGAGTGCATCGCGCTGCCCGCCGACCTGAGCCGGATGGACGAGGTCGAACGGCTCGCCGGCGACGTTCTGCAGCGCGAACCAAAGTTGCACATCCTGGTCAATAACGCGGGCGCCGCCTGGGCCGAACCGCTCGACACGTTCAGCGAGCGCGGCTGGGACCGCGTCGTCGACCTCAACCTCAAGTCGATCTTCTTCTTGACGCAGCGCCTAATCGGCGCACTCGAGGCCGCCGGTACGGCCGACGATCCGGCGCGCATCATCAACATCGGTTCGATCGACGGCCTCGTTCCGCCGGCGCTCTCGACCTTTCCCTACTCGGCCTCGAAAGCCGGCGTGCACCAGCTGACCGGACACTTCGCGCGCTTCCTCGGGCGGCGCCACATCACCGCAAACGCGATCGCGCCGGGGTACTTCCCGACCAAGATGACCGAGTGGGTGATGGAACGGGAAGCGGAGATGATCGAGCACGTTCCGCTCGGCAGGCCGGGGCGGCCGGACGACATGGCCGGCACCGCGCTGTTCCTGGCTTCGCGGGCCGGCGCATACTTGACCGGCGCCGTCATCCGCGTCGACGGCGGGCTGCTCGCCGACGCTCGCGACATCTAAGGCCGCCGTGGCCGCAATCCCGAAACTGCGCTATGGCATCGCACTTTTGGTCGGATTCGGCGTGCTCGTCAACTACTTCGACCGCGTGAACCTGTCGGTGGCGCGCGACGCGCTGCACACCGACTTCGGCGTCGGCGCAGCCGCTTTCGGCATCCTCTCGAGCGCGTACAGTTACACCTACGCTGCCCTGCAGTTGCCGGTCGGCGTGATCCTCGATCGTTACGGTGTCAAGGCTGTCGGACGGGCCGGCGCACTGCTCTGGAGCGTCGCATCGTTTCTGACCGCGGCGTCGGTGAGCTTCACGACCTTCTTCGGCGCGCGCTTGCTGCTTGGCGTCGGCGAGGCGCCGACGTTCCCCGCCAACGCCAAAGCGATCGGGTACTGGTTTCCGCGCCGCGAACGCGGGCTCGCGACCGCGATCTTCGACGCGGCCGCTAAACTCGGGACCGCCATCGCGATCCCGATCATCTCGCTGATTGCGGCGCGCTACGGTTGGCGCGGCGCGTTCGTGTTCACCGGCGTGCTGAGCCTGGTTTTCTTCGGCGCCTTTTACGCGTTCTATCGCAACCCGAGCGAGGACCCGCGGCTTTCCGATGCGGAGCGCGCCTACATCGTCGAAGGCGGCGCTCAATCCGAGGGCCGCGCCTCACTCAACGAAGGCGCACGGCTCGGCTACCTGCTGCGGCAGCGGAAGGTCTGGGGCCTGACGATCGGTTTCGCGGCCTACGGATATTCGTTCTACCTGTTTCTGACCTGGCTGCCGAGCTACTTGAGCAGCGCGCTGCATCTCGGGCTGATCGCGTCGGGCTGGTATGCAGCCATACCGTGGCTGGTCGCCGCGATCTCCGACCTCGTCGTGGGCGGATGGCTGGTCGACTATCTGATCGCACGCGGCTTCGACCAGACGCGGGTACGCAAGACGATCCTGGTCGGCGGGTTGCTGCTCGGCCTCGCGATCGTCGGTGCGACCCAGACGCACGATCCGGCGATCGCGACCGCATGGATCTCGGTCGCGCTCGCGGGCCTGGCCGCATCGGCGCCGATCGGCTGGTCGATTCCGGCGTTGATCGCTCCGAGCGGCAGCGTCGGCTCGGTCAGCGGCATCATGAACTTCTTCAACAACGTCATGGGGATCGCGGCCCCGACGATCACCGGTTTCATCGTCGGCGCGACCAACTCGTTCACCAACGCGTTCCTCGCGGCGGGCGCGTTTCTGCTGGTCGGAATCTTCGCCTACCTGTTCGTGCTCGGAAAGATCGAACCGATCCCGGACCCGGCGTAGTGCAAGCCGCTCGTCAGGGCGTGCTGGTCGGAATCGACCTGGGCACGAGCGCGGTCAAGATCCTGGCCTGTACCGCCGGCGGCGCGAACGTCGCGTCCGCCGGCGCGGCCTACGCGTTGCACACGCCGCGCCCCGAATGGGTCGAGCAGGACGCAAACGAGGTCTATCGCACGACGATGAAAGCGCTGCACGGCGTGCTGGCCGACGTGCGGCTGCGCGGCGATGACGTGCTCGCGATCGGCTTTTCCGCGGCGATGCACGGCATCGTGCCGGTCGACGTCAACGGCGAACCGCTCGGGCCGCTGCTGACCTGGATGGATCGGCGCAGCGCATCGATCGCCGAGCGCTGGCGCGCCGACGGCACGGCCGAGCGGCTGTACCTGCAGACGGGTGCACCGGTCCATCCGATGCTGCCCTCGTGCAAGCTGCGCTGGTTTGCCGACGAGGCTGCCGGCGTCGCGGCGCGGGCTGCGAAATTCGTGTCGCTCAAGGAGCTGTTCGTTTTCCGCTGGACCGGCGAGTGGCTGATCGATTGGGGCATCGCGTCGGCGACCGGCCTGTTCGACGTGCGTTCGCGAACCTGGTCCGAAGACGCACTGGCTGCCGCCGGCGTCGAAGCGCGCAAACTTTCGGAGCCGGCCGCGCCGTCGACGACGCGCCGCGCCCTGCGCCCGAACGTCGCAGCGGGACTCGGCATCGATCCAGCTACCGCGGTCGTGCTCGCCTCGAGCGACGGCGCGCTTGCGAACCTCGGCGTCGGCGCCGTCAGCGGCGGAGATCTCGCGCTGACCCTGGGCACGAGCGGCGCAATCCGAACCGTCGTTGACGAACCGCTGCTCGACGCGCGCGGCCGCACGTTCTGCTATGCGTTCGACGACCGAGGGTACATCGCCGGCGGCCCGACCAGCTCCGCCGGCGGGGTTCTGGCCGCGTTGCAAGCGCTGTTCCTGAGCGAAG
>Ga0302324_100019139_pt1 | contig 13461 bp, 11 predicted proteins | sample Palsa_T0_1_FD_201949 | JGI IMG/M metagenome (GOLD analysis project Ga0302324, IMG submission 201949) | Peat permafrost microbial communities from Stordalen Mire near Abisko, Sweden - Palsa_T0_1 | ecosystem: Environmental > Terrestrial > Soil > Palsa > Peat permafrost | place: Sweden: Abisko...
ACCGAAGCTGTGCCCCGCTGCCACAGGTTTACTACCCAGCCGAGGGCGATGACGGGCCAGGTGAGCATGACCATGTACGTGTTGAAGGCGACGAAGTCGCCAATGCTGATGCGATGCGAAATCACCTCATGGCCGCCCACGAGCAGGGTGATGGCCATGGCGAGTCCGAGCACAAACTCGAGCGTGGGCCAGAGCATGCCCATGAGCTGAACCAGGCGAAGGCCGCGGCGGATGTTTTCCTTATTGGACTTTTCAAAGGCAGCAATCTGGGCTTGTTCCTGGGCAAAGGCGCGGACCAGCCGGGCGCCGGAAAAATTCTCCTGGGCTTGCGCTGAAATCTCCGAGTACATGGCCTGGATGCGCTCGAAGCGTTCATGGATCTTGCGTCCTAAGGACTGCACCAGAATGCTGGCCAAGGGCAACGGGACCAGTGCCACCAGAGTCAGCCAGGGGCTGATGCGGAGCAGAAAATACAAGGCGCCGATGGAGAACAGGACGGTGTTGGCGCTGTACATGATCGCCGGCCCCAGCAACATGCGCACTGCGTTGAGGTCGTTGGTCATGCGGGCCATGATGTCGCCGGTGCGATGCTGCTGGAAGTAAGCTGCCGGTTGCCGCTCCAAGTGGCGGAAGAGATCGTTGCGCAGATCGAACTCGATCTCGCGGGAAATGCCGATCATGATCCAGCGCGTAAGGAACATAAAGACGCCCTTGGCGGCGGAGATCAAGACCAGCAGCCCGGCATAGAAGAGAATTTTTTGCCGGGTAACGCCCTGGTTCAGATCGTCGACGGCGATGCGGAGGATCTGGGGGAAAAAGATCCAGATGGCGTTGGCGATGACCGCGGCAAATCCGCCCCAGACGAAGTCGCGGGAATAGCGTCGCAGGTATGGGAAGAGAGGCCGGAGCGGAGCGAGCATGCTGGCCTCTATTCTAATCTTGCCCTAGGTAGGCGTGCGCAGCAGCAGATAGGCCCCGGCAAGACCGAAAAGCAGATCCGGTGACCAGGCCGCCAGCAAAGTGGGCAAGAAGTTCACATTGCCCAGGGCTTCAAAGGTTTGCGTAACCAACAGGTAGGCGATGGCCAGTCCGATGGCGGCGGCTATGCCGGTGAGCGACCCGCGTTTACCCATCGACAAAGCGAAAGGAATGGCCAGCACCGCCATCACCAGGGTGACCAGCGGATAAGCAATCTTGAGATTGAGCTGGATATTGAGCTGCTTGGTGTCAAATCCACTTTGCCCCAGATCGCGGATGTAGCGCTGCAGTTCACCGAAGGTCATCTCTTGCGACTGCAGGTCTTGTTTGGTGAAATATTGAGGCTGCTCGGTGATCTCGGGAAAGCTTTCGACATTAAACTGGCTGTAACTGCTGACCGCTTCGCCATCGAATCGGCGCTCCCATCCTTGCTCAAAGACCCATTGCCGCAGTAGTGGCTCCCAGTGGGCGTTGGAGGCGAAGATGCGGCGGGAAAGGGAAAAGTCCTCGGGGTTGAATTCGAAGACGGTGAGATTGGCAAAGCGATCCTGTTCCGGATCGAAGAACTGGTAATAGAAAATGCGTCCGGGTTTGCCTGGGTCCTGACGGCCGAAGATCCATTTGCGATCAGGCCGCAGGAAGGTTTGCGCGGGTCTGCCTTTGATCACGCTGCGGAGCGCCTCCTGGCGTCGATTCGCACCCGGAAGGTAGGACTCATCGAAGAGAAAAAGGGCAACCCCAAGTATGGCCGCCACCACCACGATGGGCACCATCACCCGGTAAAGGCTGATGCCGGTAGCCTTCATGGCGGTCAATTCGCTGGTTCGGGTCAGGACGCCAAAAGTGACCAGCACGGCGACCAGCACGCCCAGGGGGGTGATGTTGTAGATCATGCTGGGAGTGAGGTCGATAAGATATTCACCCACGGTGACCAGCGGAGTGCGGTTGCGGATGATGTCGCTGAGCAGCTCAAAGAAGGTGAAGACCAGCATCAACAGAACAAAACTGACCAGCACCATGGCAAAGGTAGTGAGGAACTCACGCAGTACATACTCATCGAGAATGAGCGGAAAGCGCCCCCGCTCGTGGGCGTCGCGCTCGCGCTTGCTGCGTTCGGTTCTAGGACTCAACAGACGCGAACTCTTGAATTTGGCGGCGAGGGTGGCGAATTGCGCGCCTCCGCCTCCCCCAACCGCCATCTGGCGCAGCAGCAGGAGACCGGAAAAGGCGAATATCATGTTTGCCGCCCACACCCCGACGAAGACGGAAACTTTGCCCTCGCGCGCGAGCGATACGCCGATCACAGAGAGAAAATAGTAGATGAATACCAACGCTATCGTCACCACAAAGCCGGCACTCTTGCCGCCGCGTCGCGATGAGATGCCGAGCGGAATACCGATCAACATCAAAACCAGGCAGGCCGCGGGATAGGCGAAACGCTTGTGCAGTTCAATCAGGTAGGTTCTGCCGAGGGGACCTTTGGTCTGCTCGTAGAGCGCACGGTTGCTCATGGCAAGCATAGGGGTGTCGCTCTTGCCGATATGCGTATCTTCCTGGGTGCCAATGATCAGCGGAAGTTCCGATTCCGTAAAGGTAGAAACCTGGTATTGGGTGCTGCCGTCGGGGTTTTTTACCTCTTCGTGCTCGGTGCCGTTGCGTAAACGCATGAGCAGCGCGTTGTCGCCGCCGTTGGCGACTACGGCGTCCTCGGCGGTGGTAACTTTGGGCGAGACCGGATCGCTCAGGTCGGCGAGGAAGATGCGCTGCCATCGCGAAGCTCCTGCACCGGCGCGGATATCCTGCACGTAGAGCACATAGTTCTTGAAGTCTTCGTAAAATACGCGCGGCTCCACCTCAAACGAGGCCTGCTGATTCTTGAGCGAATCTTCCAGCCGCAATAGGGCGGCGGTTGCTTTGGGAGCCACGTAGAGCGAATCGAACAAGGAGAGTCCCCAGCAGAGAATGGCAATGACCGCGACCACCCGGACAAAGAACCAAACGCCGATGCCCACCGCCCGCATGGCGGTGATCTCGCTGTCGGCGGCGAGCCGGCTGAGGCCCAGCAGGATGCCGACCAGGACGGCCATGGGAATGGTCAGGCTCAGGACGTTGGGGAGCATGAACAGGAAAATCTTGGCTACCGTGCCCAACGACGCGCTGTTGCGCGCTGCCATTTCCAGCAGTTGGCCAACATACTTCATGAACAAAATGAAGGTGAAGAGCGCACCCCCGAGGAAGGCATGGGAGAGCACTTCATTCCAGATATAGCGGGTAAACAGGCGCACTCGTGAGGTTCCGATCGACTGAGTACAGTTTAAGGCATCGTCCTGTTATGGGGGCGCGGCGAAGGGAGCGCTGCAGCCAACTCAACACCGGGTGGGGGAAAAGTCGGGGGAGAGAAGGGGTGCGCTTGGATAAGCCGCCGCGCGTGACATCCGAGCGATATCTTTCGACGTGGAAAGATGTATCGACTTAGCCGGCGCACCCAAAGGAGGGAGAGCATGCTGCTATTCGGGAGTCTGCCTCTGGCTATAGATAGCTGGCAATGGCGAAAAGGTGTTACTTCGGTTTGTCTTCGCGGTCGTCGGACGGTTCGCCCGATCCCCGGGGAAGGAAACGATAGCCGATACCGCGCACCGTTTCCAGAAAGACAGGCTCGGCGGGATTGTCTTCTATATAACGGCGCAGGCGGACCATAAAGTTATCGATGGCGCGGGTGTCGGTGTCCTCGTGCACCCTCCAGACCTGTTCCAGCAGCTCCTTGCGGGAGATGATGCGCCCCTGGTTAAGGACTAGATAGCGCAGCAGGTCGCACTCCATGAGGGTAAGGCGGATGGTTTTATCCGGGGTGGTGAGCTGCAGGGAGGCGAAGTGGATGGTGCGCCCGGCGAAGGAGAATGCGGAGGGCGATCCGGCGTTGCGCGGTGGTTGGGCCGGCTCGGCGGGGAGCGCCGGGCGAAGCCAAGCCATGCGGCGGAGAAGACCGTTGAGACGCGCCAGCAGGATGGAGAGATCGAATGGTTTGGGCAGATAGTCGTCGGCCCCGGCGCTGAATCCGTTGAGTACGTCTTCCGGTCGGCTGCGCGCCGTGAGCATGAGGATGGGCACGAAATTCTGGTGCGCCCGCAGTTCCGAAGCGACGGAGAAACCATCTCGCCCGGGGAGCATGACATCGAGGATGACGGCGTCGATGGCGTCAGCGGCGATCATCTCCAGGGCGGTCTCGCCATCCACCGCCAGTTGCACGGTGTAACCTTCCGCGCGCAGGTTGAAAAGCAGGCCCTGGGCCAGGTGAGTCTCGTCTTCCACTACCAGGATATTGCCCAGTTGGCTCACTGCACAGCCTCTTTGCGGCTGTTGGAGAGCGCACGCGGCAGCTGCAGCCGGATGGTGGCCCCGCGGCCTTCACCCTCCGATTCCGCGACCACATCGCCCCCGTGCTGGCGGGCGATGGAGCGGACCAGGAAGAGGCCCAGCCCAGTGCCCTGGATGCGGAAGACATTGCGGGCCGGGACGCGGTAGAAGCGCATGAAGATTCGCTTTAAGTGCGGAGCGGGAATGCCCAAGCCATGATCGGAAACGGTGAGCATCATCCATGCTTCGCCTTCGACAGCGAGATGCACCTCCAGTTGGGGCCCGTCCGGCGAATACTTGACCGCGTTGTCGAGCACGTTGAGGACAGCGGTGCGCAGGTCTTCCGGATTACCCATGACGGCCAACTGCTGGGCGTCCGGATCTACGGTCAGCTGAATCGTCGACTCCTGCAGGTGGTAACGCTGGAGGGTGGTCCGGATGCAGTCGCGGACGACGTCGTCGAAGAGCAGCCGAAGCCGGACCTGGTTGCGTGCGCGCTGGCCCACTTCTCCCGCCTTGAGCACCTGCTCTACGGTCGCCAGGAGGCGTTCACTGTCGGAGAGCATGATGTCGTAGAACTCCTCCCGCTTGGCTTGGGGCAGCTCATGGCGCTGCAGGGTTTCCAGATAGAGGCGGATGGAGGTGATGGGCGTCTTGAGTTCATGGGTGACGGCATTGAGAAAACTGTCGTGGCGTTCGTTCCGCTTTACCTCTCTCACCAGGAATATGGTGTTCAGCACCAGCCCGGCGATCAGCAGCAGGAAAAAGGGGATGCCAACCACCAGCAGGATGACGCTGCGCCAGTTGATGATGATCCAGCCAACGTTGAGGGTGATGGCCAGAGCGACCAGGCAAGCCCCAAGAGTGATGGAAAGAACGATCGCATTCCGGCGTCTGGTGATGCGCATACCCGGCAAGCCCTAATCAAAAGTATAGCGGCGTCTTATTGCGAAAAAGGGAAGGGCGCGACCGAAGTCGCGCCCAGGTTGGCAACTGGTTGGTTCGCCGTGGTTAGGAGACACCCGCGGGGCGTGGGTCATGGGGATCGAACTGAGCCACTTTCACGTTGGTGGCCAGGCCGAGCTTCTGGAGGATCCAAATGCCGTAGAAGTTGGGATCGAACTCCCACCAGGTAAGGCCGTGCCGGACGGAGACGGGATGCGCATGGTGATTGTTGTGCCAGCCCTCGCCGCCGGTGAGCAAAGCCACCCACCAGTTGTTGCGCGATTCGTCACGGGTCGAGAATCGTCTGGAGCCCCACATATGGGTGGCGGAGTTAACCAGCCAGGTGGCGTGCAGACCAAGCGTCACGCGCAGGAAGATGCCCCACATCACGCAAGACCATCCCCCAAAGGCAAGCAGCAAAAGCCCCACGGTGACCAGGGGTACGTAGTGATATTTGCTCAGCCACACCAGGAAGCGATCTTTGGCCAGGTCGGGTGCGTAGCGGGCCATGAGCGCGGTCTCGTGGTGCAGGGCGTCGCCGGAGAGAATCCACCCTGCGTGAGACCACCACCCTCCATCATGGGGTGTGTGCGGGTCGCCCTCGCGGTCGGTAAGCTGGTGATGGACGCGGTGGGTGGCGACCCAGAAGATGGGTCCGCCTTCCAGCGAGAGTGTGCCGCAGATAGCCAGGAAGTACTCCAGCCACTTGGGCGTGCGGTAACCGCGATGGGTGAGCAGGCGATGATAGCCCATGCCGATGCCCATATTGATGGCGAGTACCCAGAGCCCGATGAAGCAGAAGAGGCCCTTCCAGGTGAACATGAAGAGAGCGACCACGGCGAGCACATGAAAGGCCACCATAAAGCTAGTGGTCACCCAGTTGGTTTGATTCGCCTGAGTGTCGCGGCCAAGAACCGGCACGTCATTGTGCTTTTTCGCGGGCCGCCCCACTGCGGCCTTTTCCTCGCAGGTTTCGGCTGCCGGGACAAACGATATGGTTGTGGAGGGTTCTACGAGTTCGGTCGACATGATCTGAAAGAGGGCCCTTTCGATGTGCCCCGTAGCTTTGAACCTAACAGGGGCTCGATGGTCCGTTCGTAAGAGTTTTGTAATCAGAATTAGTCATAATTATGACCGGCCGTTTGCATCTGAATCTGTGCTTTCGTGGAGGGTTGTTGATGGCAAATTTTCTACGACTTTCGTCTGCCTCTGGTACGTCTCTGCTGGCTCTCGTGACCCTAATGACCGGCTTGCCGGCCCTTCAGGCGCAGCTCGCGAGCCCTACCATCTCTCTGCCCACCAGCAAGCAACTGGCGGAGCCGGTGCCTGGCTCTCCGCAAAGGCTGAATAGTCTGCCCATGACCGCGGCGATCTCCCCGGACGGGCGGTACCTGGCGGTGGTGAACGCCGGTTACGGTACCTTCGAGTCGCTCTATCAGCAGTCGATTGCAGTACTGGACATCAAGACGGGCAAGGTGACGGACTTCCCCGACCCAAGGACCGCGATGGGTCTGCCGCAGACGCTGTACTCGGGGCTGGCCTTCGGCAAGGATGGCACGCATCTCTATGCGGTCTTCGATTCGCTCACCGCACCCCAGGGGAACAATAAGAACCAGACCGGCAATGCCGTCGCGGTCTACTCCTTTCGCGATGGCCAGGTGAAGGCGGAGAAGCTGCTGGCGGTTCCGTTGCAGCAATTGGCGCCGGGCAAGGGGCAGAATCCGATTGGCGTGGGCGCGCCTGCCGGCATGGCGATTCCCTCTCCGGCGGGAATCGCAGTACGCACGGGACCGGACGGGTCGGATGAATTACTGGTGGCCGATAATCTCTCCGATGATGTTCTGCTGATGGATGGAACCACAGGAAAGGTGCTTCGGCGCTTCGACCTGTCACAGGGAAATATCGTGCCTTCCACATACCCGGTCTCGATCACGGTGAACCGGTCGGGAAGCCGCGCATACGTAGCGTTGTGGAATGGCTCGGCGGTCGCTGAGCTGGACCTGACCAGCGGCGAGGTGCTTAAGAAGCTGGTGCTGCTGGCTCCGCAGGAGGCCACTTCGCCCAGTTCCCATCCTGCGGCGTTTGCCTGGAGCCGGGACGAAAAAATTCTGTACGTGGCGCTGGCCAATCGGGATGCGGTGGCGGCGATGCGGGTGAACGGCGACGAGCTCAAGCTCGAGGCCCTCTATGACACGAGATTGCCGGGGCAGACTTACTTCGGCGCCATGCCCGATGCGGTCGCGGTCTCGCAGGACGGCAAGCGGCTCTTTGCCGCCAACACGGGCTCCGATGCGGTCGCGGTCTTTGACCTCGGTGAACGAAAAGCAGCGGGGCAGTCGATCCGCGCTGTGGGTTGGGTGCCGACGGAGTGGTATCCCACCGCGTTGGCGGTCGAAGGCAATACGCTTTATGTGGCGACCGCCAAAGGCCAGGGCACAGGGCCAAATAATATGCCGCAGCCCCGGGCCCCCGGGAATACGCGTATGAGCGGCAAATCCACCTACATCGCCACCCTGCTGCATGGGTCGATTGCTGCCATCGACCTGACGGAAATCGAGAGCCGGCGCGAGCAGCTGACGCGAACCGTGATGGAGACGAATATGATGAAGGCCGCGCAAGCAAAGATCGCTTTCCGCGGCGGCAGCAATCCCATTCGGCACGTGATCTACATCATCAAGGAAAACCGAACCTATGATCAGATCCTGGGCGATCTGGGAGTGGGTAACGGGATGCCCTCACTCACCATGTATGGCGAGGAGATTACGCCGAATGAGCACAAGCTAGCGCGGCAGTTTGGCGTGCTGGACAATTTTTACGATTCCGGCGAGGTCTCGGGCGATGGGCACGTGTGGTCGAATGCCGCCATTTCCAGCGACTATACGGAGAAGACGTGGCAGCAGAGTTATCGCGGGCGCGAGCGCGTCTACGATTACGAGGGCGTGGTGGAGAACGGCTATCCGCTGCGCGAAGGCATTTCGGATGTCAACGAGCCCGGCAGCGGATATATCTGGACGGATCTGGCGCGCCACGGCAAGAGCCTGTATCACTTCGGTGAGTTCATTTCGACCACGTTCTGCGCCAATCCCGATACCACGCCCAAGGGGTCTTCCCCTACTCAGGGAACACCCGAACCGGAGCCGGCGCAGTGCGGAGTGCGCGGCGATATCCGGCACGGGGAGGCGCTACCGCAGAACTACGGCGGCGGGACCAGTCCCTATCCCTGGCCCATTCCTCTGATTAAGGAGAACGTGGCCACCAAGCCGCAGCTAGTAGGGCATTTTGACCCGGAATACCCTGACTTCCAGCTGAGCTTTCCGGATCAGTTGCGGGTGGAGGAGTTTCTGGTTCACTTTCGCCAGTGGGTGCAGGAGCGCAAGCAAGGGCAAGATACGATGCCGCAGTTCCTCCAGCTTCGGCTACCCAATGATCACACCGCGGGAACCACTCCTGGCATGCCAACGCCGAAGGCTTCCGTGGCCGATAATGACCTCGCGGTGGGGCGAGCGGTGGAGGCGATTGCTCACAGCCCTTATTGGGAGGACACGGCGTTTTTCATCCTGGAAGACGACGCTCAGAATGGGGCAGACCACGTGGATGCTCATCGCAGTGTTGTCCTGGTGGTGAGCAAGTACTCGCCCCGTCAGCCGCAGCCTTTGGTGGACAGCACGTTCTACACCACGGTGAGCGTGGTGCGGACGATGGAAGAGTTGTTAGGCTTGCCCCCGATGAATAATAACGATGCCTTTGCTCCGCCCATGGCAGCGCTGTTTACCGGCGCCGGCGATCAACCACCCTATGAAGCGGACTACCGCAATCGGGACAACGGCTTGTTGTACCAGGCGAATGGGCCCAAGGCCCCGGGCGCGCAAGCGTCGAGCCGCATGGATTTCACGCACGAAGACCGGGCGGATCCCAGGGTGTTGAACGTAATCCTGTGGCGGGATGCGATGGGCAGCAAACCGGTGCCGGCGATGCTGGCGCATCCCCAAAGCCGGCGCGAGCAGGATGATGACGATGACCGCTGATGCGGCTTTGGCCTAACCACAGAAATTGGGTGGCCCACATCTCGCTCGTTTTTCGCGAGATGTGGGATGCAGCGGATCTGTCTGTTCATCTTTTTGGGAGAACGAGCATTAAGGGGATCAGCGGGGACCAAGGGCAGTCAGGAAAGGTTCGTGGTATCCTACATCTCGCGAAAAACGAGCGAGATGCCCGGATTTCCTGTACGCGGGCCTAAGAGACAGCCACGTGTGCGGCTTTCGTTAAGGAAAGCCGCAGGAAGTGCATCAGCGGCACCAAATCTCACAGGAAATCCGGGGTGTGGGCCAACCGTCATTGGTTGAGCAATGTGCTTAAAGCGCTAGCCGACGAAATCGACGCGCACTGGATGGGGAATCAGGCCGCGCTCATGGCCCAGGGTGAGAAGCTTGCGAATGGCTTCTTTCCCATCTTCTCCGTAATTGAGGGTGCGCTCGTTCACGTACATGCTGACGAAGCGGTTGGCCAATTGCGGGTCAAGGTCGCGGGCAAATTGCATGGAATACTCGAGCGCGGCTTCGCGGTGGTCGAGCGCGTGCTGGATGCTATCGCGCAGTGCCTGAGTCACCGTGAGCATGACGTCCTCGCCCAGGCTGCGGCGAATGGCGTTGCCGCCAAGCGGCAAGGGAAGCCCGGTCTGCTCCCGCCACCACTGGCCGAGATCAATGACCTTGTGCAAGCCGCTGGCGGCGTACGTGAGCTGGCCTTCGTGGATGATGAGTCCGGCGTCAAAATTGCCCGCGACCACTTCGGGGATGATTTTGTCAAAGGGAACGGTGACGGTTTCAGTCTCGGGCGCGAACAATTTCAATGCCAGGTAGGCGGTGGTCAGGGTTCCGGGAACGGCCACGCGCGTGCGACTGACCTGGTCGGCCGTGATGCGGTGGCTGGCGACAATCATCGGGCCGTAGTTTTCGCCCACGCTTCCGCCACAAGCCATGAGCGCGTAGTCCTTCTGCACGTAAGGATAGGCGTGAAAGGAGATGGCGGTTACGTCGTAAAAAGCCTGGTCCATCGCCTTGTGATTCAAGGTCTCGATGTCGCAAAGAGTATGGGTGAATTTGTAACCGGGCACGCGAATCTTACCCGTAGCCAGGCCATAGAACATGAAGGCGTCATCGGAGTCCGGACTGTGAGCGATTGAGATCTCCCTGACCGCGCCGGACGCCGTGGTGAGACCTCGAGCCGGGGCATCGGGCGGAAGCGAAATCGGAGTAGTGGTCACAAAATCCTTTCTGAGAGCATCGGCAGCTACTTGGACGTAACGCGGTCACTGCCGCGATAGGTAAAAGACCTCAAAGGGTTCGATCGCGTGAAAGTTCACTAAAGGATGCGAGAAGGGTGACGCAAGCGGCCGCGGCCACCACTTTCACGGCATCGCCGAAAAGGAAGGGAGCGATCGATTGGGCGAAGATCACGGAAAATCGCACGTGGCTGAGAAGGCCAAACCAGGTGGCGCCGGCAGCAATGATAAGGGTGCTGGCAAGTCCTGCTGACGCGAGCGCGGCCACAAAGCGGCGTTGGCCAAGTCGATAGAGCAGGCTGGCCAAGGCGGCGGCAAAGGGATAGGAGAGCAGGTAGCCACCTGTGGGTCCGAGTAACTGGGCTATGCCGCCGGGACCATGAGGACTGAAGACGGGCAGGCCAAGGGCGCCCTCCATCAGGTAAAGCGCCAGGCAGGCAAACGCCGCCCCCGGAGTGAAGAGCAATCCCAGCAGCAGCACGGCGAAGGTCTGCATGGTGATCGGAATCGGCGTGAAGCCGAGGGGCATGGCGATGTGGGCGCAAGTCGCCACCAGGGCGGTTGCCAGGACGACTTCGACTACGGTGTTCCAGGCTATGCGTGGCGCGTACAGTGCGCGAAGGCTGGCCTGCTTATAGCTGATCTCTTGCATCACTCACTCTCCCTTTCGAACGAGGCCGGGGGTACTCGGGGCGGATTGCCGCCGGGAGTTATTTTGCTGCGCCGGGGTCAAGGCCGGCGTGATTCCGAAGGGGCGGCAACACTATCCGGCTCCATCGAAGCATCCGTGCCAGCAGCGCCTGGCTGTCCATGCCGTCGAATATGCCGGGCAACCGAAAAAGCCACCCACAGTAATGCGCAAAAACTGATTGCGAAAGCCAGGAACAAAAGCCGCATAGGGGAGGACCGGGCTCAAGAACATCTTGAAGCATAACAAAAAACTGGTAGGACTAGCGCAGGCTCTCATCCAGCCAGGCGAGATAAGGTTCTGAGCCGCCGGAGATGGGAAGCACCAGGAACTCAGGAACTTCGTAGGAGTGAAGGCCGGCGATGGTCGATTGGACCTCGTGGCTGAGTGCCGCCCGGGTCTTAATGAACAGGAGCACCTCGGCGGCGGTCTCGACGCTGCCCTGCCAACGGTAAAGCGATTGCACGCCGGGCAGGATATTGATGCAGGCCGCCAGGTTCAGCTCGAGCAGGCGATGGGCGATGCGTTCGGCCTGCTCGCGATCGGCGCAGGTGGAGAGAATGATTTGAAAGTCGGTCATAGAAAAATCTCCGGGTAGGCACTGTTTACCAATTATGGTTCCTTCTCCCTGCGGCGGGAAAAGTTCCACTTGAGTGATGAGGGGAAAGAGACGTTCACTGAGAAGATAGAGCAGGCGAACCCGAATTTCCTGTATTCCGCATTGGACACGACCGCGTGTGCGGCTTTCATTAAGGAAAGCCGCATGAAGTGTGCCGAAGCCACCAAGCTGCACAGGAAATTCGGGAATTGCGAGGTGGCGAGTGAAAACAGAAAACCAAACCCAGCAGCAGAGTTTGAGGGACAGAATCTCATCCTATCTATCTCGCTCAGGCCGCCGGGTGGCAACCGCGGCCGCCATTGTCATCGCTGTCTCGCTCGGTTATCACGTGACCTTCGGGGCGAACGGATTAACGGCTTATCAGCAGAAGCGCAACCAGCACCAGGCGCTGCAGAAGGAGATTCTGCAGTTGCAGCAACAGAATAGCCGCCTGCAGGACCACGTGCAGCATCTGCAGTCCGACCCCAACGCCATCGAACACGAGGCGCGGGTCATACTGCGTTACGCCAAGCCAGGCGAGGTTATCTACGCCCTGAACGATAAGCCCGAGGCCAAGCAGGCCCCCAAGTAAATTGGATTTTGGCCAATCCAAGCGTACAAAATGTTCTGGGTGCGGGCTCCAGTGTATGCGGGAGCACCGCCCTGCAGGGCTGAAAATGCCCAGCGCCCATTGGAGTGCGGAGTATGGGAACTACGTCCAGTCCCGAAGGGACGGCTGAAAGTAGCCCAGGACGCTAGTCCTGGGTAGACAATGAGAGCCAGGAACAGTCCCGCCAGAGCCTGCCCTGAGCTTGTCGAAGGGGACGGCTGAGAATATCCCAGGACAACCGTCCTGGGTAGAGTCGAATGGAAATACGAGTTCGCGTAGTCATGTCTCACAGTCACACATGTTGCTTGGTTCACGTGGTGTTCGCGACCGCAGAACGCCGGCCGATGATCCCGGAGGACATCCAGGAAAGGCTTCATGGCTATATCGGCGGCATCGCCCGGGAGAATGGAATTCCAGCTTTGGCCGTTGGCGGCGCCGCTGACCACGTCCACTTGTTGCTTTCCTTGCCGCGGACTGTTTCCGTTGCCAAGGCCGTCCAATTGGTTAAATCGGGGTCTTCTAAATGGCTTCACGAGAATTTTCCCAAGCTTAAGAACTTTTCCCGGCAGGAGGGATACGGAGCTTTCTCCATCGGAGTCTCGCAACGAGTGGCGACGGTGAAATACATCGAAGGTCAGGCTGAACATCACAAGCGGATTAGCTTCGAAGAGGAATTCAAGAAATTTCTTACCGCGCACGGAATCGAAGAATAAGTTTCCGCTCTTTCTTGCGAGACTCTCCCTGTGGACACAGTGAACTTCCCTCCGGGATCATGAGGATTGGGGGTTCTCGCGCGGACTCGTTGGCCCCATAGAGCAAGCCCAGGACTGACGTCCTGGGACATTCTCAGCCGTCCCCTTCGACAAGCTCAGGGCAGGCTCTGGCGGGACTGTTCTGGCTCTCACCGTGTACCCAGGACTAGCGTCCTGGGCTACTCTCAGCCGTCCCTGCGGGACTGGATGTAATCTCCATACCCCCTCGCCAGTACTGCCTGGTGGGTTACTCTC
>Ga0302324_100019141_pt1 | contig 13460 bp, 11 predicted proteins | sample Palsa_T0_1_FD_201949 | JGI IMG/M metagenome (GOLD analysis project Ga0302324, IMG submission 201949) | Peat permafrost microbial communities from Stordalen Mire near Abisko, Sweden - Palsa_T0_1 | ecosystem: Environmental > Terrestrial > Soil > Palsa > Peat permafrost | place: Sweden: Abisko...
AGTTTTTCAAGCTCTGCGCGCGGAGCGCAGGTGCGCTTGCCGCACTCAGCGCGGTCCCGAAGATGAGTGCGGCACAAGCTTCTTTGCCTACGACCCCGGATAGGGCTCGCGAAGCGAATTCCATTACCTGCGACATGCGCGATTTTGTTCGCTGGATTCTTGGCGACTTCGAGCCCTCGGTTCGCTTGCCTGGCGGCGCGGGCCGGTATCCGCGCCAACCGGGGCAGACGACACCCGCGCTCTACGGGGTCGCCGATATGGCCTGCGTTCTTTACACGATCGGTGCGCTCCATCCGTCGCCGCAGGCGCGCTCCCAGTGGGCAGACACATTCGAACTCTTTCAAGACCCGGCTACGGGATGGTTTCGCGAGAAGGAGCCGGTCACGCTCACGCCGCAGCACAACACAGCTTTTGCTCTGGGGGCCATGCAGCTTCTTGACCTGACTCCGAAGTATCCAGTAAAGACGGAGACGGAATATGAGCACATTGGAGCCTATCTCAACTCGCTCAACTGGCGCACCGGTGTCTATCCGGGCAGCCACAAAGGCGCCGGAATCGGGGCAATCTACACGCTTGTGCCTGAGTTGCATTCGACAAGCTGGTTCTCCGACTATTTTGCTACCTGCGAGAGCCTTTTCGATCCAAATAACGGTCTGATGGGGCGTGATAAACCTGCAGGCGGGGATATCGACCAGGTTGGCGGAACTTTTCACTACAGCTTTCTTTATGAATTCTTCAATCGCCAGATGCCATATCCGGATAAGCGGATTGACGCCGTACTTGGGCTCCAACGCTCCGACGGCTACTGGTCGCCAGAAAATCATCTCTGGATGACGCTTGATGCGATGTACCTGATGACGCGCACGCTGCGTTATAGCACGCATCGCTTTGAGGATGTGCAAAGCAGCGTGCGGCGAATATTGAAGGTTCTGGCGCAGGATGTCTACAGCCCCGAAGGACGTAAGGCTATCTTCTCTAGAAAAGATGGGGTTCATTCGCTCACTGCGGCGATCAGCATAGCCGCTGAGGCGCAGGAGTTTCTCGGTTCCCGCGAAATCGTCACCGACTGGCCGCTCAAGCTAGTCTTGGATCGTCGGCCATTCATCTAGTTGCGCTTGAAGACCTGGTTGCTTTCAAGATTGGGACGTGGGCTCCCATCTGCCGGCATCCCCACCACCTCTTTGTTCAGAATCAGGTGTACGTCCAAAGCCGCGGCACGGCACCCTCCGACCATGTCCTGCTCGGCATGAGAACGCTGGGAACCTCAGCACGCCTACTTCCGTACTAACGACAGAGCGAACTGGGGAGGACGAATGCTGGCCGATTTACGGGATGCGCTACGGCAACTGCGGAAGGCGCCAGGGTTTACTGCGACAGCGGTGATCACCTTGGCTTTGGGGATCGGGGCGACCACTGCAATCTTTACCCTGGTACACAAAGTGATGCTGAAGTCCCTACCGGTGACCAAGCCCAACGAGCTGTGGCGGATCGGCGACAAAATTCGTTGCTGCAATTGGGGCGGGTACAACCAGGGCGAAGATGGGGATTTTTCCCTGTTCTCCTGGGAGATGTACAAGAACTTTCGCGCACGCACACCGGAATTTAGTGACCTGGCGGCCCTGCAGGCCGGCAATGCGCCGCTTGGGGTCCGCCGAGCCGGTTCACAGGCGCCCGCTGATACGCGCAACGGGGAGTATGTGTCCGGGAATTTCTTCAGGACTATGGGTGTGCAGCCATGGATCGGGCGGCTCATGATCGACGCCGACGATCTGGAAGGCGCGCCACCAGTGGCCGTGATGAGCTACCACATCTGGCGCGAGAAGTACGGCTCCGATTCCACTGTGGTAGGCGCCAGCTATCAACTCAACGGGCATCCGTTCACCGTCATAGGCGTAGCTGCGCCCGGATTTTATGGGGCCAAGTTGGCGGGATGGGGTATGCCGGATTTTTGGCTGCCGCTCACCAAAGAGCTGTTAATCGATGGAGCCACTTCGCGGCTGAAACGGCCCGACGGCAACTTTCTCGACCTTATCGGAAGAGTGCGTCCGGGAACGAACCCGAAGGTTCTGGAAGCAAAACTCAAAGTGGAGCTACACGACTGGCTGGCCAGCCACGTGCCGGATATGCAGCCCGGCGAAAAGCAGCTGTGGCAGCAGCAAACGCTGCACCTGGTCCCCGGCGGCGCAGGCGTGGCGGCCATGCGAGACCAATACCAAGACGGGCTGAAGCTGCTGCTGGTAGCGGCCGGTTGCGTGCTCCTGGTCGCTTGCGGGAACCTGGCTAACCTCATGCTGGCACGCGGGCTGAAAGACCGCACCCAGACCTCAGTACGCGTGGCGCTGGGTGCTTCCTGGCGGCAGCTGGTGCGTAAGGCGCTGGTGGAGTCGGTACTGCTGGCCGTCATCGGCGGCGCGCTGGGTATCGGCGTTGCCTATGCCGGGACGCGACTGGTGCTGTTCCTGGCCTTCCGTATCGGCGGCCCGCAAAACTATGTGCCGATTGACGCGACCCCTTCCTGGCCGGTGCTGCTCTTCACCCTGGGCCTGTCCGTGTTGACCGGGATTATCTTTGGTATCGCGCCGGCGCGGGTCGCGGCGCATGCCGACCCGATCGAAGCGCTGCGCGGGGCGAACCGTTCCGTGGGTGGCCAACGCTCCTGGGCGCAGAAGTCGCTGGTGATTGGGCAGGCAGCGATGTCCCTGGTTCTGCTGTCGGCGGCCGCACTGCTGGGCCAGAGTTTGCGCAACCTGGAGCACCAGAACTTCGGCTTCGAAACCAAGGACCGTTACATCGCGTGGATCAATCCCATGCTGGGCAACTACCCACCCGAGCAAATGGAGCCCATGTTCCGGCGAATCGACGACCGCCTGCGGCAAATTCCGGGAGTGCGCATGGTGGCTCCGGCGCTTTACGCACCCATGACAGGGGATAGCTGGAATGACCCTATCCGGGTGGAAGGAAGACCGGAACCTCCAGCCAAAGAAGACACCAGCGCTGCGTGGGTGCGGGTGATGCCGGGGTTCTTCGAAGCGTTAGACGCGAAGATGGCGCTCGGCCGATCTATCGCCGAAGAGGACACTGCAACGACGCGGAAAGTCGCGGTGGTTAACCAGGCTTTCGCCAAACGGTTCTTCAAAGACCAGAATCCGATCGGGCAGCATTTCGGGATCGACAAAATCAAGTATTCCGGACTATTTGAAATCGTCGGGGTTACGAAAGATATGCGTTATCTGACGTACGACTACAAAGATCCGATACGGCCCATGTTCTGGTTGCCCGAAGCGCAAACGGTTGAATTTGACGATCCGATTTTCCGTGCCGGGCAGACCTGGTCTCTTTACCTTTACAACATCGTGATCTGGGCGCCAGGCAGCCCGCCGGGCATGGAGGAGCGGGTCCGCAAGGCGCTGGCCGAGATCGATCCCAACTTCGTGCTTTATGGAGTGGACCCCTACACCAAGGTTGTGGGTGCGGATTTTCAGCAGGAGAACATGATTGCCACGTTGACGACCCTGTTCGGTGTGCTCGGGCTGACGCTGGCCGCAGTGGGGCTATACGGGGTGATGGCCTACATGGTGGAGCAGCGAACCAGCGAGATTGGGGTCCGCATGGCGCTGGGAGCCGACCGCGGGAACGTCGTGCGGATGGTGCTGCGCGGCGCTTTCTCGCAAATCGGCATCGGGCTGGCGGTGGGTATCCCGGCGGCGATTCTGGCCGGCAGGCTGATGAGCCGCCAGTTGTTCGGCGTGCGGCCCTGGGACCCGGTCATGCTGACGCTGGCTACTTTGCTGCTCGGGATGGCCGCGCTGCTGGCCTCGTTGATTCCCGCGAGCCGCGCCGCGGGCGTGGAGCCGATGGTGGCGCTGCGGAGCGAGTGAGCTTCAGCGGCTATCCTTCTCGCTCACGATCAGGGTCCATCGCCCTTTTCCCCATTTCCCGCAGAAGCCACGCTTTGGCGAATCTCCAATCACGGGCGACGGTATCCGGAGAGACTTGCAGGACGGCGGCGGTCTCTTCCACGCTCAACCCGCCGAAGAAGCGGAACTCGACGACCTTACACTTGCGTTCGTCCACCTGGGCCAGCGCGTTGAGGGCGTCGTCGACAGCAACCACGTCCTCACGACTGGCGAACATGACCTCCGGCGCTTCATCGAGAGAGACCAGGTGAGCGCCGCCACCTCGCTTTTCCGCCAGACGAGTCCGCGCGGAATCGGTTAGGATCCGCCGCATCTGCCGGGCGCATAGAGCGAAGAAGTGGGCCCGGTTTTGCCAGTCGACCTCCCGTAGATCCGGAAGCCGCAAATAAAGCTCATTGATGAGTGCCGTTGGCTGCAAGGTATGGCCCTCGCGCTCACGTCCCATGCAGCGTCGAGCGGCTTGGTGCAGTTCGCGGTAGATCGAGGGCAGCAGCCTCTCCATGGCCTTTTGATCTCCGCCCCGCCATTCCAGAAGCAGGTGAGTAATCTCGTGTTCGCTCGATCCGGTCATCCGTGACCTCGACACGAAAAAATTTACCTGCGACTGATTACTGGTTTCTCCGCCGGCTTGCGCTAAAGAGAGTAGGGCCCGGGATAAACGGAGGAACGGACAATGATAAAGCACAGGGGAGTTTTCGCCGGTGTGATGGGGCTGCTGGCGGTGGTCTTCGCCGGCAACGCTTGGCAAGCGCCGTTCAACCACTTTGCCACCTCGGACCCGGTAGCAGGAAAGATGATCACCCCAGCGAATGTCCAGGAAAACGTCGGGAATACCATCATCGACCAAAGTGACGAGCCGAATACCTTGCTCACTGACGTCCCGGGAACGATCACCGCGAGCGGAATTATCGTGAAGACACCACCGGCAAGTATCTTCTAGCGGCTTTGTCGGGAGGCCCAAGCCTGCGCTGACGCGACGGTGCAGGAAATTCACACAAAAACAATTCGCTAGGATTGTTTAATGAGCCTGCAACGTTGTCGCGGAGGTCCTGTTTGACCGTCACCATCTTCCTGTGGCTGCTGGGGCTGGGCGTGTTTCTGCTGATCGCTCCCCGGCTGCTGCTCCGCCTCCAGCTCTCTCGCGCCAAGCACCGCTCCCTGGCCGGCCACGCAAAGTTGAGCCGCCGGTTGGCCCGGCTCATGCCCCACTACGAATATGACGAATCACAGTTCTTCCGGGCGGACGACGCCCCGGAAGAGGTTGGCGAACAGCGCCGGGCAGCCTTCAGGCGTCTGGCCGGACTTTACGCGCATCGCTTCGCGAACACCGTCCGCCTGACCCAGGAAGTGCAGGACGAGATCTCCGATCTGCAGTTCACGGCACGCTACCGCGTGCCCTTCCAGTTCAGCCGCTTGGTTCGCCAGCACCTGAATGCCGGATCCTTCGTCGTCTCCTCCAATGGCCCCACCACCACCGATCTGGACGGCAACCGGCGCTACGACCTGACCGGCTCCTATGGGGTGAACGTGTTCGGCTATGACTTCTACAAGGAGTGCATTGAACGGGGCAGCACGCGGGTACGCGACTTAGGACCGGTACTCGGCGCGTACCACCCGGTGACTGCGGGCAACGTGCACCGCCTGCGCGCGATCTCGGGGCTGGACGAAATCTCCTTCCACATGTCGGGAACCGAAGCGGTGATGCAGGCCGTGCGCCTGGCGCGTTACCACACCCGGCGACGCTACCTGGTGCGCTTTTGCGGCTCCTACCACGGCTGGTGGGGGGAGGTGCAACCCGGCGTCGGCAACCCGGTGACCGAACGCGACACGCTCACACTCAAAGATATGAGCGAGCAGAGCCTGCGCGTGCTGCGCAGCCGGCGGGACATCGCCTGTGTTCTGGTGAACCCGCTCCAGGCCCTCCACCCGAATGCCGGCGCGCCGTCGGATTCAACACTGGTGGACAGCGGCCCCCGCACCAGCTTTGACCGTGCGGCCTACATGGCTTGGCTGGAGCGGCTGCGCCAGGTGTGCTCCGAGCGCAGCATCGTGCTGATTTTCGACGAGGTCTTCCTGGGGTTCCGGCTAGCCCCCGGCGGAGCCCAGGAATACTTCGGCATTCGGGCCGACATGGTGACCTATGGCAAAACGGTCGCCGGCGGGCTGCCCATCGGGGTATTGTGTGGGCGCGCTCCGCTGATGAAGCGCTTTCGTGAGGACCGGCCGGCGGACGTCTGCTTTGCGCGCGGCACGTTCAACTCCCACCCCTATGTGATGGGGGCCATGGCGGAGTTCCTGGAACGCCTGGACACGCCCGAGATCCAGGCCTGCTATCGCGATCTCGATGCGGTTTGGAACGGCCGGGCCGCCCGGTTGAACGATCGGCTGCGCGAAGCCGGGGTACAGGTGCGAGTGGCCAACCTCTCTTCGGTGTGGACGGTGTGTTATCTGCAGCCGTCGCGCTATCACTGGATGTTCCAGTACTATCTGCGCGCCGAAGACTTGGCGCTGAGCTGGGTGGGCACGGGCCGGCTCATCTTTAGCCTGGATTATTCGGAAGTCGACTTTGCCGCGGTCGCCGACCGGTTCGTGGCGGCGGCGCGGCAAATGCTGCAGGATGGCTGGTGGTGGCAGGGCGAAACCCTCACCAGCCGGGCTATTAGGCGTCGCGTGCTGTTAGAAATGTTTCGGGCTCGCGTACATCGTCCATCGGATCGATCAGCTGGCCCGCCAGCAGGTAAAACGGCGCTCGATAGTAAAGCATGAAGTCGTGAAACGGATCGGTCAGGATTTTGGTCATCCACACCAATCCGGTCCGGACGTCCCGGATGAAGAACAGCTGTATGGTACGGAACAGCAGGGCGCCAAAACCAACCACCAGCCAGATCTGGCCAATGTGCTGAATAAGCGCGACGCGGTCCGCGTAGGGCGGAAAAATGCCGAACAGCGTGGGGCTTTCCCACAGCAGAGCGGGCGACAGAGCCCAGATCGATAGCAGCACGATCTTGCGGCGGAGATTGTAGCCGACCTTAATGTCTTCCTTATGTTCGTGGGTCGCTTGGTTGACGTTGTCGTAGCCCCTGGGCTCGAAGAAGAAGTGGCCGGCCTGGCGGCTGACCATCGCTATCAGCCAGCCGATAAGCGCCGAGGCAGCGGGGTTCTTGAAGATGAGAGCGTAGGCGAGCAAGAAGCTGAGCGCGCTCAGCAGGTGGAGCGACTGGTTAATACGGCTGTGATGGTAGTAGCGATGGTCGTCCCATCGCTGAATCCGTAAAGCCTCGAGAAAACCCTGCATGCTGTTTCCTTCCGCGGTTGGCCGCCGCCAAATGGCCTTGAAGAAGGAGATATAGCAATGCTGTTACAGCGTTATGACAAGCGGCGGCGCATGGGGGTTTTCCGCTGTTGGCGAGTCATAGACGGGGCCAGCCTTAGTGCTTCCAGTGATTGTGATTGTCTTGATAATCCTTGAGCCGGCTCAGATCGTCGCTTAAGACCGCCCGGTCTCGCGGCGCCAGACGCTCATCATTGGCTGATTTTCGGATGGAGTCAATTACATCGTTCAGGGTGCCATTATCGAACCTGCCGTTATCGAGCTTAGCTTGCAACTCCGTCAGCTCCTGCTTGGTCCTATCCAGGCGCATATTCTCTTTTTCGCTAGCGCCTCGAGCACTCCAGACATGGTCAAGGTCCGATCGTACCTGGGTGAACACCTGGGCTCGCCACTGGTCGCCCTGATATCGCGCGTCCCGATCGTGGTACCAGTCCTGCGCGCCGCCGCTCAAGGTTACAAAAGCTGCCAAAATCAACCCAGCCGTGATGTTCCGTTTCACTTGCATACCTCCCATTGGTTTCTGGAAGCTATGATGCGGGGTTGCGAGCGGAGGGAGCCGGGCATTTACACCTTAGGATCGAAGGACGACAGCTTTCTGCCGCATTCCGCGACTGCCTCCGCTACCTCCCGCCGGGCATAGATCTCACAGGCTTCCTGCCATAGGGATCGAGCGGCCTGCAGCTCGCCTGTTTTCTCTTTTAGCCGACCCAATCCTCGGAGCGTATTCGCGAGGTCAAGAGCGCTCTCCTCACCGTTCTGCCGGTAGATTTTTTCGGCTTCGAGATAGAGGGGTTCAGCCTCTGCGGGCTGGTTCATCTGCACGAGGAGCTCGGCCTCGTGCCCGATGGTGCACGCCAACATCGTCGGGGGTCCTATGTCTCGATAAAGTACAGCAGCATTTGCGTAGTGGTGCCGGGCGGCCGGACAGTTCCCAATTTCGCTCTCAGCCGCCGCTAAACCAGAAAACGCCTCGGCCAAAACCGGGCGATCGCCCTGTTCCGAGGCGTTGCGCACCCCGTCAAGGAAGATCGCGCGGGCAGCCGGCAGCCGTTTTTCGCGGAGCGCGCGGAAGCCTTCCGCGAACGAGTTTGAGAAGTTCTCCGTCATTTGTGTGTAGCTTACCAGCGTGGTCACCGCATGGCCGCAAATGGCCTTGGGAATTATGATGTTACGGGTTTATGCTGGGTGTCTCCCGATCTTTGCCAACGGGTGGTGACCATGGGTTCTGGCGCACCTTTTCTGCAGGATAGCGGCCTGGAAGTCATTGATATCCTTAGCGATGTCACCTACTCGGCGCGAAACCTACACGTCCGCGACGCGGCTGTTCAGATGGGCGCCCTGCAGCGCCTGGGCCGCGCATTTGTCGAGAACCCGGAAACGATTCTGCAAGAGTTGGTGAAGGCGGCAGTGGACGTATGTGGAGCAGACAGCTCGGGAATCAGCATTGAAAGAGAAGGCCGCACGGATAAGGATTTCTATCACTGGGTCGCGACCGCTGGGGACTATTCGGGTTTTTTAAATGCGATCTTGCCGAGGTATCCGAGTGCATGCGGGGTTTGCCTGGAGCGCGGCCGCCCGCAGCTTTTTCGTGTTTCCCAGCGCTTCTTCGAAATACTGGGGGTGGAAGCTCCGGTAGTGACGGACGGGATCCTGCTCCCTTGGCAGGTCGATGAGATGCGCGGAACCATCTTTGTCATGGCGCATGGGCGCGATGAGGCTTTCGACAACGGAGACGTACGCGTGATGGAGATGCTTGCGGATTTCGCTGCGATGGGGTTCCGGCAGATCCGCCAGCAGCAACGGTTGCTCGAACAAGAACGAACCGCTGCTGCGGCGGCCATGGCCAATGAGCTTGCCCACAAGATTAATAACCCACTCCAGAGCATCACGAATGTGGTCTATCTGGCGGCCTCGGAGGAGTCGGGCGCTGAATTGAAGGCTCTGGCCACCGACCTGCAGGACGATGTGAGAAGACTCTCGGAGTTGGTGAAGGAGCTTTTGGCCCTTCCATTCACTCCATGACCCCCCTCACACGACGCGATTTTGTCGCCGCCGGCAGCGCCCTTCTCTCCACCATGGCTATGGGACAGAGCACGTCCAAGCTTACCGCAGGAGAGGTGATCAGCCGGATCAAGAAGCAAGTTGCCATTCCGTGGCGTGAGCAGACGGTGGACAATCTTCTTACCGCGGACGAGAGCACGCCGGTTATGGGTATCGCCACCACCATGATGGCGACATTCGAAGTGGTGGAGCGCGCAGCTGCTGCGGGTAAGAACATGATTGTTACCCACGAGACGCCGTTCTACCTGCACCAGGACCACACGGACGACATCAAGGACGATCCCACGCTGCGGAACAAGTTGAATTTCTGCAAGCAACACGATGTTGCCCTGTTCCATTTCCACGATCATTGGCATGCCCGCCGTCCCGATGGCATCGCCCAAGGCATGGTTCAGCAACTTGGCTGGGGGAAGAATGTCATTGACCCGGCGGATCCCAAAAAGCTCGCCTTCGACGGAATCTCGCTCGAAAATCTGTCGCAGCAGATGCAGCACAAGCTAAACGCGCGCACCATCCGCGTGGTGGGCGACCCGGCTCTCCCGGTCCGCAAGGTGCAAACGAGCTGGGGCTACGTCGGCCGTGAACCTGGCATCAAGATCATTGCCGACCCCGGCGTCGAGGTGCTGATCTGCGGCGAAACGCGCGAATGGGAACTGGTTGAGTACGTGCAGGACAGCATCACGGCCGGGAACAAGAAGGGGTTGATCGTGATCGGCCATGTGCTTTCTGAGCAGGGCGGCATGATGCTCTGCGCAGACTGGCTGCGATCCTTCATTCCGGAGGTTCCGATTCAGTTTGTTCCGGCAACTGAGCCCTTTTGGAACCCTGATCACCCGGTGAAAACGTAACCTCCGCGGTATCTTGTTTTTTCTTAGGTACCGCAAAAAGTCTGCAGTACCCGTTCCTCGGGCCGGGCGGGCGTGGTATACCGCTCCAGGTCCGGGCCGTCCTCGTAGGGGCGTGACCCGGCGTCCAGCAATTCCGCAAAGGGCTGGAAGTCCTGCCGCTCGAGGGCCGCCTGGATCACCGCCTCCACCAGGTGATTGCGTGGAATGACCGCAGGACTTACCGCCCGCATGGCTGCAGTTCGCTCGTCCCCTGATCCAGGCTCCCCTTGGAGACGTCTGCGCCATTGTGCAGCCCATACGTCGTACGCGGACGGGTCCACGAAGAGCGCACGCACGCCCTCGTCCCCTTCCTCTCCTGCCGCGGCTGCCGAGAGCCGGCGGAAGGTAAGGGTGAAGTCGGCTTGGTTCGCGGCCATGCGGTCGAGCAGATCTCGCGCCAACGCCACATCCCCGTCGCGGTCAGTGAGGAAGCCAAGCTTGCGGCTGAGGCCGGCGTCGTATGCCGCCTTCCACTGCGGAGAAAAGGCAGCGAGCGCCTCATGGGCTGAGGCCAGTGCGGCCTCTTCACTTCCCTGCTCCTGCTCCAGAAGGGACAGCAATGCCTCAGCCAGTCGCGCCAGGTTCCAAAGTGCGGCGTGGGGCTGGTTACCATAGGCATAGCGTCCGCCATGGTCGATGGAGCTGTACTTCTTGACCGGATCGTAGGCTTCCATAAAGGCGCAGGGCCCGTAGTCGATCGTTTCGCCGGAGATAGACATATTGTCGGTGTTCATCACGCCATGGATAAAGCCGAGAAGCATCCACTGTGCCACCAGGCGCGCCTGGCGGGCGATGACGCCATCCAACAGAGCCCGGTACGGCTGTTTCGCCTGTGCGGCTTCAGGATAATGACGGCCAATCGCGTAGTCGGCCAGAATGCGCGTCCCTTCCGCGTCGCCCCGGGCGGCGAAATATTGAAAGGTACCCACGCGAAGATGGCTGGACGCTACGCGGGTGAGCACAGCCCCAGGCAGAACTGTTTCGCGCAGCACCCGGTCGCCGGTGGTCACCGCGGCGAGGGCCCGGGTGGTGGGCACGCCCAGCGCCGCCATGGCCTCGCTCAGGATGTATTCCCGCAGCACCGGACCAAGCACGGCTCTACCGTCGCCGCCGCGGGAAAACGGGGTAGGACCGGAGCCCTTGAGTTGGATGTCGTAGCGCACGCCGTCACGGCCCAATACCTCGCCCAGCAGATTGGCGCGGCCATCGCCCAACTGGGGCACGAAATGTCCGAACTGATGCCCGGCATAGGCTTGCGCCAAAGGCTCGGATCCCTCGGCCACGCGGTTGCCGGCCAGAATCTCCACCCCTGGAGCGCTGGCCAGTTCCTCCGGATTCAAGCCCAGTTTCCGGGCCAATTCAACATTCAACTTGATCAGGCGAGGGGCTGCTACCGGCGTCGGGTTGACCCGGGCGTAGAAGCGCTGGGGCAACCGCGCATAGGTGTTGTCAAAAGCGAACTGGACGGGGCGGGCAATCGCGGAAGCAGCGAGGGAACTCATGGTTTTATTGGAACACATTGGCTCCGGCGGGCCGGATGGGATGATCGTTAACTCACGAAAACCGGATCTCCCACTTGGATGGGACCGGGAGTTCGAACGTTGGCGTAGACGCCGGCTCTGCCCTGGTGATCGCGATCCAGAAGTTTCATCAGAGGAAAAAGCGGAGCGGCGGCCACCGGAGCCTCAGGATCGTAGGTAATGAAACGGCAGCGTGGGTCGCGCTCCTGAATAAAAATCGCCGCCGTCGGACCGATGTGGAGAGTTCGGCCAACGAAGACGTCTTCGGTGAACGGCCCGCCGGGAAGATCCAGGTAGAGGTTGGCGCGAAACCGGCGCGGGTCGAGAACCATCCCCATCTCGGTCGAGAGTTGCTGAACCGTTTGGAGTGACATGACGGAAAGAGGGCGAACGTCGGTCTGCGGAGTCGACGTCTGGACGAGGGTGAATTTGCTGGCATCCGGAATGTGAGTTTCCAAATAGGCGAGCATGGACGGCGAGTCTACCAGAAACTGCTCGCCGGTTGGGACCCGCACCTCGACCCTTCCGCCGGCGCGAATGAAAGGCTGGTAAAGCAGCATCTGGCGCCGCTCGCGGCCGGTAAGACGGAGCATGCCTGGCGGGGCCCCGGAGCTTTCAAAAGCATAGAGCCGGTCGCCCTCTAGCCCATACTCGGTCAGGCAGGACCGCTCCACGGCACTACCAGCCATGCTCTTCACCGGATAACAGTGGATAGAAGCGATTCGTCCAACCTCGTTCATCACTTCGCGACTATCTTCTCGTCCGCAGCGGTTCCGGCTAGCCTTTCCAGCTTTCTGAGATCCGGAAACAGGCCCATCCAGATCAATGCAATCAAGATGCTTCCAATCCCGCCGTAGATAGTGGCCGGTATGAGCCCGAACCAGGAAGCCGTGACGCCCGATTCGAACTCGCCGAGTTGATTGGAGGTGCCGATGAACAGCGAGTTGACCGCACTCACGCGGCCCCGCATCTCGTCCGGGGTCTCCAACTGTACCAGCGATGAGCGCACCACCACGCTGGTTACATCCGCAGCGCCTAACAAGCAAAGGATAGCCATCGACAGCCAGATATTCCGGGAAAGAGCAAAGGCAACGGTAGCCAACCCGAAAACAATCACCGCGGCGAACATGCGGTGCCCCGCCCGGGTGCGGATCGGATGATGGGCGAGGAAGATCGCAGTCGACAACGCTCCGACAGCAGGGGCCAGGCGCAGCAGTCCCAGTCCCCACGGCCCGGTGTGCAGGATGTCGCGAGCATACGCCGGCAGCAGAGCGGTCGCGCCCCCTAGCAACACCACGAATAGATCGAGCGAGATGGCGCCCAGGATGTTCCTGTGTTGGCGAATGTAATGAATGCCGGCTAAGACCGACTGCCCGGTCACCGGAGTCTTGCCGGCCATCTGCCGCTTGGGAACGATGGTCGAAGACAACAGGGCCGCCATGCAAAATAAGCAGGCGCAGAGCCCGTAAGGCACATACGATCCGAGCGCATACAGCAGGCCTCCGAGCGCCGGCCCCACGATCGACGCAGTCTGGTTGGCAGACGTGGACCACGCAATCGCCTGCGGTACCTGCGCGTCTTCCACCAGGCTAGGAACCAGGGCCTGGGTCGACGGGGCCTCGAAGGCTCGCGCAGCGCCGATGGCCGCCACCGCACAATAGATGCCGAACGGATGCAGGCGATGAAGATAGCTGCTGACCGCCAGCAGCGCGAGGGTGGATCCCTCCACCAGTTGGCAGATACT
>Ga0302324_100019142_pt1 | contig 13460 bp, 9 predicted proteins | sample Palsa_T0_1_FD_201949 | JGI IMG/M metagenome (GOLD analysis project Ga0302324, IMG submission 201949) | Peat permafrost microbial communities from Stordalen Mire near Abisko, Sweden - Palsa_T0_1 | ecosystem: Environmental > Terrestrial > Soil > Palsa > Peat permafrost | place: Sweden: Abisko...
TCAAAGGCCCCTCGGGCATTTCATCAAATTTCCTGAGTTCCACCACCATGCGGGCCGTCACCACCAGGGCGATCTGGCTGGTCAATTCGTCGCGCTCTGTCTGGTCAATATTCCGGCACGCCGCGGCCATGATGGCAATCGCCTCCTTCGTCTGCTCATTCTCCAGCCAGCCCGCATAACCACCGTGACGCCAACGGGAGAGGTTATGCTCCGTAATCGGCGAACCATCTAAGTGCTTTTGCAGCAAGTCACGCACTTCAGGCAAAGAGTGCAGCCAGGTTATAATTTCGACTGAAGCAACGCCGTCGCGCAATCGCTGGTTGAGCGCTTCACGGACGGAGTGCGGCAGCCGGGCAATCTTTCCTGTGCGAGCGCGGCCGGATCGCCCCAAGGGGATCGGGTCCGGAAACGCCGCGCCATCCACCTTGGTGGGCGCGGCCCTTGTGGCGGGTGTGCGAGCCTTCATTCCCATAAAATAGAGTAAAACCAATATCATGCAAGAACAATCTTTGACGAAGCACGGAGCCGTGGTATATTCAACCATTTCCCGAAAGGGAATGTTCTTTGAAATGCGGAGAATTTACGGGCCACCCCGGGAAGGCGGCGGCCCGGGCTGCGGACGGGGACAAATGTGGCTGCAAGCAATGGCAGAAATCGCGGTTTATCGCGGCTGGTAGCGGCTAGTAACGGCTAATCGCAACTTGGCGCCAAACGGAAAAGGCCGCGAGTAGGCCATGCCGACGGATGCCGAATCCAGTGGGATGGCCCCAAAAATCGCAAATTGACACGCCCGCTTCTGCTCATTATATGAAGGGCAGGATTATTAGTTCACAAACGCAAACATTAACGAATTAAAATTATGCCCATTAAAGTTGGTTCCAAAGCGCCGGACTTCACCCTCAAATCCAAAAACGACAGCGGCCTGGTGGATGTCAAGTTGAGCGCGAACTTCGGCCAGAAAAACACCGTGCTCCTGTTCTTCCCCGCGGCCTTCACCGGCGTCTGCACCAAGGAATTGTGCGACATCACTTCCAGCCTGGGCCATTACGCGAGCCTCAACGCCGCCGTCATCGGCCTCAGCGTCGATACGCCTTTCGCCCAGGAAGCGTGGGCCAAACAGGAAAAAATCGGCATTACCCTGGCCAGCGACTTGAACAAAACCGTGACCCATGCTTACGATGTCCTTTTCCCGAATCTGGCGGGCATCGGAGATACGTCAGCCCGGGCCGCGTTCGTCATCGACAAACAGGGCGTCGTGCAATACGCCGAGCAAACGCCCACGCCGAAGGACTTGCCGAACTTCGCCGCCGTGCAAGACGCGCTGTCGAAGTTGCAGTGATCCCGCCGCGCCTGTGGCAGGTTTCCATTCGCACGACCGTTGAAGGCGAGGAGGCCGTGGCTGGTCTGCTGGAGCGGACTTTCCGACAGGCGCCGTCGGTTTATCGGAGCGAAAAGACCGGCGAGGTTGTCGTCTCCGTGTACCTGGAGGCATTGCCCGGTCCTCAACGAGCGTTGCGCACAGGTTTGAAGGACGCTCTGGACCGCAGGCGAAGGTTGCGGCTCGATCTGGGCCAAGCCACGCTCGCCCTCAAGCCGCTCCGACGGGAAAACTGGGCCGAATCGTGGAAACGTCATTTCCAACCGATTGAGATTGGAAAACGGCTTCTGATCAAACCCAGTTGGAGCCGGCGCCGGGCTAGTCCGGGCCAGCGGGTGGTCATTCTGGATCCCGGACTAAGTTTTGGCACCGGCCACCATCCGACCACGCTGTTTTGCCTGCAACAACTTGCCCGTTTCCGTCGCCCAGGCGTCCGGCAGTCGTTCCTGGACATCGGCGCCGGCTCGGGCATTCTGGCCATCGCCGCCGCAAAACTTGGATACAGCCCCGTGTTTGCGTTCGACAACGACCCGGAAGCTGTTCGCGCCGGCCGCCAAAACATCAAGCGGAACAACGTTCGCGTCTCGCTGCGGCGCGCCGATCTGACAAGGCTGCCGCAGGTTCCCCGACGGCGTTATGACCTCATCTGCGCCAATTTGATTTGTGACCTGCTGGCCAAGGAGGCGGAGAAAATCCGCAACCTGCTCAAGCCTGGCGGGAAACTGGTGGCAGCGGGCATCCTGCGTCGGGAGTTCCCAGCCCTCGAAAAAAAATTGCACAAAAGTCACTTGACTTTGGAGAAAACATGGGCGACTAAAGAATGGAAATCGGGGCGACTTGCCCGATTGCAGTCCATGCAGCCCGGACGTTGTAAAGGCGAGAACGCTACTGCTTGAGACGGGAGCATGGGAGTTGGCGGCGCCGCGATGAAGCGGTCGCGCCGTAAATGAACGAAGGCATTGAGTATGACAAAGACGCTGAACTTGATTCAGGAAACTGTCCGCAATACCAAACATCCCTTCCGTCAGGCCGACAATAGACCGGCCAAAGCCCAAAAAAATCGCTACGAACGCCGAAAGATCCGGGAGTTCCTGCGTCTGGGCGATTGGACCCCCGAACAGGAAGCTTAAGCAAATCCGCCAATAAAGTTTGCGCGCCATGAGCGAGAGCGGCTTTTTCTCCCCAGACATTCCCATTCACTGGCGCTTGCCGGATCCTCTTTTCATTTTTTTACTCAGAGTTACCCGGCGGTTTGGCGGGGGGAGCAGCGGGCGATGAACCAGGCGCGGAGTTGGACTTGGCAGGGGATGGCGGAGGCAACAGTTCTCTCAAGCTGTGAAATGGACGCAACATGACCAGGAATGGTTTCGGAATATACAGCGGTTTGGTCACGGGCTTATTTAACGTGCCGGTGACGCGGTATTCAAAGATTTTGTCCACCGGCGTGAGCATCCAGCTCAAAAGGTGACCGAAGAGCGGCGTGTCGCGCAGCAGATTCGCTTCCACATGAGCGTTGAGGCACTTTTTCGCATCAATGGTGCCGCGATACAGAAGGCGAAAACCCGAGGAGCGGATTTCCAGGTCGTCAGTGGAAAGGACGCCGTTGGTAATGATGAAGGAGGCGCTGGCCTCGCGGGCGCGGCTGTCGCCGGAGCCGGGCGCGATGGCGTTGAGAATGGGGGAAAAGGCGCCAAAAATTTTGATGTCCCACAAAAGCCCGTTATGAAGGTGAAGCCAGCCGTGCCCGAAAAGGTTGGTGTCGCTGGCCTCGAAAGGGGCAGCAAGCGCCAATTGGCCGTCCAGCATGCCTTCGATCTTGTTGCTCTTGGTAATCAATCCCTGGGCCAATGCGCCGAGATTGATGTCTTTGAAGTTGAAATCGCTGCTGAAGCGGGTGCCGCGCCCCTCCCATTCGATGTCCAGCCAGCCCTGGACCTTTCCGGTTTTGTAAAGGCTGGCCTGGACGTTGCTTACGACCACCGTGCGGACGTGGTAATCCACCGCGCCCTGGACCGAGTCGGCCGTGAGATTGTTCCATTGAAAACGGTCGCCTTGGACGAAGAAGCGCATGGCCGTGCCCGCGTCGTCGCCCGGGACGAACGAGCCGGAAGCCTTGACCAGCGGAGGGGAATCGAAATGGATCTCCTGCATGAAGGGCGGCGCATATTTGCCCAAGGCTCGGCGAACCGGCTCGGGGTCCAGAGTGCTGGAGGCGTTGGTCATGGAAATGACCATGGAGTTGGAGGCGAAATCAATGCCGGCCAGCGGCACGTCCAACCGGCCCGTGTCGTGGGCCACGCTCAACTGGCTGATGCGCAGGAAACGGTTGGTGAAGTCAACTTTCGCGTTCAATTGGGCCACGGTTTCGCCGCGTACGAGGAAGTGCCTGGTCGCCAGCGTCGCGGCAAAGCCGGTGGTTTCGGCATCGCGCCAATCGCCCCAGACCTCGCCCTGGATTTCGGGTTTGTCGGAAAAGCTAATCTCGCGCAACGAACTTTGCTGCGGCGCCGTCAACAAGGGGAGGGCGATGGCCGGGTCCAATTTGCTGTCAAATTTAAAATGATAAGCGTCCGTCAAATCGCTCCAGGAATAATCCAGATCCAACGAGCCGCCGGGGACGGCGACGCGCAGGCCCGACACGTTCCAAATGCGGTTCGTGTAGCTGAAACGAGACTGAGCGGAATTGACGGCGATGCCTCGGAACGCGCCCTGTCCCACGGAAAAATCCCCGGCTAGTTGGATGCTCTCGCGGGAATCCTCCGGCCAGGTGTCGCTGCGGTTGGTCCAGGGCGGGAGCACAAAACGGATGCTGGCGGCGAGCTTGGGCGGCGTTTCCCAGTCGTAGAGCGAAATCCAGTTTTGGGCGGGGCCGGTCAAGAGGGGCGCAATTTGGTGGGGATCAAAATCGACCGCGGCGCGGACCCGAACTTCGCGGGAGGCGACGTCCAGGACGCCGCCGGTGTTGAGGTGGCCGCGGTACATGACGGCTTCCAATTTGTTGACAGCAAGTTGGGGCGGGTGCCAGCCGCCGTCGAAGGCCACGCGGTCCAACTTCAATTTGGGAGTGAGAATGTTGGTGGCGTTCGCCTGCCAATCCAGGGCGAATGGCTTGATTTCGTTCCACTGGCCCCAGGCTGGATCGGCAGAAGACGGAGCGTCCGTGCGCCGGACTTGCAAGACCAGCGACGCCGCTTTGACTGAACCCCAGCCGGACTCGGTTTCGGTGGCGTTGAGCGTTCCTGCGGCCGCCTCCGGCCTGAACGTGGACGAGGGCAGGGTGATGGCTCCGTCCCACTGTAAGTTGGCCACGCGCACCCAATTGCTGCCGGGCGGTGAATTCCAAGCCGTGCTGACTTTATGACCGGCGAGGTGGAGGAAGGCGGAGAAGTTGGTGCCGGCGTCGCGTGAAAAATCAACGGAGGCCGAGAGATCGCGGCCTGCGGCCCAAGGCGTGGTTACATCGTGGACCAAGAAGCGGACCTGGCAGAAGGGAGAGTTGCTGGAGTTGAGCAGCCGGGCGCAGGCGGCGCGCAGATAGAGAGGGCCGCATTGGCCCCAAGGTGACTGCGTGCTGGCGGCGGTAAATTCCACTTCAGCCCGCACCGTGTTCCGGTCCCGTCCGTCGGCGTAGAAATGCAGCTTTAATACAGGCGTCCCGGTGAAGTGAATTTTTTGGAGAAGTTCCCAGGCCGTAAGCGGGGGCGCGAGTTCGGGGGGCTTGCCCGGGCCGGCGGCAGGCGCGGACGGGGCGGTGGGTTGGAAAAGTTTCCAGTCGCGCATGGAAAGGAAGTCGCGGATTTCACCGTGCATCTGGATGCGGACGCCCCGAGACCAGGCGCTGCCGTCAGTCAACCGGGCCAGGTTGTTGGACAGAAGCGTGACATGCAGATTTACGTCCGTCAGCGACAGCGGTTGTTGATTGGTGGGAGAAACCGGTATGCGCAGGCCCGCTTTTGAAACCTCGAAGGCATCCACTTGCAAGCGCGCATGGAAGAGGGCGGCGGCGTTGAGGTCCAATTGAGTCCACCCGGCTGAGAGGCGCGGACCGGTGGATTGGTTGGTTGGGCTGAAGGCGGCGTTTTCAATGATAATGGAGGGCCCCCAAGCGAGGCGCGCGCTGGCGAACTGCGCGTCGAAGCCCCTCTGCCGCAACGCGCGCAACAACGGATTTTTCAGGAAGTCCGGCAGGCCGATCAATTGCAGGTAGGTCAAGGCCGCGACGACGAGAAATACCACCAAGAGCACCGTGATGCGGCACCATTTGAAGGCCGTTAGAAAATAGCGCACCGGCTTGCGTTGGAAGAATGAACCCATGACTCAGCGAGGATGATAGCGCGCGGTGAAAAGAGTAAGGTTGGGTTCCACCAAATTCCCATAGAGATCCGCCGGAAACTCAAAGATCAGGCGTTGCCCGTCCCGCACGACCGAAGCGTAGGGATGGATTAAGGGCGAGCGGTCCCCAAACTGAATGCGGAAGATTTCGTTGGTGGCACCGTGTTTGACTTCGAACTCCACTTCGTGGCTGGTCTTGGCGAAGCCAAAGTGATCATCGGGTTGGTCGCCCACAGCGTCCCAGTAAATGGCGCGCAACTGGCCCAGCCGGAACACACATTCCTCCAGGGCGGGCGAATTGATGCGGACCTGGCTGTTGAAACCCGGAGCGTAGGTCCAGTTGCCGTCTGGATCGCGCAAGTAGGCGAGGGTGCCGCCGAGTTGATGGACGGTGACGCTGACGACGTTGCTGGATGCAAAACTCCAAACCTGCCGGTCACGCAACTGCCAGGAGACGCGCGGTAGCCGGTCGAAATCTCCGGGGCTGACGGTGTTGACGGGGTCTTCGCCCAGGCGGCGCTCAAAGACATTCCCGGTTTGATTGGTGCCAAACTCGATTCGAGCTTCGGTCTGCGCGCCCGCCTCCGGGCCGAAGCGGACGGTGTACTGCAAGACGGGATTGGTCAAGCCATAGGGGGAGAAATCGGTCACGACCGTCTTGACGATTTCAGTGGGCACGTTAGTCAAGCCGGCCAGCCAATACTCCATAAGCGTGGCATCGGCCGGGAAACTCTTGCCGGCGGCCACAACCCACTGTCCGTTGGTCTGCTTTCGCACCACGAAATCATCATCGCCCTGAACAGCGATGGATTCAACCAGGCCTGGGGACAAGCTGATGAAATGTTGATCCAGGAAATTGGTGTAAGGGGCGTGCCACGGCTTAAGCGGTTCGCGGGCGACGACAACGATGTTGCCAGGATCGTTGAGCCGCGCGAAGGCAAAGTCGGGGAAATTGGTCAGGCTGCGACCCACCTGCAAGCCCGCGACCAAGTTGGTGCGGTCCAGGAAGGAAAGCGCCAGTTCGGGCGTCGTGTCCGAGATTTGCAAGCCGTAAGGGTCCAGGTCGGCCTGCGGGTTGTCGTTGGTAAAGGCGATGACGGACACCGTTTGCAGCCGGATCAGGAGGTCGTTGATTTTTGGGGTGTCGGCGCGCGCCGAAAGTGGATGGCGCATAAACCAAAGATGATTGGTGGCGTCGCGCTCCAGGTCGAATTCATTCCCGGCGGCACGGACACGGAGCGTCTGGAAGGAAAGGTTTGTCAGGTTGAGCAAAGACAAGTCGCGCCACTGGTTTTTTTCCTGTGGAATCCACTGTAGAATGTCGGCGGCGGTTTGGTAAATGACGTTGTTGCCGACAACCTGCAAGGAAACCTGATCGTTGAAAGCGCCAAGATCCCCGATTTCCAGGCGACGGTCCGGGCCGGAGCCTTGCAGAAGAATGGTGAAGCGGGGCTTGGTGAAGCCGAATTCCTTCTGCGCATCGGGCCGGATTGCGAGTTCCCTTTCGCTGACGCGGTCCACCCATTCCAGTTTCGCCAGGGCGGCGAGCAATGCCTCAATGAACTGGCTTTGGGCCGGATAAGAAACAGGCTCTGTCAAACGCCAGGAATTGCCGGGAGAACTTTGGCGCACGGCTCGGATCATGGCTTGGCCCCAGGATTGGATTTCAATGTTGGTGACCAAGGAAGCATCCAAACCGGGGAGAATAACGCGGCTGGCTTGACGCTCCCGCTCCCGCCGCAGCGGTTGCTCGACCCACACGATGAGGGCGAGCAGAACGGCCGCCGCCGCCAGCAAAACCCATGTGGGTTTCCAATTCATGGCAGGTCAGTGGCGCCGCCGCAGCCAGACCAATGCACCCAAGGCCAGGATGGAGGCGGGCATGGCGGCCAGAAAGAGCCAGCGGACGGAGGAGCTTTGGGCGGTTGTCAAGTGCAAGCTATATTCCTTGATCGGCTGCGGCCCAAGCCCTTCGATCATGATGGCCGGCCGTTGCAAGAGCCAGCTCAACGCCAGCTTGGCGAACACATGATTGCCCGAATAAGTGATGACTAGGTCATCCAGAAAATCCGAATCGCCCGCCACCACGATTCTCGTCCCCCCTCCGCGCGGAGTATCGATCCCCTTAATGACGCCTTGCTCGATGGCGGCCAAGAGAGGATACGTGTCGGCGTGGTTGTTCTCGTCCACCCCGCCCGGGCTGGTGGCGGCCAGGATGGAGACGTCGGGCGCGCCGGGGATTTTGCCGCGCTCCTCGACTGGGTAAACCGGGCGCGGCCATACCATCACGATGGGCGTCTCGTCCTTGATGAGCGCATTGACGATAAGGTGGGAAGAGAGTTTGGCGGTGCGGAAAGTATAAGGGCTTTCGTTGAAGTGCGGATCCTTGTCCACGATACGGCTGTTGCCCAAGCGGACGCCCCATTGCTTGGCGAGCATGGGTTCCAAGCCGCAGGGCTTGGTCAGCAAGGCCAGGAGCCGTCCGCCATTTTTCAAGTAAGCCGTGATTTTATCTACTTCCCCCTGCAAAAAGTCGCCCTGGCGCGGCCCGGCGACAATGAGCAATTGGCAATCGCGGGGAACGTCATTAGTGCCAAGCAGTGAAAGGCGGTCCCAATCGCTGTTGCATTCCTCCTTCAAGATGGCGGCGAGTTTGGAATAACCGGAGTTGCCCAGGTTCCCCGGCTCGCCCGAAGGGTTGCCGGGATCGTTCTCGCCATGACCGTGAAGGAAATAGCTCTTGAGCGCCTGCGGGTTGCTGACATCGTAAATATAGCTGGTAAAAAGCAATTCGCCGCGAAAGGCGTTGCGCCGGACATATTTGCTGCGGCGTGCCATCAGTTCGCTGTAATCGTAATCGGCCAATTCTCTGGCATAAACAATCTTGTGATGGCCGTTGCTCTCGAAGAGGACGAAATCCTTCTCGCGCGGCCCATTCAGATCGAGTTTGGAAAGCAACTCCTTGGCCGGGCCGGCGAAGCGGGTGTAATCCAGCAGGCGGACATGGACGTGGCGGGGATTGGCGTTCTGGTATTCGGCCAGCAGCGCGCTGGTCAAACCGTAGATTTCCTGATTGTTGTCGCCGTCGGGTTGGAAGAAGATGGTCACTTGCACGTCATTAGTCAGGCTCGCCAGCACGGCCTTCGTCTGCCTGGAAAGTTTGAAGGCGGCGTCGCGCGCCCACTGGAAACGCATGAAGTGGCCGGCGGCCAGGTAGTTGAGCATGACCACCAACGCCACGGCCGCCACGGCCGCCAGGCCCGTGTTCAATGCCCCCAACCAGCGTTGTCCGCTGGAAAAGCTCGGTTTGGAAGTGTCGTTTTGGGGCATCTTATTTCCAGCGCCGGCTTTCAATGACCCGGCAGGCCAGGAACAAAAAGAAAAAGCTGGATGTCAGACAAAATACAATCGAACGAGTGTCCACCACTCCGCGGGCGTAGTCTTTCATCTGACCCAGGACGCTGATGCAATTGAGCGCCTGCCCGGCCCAGGTCTTTTGCAGATCGAACGGGTCGGCCATGAATCCGGCCAGGAAAAAAGCCAGGCCAATGGCGAAACTAATCATGGCCGCGACGATTTGGTTTCGCGTGAGCGCCGAGGCGAAACAGCCCGCCGCCATGTAAAGGCAGCCAGTCAGGAAGATGCCCAGATAAGTGCTGCCAAGCGTGCCGGGATCGAACAAGGCGGAGCCGCGGGCAAAGTAGCGCAGCACCAAAACGCAGCCCAGCAACGGCAGCCACATTAACATGTAAAAAGTGATCGCCGCCGTGAACTTGGCCAGCACCACCTGCCAGTCTGAAACGGGCGTGGTCATCAGGGTTTCAAACGTGCCGGAGTGCTTTTCCAGGGCGAAAAGCCGCATGGTGATTATTGGCGCGGAAAAAAGCACGATCAGCCAGAAACAACCACCCAAAAAAATCTCCGTCAACGGCATCGAGGTCGGCTCCCCTTGCAGTCTGTCCAGCAGGATGACGAAGCTTAATCCCGTGAGGAACATGGCGCCGGCAATGACAATGTAGGCGATCCACGAGTAGAAGAAGCTGCCCAGTTCGCGCCGGGCCAGAGTCACATAAGCTTGCATTAGAACGCCTCTTCCTCGCTTTCGGGGCGGGTGAGGCGGATATAAACCTCCTCCAGCGAATGCCGCACCCGCGACAGCTCGCGCAGTTCCCAGCCTCGTTCGACCACGAGGGCAAAAATCCTGGGCCGCAGGTCGTCGCTGCCCGAGAGCGTCAGTGCGCAACGATGGTATGCTCCTTCTGCCGCCGAGATGGTGTAATGGGCCAATTCGGGCATTTGCTCGAAGCAGGTTTTCAATTCCTCCAACGGAGCGGCGATTTCGGTGATGAGATGTCCGTTCTGGCCGACGGCCTTCTGCAAATTTTCCGGGGTGTCGGCCGCCAGAATCCGGCCTTCGCGCATGATGAGCACGCGGTTGCAGGTCATCTCGACCTCCGGCAGGATGTGACTGGAAAGGAGCACGGTGTGGCGCCGGCCCAATTCCTTGATCAATTGCCGCACGCTGCGAATCTGGCTGGGGTCCAGACCGATGGTCGGCTCGTCCAAAATGATCAATTCCGGTTCATGCACCAGGGCGTCGGCCAGCCCGACGCGCTGGCGAAAACCTTTGGAGAGGTGGCCGATGATCCGCTTGCTCACGTTCTCCAGGTCGCATTGGGTAATGACGGCATCGACCCGCTCGCGCGAGCGGCTGTGGCTCAAGCCCTTGAGGCGGGCGCGAAACTTCAAGTACTCACGCACCCGCATCTCCGGGTGCAACGGATTGTTCTCCGGCATATAGCCAATACGGCGCCGCACCTCGTCGGCTTGCGTAAAAACATCCAGTCCGGCCACCGTGGCCGTGCCGGAGCTGGCCGGGATAAAGCAGGCCAGGATGCGCATGGTGGTGCTCTTGCCGGCGCCATTAGGCCCCAGCAGGCCGACAATCTCCCCCTGTTCCACCTGGAAGGAGACATCCGCCACCGCGGTATTACCGGCGTAACTTTTGGTCAAATTGGAAACGTCAATCATCATCATGCCCGTCCCGTCGTCATCGTAGTCTAAGCCCGGCCGGTCCTGCCCGACAGCTTAAAATCAGACATAATGACGACAAAGCACAATTAGGACGTGTTCAATGTCCGTCCATGCCTCTGCGCCAATGTGCCAGAAGAGGCGGGAAAGGCAATAAGTCAGGGCGACCCCTTTAGGAACGACCCCTTCGCGCATGCCCATGAGGGCAACTCGGATCATCAGGGCCGTCGAGACTCGACGAGAAGGCGGATTCCCCGGGGAAGACCGACCCAGCCTCCGATAATCGTTGATACACGGAATCGAATCCTTTCGCGGTCTTGATGGTGTTCAGTTTGTTCGAGAAAGTGCCGGAGCGCGGAAAACCAAAGTAGCGCGCAATCGCGCCGACCTGCCCGAAGATAGCTGGCAAGTTTTTCCTCGGCTCCTACGGCTCCATCATCCAAGAGGCCGGCCATGAGGTCGAACCATGCGGCCGCGCCAGGATGACAGACGCGATCAAGGTGTCGGTGGCCGGCCCTCGTCAGGATCCTGAAAAGCACCCGTCTTTGCAGCCGTTCCGAATCATCGATAACGGCCGCAACCAAACTGGTCAGTACGGCGCATTTCGCCTCGACGAATCCTATGGGCAAATTTCGCAAGCTCTTAGGGTTCCATCCTCGCCCCGGCAAAGGCGCCAATTGGAGCCCGCTCAAGTATGCCAGTAACCCGCCAGCCAGCGTCATTCCGGCTCGAAGGTCTTTGCTGCGCAAATGTACCCGAACGATATTTTCCACCAAATGAATGCGGTGGGCTTGTGCAAGCGGATAGCCCAGGCCGGATTCAAGCTTATGATTGAGTGCGATCGCGGCTTTAAGATGGAGGATCGCGTCATGGAACGACCCGCGCGCAAAGCACATGTACGCCCGCGAGGCATGCAGATGGTCACGGCAAAGCAGAACAACCTCCTGAGGGAGCCGGTGGGCGCAGCTCGCAGCTTCAAGTTGGTTGAGGATAGACTCGCCCCGCTCGATGCGGCTGCCGCGGGCCTCGACAACAGCTTGGCGCGCGAAGGTAAGAAACTGCAGGGCATGATGGGCGTGAGATTCTCTGACTCGTGATTGCAACCACTCATACAGGCCCATCGAAAGCAGGCGATCCCAGTTGGAATGCTGTGTTTGATTCAACTGAGCCCCCCAGGAAATAGCCGCAAGCATCTTCCCGGATTGAAATCGGTGCGAACCGCAAATGTTTTTCTTGACTGGTAACGTATGTTCAACCTTAATTTCTCTACTGTATTTTATTCAAGTCAATTTGGCTATATGAACCCAGTCGAACAATAGATTCTTCGAGTTTTCCGTGGGTAAGGAGCGAGATTAAAATGAGCAGCGCGGTGACTTTCGAGCCCCAATCTGCACCACGTTGCAGTTGACTGAAGATCACTACCGAATGCAAAATGCTTAACTTGAATATCTTACAATAAAGAAGTTCGGCTTCCATCTTCCTTCAAAAGGTTTTAGGAAGCGCCTTGTGGTCTCTTTGTAACCCATTTAAACCCAGAGTGTATCGCTTTTTTGCAAATATTCACCGATTTTTCTTGCTTTTAGCCACGAAATTCGTTTTTTTAGCATTATGCAATTTAAAGCTACTGAACTTTTCACGAATATTAACATCGTCTCAAACCTTGGTGGAATAGTTGCTGACTGCCCAGAGGGAGGATCGGGTTGGTGCACTGCCGGTAGCGGATGCCAGGGCACGAATTGCACAGGAACGAGTTTCGAACCAGGTGCCTGCGACGGCGGCGGAAGCGGCGGCTGCGACCCTGATAGCGGGAGTTTATTAAAGTCTCCCATCACGGTCGCCCTTGGTGTGGATCCAGCGGAATTTGAGCTACTTCAGGATCAGTTGCTGCAAACGCTCTCTAAGATGAGCCCCTCGATTCTTGAACAAATCTCGCCTGCCTTGCGGGCAAAGCGGACAAAAGTATCCGCGCTTTCCATTCGGTTCGAAGGGCCTGTTTCCCGAGTTGCCATGGCCAAAAAACGCTCCAAATCAAGAGCCGACAGTAAAGGAAAGAAACGCTGACTTCGCCGCTCAATAAGAAGCGTTTTCGAGCGAATCCTGCATTTGAACCTTCCCTGATTGACCGTTTGCCCACAAGGGCGCGGCGTCAGCTTGTTCGGTTTGGGCGGGACAGGGAGTTTTTTGGTGTTTTGAATCCGGTAGTAGGATCGGTCGGTTCCAAGGTCATCACCCGCGACACAGCATTACTTTTTTACGTTCTTCGTGAACCGGGTCCACTGCCAGAATACTTGCATAAAATGCTAGGCTCCGCCCGCGACTCCATCGTCAAGCGGTTGGTTTTGGACGGTGTTTTGGAGCTTGAGCGGGAGGATGGAACATTCGTCCACGGTGCCGCCGCGATGGTGGAGCTGGGGAGCGGTAACCGAAAGCCGGTGAATTCGCCTCGTGACTACCTGAGTACGCTTTCTCTCCAGGCAATCGAATATGGTGCGAAGTTGGAGGAGGACGAACCCGGGGTCCTCGCCGATCACCTCTATCGGTTCAACCGTTTGCCGCTGACGGCGAAATGGGAGCGCGTATTACCTGATTCCAAGGCAGTTAGTTGCTGGCTTGGCTCGGAAGCCGGGACGTTGTTGGGCCGTAAGCTTGAGCGTGCCTACGTCCGGTCCGAATCGCCGTCATGGTACCATTGGCGCGGGCGCACCTCACGGTTGCGATC
>Ga0302324_100019143_pt1 | contig 13459 bp, 11 predicted proteins | sample Palsa_T0_1_FD_201949 | JGI IMG/M metagenome (GOLD analysis project Ga0302324, IMG submission 201949) | Peat permafrost microbial communities from Stordalen Mire near Abisko, Sweden - Palsa_T0_1 | ecosystem: Environmental > Terrestrial > Soil > Palsa > Peat permafrost | place: Sweden: Abisko...
CCCCTTGCGAACCGCCCACCACCGGCACCCGGCCGGCGTCGAGGGCCGCCCGAAGGCGGTTGGGACGGATCTCCACGATCTTTGCCTTGGTGTGCTCACCGTTGGTGATCACCCCGGCCTGGCTGCCGGTGAAGCTGTCTGCCGGTACGCCGAGGTCGTGGAGGGCCATGCATAAAAGAGCCATCGCCTTGCGCTCTCCAGCCGTAACGAGCATGTCCATCTCACGGCCGGGGTGCGTACGGGACACCTTGTTGGCAAGATCGAGCAGGTCGTCGGTCTCATGGCCCATCGCGGACACCACGATCACCGGTTCATCCCCGCGCCGGCGCACGCGCGCGACGTAGTCGGCGACGTTCCGCATCCTCTCGGCATCCGCAACGGAGGAGCCCCCGAACTTCTGCACCAGAAGGGCCACGGCTCCGCAGGATACCAGGTGGGCCTACGAGAGCCGGCCGCTGCGAGCACGCCGAGCGGGGTGGGCCCGCCCAAGGCAGACCGCTAGCCAAGCCGCTTGTAGTTCGGCTACGCTGCGCCGCCGTGCCGTCAGAAAAACGTATTCGCCAGCAGGCCAACCAGCGCCGTATGCAGGCACTGCGAGCAGAGCAGGTCAGGAAGCAGCGCAGGCAACGGTTTTGGCTGGTCGGGGGCGCCGCAACCGTGATCGTCGCTCTGATCGCCGTGCTTATTGCAGTCATACCCGGGGGCGGCGGGAAGGCCGCGACGTCGACGACCCTCACCCCGACGACCGTCGGGTCGACGACATCGACATCGACAGGCCCGACTACGACTGCGCCGACTCCCGTGTCGGTGCCGCTGGTCGACGCACCTTCAAAGCCAGGGTGCCCCAAGCTGAACGGCTCGTCTCCCACCTACACGCACTTTTCTGCCGCGCCGCCGATGTGCATCAACACCGCCAAGCAGTACACCGCGACGATGCTCACCGACATTGGGCCGATCACGATCAAGCTCCTGGCGGCACAGGACCCGACCACCGTGAACAACTTCGTGTTCCTGGCGGGCTACCACTTCTACAACGGCACCGCGTTCCACCGAGTGGTGACTGGTTTCGTGGACCAAGGGGGCGACCCGACCGGGACCGGCAGCGGCGGCCCCGGGTACTCGTTCAACGGGGGTGCCCCTAAGAGCGCTTCGGTGTACACCGCTGGTGCCCTGGCCATGGCCAACTCAGGGAGCTCGAGCAGTGACGGCAGCCAGTTCTTCATCGTCGTCGGCAAGGGCGGCGCAGAGCTGCAGCCCCTCTACAGCTACTTCGGGCAGGTAACAAGCGGCATGGCCATCGTCAACAAGATCAACGCCGACGGGAGCTCATCGTCGGCCGGCACCCCGACGGTTGTCCACAAGATCCTCAAGGTCACCATCAGCGTGTCCTGAGGCGAGCTGGTTGTTGCACGGGCTCCTCGAGGGAACCCAAGCCCGCTCGCTTACCGTCCAACCAGATCGTCACATTGCCCGAGCCACGCTTGTACCAGCGCCCGTCGGGCGCCCGGAGCAGCGCAGTGCGCTCGTCGATCGCCGCGATCCGCAGACCGCCTGAAGCGAGCCGGACGGTGCGGTGCGTCTTTTCTTCCGACCAGTCACTGGCGTGTGGCAGCACGGCCAGTTGCGGCAGCAGCCCCAGCCCGAGGGTCAGCGCGCCGCCTCTTGGGTCCACCATCGCGTCGCCGAGCACCATCGCCCCTGCCGAAGACCCCGCCAGCACCGCGCCCGCCGCCCACGCCTCAACGAGTGCATCCCATACGGGCGAGGACTTGAGCACTGAACGCAAGTGCAGCACCGAGCCCCCTGCCAGGTACAGGAACCGGGCAGCTCTTACCGTCCCGGCGAGTTCCCGGTCCTCGGCGTCGGCCCGCCGGAGGACCATGCAAGCCTTGACCGAAGCGCCTAAGCCAGAAAAGTAAGAAGCGGCTGTTTCGATCGCCTTGTCCGGGTGCCAGTACGCCGCGGCAGTAGGCAGGACAACGACATCGTGGGTGCCGGAGCGTTCCAGAAGGTGGCGATCGATCTCCTCACACCCCGGCGTCCACTCGGCGCCACCCACCAGAGCGAGCTCTCCGTAGGCACCCGGCAGGTGCTGAACGGCAGGTAGAGAGCCAGAAGGAGGAGAGATCTCGGGGTCGTACGCCATCGGCGGGGCCAGTATTGCACGGGGCGCCCGCGGAGGCCCAACAATGCGGCCGGCGGGCCTGAGATCTGGGCCAGCCGGGCGGTCATGAACTAGACGTGTCATGACAAACCGCCCCTTTTGCCTCAATTCGGACTAGACAGTCTTCACTAGGTACATTGTCTGGTCCAAATGACGCAGTCAGGCCATAGCGCCGATATGCCCCGACTCGTACGTTTGAGGGAGGTTTGGGGCACTCAGGAGGTAGCCAAAATGGTCGAACAACAACAAGCTGACTCTCTTCTCACCCCGGCGGAAGTCGCAGCGCTGTTCCGGGTCAACCCAAAGACCGTGACTCGTTGGGCTCGCGCAGGCAAGATCACGGCCATCCGCACCCTTGGCGGCCACCGTCGTTTCCGGGCTACAGAGATCCGTCGCTGCCTGGACCAACTCGACTTCGACATCTGAGGATCTCCCCGACCAACCACGTGTCGGCGGGCCCTTCCGCTTACTACTACTGGTGGTCGGAGCCGGCGTCGATCCGGCGACCTCGCACTTTTCAGGCGCGCGCTCTACCAACTGAGCTATCCGACCGCGGACCTGACGGGATTTGAACCCGCGGCCTCCGGCTTGACAGGCCGGCGTGCACTCCAGACTGCACCACAGGTCCCAGCTAACTGGGCACCGCCGCAATCTAGCCTGACGGTGCGAGTCAGTATAGAGGTTGCCAACTCAGCAGGGGAGCACATTGGGTCACAGGTTTAGGTCTGGGCCCGCCGGATTGTCCGGCTGGGTCGTCGTCGCGTGCACCGGGGCCGCAGCGTTGGCCGTCACGGCAGGCGCCATCGGTTTGCCGGCGGTCATCCCGGCTCCGGCGGGAGCAACACCCACCAGCCCGGGCAGGGTGCCGGCCCTCTCCGGCCAATTTGTGAGGTTGACCGGTGCTGTGCCCCCGTCACCCGAGTTGTTCGGGGCAAAGGCGCTCGGGGCAGCGTCGCTGTCTGCGCCGCTGCACCTACAGGTCTTCTTCCAACCGGCCCACGCCGCCCAGCTGGGTGCCCTCGCTACCGCCGTGTCCACACCCGGCACCTCTGTTTACCACCACTTTCTTTCGGTCGCACAGTTCGCAACCCGTTTCGGGCCGAGCTCGGCGAGCATCGCGACCATAGACATGTACCTGCGGGGCGAGGGCCTTTCGGTAGGCCCGCTTTCTGCAAATCACCTGGCCCAAGACGTGGGCGGCACGGTCGGCGGGTTCGAACATGCCTTCGCCACCCCGCTCACCAGGTTGAGGACGAGCACGGGGGGCCTGGTGGTCGGCTCGGTCCTCGCACCGAAGCTGCCGGCCAGCTTGGCGAGCTCAGTGTCGTACATCGAGGGCCTATACCCATGGGTCAGCCCATCAAATGACCTGGTCCGCTTCCCTTCACGCAGGCTGAGCGGGCAACAAACGGGATCCAGCTGCAGCGGCCTGGCCACTAACGGGCTCACGCCGGCCCAACTCCTGCGCGTCTACGGGCTTTCGGGCCTTTATGGCAACGGCTATCAAGGCCAGGGCCAGACGATCGGGCTGATCGAGTACGCCTTGGCAGACACACGCGCCGTTACGACTTTCGAAGCCTGCGCAGGCGCATCTCTAACGGTCGACTACGTCCCGACGAACGCTCCCCCACATACGACCGACCCCGAGGTGGCCGCGGACGTCGAGGTCATCGCGGCGCTGGCCCCAAAAGCGACCGTGGTCGTCTACGAGTCCAACCAGCAGGGCACGGGCCTCGGCCCCTGGGAGCTGGCCGTCTCGGGGAGCGCTCCTGGAGGCCTTCCAGAGGTCATCACCTCGTCGTGGGGTTCGTGCGAGCCTGACACCGGGATGGGCACCTCTTACTACCAGACCGAGGAGTCGATCTTCGACGAGGCCGCCACTCAAGGCCAGACCATCTTTGTCGCCTCGGGCGACGACGGCTCAGAGGGCTGCCTCGATCAGACGCACGGCAAGAGGCTGGCCGCCGACGACCCCGCCACCACACCCGGCGTAACTGCCGTCGGCGGGACGGCCAGCAACACCCCGGACGGGCCTCAGTACATCTGGAACAGCCGTGCCTCCGAGCCACTCGGGTGCCTGGGGACAGGGTGCGCCGGCGATGGCGCTTCAGGGGGCGGCGCCAGCGAGGTGTGGGCCCGGCCGAGCTATCAGCCCGCAAGCCTCGCTCAGTCCCCTGAATGCAAGTTGGGCTTACAGGGCTGCCGCGAGATACCTGATGTGTCTGCTCTCGCAGGAGACCCTTATTCGCAGTTCTGTTCCTTGAGCGTCTGCGGCAGCGGGGACGGCTGGGTCGGCTTCGGCGGCACCAGCCTGGCCGCGCCTTCGTGGGGCGCGGCGGCGGTCCTGTCCGGCGAGTTCTGCTCCAGCAAGCTCGGCTTCCTCAACCCCCTCCTCTACAGCGAACCGTCCGCCCTGACCGGTCCCATCACGTCGGGCAACAACGACCTCACCGGGACCAACTTCGGCTTGTACGAGGCATCCGCCTCGGGCGCGTACTCGATGGCTGGCGGCCTTGGCTACCTGGGGGGCGTGAACCTGTCCACCGGTGCGCTTTGCGGGCCGACCGGGCCAACTTCGAGCACCGGCGCGACCACGTCGTCCACTACCACCACGACGACCACATTGCCTGGGACAACCACGACCACCTCGCCCGCGACCTCCGCGCCCGGGACTACCACCACTACAGCGCCGGGCACCACCACTACGGCGCCGGGCACCACCACTACAGCGCCCGCGGCAACCACGACCCTGCCCGGGACTGGCTCAACGACGAGCCCGGGCTCGACGGTACCGACGCTCAGGGCGACGACGCCGGGCGCTGCCTGCGTGAAGCCCACCAACGAGGCCGTCCAGGGACCGGCGGTCTCAATTGCGGCTATATCAATCGCGACTGCACCAGGTACGGGCTCCACTGGCGACAGCCAGTGTGCTGGTTACTGGGTGGTCACCCGGACCGGCGATGTCGCTGCCTTCGGTTCTGCGGTTGCGTACGGGCCCCCCCAGGGGGTGCACCTTAACGCGCCCATCGTTGGCATCGCAGCCACCCCTGACAACCGGGGTTACTGGCTCGTCGCTTCGGACGGCGGGATATTCGCGTTCGGGGACGCCACCTTCCACGGCTCTACGGGAGGAGCCCACCTGAACTCTCCAATCGTCGGGATCGCAGCTGATCCCACGGGAGGCGGCTACTGGCTCGTCGCTTCGGACGGCGGGATATTTGATTTCGGCGACGCCGCGTACCGCGGGTCGATGGGCAACGCGGTCTTGGACAGCCCGATAGTCGGCTTCACGCCAACATCCAGTGGGAGCGGGTACCGCATGGTCAACGCTTACGGGAACGTCTTCTCGTTCGGGGCAACCTTCTACGGCAGCTTTGGCGCCGACCGCCCGCCAACACCGATCAGCGCGATCGCGCAAAGTGTGGACGGCAAGGGCTATTACCTCGTCGACGCCAGCGGGGACGTGTACACCTACGGTGACGCCCCTTACCTCGGTAGCGCGACGACCTAGCGCTACCTATCGTGCGGTCATAGGTCGGCGATCGCCGGGATGACCTCTTTGCCGATCACCTCGAGAGGGGTGAGCTCCGAGACCCGTGCGAGCGTGCCCGAGACGGCCTGAACCCCGAGAGCCGCGTACTTTTCAAGCTCTTCGACGAGCTCGCCCGCTCGCTCGCCCTTTTCGCCAACATCAAAGCGGAGTATCACACCTTTTTCGATCTCGTCATAGGACCGGCCCTCGGTCTCACAGTGGGCTCGCAACACCTCGAGCTTGTGCGCGACGTCCGTCGTCCCAAAGATGTTGCAAGCCTGGGCATAGCGAGCGACAAGCTTCAGGGTCTTTTTCTCGCCAGCCCCGCCGATCATGATCGGCGGATGGGGGCGGGTGAGCGTCTGGGGTGAGTTGAGCGTCCGGGCCAAGTTGAAATACTGCCCGCTGTAGGGGCCGTCATTGTCGCTCCACATTTGCAGGCATATCTGCAGGATCTCCTCGAGACGCTCATAGCGTTCCGCAAGAGGTGGGAAAAACAACCCGAGCCCTCGCGCCTCATCTTCGTTCCAGGCCGCTCCGATCCCGAGCCAGGCACGCCCGCCCGACAGGACGTCCAGCGTGGAGACGATCTTTGCCAGTAAGCCGGGGGTGCGGTAGGTGGAAGCAGTCACGATGGTCATGAGCTTGGCGCGCTGCGTGACGGCAGCCAGGTAACCGAGCGTGGTGTAGGCCTCCAGCATCTCGTGCTCAGGCGGCCCGAGGTGGCCGATCTGCCAGACGTGGTCCATTACGGAGATGCGGTCAAAACCGACGTCCTCGGCGAGGCGAGCTATCTCGCCGAGCTTGGAGGCGAGTTGAGGCGGCCCACCCTGCCAGGTGAAATCGCTGATGTGGAGATCTAGCTTCATTGGCGCATCGTAGGACCGCTGCGTTGGTATGGGCGCAGCTCTCTGCCCGGTGCTCGCGTAGACGGGGCTCAGACGAGGAGGATCACCGCGACGGCGGAGCCGACTACCACCACGGCCACACGCAGCACGGGCTGCGGGAGCCGGCGCCCGAACCGCCCCCCGATCTGGCCCCCGACGGTGGATCCCACCGCGAGGATGCCCGCCACCTCCCAAGAGACGTGGCCGCTCAGCGCGAATATCGTCCCGGATACCAGGTTGGCGAGCATGACAAGGACGTTCTTCATGGCGTTGAGCCGCTGAAGGCGTTCGTTGATGAAGATGGCGAGCAGCGATATCAGGATCACGCCCTGAGCCGCCCCGAAGTAGCCGCCGTAGATACCCGTCGCAAAAACCGCCACGTACAACAGCTGGCCGCGGTGCCCGATGCGCCGGGTCGGCCGGCCAGAAGGGGCGAGCCAGCGTGACAGGGTCGGCTGGAAGGCAACCAGGGTGCAGGCAATGAGGATCAAGAACGGGACCACGTGGCGGAACGCAGTCCCGGGAAGTTCCAGCAGCAGGAGCGCACCGATCACTGCCCCCAGCGAGGAACAGGTGCCCAGTACCACTCCCCGGCGGCGCTGACCGGTTAGCTCCTTTCGGTACGCGTGAGCACCGCTGAGGGAACCGGGGACGAGCCCGATGGTGTTGGACACGTTGGCGACCAGAGGCGAGTACCCGAGGGCGAGCAACGTCGGGAACGTGATCAGTGTCCCCGAACCGACGACAACATTGATAAATCCCGCCGCCATGCCGGCGCCGGCGATGGCGAGTGCAGAAAGCGGGCCCACCTCATCGGTCTATATCGCCAGCGGCGCCCGCCACAATTTGAGGCTCACCCGGGTGCCCACTATTTCGGTTGAGCCGGGCTTGGGTACGGGCTACGTTCCATACGATGTTGCACGTGGGGGTAGTCGGTGATTACGACCCCGGGAACGAGACCCACCGTGCCACCGACGCTGCACTCGTCCACGCAGCTGGTGCGCTGGGCACAGCAGCGATCGGGGAATGGGTTGCCACGGAGAAGGTCGGATCCGGGGGGGCCCGGGTGCTCGAGGGCTTCGACTGCCTCCTCATCGCACCCGCGAGCCCGTACCGCAGCACGCAGGGCGCTCTCGAAGCCATCCGGCATGCCCGCACGTCCGATGTCCCGTTGCTCGGCACCTGCGGCGGGTTCCAGCACATAGTCCTCGAGTTCGCCCGCAACGTCCTCGGTTACGACGACGCAGGGCACGCCGAGCTCGACCCTGACGCAAGCCGGCTCTTCATCACCCCGTTGTCATGCTCGCTCGTCGGCCAGACCATGCCAGTGCACCTGGAGCCCGGCTCCCTCGCTGCGACGGCATACGGTCGCACCGAAGTATTGGAGCGTTATTACTGCAATTTCGGGCTCAACCCCGATTATCTCGGTGAGCTCGTCGCTGAGGGCCTCGAGGTGACGGCCACCGGGCCCGAGGGCGAACCAAGGGTGATCGAGTTACCGGGCCTACGTTTCTTCATGGGCACGCTCTTCGTCCCTCAAGCCTCGAGCACCGCATCCTCTCCGCACCCGCTCATTGTGGCTCTCCTCGAGGCGGCGCAAAAGGGATAGTTATCCCCGTTATTCCCACTCGATCGTGCCCGGCGGTTTGCTGGTGATGTCGAGGACGACGCGGTTCACCTCTTTAACTTCATTGGTTATACGGGTGGAAACGCGGGCCAGGACATCATAAGGAAGGCGTGAAAAATCGGCGGTCATCGCGTCCTCGCTGCTCACAGGGCGCAGCACGACCGGATGGCCATAAGTGCGCCCATCTCCCTGAACTCCAACCGAACGTACATCGGCCAACAGCACTACCGGGCATTGCCAGATCTCATGGTCCAACCCAGCCTTTGACAGCTCCTCGCGCGCAATTGCGTCAGCACGGCGGAGAACTCGTAGGCGGTCCTCCGTCACGGCGCCAACGATCCGGATCGCAAGCCCTGGCCCGGGGAACGGCTGGCGCCAGACAATGTCCTTGGGGAGGCCCAGCTCCTCGCCGACCGCTCTCACTTCATCCTTGAACAGCCTGCGAAGCGGCTCGACCAGCTCGAAGCGGAGATCCTCGGGTAAGCCGCCCACGTTGTGGTGGCTCTTGATGTTCGCCGCCCCTTCCCCGCCACCGGACTCGACGACGTCGGGGTAGAGCGTGCCCTGGACGAGGAAGGGCACCTCGCGCGCCGAACCAGCCGGCTCGCCGCGGATTATCTCTTCGGCAGCTCCTTCGAAAGCCCGGATGAACTCACGGCCGATCGCCTTGCGCTTCGCCTCCGGATCCGTGGGATCAGGCAAGGCGGCCAAGGCGGCCAGGAACTGCCGCCTGGCGTCGACGGTGTGCAGCCTTACACCCGTCGCCTTCACGTAATCCTCCTCGACCTGCTCGCGCTCGCCTTCGCGCAACAGGCCGTGGTCTACGAACACGCATGTCAGCTGGTCGCCGACCGCACGCTGGACCAGTGCTGCGGCCACCGCCGAATCGACTCCTCCCGACAGCCCAGCGATCACCGGGTGGTCACCCACTGCGGCGGCGATCTGCTTGACGGACTCCTCGATGATGCTGCCGGTCGTCCAGTTGGGCGCGATGCCTGCGCAGCGGTGGAGGAAGTTCTCGATCACGCGCTGGCCCTGTTCGGTATGCACGACTTCTGGGTGCCACTGGACTCCATAGAGGTGCCGCCCGGGGTCCTCGAAAGCCGCTATCTGTGAACCCTCCGTCCATGCCGTGCGCCGGAAACCGTCGGGCGCCTCAACGACGGAGTCCCCATGCGACATCCAGACCGTCTGGCGAGCGGAAAGCCCGCGCAATAGCTCCGAGCCGGGTTCGATGTGAGCCACCGTGCGCCCGAACTCACCCTTTCGCGTGTGGCCAACGACGCCGCCCAGGGCGACTGCCATTGCCTGCAACCCGTAACAAATACCGAGGACCGGTAACCCGGTGGAAAAGAGCGCCGGGTCCGCACCGGGAGCCCCCTCGGCATAGACACTCTCGGGACCGCCTGACAGCACGACGGCGCTTGGACGGCGTGCGACGATCTCGGCAACGGGGGTGGTATGGGGCACGATCTCGCTGTAGACCCGAGCCTCGCGGGCCCGCCGGGCGATCAGCTGTGCGTACTGAGCGCCGTAGTCGACTACAAGTACGGGCCCTGGCCGCGTCCCGCCGCCAGCTTCCGGGACGGAGGCCCTGCTCATCCAGTAAGCCTATACGGTCCAGCTGCGCCCGGGCCGCAGTGGGCACCGGCGACTGCAAAGGCCAAGTCGCCGAGGGCGCCGTTGTGCCGCCGTCTACATCCCAGTCGTGGATGGCCGACCAGCGCGGCCGGCGGGCTTCGGGAGGTGTCCTGCTCGTACCAGGCAACCGAGTGTGTCGCAGATCACCCGAGTGGCGATCAACGCGGTTATCTCCGCGTTGTCGTACGGAGGAGAGCATTCGACAACTTCAATTCCAGCGAGGGGCCTCTCGGCTACCAGCTGAATGAACTTGAGGACTTCGCGCGGTAGGAACCCACCAGGTTCTGGCCATCCGGTCCCAGGCACAAAAGCGGCATCGAGGCAGTCAACATCGAACGACAGCCACACGGCCTCGGCACCGTGCCAGGCCACCTCCAGAGCCCGCTCGGCCGCCGCGTCGATCCCCATCTCGACGCAGTCCGTAACCGTCATGACGGTGGTCCCTCGCTCGCGGCCGACCTTCACCCCCGGGCGCGGCGCCTGCCAGCCCCCGATGCCGATCTGCACCAGGTTCTCCGGTGGCACGTTAGGCAGATCTGTCGCATGAAACCAGGGTGTGGTGTGCATCCGCTCGTCGAGATCAGTCTCCTGCGTGTCGACATGGCGGTCGAAGTGGATAATACCCAGCTTGCCATCGAGGTTTTCGGCAATCGCCCGGGTTGTCGGGTAGCCGATCGAGTGGTCTCCGCCGAGCACCACGGGAAAAGCCCCCGACGCGTAGACGTGGCTAACTGCTTTGGTGATCTGGTCAAAGGTCTTCTCGATGTTGGCCGGGATGGTGAAGATGTCGCCGAGATCGCCTATGGTGATCGACTCACGCAAGTCCACGCCGAGCTCGAAACTGTACGGCCCATAGAGCGCGGAAATCTTGCGGATCCCCTGCGGCCCAAATCGAGTGCCTGGACGGTAGGTCGTCCCGCCGTCGAATGGGGCTCCGAGCACAGCGACGTCGTAGTCGCCACACCTTCTTACGTCCTCGACGTAGGGAGCCTTCAAGAACGTGTTGATCCCCGCAAAGTGGGGGAGCTCCCCTCTCGAGAACGTCGGGATCCGGCGGTCGACAATGGAGCCCGCTCCAGGCAACCCCAACTCGAGGCCCCGAGCCACCTCCTCCTCCCATTTTGTAGTAGGCAAAAGGCTCTCGGCCTCCACGGCGCGGCGGGCCTCGGGCCCGTAGTTGTTGTGCAGATGTGAATGAGATGTTGGACCGTCAGTCACTTGGTGCCCTTCTGAAATGGGAAGGCGGCGACGTCAGTTGGGACCGTGAGGAGCTCCTCGTAGAACCCGCCGATCTCGCGCGCTTGATCAATTAGGTGAACCTCGAGGATCCAGTGGCCAACGCGTCCGGACGGGTCAGTGCGTCGCATCGGGGCCGAGTTGACGCTGGTGATCATCGAGTCGTTCCGCTCGCCCTCGAAGAGCTGATGGGGGAATTCACCAACGAGGTGCCCACAGTGGAAGTTGCCGAATGTCCAACCATGCTCGCCAGCCAGCCGGACGACCTCGGTGTAGAGCTGACTACCGGTAATATCGGGATTGTCATTGAAGTACTGCTTGCCGGCGGCATGCACCTCAGCGAGGTCTTCGCACAGGCGAAGCTTCGAAGGGTCGTTGCCGATTACCCAGGTGCGCCCAAAATCTGCTTCCCAATTGTCGAACACAGGACCGAAGTCGGCGAAGACGATGTCATCATCGGTCATTGTCCGATCGGGCGGGTTTATCTGGTACGGCTGGAGCGTGTTCGGTCCCGACCGGACAATGCGCTTGTGCCAGTGACGCGAAACACCAAAACGTTCAGCCGCGAGCTGGCGGATCGCCAAGGTTGCCTCGCTGTCGCGCACGCCAGGGCGCAGGATATCGGACTCGGTCACCATGTCGAAAAGTTTCACCGCCTGTTCGTGAGCGTCGAGGAGCCGGGCGGCCCGTTCGTCCTCACTGAGAATTTGTGTGTGGCTCGACCGTGGCAAGGATGGGCCGATCCCGAAGTCGTCGTTGCTCGACATGCTCAGAGCTTAATTCGGGGATCGGCGATCGCCTGACAGATGTCGACGACCGTGTTGACAAGGACGTACCCGACGCCGAGCACCAGGGTGACACCAGCGATCGCCGGGAAGTCCCCGAATGGGATGGACTGAGCGACATAGAGACCGATCCCGGGCCACGAGAAGATTGACTCAATTACCACGACGCCGGCAAACATCAGGCCGACCTGAAGGCCGGTCATTGAAAGGGCTGCACCAAGAGAATTGCGGACGGCGTGGCGCCACAGCACCACAACCTCTCGCAGGCCCTTGGACCGAGCCGTCCGGACGTAATCGGTGCGGAGTGTCGCTACCAAGGATGACCGGAACACTCGTCCGATCGACACCGCCGGCAAGATCGCAATGCACAGGCCAGGCAAGATCAGGTGGCCAATGGCGTCGGTGAACCCAAACCACTCGCCGTGGAGCAACGTATCAAAGGTGAGGAAGGGAGTCGGCCCCGTTGGTGGGTTAGCAAGGCTCGTTCGACCGGTCGCAGGAAGCCAGTCGAGGTCGTGGTAGAAAACGATGATCCCGAACAGCGCCAGCAGGAACGGTGGCGTGGATGCGCCGATGAGCATCAACACCCGGAAGAAACCTCCTGCTAGGGATTTCGACGATGTAGCCAGGCCTAGGATCCCGCCCAGCATCACAGAAAGCAGCAATCCGAAGCTAGCCAGCTCAAGGGTCGCCGGCAGGTAGGCACCTAGGTCCGTGGTCACCGGCCGTCGGGTGCGTAACGACTCCCCGAGGTTACCCCGCAGGAGGTTGCCAATATAGCGGAGGTACTGGTCCGCGATTGGCCGATTATAACCGAGCAGTTTGCTCTCGATCTTGATAGCTCCAGCCGACGCATTTGCGCCAAGGTAAGAGTGGACCGGATTGATTGGCGAGAGTTTCTGCAGCAGGAACACGATGGCAGTTAGGGCGAGGAGCACTGCTCCCATGGCAACGAGGCGCTTGGCGACCAACTGGGTCATCAGCGTTCTCCCATCAGGTCGCGCAGGCCGTCACCAGCGAGGTTGGAGGCAAGGGCAAGGAACAAGATCCCCAAGCCAGGCATAACTGGCACCCACCAGTCAGTGAGCAGATAGGTCAGGCCCTGGGCGGACATTGCCCCAAGCTCTGGCGCGGGCTCGGGGGCGCCCAACCCGAGGAAGGACAATGAAGCCAGGGTGAGCACCAGGTTGCCGACGTCCAAACTGGCGGTGACGAGGGTGGCGGGGACCGCGCCTGGGAGCAGATGGCGCACCGCAAGACGAACCCGTCCGACGCCAGCCAGTCGGGCGGCGTTCAGGTGGGGTCGGGCAGCAAGCGCCTTGACTTCCCCACGAACTATCCGGGAGTAGAACGGCCACCAGACGATGGCCACCGCCAAGAGTGTGTGGGGAAGCGACGGGCCGAGCGCGGCGACAACGGCGATGGCGAGGACGGGGCCCGGCAGGGCCAAGAACACATCTGTGAAGCGCATGAGCACGGTGTCTATCCACCCGCCTGCCGACCCGGCGACCAAGCCGATGGACCCGCCCACAAGTACACCGGACGCGATGACCGCCAATGCGGAGAACCAACTTGTCCGCAGCCCGT